>Ga0208300_100156_pt1 | contig 70902 bp, 61 predicted proteins | sample 23_taG_FD_184096 | JGI IMG/M metagenome (GOLD analysis project Ga0208300, IMG submission 184096) | Marine viral communities from Cariaco Basin, Caribbean Sea - 23_WHOI_OMZ (SPAdes) (version 2) | ecosystem: Environmental > Aquatic > Marine > Oceanic | place: Caribbean Sea: Cariaco Basin...
TCCAGTGTTCATCTTTGAGCATGGTGCGAGGCATAGCGAACGATATCTTTTTTGTGTGAGAGCTTAAAGATTAACCGTTCGCTATTTTTTTTGCCATTAATTTGTCGCCAATGTTCAACACGCCCTAATTTAACGCTAAAATCTTGAATATAGAACTCATACGTGGTTTGCATATAAGCTCTATTGACCAAACAACTAGGATGCTTAGAATATTTAGCCAATACAACAACACCTACAACTGTCTCTGACGTGAACTGATTGTTGTTATGGTCATATTGTTTTCATAACCATAATACTTTGCCATGAGCTAATAGCTTTCAAAATCATATTATTTTAATGAGTACATGGTGATTTAAACCACTTTGATGCAGCTATTTTTTGAGTGATACTGGACAAAAAATTTCTAAACGCTACACTACCTCATCTTTTATAGCACTTACATAACGACCTAACAGGCTACTTTTATTATGGATATCATTCTTGCAATTGTTTGGATTTTAGCAATGGTGCTATACAGTTTTTCTAGCGATTATGTGGCTAGCTTTCCTAACCATAACAATCGCGCTGTCCCTTATGTCCGTTGGGGAGCACTTTTAGCCGCGATGGCTTTATCAGCATACTTGTCAAAAGCCTATCAAGAGAATCTACAAGGCAATGGTATGTGGGTGTTTGTTATTGTGGTATTTGTCGTTATTGTATTAGCGAAGGTCGTTTTTAAATGGGTAATTAACAGACGCCTGAAACGCTAGTTAATACTGAATAGTTTTATTAATTTGACCCTCTTACTTATTGAACTAAATACCTTATGCCAATTAGACATCAAGATAGCCAGCCTGACTCAAACCTTTCTATACCAGCAGAAAACGATCGAGCAGATCGTAGTTTCGATGCCATTGCCGATCATTTCGAAAAGAAAGTCTATGGTGGTTTAAAAGGCGAGATTCGATTGGCTGTGCTACGCCGTGATATTTTCGAATATAGCGCACAAATGAGTGAGGCGCTTGGGCGACCTTTACGCATCTTGGATGTGGGTGCAGGGCTTGCGCAAATTGCGATAGAACTTGCTGCTCAAGGTCATAACGTAGTCATAAATGACATCTCAGCAAATATGCTTGAGAAGGCAAAAGCGAGCGCAGAGAAAATCGATAAAAAGCTAGACATCACTTGGTATATTTGCCCTTATCAAGCGCTTGAAGAAAAACTGGCTCAGACAGAGACAGAGACAGAGACAGAAAAATTTGATTTGATTATGTCGCACGCGCTACTTGAATGGTTAGCAGAACCAGCGGCTGTCATGGACTTTTTTGATAAGCACTTAATAGATGGTGGCGCGCTATCCGTCTGCTTCTATAATCCAGCAAGTTTCGATTATCGCAATCTTATCATGGGAAATTTTAACTTACTCGATAGCTTACTTGATGGTAACGATTACAAAGCGGACAATAAGAAAAGCCTCACCCCGAACTATCCCGTGGCTAAAGAAGAAGTCGAGTCTTGGCTCAAAGCGCATGATTATCAGACGGTACGTAGCAGTGGTTTACGAGTATTTCATGACTATGCACCACTCAAACGTGGCGGTCATAACGACCCAGATGCAGTGATAAGGATGGAGTTACGCTACTCACAGTTAGAGCCGTACAAATGGCTTGGCCGTTATTTACATATTCTAGCTAAACGGTAAATTGAGACAGCAGTTCAAGAATCGTGGAGATTACTAAACCTCTTCATCCATTCTTGATGACCTATCGTATTCTGACCAAGTAGTGGCATTGATGTCTTTTTCATCGAAGACTACGACATGCTCCAGCAAAGGCAGAATACCAATATGCGAGCCGATTGCATGATTATGATGACTCGCAACCAAAGATAAGACAGTCTGTCCATCGTCTAACTGCAGTCGATACAAATAGTTGGCACCGCGAAATACACGCCCGATAACCAAAGCTGTCTGCGTACTGTCATCATCATGAATGATGTCATCAGGGCGCACGAGTACTTTGATTGGCGTACCATTTGGATAATCATATTCGCAGTACTGTGGCTGGCCTGATTCATCATAGACTTCCATGCGACGATAAATATTACCTAGCGCCGTCTCAACATGACCTTCTTTGATAATACCGTCTATCATAGCGCCTTCGCCTACGAATTCTGCAACAAAAGGACTGACAGGCTCATGATACAGCTCACTTGGTCGCGCCCACTGTACCAATCGTCCTTTATCCATTACCCCTACTTTATCGGCTAGCGCAAACGCTTCATTTTGATCGTGAGTGACCAAAATCGCTGTGGTATTGGTACGTTTGAGGATATCTCGGACATTCATTGCCAGTGACTCACGCAGCACCACATCTAGATTAGAGAATGGTTCATCAAGTAATAGCAGTTTTGGTTTGGGGGCTAGTGCTCTTGCGAGAGCCACACGCTGCTGCTGACCACCAGAAAGCTCATTAGGACGTTTGTCTGCATGCTCAGTCAGTTCAACTAAGCTTAGCATCTCAGCCACCCGAGCTTTTTTGTCAGCTGCTGACCATTTATTAAGACCAAACGCGATGTTCTTTGCCACGCTTAAGTGACCAAACAGAGCATAGTCTTGAAACACCATACCCATACCACGCTTGGCTGGCGCAGCTGCAAATGATTGGCGAGCTGTCTTTTCAGTTAGGCGTTGATTGTTTAGATAGATAGTACCGCCGCGACTTTGCTCCAGTCCCGCGATTGCTCGAAGCGCTGTTGTCTTCCCGCAGCCGCTATAACCTAAGAAGCAACCAATCTCGCCTTGCTCCAGCATCAACGATAGACCATTAACGACAATAGTATCGTCATAGCCTACGATGAGATTTTGCACACTAAAATAAGGATCTGTCGCGATATGTTTCTCAGTATTTTGTTGTGAGGTATTGCTTTGTTCTACAGTTTTATTCGGCTGAACTGGATTGATTCTATTTTGTGACAGTGCTGATTTTGCTACAGGCATGTGATTAGCCCGAGCCTTTTCTGACTTAGAATTTGTAGAGTCTTTCATTGAATCAGTGTACATAAACGGTACCAGTTCGCTATTAGTAAGTAAAACCATCGATAAAACAGAGCAAATTATAATATAGCTGACACTACGAGTGTGCTGTTAAACTTATGTCAAATTATTGCTATTAGCTTTGTTGTTACTAACTGTGTTTGTCGCTTTGACGCAATAATATCCAAACAGGGAGCAAACCAACCAGCACGATTAGCAAACTCGGCAAAGCGGCTCGTCCCCACATGCCTTCGCTCGTCATTTCAAACACTCGTACTGCAAGCGTATCCCAGCCTTGACGCCGTGTCATCAGCGTAATGGGCATCTCTTTCATCACTTCGACAAAACCCATCAATAATGCAGTCAATACGCCAGGGCTAAGCACAGGCAGCATCACATGACGCCAGCGCTGATAAGGACTGTCGCTCAGTAATTTTGCAGCAGCTTCTTGATTGACTGTCAATCGCTGCAACTGTCTGTCAACTGGCTGAAAACTCACTGTCATAAAACGCGTCGATAGCGCCAGTAGCATAACAATAACACTGCCAGAAAGCACTTGCTGTGAGGTGATACCAAAGGCAATCATTTGATTATCAAGCCACGCAATAGGTATAAATATCCCTACCGCCAATACAGTCCCCGGTACGACATAGCCTAAATTGGCTAAAGTGGTCATTAGCTTAGTCGATTTATCAGGATACTGCCGTTTGATCCACGCAATAATAATGGCCAAAAAGGCAATAAACAGCGTGGTCATACTAGCAATCATGAGGCTATTGGTGACAAAATCAATGTAACGTGCATCAAAATCTTGGCGAAAATTAAGTGCTGTCCAATAGATGAGCTGCAAAAAAGGTATTAAAAAGGCAACTAAAAAGATCAGCGTACACAGCAGTGTCATGGCGAGTTTGGCAGGTTTGCTAGCGTCAAAGCGTTGGCTGCTACCTTGGGTCAGTGAGCTACCACGCTTAGCTTGCCAATACTGCTCAAACAATACCACAATAAAGATCACGCCAATGAGCAAGGCTGCTAACTGAGCCGCTGTGGTCAAACTGAAAAAACCAAACCATGCCTTATAAATGGCGGTAGTAAAAGTATCGACATTGAATACCGATACTGCACCAAAATCCGCTAAGGTTTCCATACTGGCTAGCAACAAGCCGCCAATGATCCACGGTAGTGCTTGTGGTAGCGCCAGACGAAAAAATACACGGCTACGACTCAAACCTAGCATCTGCCCCGCTTCTATCGCTCGCCTGCCTTGTGACAAAAATGCCTGACGCGCTAGCAAATATACATAAGGGTAAAACGCCAACGATAGTACCAAGCCTGCACCCCATACGTTCCTTATCGACGGTATGGCAGTGCTGATACCGGAATCGCGCAGAGCTGTCTGTAGCGGCCCACTAAAGTCAACAATCCCAATAGTGACAAATGCCAATACATAAGCAGGGATGGCAAGTGGCAACATCAACGCCCACGAAAAGAAACGCTGACCAGGGAAACGATACATACTAGTGACCCAAGCCAGAGCAGTACCAATAGTACCTGAAACAACAGTCACCATAAGCAATAAAATCGCCGTATTTTTGAGCACTTGCGGCAGTACATAGTCTGCCATGTGTGTCCAAATCTCTGCCACTGGTTGAGTCCACGACAGCAGCACGATTAAAATCGGTACTAGCATAAACAACGAAATCAGCCCTAAGACTGATTTCGAGATAATACGTTTACGAAGGGCGTGGTCTTGGCTGACAGTCTGCTTGTCGTTAACACCGTCGTTGACAGTATCGTTCTGACTAACAGACGCATCTGGCGTTGTGATCATATTATCATTACCGTGTCATACGTATAGAGACCTTGTAAGCTTATACCAACCTTAAAATCGTCATTACCCAAATAACTCATCTGTAATAGCTAACCTTTGAACACATTCTGTAAAAGCTTTTGTTTAAAAGCTATTGCCTAAAAGTTATGATTTTAAGGTTGGTATCAGTATTACTGGCGACCCCTTATTTATAACCCGCTTTATCCATCATTTGGATAGCTTGAGTTTGTAGTTCACCGAATTTCTGCACACTGATATCATCTTTATTGAACGGACCCCATGATCTAAGCATATCTGACTCATCAATACCTTCTTTAACTGGGAATTCTTTATCTGAGCTGGCATAAAGACCTTGTGCCTCATCAGATGACAACCACTCTATCAATTTAAGCGTACCATCTGGATTGTCTGAGCTTGCCACTACACCAGCACCCGAGATATTTACGTGCGTACCAGTTGTGCCTTGGTTTGCCCAGAATATTTTAACAGGGAAGTTTGGTTTCTCGTCCAATAGACGACCATAGTAGTAGCTATTGGCAATACCCACTTCACACTGACCAGCAGCGATGGCTTCTAGCATCGCAACGTCATCACTGAATACATCAGTCGCTAGATTATCAACCCACCCTTTGATAACTGCTTCGGTCTTCTCTTCACCCAAATGCTCCATCATGCTAGCGACAAGCGATTGGTTATAGACCTTTTTAGAGGTACGTAAGCATAATTTGCCTTTCCATTTTGGATCGGCTAAATCTGCATAAGTAGATAGCTGGTCAGCAGTGACTTTGCTTGGGTCATAAAAGATAGTACGTGCACGTAGTGACAGACCTGTCCACTGACCTTTTGGATCACGGTATTTTGCAGGGACGTTAGCTTCTAATACAGTAGATGATACTGGTTGTAATAGGCCTTGCTCTGCAGCCTGCCATAAGTTACCAGCATCAACGGTCAATAGCATATCAGCTGGGGTATTCTGACCTTCAGCTTTTAGACGCGCCATCAAAGGCCCAGTTTGGTCTGTAACCAGTTCAACTTTTACACCTGTTTGCTCAGTATAGCGATCTAACAATGGTTTAATCAGCTGCTCATTACGTGATGAGTAGATAGTAATTGTCTGACCATCAGCAGTCGTAGCTTCGTCAGTTGCTGCTTGCTGCTCAGCACCTGTTTCTGTTGACTCTACTTCTACGCTCTCTTCTGTGGTTGAAGAATTACTACAACCTGCCAAACCCAACATCATGCCAAATACGGCTGCAGGTAGAATAAGCTTCGTAGAGGTTAGATTAGCGCTGATAGCGTTCAATGACATGGTTTTCCCCATAGTAATGCTGTAAAAAAAGTAAGACGGATGGTGAGACAAAACAACAGTGATTATAACGATGATTTGCTAAGCGCTAGCAGTAATCAGGCCATAATATATCAAAGCAACATACTAATGGAAGTGAGATTAATTATCAATACATTTATTTAACTGGTAAATATACCTGTGATGAGTCTTTAGCATTGATTTTTAAGAACTATTTTTTAACCGCTCTTTCCATAGTTTGGTCTAGCGACGCGTTTTAGTATCCATCTAAAGCAGCCATTGTCCTAGAATTGCATTGACTGCAGCTTCTGTACGTAAGATACGAGAGCCTATATGTACAGGCGTGCAGCCTTGAGCTAACAACAGCTCTATCTCATAGTCAATCCAACCACCTTCAGCGCCTATACAGACTAGATTTGGTAGCTCTCGTGATGGTTGCTGTTGTAAAAATTCAGAAAAGGACTGCTGACTATAAGGATGCGCGACAATCGCTTGACTGCTTATTAGGCTTCCAAGTGAGTCTTCGACAAATGGCTTAAAACGTTTTTGTAGCGTAATACTAGGAACGATCGTATCGATGCTCTGCTGTAGACCTTCTAATACAAACTCGTCAACCCGCTCAAGCATTGGGCTTTGCCAATAGCTTTTTTGAGTACGATAGCTATTGATAAGAATGATATCGCGTACACCAAGCGCCGTCATATCCATGATTAAACGCCGTAGCACTTTAGGACGCGGTAACGCCAAAATGACAGTCAAATCTAATTTGGCTGGCGGCACAGTATTGAGCTGAACGTTACTTAACTGAATGCTGTCAGCGGTAATATCCTCAATGATAGCAGTACCAAGATTGCCGCCGATTTGGCCAATTTTAAGCGTATCACCGACTTTCGCGCCCAGCACTTTAGTCACATGGCTGACTTGAGACAAGGAATCGATTTTTGCTGTATCTGATGAGAAGTTTTCAGCGGGCAATAATATACAGTTCATAAGCTATCTTGGTTGGAAGACATCTCGATAGCGTCTTCAATCATCGTAAATTGGCGGGTCAATACCGCTTGCTGCTGTATCGTCATTTGCTCGCCAGCTTGCCCAGCCTGCGCGGCCAATGGCAAATTGCACAGCCAAGTCTCCAGCTGCGTATAAATGCTCACAGCGTCTTCATAGTTATAAGCTGTTTTCTTACGAGAAGTTTTTTTATTCGCTTTTAACTGATCATCACTGACTATCTGTGCATCCGAACTACTTGAGCTATTTGACTCGATTGGACAATAAAAATCATTACTTGGCTGATATACAGCGCCTACGCTAGCCAATTTGTCTATTACGCTTTGGCAAGACTGAGTGTAACCCCCCATCAGTACAGGCGTTGCCACACTAGCAGGCTCCACTGGATTATGCCCACCAATATCTACCAGCGAGCCGCCCACAAATGCTACATTTGCCAATGTATACCAAGTCATCATCTCACCCATGCTATCTGCTAGATAGACTTGCGTGTCTGCATCAATGGCTTCCCCATCACTGCGCCGAGCCATATTTAACCCAGTTTTCTGAATGAGATCTGCTACTGCATCAAAACGCTCAGGATGCCTAGGGACAATAACAAGCAACGTATCTGCTAATGTCACTTGAGACAGTAGTTGCTGCTGCAATGACAACGCTGCTGCCTCTTCGCCATCATGAGTACTCGCAGCTACCCACACAGGACGATCTGCTATACCAAACTCTGCTCGCAGATCAGCTTTTTTATTATAAATACTATTATCTGCTACCGCTTTGTCATCAATTTTGGACGCATTGATTACCCACTTTAATGAGCCTGCCACACGAATTTGGGCGCTACTAGCCCCTAGTTGCCTAAAGCGTTTAGCAGAGTCGCTGTCTTGCGCAATAATTAAGGAGAGGTTTTTCATCATACTGGCGCTGACTGCACCAATTTTTTGATAGCTCTGAAAAGAAGAAGCAGATAGTCGACCATTGACCAGAATACTTGGGACACGATGCTGCGATAATTTGGTCAAGATATTTGCCCACAGCTCTGTTTCTACAAACAATGCAGCGATAGGCTGTACGTGCGTTAAGAAAGTCTCAATCACAGCAGGGCTGTCGACTGGCACATAGCTATGACTCATCTGACCTTGAGCTATCTTTTCTGCAAAACGACTGGCACCACGAGCAAAACCTGTCTGAGTCGTATTGGTCAACCATATCTGATAGCCATTAGCCAATAACATATCCAGTAAAGGCGCGACCGTATTGGTCTCACCTAATGAAACTGCGTGGCACCAAATTACCCCTTTATCGCTATCAGCATTGACCACTGGACGCGGTGGATACTGCTTACCAAAACGCTGATCGATTTCCTGCTTATAGTTGTCGTTTTTATGAGATCGACGCCATACTTGCAGACGATATAGTGGCTTTAGCAGCCCGATAAGAGACTGATAATATAAAGGTGTCTCATATACCGCTCGACTAGACGATAATACAGAGTCAATTGGATTTGCAGAGTGGTCAGACGGGGTATTAGATGATGGCATGGAACAGCCCAAATTAGTTATGAATCAAACAATAAAAGGGTAAAGGTAAAGCGCGCCAATTCTACCTGAATTTAAGCTGTAACAATAAGCTTTTAAAAAGTTACTGAGTAAATAGTTATTAGATAACGATTGTTAGATAATGATTATTATCAATAAAGCGACTGCGATGATTGCGCCGATTAACAGCTGATAACGCTTGGTGCTGTGCTGCTCTTGCTTCTGTGTGGTCAGCAGCATATCTGCTTGCTGCCATTGCTTGACCAGATTGGCCGCTTCTGCATGACCATTATCCGCTGCTTGCTCTAACCAGTATTTACCGCTATCTATATCTTGAGACACCCCTACTCCTTGATAATACATTTTACTGAGTAGACGCTGAGCACGGCTGTCGTTTTTGCTGGCGGCTTGATTAACCCAATCTACGCCAGATTTTTTTTGATTGTCACTGTCCGCTGTCAAACCTTCACCTAACAATTCATACATGGCCAAACGTAACATAGCCGCTGTATTACCATCTTCAGCAGTCGCTTGTAGTAATAGCAACGCTTTGTTTTTTGCTGCGATATGATCATCTGAAAATATAACTTGGCGACGAGGTTTGCTTTGTTTGGCAATATGCTGCTCGAACTGATCTAATACTTTGCGTGCTTGCTGATACTGCATATCACCAGCTGATTGTGGGAGCTCTATCTCATCTAACTCTACGAGCAGTTGCGTAAACATCTCTGGCGTCGATGTATTTTTTACAGATGACTTAGGCTTAGCCGTTGGTTGTGCTACTTTAGTCAGCTCAGGCTTTATTGGGCTCTCAGACTCAGGAGGCACTACGCTTGCTTGTAACTCAGTTACCGTATCAGGCATAGCAGATGGAGCTGCGAAACTCTCACTGTCAGTTACAACTATATTAACTTGATTATGCTCAGCTCCTATCGATACTTCCTCTGGCTTTTCCAGAAACTCACTCGATTGGCTAGTACAGACATGTGTATTTGAATCTGCGCTCGGAGCGATGCTATCAGTGACGTGATGAGTGGTTGCTTTGTGCTTTATTGCTTTATGCGCTGTTACTTTATTCGCTGTTGCTTTATGCGCTGTTGCTTCTGGCACTGAATGAACGTCGTTACTTAGAGTATTCGGCAGTCTAAGGCTAACCGCTTGATACAACCCACTCTCTACTTGCCCGCCTTGCACTGCGTCGAACTGCCGATCAAGATGACCAAACAGACGCAGCCCTATTGGCTCTAATGCAAAAAATAAGTGCTCTTTAACCACGCTATCATTATCATAACCGACTGCCATATGCTGATAAAAATCATCGGTGATCAAAGTTAGCTCAGGGTAACGTTTACGCAGCTCAAACTGACCATACCAATGTGGCTTGCTTTGCCACTGCTGCGCCAATACACGACCGGCATAAAACGCCAAAAACACCATGAAATTACGATAGCGCTCATCGATCAGCAGCGTCGCCTCTTCCCATATACCGCTCTTGATCATATCTCGGCGTACTTGAGACAATAGCGTATCGATACGCTGTAAACTCTCAAGCGACTCATCTAACGTACAAGCACGCAGCTCAGTTTCGTAGGCGATACCGCCCGCAATAGGACGCCCAGCCAAGAAGTCTTGCCAATAGCCTTCTGCAATATAGTCCAGTGGTGTTAAAGGTGATGCAGACATAGACGGACGTGACCTCTTTGCAGATAGATAAACCAAAAAAGTATAGGCTATAAGATTGCTACGACTAAAATAATAGAACGGTACTGGTAGATTACCTTACCCTAAAAATCCGAGTGCTACAATAAAGGACTGAACAAGCGCACGACATTATCAAACAAGCGTTTTGAGCCGTGACGCTGTTGCCACTCATCACTATCCAAGATTCGACAGTTTTCTAAATAGACTTCCTGACAATCCGCTACTTGGGCAACCATTTCTGGCGTATAAATCGCCAAACTGACTTCCATATTTAGATAAAAGCTGCGCATATCAATATTGACGGTGCCAAATAAACAGTAGTCATCATCGATAACTACTGTTTTTGCGTGTAGCAAACCACCTTTAAACAAGGCAATCGTCACTCCAGCATCCAACAACTCTTGATAATAAGCTTGAGAAGCATGCTGTACCAGAAACGAGTCAACCTTTTCAGGAACAATAATCGTCACATCAACGCCGCGCTTAGCCGCTATCGTCAGCGCACCCGATAGGGACTCATCAGGGACAAAATAAGGTGTGGTAATGCGAATGCGCTTATTGGCACGATGAATCACAGAAACTAACGTATTGTAAATCACATGAGCCGTTAGCTGCGGTGCTGAAGGTATTAGCTGCGCCAAGACTTTGTCCACGACAGGCATCTTTGGTACGACAATCGAGGTGGCGCCTATATCTGGCTGCTCATGATCATCAATCGTATCCGCCAATACCTTCACGCGGCTATTTAGATCATTGATGGTCGGATGCATCACATACAACTTACGAGTGTAATTATTAACCCGTTGATGCAGCTCAGCAAGATTGTCATTACTTTCAGCACCAATATCGGTAACAATTACCTTGGCCATCGCTGTATTGATACTAATTGAGTGCTGGCTAGTCGTTCGTAGCGCCACATCAATCCATTGACCAACGTTTTTATTTTGCTTAAAAAACCTTGGATCAACCAGATTGAAGCTGCCGATATAGCCAATATGTTCATCGATAACCACCATTTTACGATGATTGCGCAAATCAGAACGTTTAAATAGCGTCTTAAACAGTCCTACTGGCAATGACTGATGGACATAAACCCCTGCTTTTTCTAATTTGCGATGCACGCTACTATTAATAAAGCTAAAGCTGCCCACACTATCAGCCAATATATGACACTCTACGCCGCGTTGAGCCGCTACAGACAGCGCCTCTATAACTTCTAACACCTGTCCTTTTGGATAGACAATATAAAACTCCATAAGGACAATACGCTGGGCGGCATGAATATCTTCAATCAAACGCTGAAAAATAGAAGCAGGATCCGTCAACAGCTGCATTTGGTGATTGGGAAATACACCAAACCCGGTCCAGCGCGTTCCTATTTGGCTAACACCGCGGTAGTTGGTTGGTAATAAGTCTTGCCCTTTATCAAAAATCAGATGCTCACGCCTTGCCATATCATTCATCAAGATGCTGGCTTGATCCACGCGTTCACGATAGCGTCGTCCAATCATCGGCTCGCCAAGCAGGATGTACGCCACAAAACCAAATACTGGCAACGTGTAAAGCACCGCAACCCACGCAATAGACACGCCAATATTGCGCTGCACAGAAACTACTCGCAGCGTCATTACTATCATAAGTACAATATGCAGCACCAGACCTAGACCCGCTAAGTCTCCCCAGGTCCAGCTAGTAAAAGTATCTTTAATAGCAAAAGTGTTTATATTGACCTCCATCAACCGTGTTCAACGAATAAAGCATCCATAACGAGCAAAGCATCCATAGTATAGTAGCTTTTCACCGCCAAACAACAAATAATGATAATAAGTGTATTTTTAGAAATGCTATATAATACATGGCTTTGAGTGCTATTTTTGATAGATTACAAGTCCGATTTATAATTATTTTCTAAAAATATTAAAATAACATTTGACACCCAACTGTAAATCTATATAATACACACCCACAGCAACGGAGCTTAGTGACAAACTTAAGAGCTCAGTTGATGTTGAATAAATTGCATCGCAATTGTTCGAAGGGTGATTAGCTCAGTTGGTAGAGCGTCTGCCTTACACGCAGAATGTCGGCGGTTCGAATCCGTCATCACCCACCACTTCTTAGCAAGTGGCTAAACAAGCTAAGAGACCTAAGCAGCGGTAGTTCAGTTGGTTAGAATACCGGCCTGTCACGCCGGGGGTCGCGGGTTCGAGTCCCGTCCGCTGCGCCATATTTAAAACGAATTTAAACGGTTAAGTTTAAGCAAGTTTCGCCTCAAGCATTAGATTGTTTGAGGTTTTTTTGTGTCTGCATATTTTGCTTGGATATTGTTTATATAGCTACTGCACTACCTAACACTTCTTAACTCGCATACAAATATTTCAGTGCTATGGACGTTGACTTATTCGGCTTACGCTAGCGATTAACGCTACCATCACTACACCCATAATAATCAGAATACCAGACATCATATGCGCCGCCTCATAGTTGAGCGCCTCTACTTGCTCATATATAGCAATTGATACTACTTTAGTCTCGCCTGAGATGCTGCCCCCTATCATCAGTACGACACCAAACTCCCCAATGGTATGAGCAAAGCTTACCAAACTACCCAAAATAATACCCACCCGCGCTTGCGGTAAAGCCACTTTCATAAACCGTCGCATACGACTTGGTTCTAGGAGATGAGCGACTTCCGTGACACTTTGCGGAATACGCAGAAACTGTGCATAGACAGGCTGTATATAAAAAGGTAATGAGTAAATAATAGAACCAATGACCAGACCTTCAAAGGTGAAAATCAACGGGCTAACATTATGTTCACTCAACCACTTACCGATACCCACACTAGGACTGAGCAATAACAATAGATAAAAACCAATCACGGTAGGTGGTAGTACCAGAGGCATCGCAATGATGCCCATGAGCAGTACCTTAAGACGTCCTATTGCTTTTATACGGCTCGGCTTAGCCAACCAGTAAGCGATAGGCGTTGCAAATAGTAATAGATATAAGGTAGTCACGCAAGCGAGCTTGATGCTCACCCAAAATGGACTGAGCATATCTGACATAAGAGACTGGTCGATCATATAATGTCACTGCTCGTTCTATGATGAGAGGGGTTAGTCTAACGTATTACTGGACGGCCAGATAGCCTGCTTGTAAGAAGTACTGCTGCCCTGCTTTTGAGCGCAGGTAGTCGGTGAAGTCTGCTACTTGGTCAGTGTTATTAACGATTATCCCATCTTGTAAGATAGCTGGATAAGACGCTGGCAGCAAAGTGATAAACTGCTCAGGCTTGGCTTTAATCGCAACAAGCTGAGACTGTGCTACAAAACCATAGTCTACGCTACCTGTATGAGCGTATTGGAACGCTTGACCGATATTCTCTGACTGTATTAAGCTTTTGTGAGCATTCAACTTATCATACATATTTTGCGATTGCAGATAGGCTTTCGCAGAGGCACCATAAGGAGCAAGGTCAGGGTTCGCAATAGCTACCTTGCTGTCCTGAGTAAAGTCAGCACTGGTAAACACATCACCCAGCGATGTTGGCGTAAAATCGTTTAAAGGTTTGCTGACACTATATAGCGCTAACTGTCCTCTGGTATATGTAAAGGGCTTAGTTAGTTTACGCTCTTTACTAGTAACATCAGCTGAATTTTCATCAGCCAATTTAGCAGGGAACGCTTGATTGGCAGACAAGAATATATCATATGGTGCCCCTGCTTTGATTTGCGCATATAACTTACCAGAAGAGGCATAAGTAACTTCAATATCTGAGATACTTGAAACATTTTGGGCAGATGAACTGTTATCAGCCTGATAGCTATCAATAATATGAGGAAGTACATCAGATAAGTTAGCAGCCGCAGCAATACGCAATGTGTGAGATTGCTCAGTGGTATCAGCAGCAGGTACCATATTGGCGTCTTTGTCTTGCGTACAAGCATTTAGTGACAATAGCAGACAAGCAGATACACAGACAGTAACTAATGACTTAACCATTATTGCTGAGCCATTTAGACGAGTCGTCTTCGTAGTATTCTTGCTTCCACACAGGAATGTCCGCTTTGATAGTATCTAATATCCAGCGACACGCATCAAATGCTGGATAACGGTGCGCTGACACTACCCCAACCCATACAGCCACGTCGCCAATTTCTAATGCACCGATACGATGTATCGCAATAGCATGGGTAATTTCAAAACGCTTTTTGGCTTCTTCTATAATGGCGCGACCTTGATTGATGGCCAAATCCTCATAACCATAATAGGTAAGACGATCAACGCTCGTAGCGTTATTATGGTTGCGCACTCGCCCTTCAAAACAAACAAACGCGCCGCAGCTGTCATTATCTAACGTACTTTTTAGCCTATCTTCGTCTATAGCAATGTCTAGTAGCGCAAAACCATCACGCTCAGCGATAAGGTAAGCCTCGTCAGCACTACGTTTGATACTCATTGAATGATCGTGGACGTTGTCGGTCATTTTTCTTCTCTATTTATTATTTTCTCTTTGTAACCACTGAATAGCTACTGACAAAATGGACACTAATAAACGCTTGTCTAACCACCAGCGACTGGCGTGATGAAAACCACGCTATCACCATCATTTATCTGGTCAGTCCATTTAGCAAAGTAGTCATTCACTGCGACTCGTAGCTCTGCTTGCGGACGGCTAAAGCGATGCTTTTGACTAAGCTGTTCGTATAGTTCAGTCAATGATATATCCTGCTGTACGCTTACTGTCTCTTGCTGACAATTGGCCTCGTCAGCCAAACTGGCAAAATACATGACGTTAATATTCATCGTTGATTCGATATTAATTGTCATATCGATAGCACTCATAAACCTCTCCCTCTTACGCAAGCTTCCTTGCTTGGCACTTAGCATATTTTTATTAATTCATTGATTGATTGACGACGCACTCTGCAATTTTTTCACTTTAAGCATGACTATAGTCTGACTTACCACCTGTCTTCTTAACCAGATGAATATCATCTATAACGATGTCATGCGATAGTGCTTTGGTCATATCATAGATAGTTAAGCAGGCAACGCTGACCGCTGTTAGCGCTTCCATCTCAACCCCTGTTTTGTGCGTGACCTTGACCATCGCACTGACCGTGATGCTGCTGAGCGCGTCGTTATACTCAAAGCTCAAACCTATCTTGTCTAGCGGTAGTGGATGACAAAGCGGTATCAGATCATGAGTACGTTTGGCCGCCATGATACCAGCGATATGAGCCGTTTGTGTGATGCTGCCTTTTTTGGTCATCCCATCAGCCGCTTTGATCTGCGCATAAATCTCGCTCGGAAAACGAACTTGCCCAGTCGCGTTCGCTTCTCGCGTCGTTGCGGTCTTGCCACTGACATCAACCATCGTGATGTCACCATTACCATCTAAGTGTGATAAAGCAGATTGATGATTTGTCTGAACGCTGTTACTCATTGATATCGCCTTCTCTTAGTAATCTCTTTATCGGTATTTTTATTATGTTGGTAGCGCGGCACACGCCTGTTCAAACTCTTGAGGCGTATTAAAATTGGTCAAATGCTGCCAGTCCTGAGTAAATGGCATAGCCTGCACTATTGGCTGAATAAATGGCATGACTCGGCGCTGACCACTATCAATATAAGCTCTCAAATCAGGTTCAATGTCTAAATGATACAGTCCTAGTAATGGATATAAGTGACTGTCATCTTTTAAGCAAATGACTCTCTTATCAGCAGCAAGGCTTATTTCACATTGTAATTTCTGCCACAAGTCAGTTGCTGGTATTAAGCTATCACAGCTGATAACCAGTAACCACGATGCTTGTACGTTTTTTGATACGCCTGAATCATTCAAGCTGATCAAACCGTTCAATGTTTGTAAGGCTGATTCAATAGCGACCAAAGCGCCGCCAGTTTTAATCTGCTCATCATGCTCACTAGAGTCAAGATCAGCACCATAATCAGTAATATGAATAACAGGCACATTGAGGCTTTCTAAATGGACATCTAAACCAGTTTGAAAGTCGCGACTATTATCTGCAATCAATATAGGAACCTGTAACTTGCTCGCATGACAAACATGATAGTCTAACAGCTGCTCACCTGACGGTAGTGTCAGCATCGCTTTAGCCGTTCCCATGCGCTTGGATGCCCCACCTGCCAAGATAACCACACCTGCCAAACCATCCAGATTATTTGAGCGATCTGTCATTGTGCCATTACCTATCAGTTTTGATTTAATATCAATCTTGGCTCAATTATTTACAACTCAATCATGGCTAGGATTTTGTGCCAAAAAATGCGGCACAAAATTGCACGGACGAGTACGGCTATCAAACTGATCTCTTAAGATATTTTCCCAACCCGTACGGCAAGCACCAGAAGAACCTGGTAGACAGAATATACCCGTACCATTGGCCATGCCAGCAACTGCTCGTGATTGTACGGTAGACATACCGATTTCATCTTTTGAGATTAAACGGAACATTTCACCAAAACCATCGATTGATTTATCAAACAGCACACTCACAGCTTCTGGCATGCTGTCTCTAATGAAGAACCCTGTACCGCCAGTTGTAATAACCGCATGAACGTCTGGACTAGCAATCCAACCACTGATGACTGCGCGAATCTGGTAAATATCGTCGGTAATTAGTTGACGATCTGCTAAATGATGACCTGCTTCGGTCAAGCTATCTACTAAGTACTGGCCTGACGTATCTTCTGCCAGCGTACGGCTATCAGAAACGGTCAATACAGCAATATTAAGTGGTGTAAATTGTGCAGCAGGCTTACTCATAAATAATCCTTTATAGATGTCATTTTATAATTGTATTAAAAGGCGGTTGAATCAAAAAGAGCTATGTTAAAAAAGATTGCGTTGGAAAACCGTTTCTATCAGCGTCATGATTGCAGACTTGGAATATCTTAACCACCGATTATCGATAGATTGTGCATGATGCCACTGTTAGAGTCATGCAGATGATGATGCTCAGGCTTGATCGGCATAAAGCTATGTAAAGTGTTTACCAGTCCTTGGATATCGTCTTGCTGTAAGTATGGACGGATATCATAGTTGCCTTGATCAAACAGACACAAATGCACCTTGCCTTGGCTGCTTACACGCAGGCGATTACAGGTATCACAGAAATGCGCCGCATATGGGGCAATCATACCGATACGACCGATATACTCAGGGTGACTGTACTCTACTGCTGGACCATCGGCACTACCGCGCTCGTGCGGCTGCCAGCCATTTTCTAACAAGTAATCAGTGATAATATCAGACTGAGCATGCTGAGCAAAAAACAAATCGCTATTGTCACTGGTCTGCATAAATTCAATAAAGCGATAGGTCACTTGTCTGTCTCTGACATAGTCGATCGCCGTGATTAAATTCTCAAAAGCAGTCTCCGCCATCAAGACACTATTTATTTTCAGTTTGATATCAGTCGTTTCTAACAACGTATCCATGTCAGCCAATATCTGCGGCAAGGTATCAAAGCCTGTCATCTTATGAAAGGTAGCAGCATCAAAACTGTCCATACTGATATTGAGCTGATCAAGTCCAGCAGCTTGCCATTTGGCTATATGTTTACCCAATTTATAACCGTTACTGGTCATCGCGACCGTCTCGATACCGTCAGTTTGCTTGATTGTTTCGATAATTTCGACAACATCACGACGAATAGAGGGCTCACCACCTGTAATTCTAACTTTTTTAGTACCTACTTGAGCAAAGCCGCTCACCAAGGTTGCAATTTCAGAGATACTCAGCTCATCATCAGGGCGCTTACCTTGATAGCCGTTTGGCAGGCAATACTCACAGCGAAAATTACAGAAGTCAGTAATAGACAGACGCAAATAAGTCAGACGTCGTGCAAACCCATCGGTTAGCGGCTGGTGATAGTCACTCATCTGCTCAGTAGGTACGACCAAGGAAGGCTCTATGTAGCCGTCAGACATTGCGGGTACCAAGCTCGGTGAGTAGAGTTGCGGGCTGTCTATTTTGTGTTTGTCATCTATGTTGTCATCAATCATATGTTACTGCCATCAGTACTGCTTACTATAAGCACTACTTTATTATTCGTGTTTAGCATACCAGTGTAAGGTTATAGGGTTGCTCTTCAGCTCTGTGCGACCACCTTACAATAAATTGGCAAACGATGAATTAGCGATGTAGCCAAGGAAACGGTTGTACAACGACGTCATTACCAGCTGCTACGTTCCCACTATCTTTATCCAACACAATGAAGCAATTAGCACGGCTCAGCTGTTTGACTCTATGTGACTGCTGTCTTGAGAAACACTCAACTTGATAATGACCTGTCTTGTCTCGTGACAATACGCCACGCTGAAAGTCTTTGCGGCCGGGAGATTTTCTAATGTCACTGATCAGTTTGGCTTTGATCGTTAGCGGCATCGGCTGCTCTGACACGCTAGCACCTGACATTTGCCACAATGCAGGTATCACAAACTGTAGCGTACCCACAACCGTAGAGAGCGGATTGCCCGGTAGGCCAAAATACAATACCGGCTTATCGAGATTTTTATTCAATTCACCAAATACAAAAGGCTTACCAGGCTTCATCGCCACTTTATAATGGTTAATCTGACCTAATGTTTCGATCACAGTGGTCAAAAAATCATAGTCACCAACAGAGACACCTGCAGTCGATATCAGTACATCACAGTCCTGCATAGCCTCATTAACTGCGATAGTTGTCTGCTCTAGGTTATCAGGGATAATGCCATAATCACGAATAATGATAGGCAGATCTGATAGCAAGCTTTTGAGCGTTGGGGTATTAGAATTATATATTTGGGCTAGACTTTGTAGCTCATTGCCAATAGCCACGAGCTCATCACCTGTTGCCAGCACACCTACGACGAGCGGCTGGAACACGTTCACTTGGCTAATACCAAGGTTAGCCAGCAAGCTAATATCTGCAGGATTAATTCGTTTGCCAATTTTTAAAACGGCTTCGCCAGACTCAATCTCTTCGCCTTGTGAACGGATGTTATTGTCAACTTTGGCCGTTTGTGTGAGCTTGATGTCGTAAGGTCGAGATTTATCAACGGTCGCTTTGATATCTGCAAAATTTGTATTCTCTTGCATAATGACCGTATCACAGCAATCAGGCACGACTGCACCCGTAAAAATCCGCACCCCTTGCCCTGCTGCTGCCTTACCAGTATAAGCACTACCAGCCTGCGACTCACTAACGATTTCGATAGTACTGCTTTCTGATAACTCACTTCCCTTTGCAATCGCATAGCCATCCATTGCAGATAGGTTTTGTCGCGGTACATCAAAGGGCGAAGCTATATCTTGAGCCAGTATATGGTTTAGGCTGCCCAGCAACTCTAGAGTATTGACGGCTCTTTTTTGTAGTGGAAAGTCAGTAATATGATAATTATCTATCCGTTGCTGTATCGCAGCTTGTAGTTCTTCCATGGTAATCATAAGGTCACGCTCTTTCTGTCGTTCTAATTATTTATAATCGAAACTGTTATTTAAAATGGTCATTGAAAACTGTCACTAAAAACTATGAGTAAAAGTCATCGTTAAAAAACACATTATCTAGAGTCTATCATTCAAAGTATCAACTTTCTTGTATTAACCTTGTCCTGATAAGTTTTGAATAAAGCCAGATTACACTGGTCTTAATATTTGATATTTATTGCATTGTCCATTGTGTTAAAGATGTCAGCAAAATCAGACATAGATTGAGACAAAAAAAGCACCTTGGCAAGGTGCTTTTTGTAGAACAAAGTAAATTATCATTTGATGACTAGTGGCTAATTAATAATGGCTAAATACGATTAAAAAGAGCCGCTTTTATACAATGTATAAATACCCTCAGCCTACCTCACCATCCAGCCAATGAAGACGCACTGTTTTGAGTAATGAATCCATCTGGCGTTTGGCCATTATCTGCTTGCCAGCGCTGGAATGCCATACGAGTATTGGTACCCACGATACCATCAGCGCCTTTGGTATCATAACCCATGCTAGTCAAACGACGTTGTAGGTTAGTCACTTGTGTGGTCGATAATGGACGCTCATAACGAGGCCAAGATTTTTGCAAACCGCTTTGTCCATTAATCGTTTTGCCTAGCAGACTGACACCCAACGCATAACTTGATGAGTTGTTATAGACTTTAATCACATCAAAGTTTGGGCTTAGCAATAATACTGGACCATCCTTACCAGCGGGTAACCATAGCTCCATCTGAGTATTGGCATCTAGGTAAACGTCCGCTATCGTATCGACACCCATCGCAGCCCATCTAGCAGCAGGCTGTTTACTACCAACCACTGAGTAATCAAACGATGCTGGCACCGTTGCCTCATAAAACGGTGCTAAGCCACGAACCCAACCTGAATTGCTAAGATAGTTGGCCGTCGAGGCTAGTGCATCACCAGTCGCCCAAGGATTGCGATGTCCATTGCCATCACCATCGACCCCTTGTTTGAGCCAAGTCTCAGGGATAAACTGGGTTTGTCCCATGCCGCCTGCCCAAGAACCATCGAGTTGTGACCATGATACGTCACCGCGTTGTAGCAGTGTCGCTAACGATAGCAACTGTGTTTCAGCAAACTCTTGACGACGACCATCATAGGCAAGGCTGGCAAGCGAACTTGGCAAATCACTATTGCCAGTCACAGCGCCATACGATGACTCCATACCCCATATCGCAGCGATAATCTCTGCATTAACCCCATACTGAGACTCTAGCTGAGACAAATAAGCGCGCTGCTCAGCAAATTTACGTTTACCTACACTGACGCGCCCACTTGATACCGCAGAATCTACGTATTCCCAAGGCATCTTAGAAAACTCAGGCTGACCTGAATCTAATGAGATGACTTGCTGATTTAGATAAGCAGAGTCAAGCAATCGACCAATCACTTGGGCATCATAGCCTGACGATATGGCCCGCATAGAAAAGTCTGACTTCCAATCAGAAAAACTACTATAGCTAGGCTTGGGCGCAGGCTGCGGTTTTACGACTGGCGCAGGTGTTGGTTTGACCTGAACGGTTTGGGTTTGAGTAATCTCAACGCCGCCTTGACGAACAGGCTTACTTTGCATTGCCTGCTGGCTTGTACACCCGACCATCACTAATGCTGGCATAAGGGTGAGGTATTGCTTTTTTAATCTCATAAAAAATCTCAAACATGAATAAATAAAATGGCTCACAGTGGCCAAGCTATCCGTAGCTATTATTTAAGTCTAACGCCCAAGTACGCTACGTGGGTCAATAGGATTACCATTTAAGCGAACTTGAAACTCTAAGCCTACCTCATTGGTCTGACCACTGCTACCCATACTAGCAATACGTTGGCCACGCTGTACTGTATCGCCCTCTTGCACCAATAATTGGCTATTGTGCGCGTAGGCTGTGATGTAGTTATCACTATGACGAATCATAATTAGATTGCCATACTCTGGCAGACCGTTGCCTGAGTAAAGCACAGTTCCTGATTGGCTGGCAAGTACTGGATCACCAACTTTGCCCGCAAACCACATTCCCATATTGCCCGTAGCAGGGTCAATATTACGAGTCACTGGGTTACGCGTAGGATAATCATAACCAGAGGTCGAGTTGGCAGTGGCCTCATAAGCTGGTGTTTGAGATTGGGTCACAGGTGGCGTATAAGTTGGTTGCGTTTGAACTGGAGCACTGTAGCTATTGTTACTTGCAGTGGTTGCCACATTGCCTTGCCATAGTTTGAGCCATTGGCCACTATAGATGGTGTATTTACTATCTAGATTGTTCATCGCTCCGATTTGGCGGTAGTTCAGACGATAGCGCGCTGCAATCTGGCTGACCGTATCGCCGCGTTGTACACGGTGATAGTTAGGGACGCCTTGCGCGTTAGTAATAATCTTAGGACCTGCTTGGTTTGCTGATTGATAGGTAGGCTTCGTTGCACAGCCAACGACAGATAGAGTAGCGACTGCCATAGTACCAATCAACGCGGCTTTAACAAGGTGCGATCCAGCTATGATTTTTTTCATACAAGGTTCCTATTCTTTGTGTTGCTCATTCATTGTTTAATCATTCAAAAGCGCTTGATATCATACAAGAGTCTTCTGATATTCTCATAACACGTCAGTGTTTAATAAGCCGGTATGGACTATATCTTATAGAATTTATAGCGCGAGTGTTGATAATCTCTCCAGCGCTGCCGTTGGCGTATGATGTAGGCGTACTGGTGATAAACTGACATACCCTGCCGCTACAGCCTGATAATCTGTCATCACATCCTGCTTTGCTTGTATCGCATCGATTGACGTCTCTGATGGTCGCTCATTTTTACCTTTTCGTAGAGACAACCAATACGCATCTCGACCGCGCGGGTCTATCATATGGCGTACTGGCTGAGCAGCCTGCTTATGGCCTAGCGAGGTTATTTTTCGACCCTTGATATCATCAGCATGCTGCACATCAGGAATATTAACGTTTAATACATGATAGGGCAAACTTTTGAGCATCTCTAAAATCGAAGTCTCAGTAAGCAGTTTGACGATTTCATGTGCGGCCACTTGATAATCACTGGCTGATTCTTGCCCGCCGTTTTTGACACCTCCGCCTACCAAAGACGTTGCTATAGCAGGAATACCAGATAGTTGCGCAGTCAATGCAGCACCGAACGTACCAGAGAACATCACATCTTGTCCCAAGTTAGCCCCTGAGTTAATGCCTGTAATCACGCAGTCAAAGTCAGTATCACGATACAACTCATGGATTGCTAGATAAACACAATCAGCTGGTGAACCATTTACCGCTACAAATCCAGAAGGCAACTGATGCGTATGCAGTGGTCTTGAGACACTCAGCGCGCTGGCATAGCCGCTTTGTTCATCGTTCGGGGCGACGACCACTACTTCACCAATCGTCGATAATGCCTGAGATAGTGCCAATAATCCTGGCGCATACACACCGTCATCATTACTAATTAAAAATCTCATTTCTACTCAGTATGTGGTTAATATTTTGTTAGCTGTCTTTCTATATCTCTATTTGGTAATTCTGCTATCGTGCCATATCTGTTTAAAATATGGCATAAAAACACGATGCTCATATTTAAAATGAAAACATGATACTCTAATTCTCCAATGACATGACATGACGTGACGTCTCAGTCTAGCGAAAAAGTATCGTTTTAATAGCATGGGCGATTATAACTGAATAATATAAAGACACGAACCCTGTCTTTAGCAAAGTATCATGCTCTTCTTATACTGATGATTATATGAGAAAAGTAGCGTAACAAGATCTGTATCAAACGAATGACAACCAGTATATTAAGCATCGCGTTACAATACGCAACACCCCACAACAATACAAACCGATGTACTGATACTGAAGTAACGTCATTAGGGTATGCTACTGATATGTTGCTAAAAAATGGTGTTGGCTCACAAGATATCTACACATAAATCAATATTTTATGTGACTTTTGTTTTTTTACCGATTAACATATGACCATTAAATAAAGACGAGCGAGTGTAATACTGAATGAATAAACAATCGATATTATCTATAGCTTCTGTGATAGCAAATACTGCCTCAAAAGTTGGGATTGCAGGACTGATAACGTCTGTTGCTATGCTGTCTCAAGCTTCTAATGCTGCGAATAACTCTGGCACTACCATTCCGCTAGACATGTCTGGCATCAATATCACTAAGCACGAAATTGCGGTGATGCAGGTACTATCAGAGATATGCCCACCAATGCTAAATGGTAAGCAAAAACAGCGGTTCTATAAGTCGTACACTGTACAGCTGCATGAGCTAATGCCTTCTCTAGAAGATCCAAAAGCGGCTATTCAATACCTATCTACACAACAAGACTACCGCCAGATACTACAAGGTATTCGTAGTTGGACGATGGGATTCTCAAAGCAAGAAAACAAAGCACTATGTGAAGATTTGGCAAACGCGGATTATTAGACAACTAGCTAGTTTAATTCAATAACTAGCGTCCTCTGCTTAATGTGTTAATAATATTGGTATCAATGATAATAAAATAAAAGCTATGTACTCTTTATAACATCAATTAAGCAAAGTTTATCAACTGATTGTCTAGATATCTGTAGCATCAAAGCTTGCTGTCACTTTACTTGTTATTCACAAGCAGTGCAGCAGGCTTTTTTGTGAGCGTTAAATTTTTATTACAGAGACTGGTCAGATGATAGACACAACAAATATATGATAGGCCTTCATTTTTCTTTTCAAACTTGCCTTATTTTTGCATTTATCGATTCCCCATCGGTAGTCATTTTGCTAAGATAAGGCGTTAATTTTATGTCTATTGTGTAGGCGTTACTATTTTCATCGATACATTATTTTAAACACTGCATTTAAGACATGCTGCTTAAAATAATGTATGGAAATAGGTACAAAACATAAGCGATAGATACATTTGGTTCCATGATGCGGTGTAATGATATATGACAGTAAAGCGTGTAAAAAATCAGCTGATACAGCTGGTAGTTGGTGTAAGTATCTCGATGAGTGCAGTAGTGGCAAACGCAGCCATTCAACCACCTGAAATGGACAATACTGCCTATGTGTTGATGGACTATAACACTGGCGAAATTTTGGCTCAAAAGAACGCCAATGAGGCGCTGCCGCCAGCATCTCTGACTAAGATGATGACCAGTTATATCATTGAGCAACGCTTAGCATCAGGCGACCTGAAAGAAGATGAACAGGTATTGATGAGTCCAAACGCATGGTGCCGTGGTAGCAGCAGCCAATCTTGTATGTATGTGCCTGTGAACAAAACTGCCAGCGTCATCGATATGCTACGCGGTATTATTATTCAATCAGGTAATGATGCATCAAAAGCCATGGCTGAACATATTGCTGGTAGCGAAGCCTCGTTTGCAATATTGATGAACGAACAAGCGCAAAAAATTGGCATGGAGAACTCTAACTTTGTCAATGCTACCGGTATGCCTGATGAAGGTCATTTAGCATCTGCTTTGGATTTGTCTAAACTCGCGCGCGCTATTATCAAAAACAGCGGCGACTACTATAGTATCTACGCAGAAAAAGAGTTTACGTATAACGGTATTACCCAAGGTAACCGTAATGCTCTGCTGATTACCGACCCTACTGTTGATGGCCTAAAAACGGGCCACACTGACGCGGCAGGCTACTGCTTGGTTGCGTCAAGCAACCGTGAAGGCATGCGCCTAATCTCTGTCATTATGGGTACCAAGAGCCAACAGGCTCGCGCTGATCAGTCACGCGAACTACTTAACTGGGGTTTCGGTCACTTTACAACGGTTACCAAGGCACCTGCTGGACAGTTCGTTAGCAAGCTTCCAGTATGGTTTGGAGAAGCTGACGAGGTAGAACTGGCAACTGGCGACAACTTGCAAATTCTAACCAGCAAAACCCAGAAAAACAAAATCACCACAGTGGTCGATATTCCTGAGAGCTTAGAAGCACCGATCAAAAAAGGTCAGGAAGTTGGGAAAATGATGGCTGTCATTGATGGTAAAGCGGTAGCCTCAGTTCCTATCATCGCAACTAATGATATTGAACAGTCAGGCTTTATGAGCCGTACGTGGGAACATATCGTACGCTGGGTAAAGAATCTTCTCTAAGAGAAACCTTTAAAAAGCAATTCTAGCTAAAAACTGTTTAAAAAAAAGACGCCTTAAAATGGGCGTCTTTTTTTATACCTACTGTAATTTAAAAATGCTTTGATACTGAAAAGTCGAAAAATGCTACCTAATAAAATAAACCTAACTAGGAACATGGATTTAGTAAGACAGTACTACGTCTAAACCAACCATTGTTTTAATAGGTCGCTTAACGCTTTGTCCTTATAAGTAGCAATATGACAATAGTCAATGCCAGCTGCTTTTAAACCATACTCAAAACTGCCTACATAGCGCGCCCGATGCTGCGGATACCAATATACCAATAACGCACGATGCTCGCTCTTACTACCCTCATCGCTTTCATACTGACGGATACGTTTGGCTAGCATCGCAGCTTTTTCTGGGAAAACATCTTCACCAAACATCACCATGTCAATTTTCTGCTTACGCATCTCGTCTATGACAAGTTGGTTACCTTGGCGACAAATAATCGTAGCACCTAAGTATTCCAGTTCCTCTAACAAGGAGCCTGTCTCATGATAGTAATAATAAATAATCGTCAGACCAGACAGTAAGCGCTGCTGTTTTGATTGCTGTTGATTGGGCATCGCTATGGTCAGCGTAAACTGTGTACCTACACCAAGCACACTATCAACATCAATAGTAGCACCCATAAGCTGTGCCATTTGTCTAACAATCGGTAAGCCAACCCCTGAGCCTTCGTACTGGCGAGTTTGCGACGAATCTACCTGAAAGAACGGATTAAATATATCGTCTAGGTGCTCATTATTGATACCAATACCCGTATCTTTCACGCTAATCTGCCAACGATTACTTTTATTAAAATGTGTCAGTTGCGACGTAATCGTAACTTTCCCGACAGGCGTGAACTTAATCGCATTATTGAGCAGTATCGATAGTATCTGATATATTTTTTCTGAATCACCATATAGGCTATAGTCTATATGATGAATATTACTGATTAACTCTAGCCCTTTTTGAGTAGCCATATTTTCAAACTTAGCTAACAGATCAGCGATTAGCTGTAATGGGTTAAACTCATTTTTATGAATTCTTATCTGGCCTTTTTGGATCTGGTTCAACTGTATAATATGATCTAACGACAATACCAATTTATCACTACCACTACTGATAATCTCTACCGCGTCTTTTTGCTCTCTGTTTAGCGCCTCATGATCCAATAGTTGTAAACCGCCTACAATTGCATTCAACGACGTTTTTAACTCGTGAGAAATCATGCTTTGAAAATTGTGCAATTGCACATCAAGTGACACGTCTTTATTGTGCAATTGCTGTTCAAAAGCTGCAAGGGTTTCATAACCTTGCCTCGCTTCTTGTAAACGATTGAATAAAACAATCAATGCTTTCTTGATTTGGGTCAGTTCTTGAAAATTAAATTGTTGCGGAATGACGGGTAGTTGCTCTAGATTTGCGTTGTTTATGACAATGTCACAAACATCGGTCAATGTTTCGATATCTCTGACTGGCCAATTAAGCTTCCTAAAAATGTATAAGGCAAACATAACAATCAGTACCACTTTTGTTAGCCATAACCACAGGATATTTTGGAACCAATGTAAACGTATCAATTCTACGTCCATCGTAATATTAATATAACCAATCAATGTACTATTTTCGGTAACTGTATCAGTCGCCTCATCTGGCGCTGACGATTCGCTCATAATGTTTGATAAAGTCAGTGCTAACTGTTGATTGGAATCAGACTTATTCGACGCGGCACTATTGGCATCAAGGTCTTTACTAATCACTGGATAGTTGAAACTGACCGTATGCGCAAATAAAGCATTTTTCCAATCAGCAAGCGACTGGTCTATATCTTCAATTGGCTCAGAGGTTGAATAAAACACAATACTCTGAATCATCGGCTCATTTTCTAACAAAATATTAACTTGCTCAGATACGATATCTGCCCCATCTGCAGTCGATGCGCTAGTCGTTAGTAGCGATGCCAGTTGTTGTATATGCTGTTCTTTCTCTTGATAGTAATGTACTAAGCCATAAATAAAAGGCAACAAAAAGCCTGCCAGCACTGCCAATATGACAGCTTGTATGACAGAACGCCAGATAAGTACGGGGATGGTTTGAGACGAACGGTTGTTCATATCATTCTACTGAGTCGCGTGCAGCTTTCATTTATAGTACAGGTATTTTAAAGATGTGATAAGTGAAACATTTGAGTATTTTTGAAGCATTGAAGTAGCTATTGATGAGCTTAAACTACAGCGTATTAATAGAAAAATGTCATCGCGCTATCGAACGCGATGACATTAATCATCAAGCTAAAGCCTAAAATACGAGAATTAACGAGGCTTTTTATCTTTGGTAGTAAATTTCTGTGATCTATTACGCTCACGCTGACGCAATTGCTGAGCTTTTGCCTTAGTCGGCGTGTCGCTCTTATTAGCATATGGGTTGTCATTTTGCTTCAAGATAACGTTAAGCGGTGTGCCTTCTAGCTTAAACACTTGACGGAATTGATTCTCTAGATAGCGCTGATAGCTCTTAGGAAGCGCACTGGTTTGGTTACCATGAATAACAATAACGGGTGGATTGTGGCCACCAATATGCGCATAACGTAACTTGATACGACGACCAGCAACGGTTGGTGGCGGATTTGCCGTCACCGCATCTTGTAAAATCTGAGTCAAACGGTTGGTCGATACTTCGAACATTGAAGATTTGTACGCACGTAAGATAGACGGATATAAATTACCGACACCTGTGCCATGCAGTGCTGAAATCAAATGTATTTTTACATAAGGAATAAAGCTAAAACGGCGATCCATCTCAAGCTTGATATAGTTTCTTTGATCTTGCGTTAGACCATCCCACTTATTGATCGCAACGACTAACGCTCGTCCAGCGTCAAGTGCATAACCAATCATATGCAAATCTTGGTCCACGATACCTTCATGAGCATCAATAACAATCACGGTTACGTTAGAATCTTCAATCGCTTGCAAGGTCTTGATGACGGAGAACTTTTCTACTTTTTCATCGATTTTACCACGGCGACGTACACCAGCAGTGTCGATCAAAACATAGTCACGACCTTCACGCTGATAAGGAATATAAATACTGTCGCGCGTCGTGCCTGGCATATCGAATACCACTACTCGGTCTTCGCCAAGCAGGCGGTTTACGAGCGTTGATTTACCGACGTTTGGACGACCGATAATGGCGAGCTTCAAGCCTCTTGGCTCTACTATGTTTTCTTGCTCAGGCATATCAGCCGTTAGCACTTCAAGCAAGTTGCCGACACCGCGACCATGACTGGCTGCCATCGGATATGGCTCGCCCAATCCTAGTGCATAAAACTCGGCAGGCGCTGCATCATGTACGCCATCGACTTTATTGGCAACAACATAGACAGGCTTGCCTAACGTATGCAAAAACTTACCAATTTCAGCGTCTGCGCCAATCATACCGGCACGAGCGTCAACGACGAATACAATAATATCTGCTTCATGGATTGCTGTATGCGACTGCTCAGACATATAGTCATCGATATTACCGCTACCGTCGTCAGCTTCACCGATACCACCTGTATCTACAACGATAAAAGATTTGTCTTCATAAGTTGCATCACCGTACTGACGGTCACGAGTCAATCCTGAAAGGTCAGCAACCAATGCCTGCCGACTTTTTGTGAACTGATTAAATAAGGTGGATTTACCGACGTTTGGACGACCAATTAAGGCGACCACAGGCTTGATACTCATGGGTTACTCTCAGTGAAAGGCACAATGACGGGCAGTACAGTTATTCTTATAACCAGTGACATAACAATAGTAATAGATATGCTGCAATTGACCGTTAATTAAAATGGATGATAGAACAATAGCAAAAATAATAGATGGCTATTTTACGATTAAAAATAGTATATAGGATGGATTCATTATACCTATTATACATAAATCAGTAGTATATATGGATAGCACATCGGTCGCATAGAGTACGCGAAAGCCTGTGTTTAAACAAGCAATTTACACAAGGCACTAAACGCTGACTAAGCAGCGTTTGTGTTTTATAAATGACAATCAAGAATAGGCTTAAGGGCTATAGTGAAATATTACACTTCGTTAATTATCTATAAGCACCTATCTATATAGTTATTAGCGCACTAACTGCCAGATAGCGACTTGTCCTGACGTACTTTGAGTCATTAAACGGCTACCTTGGACTTGCAAGTTGGTCAACGCACCTTTTGTCTCTACGCGACTAACGATGCTACCCGTAGCAGGGTCAAACAAATGCACTACACCATCGAAATCACCAATGGCAATATAATTGCCAATCATCACAGGATTGGTGAGATCACGATAAGCCAATTCATCACTTTCCCACAGCGTCTCGCCACTGTTGCGATCATAAGCAACTACTTTGCCATCTAAACTGGTAGCGATAACTTGCTGAGTATTTACCGCCAGTGATTTGAGACTCGCAATTTCATTGACGAACATTACCTGACGCGAGGCCAAATCAATACCTAATAGCTGACCACTATAGCTGATCGCAAACAACTGATTTTTATCTACGATAGGTTTGCCATCGACATCGCTCATGCGCTCAACTTCACTACTACCAGCACCTACGCCAACACGTCTTGACCATAGCGGAAGACCATTATCGACAGTAATTGCATGCAGGCGACCATCAGCTGTTGCTAAAAGCGCTGTCTCATTGTCTAATAAAGTTGGCGCAGCGCTACCGCGAACGCTGATAGCAGGTACTTGAGTTGCGAACTGCCATACTGATTGTCCGGTTTGTAGTGACAGACCATGTAAGAAACCATCATTTGCTGATAATACCACACGATTATTGGTAATCAGTGCTGGCGTCAAAACCGAACCTGATAACTGCTGCTGCCAGCGTTTTGCACCAGTCGTGCTATCAAACGCCATGACCTTGCCACCACGAGTACTAACGATAGCTGTCTGGCTCAATGCATCTACTGCAACACCGCCGGTGATTTGGTCGTCAACATTGATTGACCATACGCGCTCGCCTGCACTATTAAACCCTGACAGCTCACCACCGCGTGATGCAGTAACGATTTGACCATTGGCATAGCCAACTTGCAAATCTAACGGATCTTTTTTGCTGGCTTTTTTATTGCCAACATCGGTACTGAAAACAGGCTGTAGTACGCTAATCGGCTGAGCGATTTGTACCAATTTTACCGGATCATTAACCACAGGCTTAATACCGCGATTACATCCAATCACTGCCGTGCTCATTACTGCCAGTACGGCCACATGCATAACTGTCTTTTTGATAGTCTTGGTGTTTAATATTTTGCTAGAGCGAATAGATTGAGTCATTGTATGTTCTCACTACAGATAAATTATTATTAATTGGTAAATTGGCCAACCGCAAATTAGTAATCATTAGGTTATATTAAAAAAGAGCTTTGGATGATTACCAACTCTCAATACTATACTACTGACTTAATATCTAGCCTACTGACTTACTGCCCTGCTTCGACAGCGACTTCGTTCGAGGTATCCATCACTAGCGACGGCTCAGGAGCAGATGGCTCTTGAACAAGACTGGTTTGTTCAGCAATCGGCTCAGCCGTGATACCTAAGCTTTCCATCTTTAATGCCAATACTGCACGCGTTTCTTGACGGCTACGTAATAGCTCCCACGCATTGCTATAAGATTTAATCGCTGAATCTTTATTGTCTTGCGCTAAGTAAATATCCCCTAGCAGCTCCTGCTGACTTGCTTCAAACGAGCTTGGCATATCATTGTTTGCTTCTGAAAGTGCAGCATCTGTATCACCTGCAGCCAATAATGTTTTTGCATAGCGTAAACGAGTAATCGCTTCTAGACCAGCATCACCCAAATCGATGGCCAATGCTTTTTTGAATGTCTCAGTCGCTGCTGCAAAGTCATCATTGTCTACTTGTTGACGTGCCTTTATCATTAGCGCTTGCCATGCGTAAACCGACTCACCGTGCGTACTGACCAAGGTATCAATATCTTTGTCTAGTTGGCCACGACTTTGGGTAAGTGCTTCTTGAGCCTCTGCCTCCAAATCTGGGTTTTGCGAGGCCAGTTTGACCTCTTCGTTTAGCTGCTGAATATCAGCATATTGATCGGCGGCGACGGTATCTACTCGCGCATGGTTGTTTTGCCAGTATGTCCAACCAAAATAGGCGGCCAGTGCTAACAAAATCGCAGTGACGATATAACTACCATATTGCTTTAGCGCTTGCATGGAGTTATCTGCATTCGGCGAATTAGGTGTCAGAGCCATATATATTTACCTGATAAAATTTACATTAAATTGCTGGTGCGACAAACAAAGCTTATTAGTCAAAGTCGGTTAGCGACGAGAGAAGTTATCTTTATTTGATAGCCAATCTTGGGCGACCGTCTTTTGCTCACCTGTCTGCATGTCTTTAATACTAATCGTATGATCATCCAGCTCTTGCTGTGCGATGATGACTGTCAATGCCGCGCCTGACTTGTCTGCCTTCTTCATTTGCGCTTTTAGACTCGTGGCACTGGCCATCTTTACTCGTACATCTGGACGACTGTGACGTAAGTTCTGTGCATAGCTTATACCAGCACTATACACCTCAGGATGGGCCACAACGAATACATCACAAGCAGGTATATCAGCAATCGGTGCAACCGCTTCTATGAGTAGCAATAAACGCTCAAGCCCCATTGCAAAACCAACACCAGGCTCAGATTTGACTGGTTTACTGCCATCTGTACCGATTGATTTTAATTGCCCTACTAGCCCATCATAACGACCACCCGCACAAACGGTAGCTTGGCTTCCAAGCTTATCTGTTACCCACTCAAATACCGTTTTATTGTAATAATCAAGGCCACGTACTAAGTGCGGATTGATTTCAAAATCGATATTAAGCGCAGTCAGATAGGCTTTGACCTGCTCAAAATGCGCCACACTCTCTTCACCTAAGAAGTCAGCAAGCTTTGGCGCATCTGCCAATACTGCTTGCGTACTCGCTTCTTTACTATCCAAGATACGTAAAGGGTTAGTCGTTAGACGGCGCTTACTGTCTTCGTCTAGCTGGTCTTTTTTATCAGTCAAATAAGTGACTAATGCTTCGCGATAAGCATAGCGCTCATCTAGCTCACCCAAACTGTTTAGTTGCAAACGCATCTCATTGTTGAGGCCTAACTCTTGCCACATCAAATGAGTCATTGCAATCAGCTCAGCATCAGCATCTGGTAGTGCACTACCGAAGCTCTCAACACCTAACTGATGAAACTGACGATAGCGGCCTTTTTGCGGGCGCTCGTAGCGGAACATTGGACCGATATACCAAAGCTTGGGCGTATCACCACGTAGCAAGTTGTGCTCGATAACGGCACGTACTGCTCCAGCTGTGCCTTCAGGACGCAACGCTAATGGCGTTGGTGGCTCAGATTTATCAGTAAAGCTGTACATTTCTTTTTCGACAATGTCAGTCGCGCCGCCAATAGCACGGGCAAATAGATCCGTTTGTTCAACGATAGGCAAGCGAATATGCTCGTAACCGTACCTACCAAGTACATCAGCCAATATCGCTTCTAAATGCAGCCACTTTGCTGATTGGTCAGGCAAAATATCATTAAAACCTTTGATAGCTTTGATCATGGTACGGTCGTATCCTTAAATGTTTAACAGGTATTCTATTATTGTTTTCTATATCTTCAAATAAGCGCTATATCTAATTGATGCTATGACGATATAGCTTAACGTATCAATCTAATGTATGGCTTATTTTACGCGAATGATTTCATTCTCACGTTTTTTCGCCAACTCTTCTGCATGGGCGCGAACCATACCTTCTATTTCATCGACCAGATTGCCTGTATCGATAAGGTGGCTTTTTTCACCCATACGATAGACCAGTGATCTAGGGGCAGCACCAACGATACCGATATCGGCCTCTTTTGCTTCTCCTGGACCGTTTACCTTACAGCCGATCACAGATAGATTCATCGGTTCACGAATATCTTCTAAGCGAGACTCTAACGCTGTCATTACTTTAATCACATCAAACTCTTGACGCGAGCAGCTTGGACAGGCGATAAAGTTTACGCCGTTCGAGCGAATATTAAGCGATTTTAAGATATCAAAACCAATCTTAATCTCTTCTTCAGGCTCGGCGGCTAATGAGATACGAATAGTATCGCCAATACCATCTAGCAACAATCCACCTAGCGCGATAGCAGATTTGACAGCGCCCGTACGGTAGACACCCGCTTCCGTCACGCCCAAATGTAATGGGTTATCAATTTGCGCTGATATTAAACGATAAGCATCCAATGTCAAAAACACGTTGCTGGCTTTGACAGATACTTTGTACTGGTCAAAATTAAGACGCTCTAAAATGTCGATATGGCGCATTGCCGATTCAAGCATTGCCTCGCCAGTTGGCTCAGTATACTTACGCTGTATGTCTTTTTCTAAAGAGCCAGCGTTGACGCCAATACGAATCGGAATATTATGATACTTGGCACAAGCGACTACTTCACGTACTTTGGCATCGCTACCAATGTTACCGGGATTGATACGTAAGCAGTCAGCGCCTGCTTCAGCAACGGCCAAAGCGATTTTATGATCAAAATGCACGTCAGCGATCAAAGGCACGCTTACCAGTTTGCGAATTTCACCAAAGGCTTTGACCGTATCCATCGTTGGCGTTGATACGCGCATCAAATCTGCACCTGCTTCGACACAACGCTCGATTTGAGCGACCGTTGCTGCTACATCACAGGTGTCAGTGTTGGTCATGCTCTGTACGCTAATTGGTGCATCACCACCAACCGCGACATCACCGACATAGATTTTTTTGGTCAGACGACGATTAATAGGCGATGGCATTGACATACATAAATCCTTGAATCAAAAATAGAAAAGCCCTAGGCCTTTGTACATATAATATAAACCAGCTAAATCAGCCTACACATATTCGCTTTATTCAAACACATGGATGCTTCATCCAAACATATGAGTGCTTTATTTAAATTTGGCGCTTATGCAACTGACTATGGTGCCAATTCAAAAGTAGCTTGCTTATCTGTTGCATACGTCTCTAACGCAACTGGTTGTTGATTGAGCATCAAGCTAACATTGTCGATATTATCAATCTGCACATTAAACGGTGGCATACCTGACAAGTCATAATTACCTGCAGACTGAGAGCCATTTATTAGACTGTTTCCAGAAGCATCCGTGATACTAACCACAGCGTCGCTTGTCAATACAAGGTTTAGGGTAGCAGTCGTTGCAGCATCACCTAGATTCAATGCAGAGCCAGAAGCACCAACGCCACTTGCATCACTATTGATGGCGGCACCTTGCGCTTGCTCTATCGCTGACATGTCTTCAACAGCTGATACAGGCTCTTGTGTGTTTTCTTTGCTAGCGTTACTCACCATACGGAATAGGAACACCGCCAAGATAATCAATCCGATAACGCCTATGATCAATAGCGGGTTAAAGCGGATGCGGTTGTGAGTATCACGCTGCAAAGTCCCCATTGGGCGCAGCGGCGTATCGATATTGCTGGCTGATTTGGCCTTCAACTCATTAGGATAGGCAGCATCGAAGCTACTAGCGATTTTTGCTGAATCTAAGCCCAAATATTTGGCATAATTAATCGCAAAACCACGAGCAAATGCAGCCTGTGGTAGCTCAGCGAAGTTTTCGCTCTCTAATGCTTCTAGATGACGCTTTAGAATAAACAGCTCAGCCGCCGCTGCTTCTAAAGTTACTTGCTTGTTTTTGCGGGCTTGCTGCAACACGGCACCAAATGATCCCTGAGCGTTAGATTGAGTGTTAGATGATGGGGTGATCATTTCCATGGTGCCTCTGGATTGTTAAGCCAAGTCTTAAGTTGTTTTGCTTCATCACTTAGCGGATAAGCGGATAAAAGCTGCTGTGCCAATTGCTGGCGCGTTGTTATATTATTTTGTGCTGCTGCAAGCTTGATACCTTGTAAGAGCAAGCGCGGGCTAATACCCTGCCCCTGCACCAATATCAGCGTCTCATCATACAGTCTCTGTGCCTGCGGTACACGCTGTTGGTTGAGCAATAAATCTACCAGTTCGATATGAGCAATAATACTATTACGATTGCCATCAAGTGCCCGTAAAAATGCTTTTGAAGCAGCACTATTATCACCTAACTGTAGATAAGTACGACCTAGGTTTTCTAGCGCGCCAATACGGCCTTCATAGCCTAGCGTCGCCCCTGCAATCTCAAACTGTTCTGCTGCTTCACGATAGCGCTTTGTCTGTGACAGATAGACACCGTAATTATTATGTGCTTGTACAAAGTCTTTATCTAGTGCGATTGCTTTTTTGAAGTATTCATCAGCTTTGGCTAGATTGATACGGCTGCCTTCTTGCTGCAACAAAACGCCCATCATATCATAGGCTGGCGCATAACGGCTATCGGCAGCAAAGGCTTTTTCAAGCTGCTGCTGCGCGGTATCAAGCTCATTTTTTCGGATGTATTGCGCGGCAAGTGAGGTACGTACACGGGCGATTTCCTGCTGATCTAAATTTCGATCGTTGCTAGCGCGCGTAGATGTTTGATAAGGAGAGTTACCTAGCAAATCATTAGTCGGTGTGGTCTGACAGCCACTTAATACAAGGACGCCAAATACTGCCGACAGCACTGCACGCTTTGGCAAAGTGGTTTGGGCAGCACTGATACTCGACTGCTTATAAAATTTAGAAAATGATTTTTGATATTTGAACAGACAAGAATTTTTAGAAGTCATCATAGCCGCCATCATAAAACTGGGATTCAATGCGTTCGATCTTCGAGGCCTCAGTTTAATAGATTTAACCCCTATAAGTACAATTTAGTTGTTATTAATTGCCACGTTCTGCAATCTTGACAGTCATTGCTACATTTTCTTACCATTGCGACAGACAAAAGACAGCTAAAACGCTATACCAGTCAGATATAACGTTTATCCTCTCAAAGACTACTAAACGCTTTCACGATCTTTAATGCTCTGCTGCCACGCGGCTGAGCGTCTGGTACGATCGGCAACTTGTCCAACCAACTGACCACAAGCGGCATCGATATCATCACCACGTGTTTGACGAATCGTACAAACAAAACCCGCTTCGCTCAATATATTACTAAACGCATGGATGCGGTTGTTGCTTGATTTATCATACGGTGCATGTGGGAATGGGTTGAACGGAATAAGGTTAATTTTACTTGGTAACCCTTCTAATAGCGCAACCAACTGATGGGCATGCTCATTGCTATCATTGACCCCATCAAGCATCACATACTCAATCGTAACGTGCTTCTTATGACGTGGATTGACATCATAGACATAGTTTTTTGCCGCTGCAATCAGCTCTTCTAACGGATATTTTTTGTTAATTGGTACCAGCTCGTTACGCAGCTCATCATTTGGCGCATGCAGTGAAATAGCCAATGCCACATCAATGTCTTGCGCTAGCTGATACATTTTCGGGACGACACCCGAAGTCGATAACGTGACGCGACGCTTTGATAATCCATAAGCATGATCGCTTAGCATCAGCTCCATTGAGCCTACTACAGGCTTGTAGTTCAATAGCGGCTCACCCATGCCCATCATCACCACGTTGGTGACGTTATTTTCCCATAGGCTATGATCAACGTTTTCTAAGCTTTCATTTTCATCTGTCATATATGACGCATTAGCGACCCATAACTGACCGATAATTTCAGCCGCACTCAAGTCACGCTCAAACCCTTGCTTGCCTGTACTACAGAAGCTACAGTCTAGTGCACAGCCTACTTGCGAAGACACGCATAATGTCTTACGGCCATTTAACTTGCTATCATCTGCAGGGATAAGCACCGTCTCAACCAACGAGCCACCAGTGACTTCAAATACCCACTTACGCGTACCATCATCACTATATTGACGATGAATCACTTTGGGCGGTACCACACAAGCATTAAGCGATAATTTGTCTCGCAACGATTTACTCAAATTGGTCATTTGCTCAAAATCTGTCACGCCATGCTGATAAATCCACTTAATCACTTGAGTAGATCGAAATGGTTTTTCACCAATACTCTTGAAGTAATCAGCCAGTTGCGCTTGCGTCATACCCAATAGATTGGTTTTGGCATGTGCCTCATCTACTAGCTTAATGCTATCAGTAATCTTAGCAGGTACGTGCTGAGTAGGTGCTTGAACAGTTGACATAATAGGTAACCTTTTTGCAGAAGCTTAGATAAGCGGTGCAATTATTTATATGGGCTTTGCCATACATACATGAGTGCATGAGCAATCCGCTATGAGCGCAGTTTTTCGAATTAATGAAAACATGCTGATAAGGGATTGATAACGCTAAGTAAAATCAATAATGAGGCAAGTCACTAAGAATTTCAATGAATAATATAATTACAGAACTGAAAAGCGGAGACAAGGCAGCCAACTGTAGATTGTACAAGTAGTACATCTGATGAGGGTAACGCCCTAGCAGTTTAGTAATTCTTTGATTATAGGATTATTATAATAGCTAAAACGGCCTATACCCATAAGATATAAGCCGTCTCGCAAACCAATTATAAACAATCAATGTTGTAAATAATTCGTCCATAGTCCATCAAGTATAAAACTCATACAGGTAAGATCAGTTTAAATCGTAGCTGTCTTATTATAGCAGTTACCTCAAACAAATCGAATGCCGTAAAAGCTTATAGCTGGTTTACTATATTAGCGTGTACGTGCACAAACTTCATCATCGCTGAAGAAGTAGCTGATTTCACGTGCTGCTGATTCAGCTGAATCTGAACCATGTACTGCGTTTTCGTCGATGCTGCTAGCGAAGTCAGCACGAATAGTGCCTTCAGCAGCTTCTTTTGGGTTAGTTGCACCCATGATTTCACGATGCTGAGCGATAGCGTTTTCGCCTTCTAGTACTGATACCAATACTGGACCTGACATCATGAAAGATTTTAGGTCGTTGTAAAATGGACGCTCAGCGTGCTCAGCGTAAAAACCGCCTGCTTTTTCATCATCAAGTTGTAGCATTTTAGCTGCAACGATTTTTAGACCAGCTTGTTCGAAACGGCTATAGATAGCGCCAATGTGGTTGCCAGCAACTGCGTCAGGTTTGATGATAGATAAAGTACGTTCGTTAGCCATGAGAAGCTCCTAATAAATGATAAATTCAATAAAATATGAAAAATTAATGCGTTGTTTTAGCTTTAGCCACAATGTTGACTTGGACTGTTTTACACAACTCATGGTATATCAGTGTATAACCATAAGCGCCAACATCGGATTGCTGCCTATTATAATGATTAAGGCCATAAATGATAGGGTTAATTTATGACCATACCTTGCATAAAAGTAAATTTATAACAGTATCTTACTTACATCCAAGTTAAGTACTCATCAACAACAGATGCATGAGCTATCGACTTACTTACCTTATCGCTACTCATATTTATCACTTATAGCTACCAGACTGATTTTATAGAGTATTTATATCATTATTAATGATTAGAAAACCCTCAACACACCTTGCTAAGAGTTTTGCTAATACATACTACCAATCAAAACATTTAATCATCTAAGCGACTGTCTCGACAACTACCTGCATTGCATTCACGCACACGTTCATTCAAAAAATTAACTCGATTAGCTGTCTTATTGGTGGCACAGCTCATATTGACAAAGAAACCATCACCATCGTTATAACTACATTGGTCGTTGCGCTCGCGCATCCACGCTAATTGTCCGCGTTTAAGCGTGGCTTTTTGCTGTTTGTTTAGGAGTTTACTCAATTTACTGTAAGAGTTGTTAAGCTCTTTATCTGCTTCTAAGTATACTTTCGTCAGGCAATATAGCCCATCAAAGTCATTGTTTGGTTTGTCACAGTTTTCTGCACCCCAAGCAAACATAGGCAACATGAAAGCTGCGGATGTAACTATTGCTATAGAGGTATTGCGAATCGTGGATTTAAGCGTATTCGTTGTCATAGCAAATTCCTTTTTGTATGTTGATAAAACCAAATCCGTCTATAATATCTTACACTTAATTAAGCCAAAATAATGTCAGTATATCCATTATTTATGATATTTTTAGATGATATTATAGCTAGTAGCCCTACTCTTACACTGTTGAAATTCAAGGTAATCAATCAATTTCTTGAAGTAGCACACACAAAAAACCCCAACGCTTAGCGTTGAGGTTTTTTATTAATACTAAAAACTATTTAATCAAATTTGTAGTAAAAACTAAGCGTCGTACGGATCACGCAATACGATAGTCTCTTCGCGATCAGGGCCAGTTGAGATAATATCAACTGGGCAACCGATCAATGCTTCGATACGTTTGATGTATTTTTTAGCGTTTTCTGGAAGCTCATCATAGTTCGTAATGCCAACGGTAGACTCGCTCCAGCCTTGCATTGTTTCGTACTTAGGTGTGACTGACTCGTAGAATTCAGCATCATGCGCGCCTGCACACTCAGTTTCAGGTAGGTTGTAACCTACACCGATTAGCAACTCTTCAAGACCATCTAGTACGTCAAGCTTGGTCAAGCAGATACCTGACATAGAGTTAAGTACTACTGCACGGCGTAATGCTTCTGCATCGAACCAACCACAGCGACGGGCACGGCCAGTCGTCGCACCAAATTCATGACCGACTTTGGCTAAGTGAGCACCAACATCATCGAACAATTCAGTTGGGAACGGACCACTACCAACGCGCGTAGTATACGCTTTGGTGATACCAAGTACATAGTCTAAATACAATGGACCGATACCTGTACCAGTTGATACACCGCCAGCAGTTACACTTGAGCTGGTTACAAACGGATAAGTACCATGGTCGATATCAAGTAGCGTACCTTGAGCACCTTCAAACATTAAGTTTTTGCCAGCCAGACGTAATTGATTTAGGTCTTCAGTTACATCAGTAACCATACCTTTAATTTCTTCTTTCCACTCTTTACAAAGCTTAAGTGTTTCATCAAAATCAATTGCTTCAACTTTATAGTATTCAGTCAGTTGGAAGTTGTGATATTCGATTAGGTTACGTAGTTTTTCTTCTAGATCTTCACGGAACAAATCAGCAAGTTTAATCGCACGACGTGCTACTTTGTCTTCGTATGCAGGACCGATACCGCGACCTGTTGTACCGATTTTACCAGAACCGCGCTTTGCTTCGCGAGCTTGGTCAAGTGCCACGTGATAAGGCATGATAAGTGGGCAATTAGGAGAGATACGTAGACGCTCACGTACTGGTACGTTGTTATCTTCTAGCTCTTTCATTTCCTTTAGTAGTGCGTCAGGTGCGAGCACCACGCCATTACCGATAAAGCAAGTGACGCCTTCACGCAAGATACCTGATGGAATCAAATGCAAGACAGTGGTTTTGCCATCGACAACCAACGTGTGACCAGCATTATGACCGCCTTGGAAGCGGGCTACTGCTGAGGCTTTTTCGGTAAGTAAATCAACGATTTTACCCTTACCTTCGTCGCCCCATTGGCTACCCAAAACTACAACATTCTTACCCATGATCAATCCTTACCTTTATGTATTGAGGTGTGTGCAATAAAAGCTGAAAATTAAAATGATTTTCTTAGCTATATCTTTTTATCTCAGTGGTTTATGAAATAGAAACACTGAGATATCTAACGAATAATTTTGCGTTCTCATAATTTGTACTGAACACTTTTGGCTGCGTGAGCCATTCAATAGCCTACTATTAAACAGTTAAACAGTTTGTAGCTGCCATTGACTGTCATCAGCCATGCTCAAACGATGCGTCACATCATCTGGACTGTCCTGTGCATCTACCGGCATAGTGACGCGATAGCCTTGCTGACGTAGACTCTCTACTTGTTGCAGTAGCGTCTGAATCTCATCTGTATTTGCATTAGACAAAGCGGCAAAGTCAACCAAGACAACGGTTGGCGCATCTAACTGTGTATGAGCCAACAATCGGCTGACATCCATACTAAAGCCTGTCGCTGCACGTAACGCTTGCGTCTGGCTTTGCATACCATCAAAACGACCACCACGTACGAGTGGCTGCGTTTCGCTATTGATATAACCATTGAAGACGATGCCAGTGTGATAGTGATAACCTGATAGCTCAGTCACATCAATACTGACTGGGCACTGCCATTGGTCTTGTAGATAGTTTTTCAGACGCTGTAGCTCATCGATTGCCGTTGCGATTTGACTGTCTTGCTGCGCCGCATCTGATAATTTGGCTAACAGGTTTGCAATATCATGACCAAAGCGTGCTAACACATAAAAATCATCACCCATTGGCAAAGCACGGCAAACACGCTTGAGCTCTGGTAGATTTTTATTGGCATATAAGTACATCAATTGCTCAGTATCACTGTCTGACAATTCAGCCAATTCAGCCAAACGTTTGAATATTGCCACATGACCCAAATCTATATGGAGCGCTGCACTCATATTGAGTTTATTCACCATCGTAAATAGCACATCTATCAGCTCAATATCTGCCGCTAGTGACGCACAGCCAAATATCTCAGCACCCAACTGTAGCGGCGTACGTGAGCCAAACAGTCCTGATGGCAAGGTATGAATCACATCACCAACGTAGCAATAACGCGCAATACCCGTACCACCATGATGCGCATCTATACGCAAAATCTGCGGGGTAATATCAGCGCGGACACCCATTAGGCGACCCGTCAACTGATCGATAATCTTAAAGGTTTGGCGTTTCAAATCTTCTGACGCATCACTTAGCAAAGACTCAGTAAACTCGATCATCGGCGGACAAACTAGCTGATAACCATGAGTAATAAGCTGCTCGATTAACTGATGTCTAAGCACTTCTTGCTTATGCGCATCTTCAAACAGTACATCAACCACCCCATCAGGCAATAGCCAACTATTGGCAACATCACTGCCAAAGTTACTCAAATATGGCATACGATTGGGTGCAGCACTGTTTTCGGCAGGCTGAGACACTGTTTCATTGGTAGAATTTGGCTGGGCAGGTTTTGCAGAATCAGAACTAACAGACACAATAAATCCTTGTTTGGCGTATCGCTTACCAAAAACGCGGTACTGATGCGGTACTTAAAGGGTGATTTGCCGGGTATTGACGCTGTGTGTGTTTATTTTTAACGCGCAACATCATTGACCCAATTATTTATAAACAAACCAGGTAACCGCAAAAGGGTGAATAATAAGTATAATTTAGAATGATAAGACGAGTATCTTTATGCGCTAAAAAATTGCGACAAATAATCAAGGCACTTTATGCTTTAGTTTAGCATAGCACTCAAGGTTCGCCTAGTGACAATTAGCCACAATCACTATCTAATTACAGTTCAATTGCCGCTTATTAGCTTAGCAGGTGTGACAGTCATCATTGATGTATTTGGCTTAATATTGGGCGAATAGCCGAGAGGTTTATTTTTTGTTAACCATAAGATAATGAGCGTGATTACGGCAGCGTCTTCGGCACATACTCATGATACACTAACACATATTTTTATCTCGGAAGCCTTATGTCATCTGATTACCACCCAAACCCTGCCATCAACCAAACCAATGTCTTAGGCACCGCACTTGCCAGCTGTTGTTTCGATCCCATCACTGGCTATTATCGCAATGGTTTTTGTCATACTGGCAACCATGATGTCGGACAACATACCGTCTGCGCCAAGATGACCAGCGAGTTTTTAAACTTCTCTGCCAGTCGCGGTAACGACCTGATTACCCCACTACCTGAATACAATTTTCCTGGTCTCAAACCTGGCGACTACTGGTGCATCTGCGCGCTACGTTGGGTTGAAGCACTGGACTTCGATATTGCACCGCAAATCAAACTAGAAGCTTGTCACGAGAGTCTATTGGCATTGGTAGATATCGATACGCTAAAAAGCTACGCCCTATAGTTAGTATTGGCACACGATAAAACCGTAGCAGCGTTCACAGCATATTTGGATTATTGAATTTTTTTATTATATGACAGGAAAGTATATGGAAAATGATAATAATCAATTGATTAAAAAAACGGCTCATATTGCGCCTGATTCCAATATGAATCATATCTACGCCAATATGAATGACAAGCATCTCTATTTGGACGATGATGATAGCTATATCTATGGTGATGTGGACGCCACTACTGAAGATACTATTGAGACCATGACGGTCTACGATCCTGACTCTGAACGCTATGAAGATATTGACTCATCAAGCGCAGGCGAAGTGGTAAATTGCTACGCTTACTCACGTAAAACAGGTGAGAATCTTAATAGAGTGGCGCTCAACGATGTGAGTCGTACGCTAGGGAACAACGGTCAATTTATTTGGCTTGGGCTATATGATCCAAGCTTAGAAACCATGGTCAAAGTAAAAGAAGCCTTTGACCTGCATGAGCTAGCGATTGAAGATGCCTTTGCTGATCATCAACGTGCTAAGGTCGAAAACTACGATAATGATATGGTCTTTGTGGTGCTACGTACGGCCAAGCTCGAAGACAATGTCATTCGTTATGGTACTACTGCGATATTTATGGGTAAAAACTACCTGATTACGATTCGCAATGGTCCGTCAAACTCTTATGCGCCAGTACGTGAGCACTGCCATCGTCGCCCCGAAAAGCTACGCATGGGGCCTATATTTGTATTGCACGCTATCCTCGATTTTATCGTTGATAACTACATGCCCATCACTGACCGATTGGGTCGCTATTTGCGTGAGCAGGAGCACAAAGTCTTCACCTATGAATTTGATAAAGGCACGCTAAAAAACCTATATCAACTCAAATCACAACTGGTACATATGCGCGCCATTATCTTACCTGTGCAAGACATCTGTAGCTTTTTTATCAATCATAAAAAAAGTGAGATTGTCTCTGGATTTTCTCAAGCCGCTAAGCCGTACTTTCGCGATGTGAACGATCACCTGTTGCACTCACTAGATGCTATTAATGGCCTCAATGAAATGCTGAGCGTGGTGATGAATACCTATATGGCGATGGTCAATATGGGTCAGAATGAAGTGGTGCGTAAGCTCGCTGCATGGGCAGGTATTCTAGCAGTGCCGACAGCCATCGCTGGTATCTATGGCATGAACTTTGATTTTATGCCTGAGCTGCATTGGAAATACTCTTACCTTGTCATCATGGCCATTATTATCGCCTTATGTAGCTATCTGTACTATAACTTCAAAAGATTGAAATGGTTGTAATACCAAATGCCATCCGTAAAAAAAGAGCAACCACTGGTCGCTCTTTTTTTATGTTGCTATCTTTCTGTATTGCTATCTAATTATTCACGGCGATGCTTAGTATGGCTATCAGGCGCTTGAGCATTATCAGGCAACAATGCTTTAACCGTTAGGTTTGCATGTTGTTTATCGAGATTGTCTTCTGGGCGACCAAACGTTTTTGCTGTCCAAGTCAAGATTACAATAGAGCCGCTTAGTAGCATGATGGCCACGGAAATTGTCGCTAGCAGCCATAAATGGAAATAGTCTGAAACAGCCTGCACATCAACCACCAAATGTCGTGACAAGGCCGTTATGGCAATAAATATCAAAAACTGTACTGGCAGTCGGTGGGTTTTAAAGTAGATACCTATCATAGCCAATAGCTCAAGGTAAATAAATAACATCAATATGTCTTTTAGATCCGCTGAACCCTTTTGGACAATATAAATAAACTCTTTACCTGCAGTCCAAACGACAACCACACTGATTAGAAATAAAATAACGTAATGACAGACATCGACAAACTCTCTACCAATACTTTGTAGTCGCTCATGAACACCTACGTTTTTTTTAGCCATGTTTAGGTCCTATCAACTGAAATGTGGTTGATTTAGCCTGAGTCTATGTTACCTCAGGCCCCTTATATATCGGCAATCAGTATTCGTATGACTATTTTTTTAGCCTTTATTCAAACCCGCTGATTTTTCAGCAGCATCGACCGTTTGGCGAATAAGCGTGTTGATAGTCATCGGTCCAACGCCGCCTGGTACTGGCGTATAAGCGCTGGCAATGTTTTCCATGCCTTTCATTTCGATATCACCAACACCGCCATCATCTGTTGGATGGAAACCTGCATCAACGACAACCGCTCCTGCTTTGATCCACTCTGCTTTAATCAGCTCAGGTACACCTACCGCACCAACCACGATATCTGCACGCTTAATATGCGCCGCCAAATCTTGAGTTCTTGAATGACAGATAGTCACTGTACAGTTAGCATTCAATAGCATCATCGCCATTGGCTTACCTAAGATAGCGCTACGCCCTACGACTACGGCTTCTTTACCTGATAGCTCGATATTATGATGCTCTAATAGATGCATGATGCCCTGCGGTGTGCATGAGCCATAAGCTGACTGCTGCATCGCCATACGACCAAAACCAAGACAAGTCACACCATCGACATCTTTTGCTAAGTCAATCTGCTCAAAACAAGCACGCTCATCGATATGTTCAGGAACAGGATGCTGTAGCAAAATACCATGTACATCTGGATTGCTATTTAACTCATCTATCTTTGCCATGAGCTGCTCAGTGGTCGTGGCACTTGGCATCTCAACGCGTATAGAGTCCATGCCAACACGCTTACAAGCGTTGCCTTTCATACGAACATAAGTAGCAGAGGCTGGATCGTCACCAACCAATATCGTCGCTAAGCTTGGGGTGCGGCCAGTCTTTTCCTTAATCGTATCTACGCGCGTGCGCAGATCCTGTTCTATTTGTTTGGCAAGTGCTTTGCCGTCCAAAACGGTGGCGGATTCTTGGGCAGTAGACATAGTAACTCCAATAGAGGGTACGATATAAAAAAATAAAGACAGCGCGCGCAAATACTTTGCATGCCTGTCCTTTGCTTCGTCAATCTTTGACTAAGAGTAATATTGTACCTGTGTACGCTACAAAATCCTAGCGTAAGATAAAGCCTGCACACTGATAAATTTTTATAATAAGTCAATTAAACAGTATTACGTATTTATGGGTGAATACATCATTAACCAGTAATGTATTGGTTTACGTGCTAAATTTGTTAAAATAGCGTAGAATAGTCAATCCAATTTTTTACATTGAGAAATGTAAACCCACCGACTCAAGGATATTATGATGAAAGATGAAAAATTACAGAAAGCACTCGCCCGTATGGGACTTGGTTCACGCCGTCAAATGGAAGAAGTCATCAAATCTGGCCGCGTAACGGTTAATAACGGTCCTGCGACCATTGGTGATCGCGTCTCGCAAGGTGATGAAATTCGCGTTGATGGCCGTCAAATCAAATACACTTCTGAAAATGAGAAGCGTCGCCGTGTTATCGCTTACTACAAGCCTGAAGGCGAAGTTTGCTCTGCTAAAGATCCAGAAGGCCGCCCAACTGTCTTCGAACGTTTGCCAAAGCTGACTCATGACCGCTGGGTAATGGTTGGACGTTTGGACATCAACTCAACTGGCCTATTGTTATTTACTAATGATGGCGAAATGGCGCATCGTCTGATGCATCCATCTGGTGAAGTTACTCGTGAATATGCGGTACGTGTATTGGGTGAAGTAACGCCTGATATCGCTCGTGCATTGACCGCTGGTGTCATGCTAGAAGATGGCCTTGCAAAATTTGAAGACATCAAAGAAGGCGGCGGCGAAGGCGTCAACAAGTGGTATCACGTCCAGCTAAAAGAAGGCCGTAACCGCGAAGTACGTCGCTTATTTGAGTCACAAGGTTTAAAAGTTAGTCGTCTACTACGTACACGCTATGGCACGATTGTTCTACCAAAAGAGCTACGTACTGGCCGTTTCTTAGAGCTTGATAAAAAAGAAATCAACACGTTGACGGATTTGGTCAGCTTGCGTCCACGTTATGGCACGGGTCTACATGGCGCAGCCAAAGAAAAGCAAGAACGTATTAGAAATAAGCCGCTTAAAGCGCGTCGCACTGACACTCGTAGCGATAACCGCAATAGCAGCGCGAAACCTAAAAGTAGCGCTAGCCCTGCCAGCCGCGGTACACGCAACACCCGTGATCGCAATGATAAGCGCTAGTTAAATTGATTTAACATTATTCTAAGTCTTAAATAGATTTGGGATAAACATAAAAAAGCGGTCAATGATGGATAATCACTGACCGCTTTTTTTGTGTCTTTTTACAGGCTTCAAAGTTTACAGACGTCACAGTTTCTCAGTATAAAAATAACGGCTCAGCTATCGTGGCTATTAATATAGTGCTTCATGACTCGCAGCTCTTTTAGCTGCTCCTCGTCTATTTGAGCCAGTAGTCTGTCCAAACGCTGTTCGATATTATCTAAAACGCTCTGCAATAACTCATTAGCTTCCAATCTCTTGTCGTTATTCCCATTCTTGGCATTTATATTTGTTAACTGATAGTGAGTGGCTAGCATTTCGGGTAACCGTGTTTGCAGCATTTTATTCAATACAAACTGCGCTTCTGTTATCGCTGGTGTCTTATTCTGAGTTTGTAGGGCTGCTTGATAAGCGTGATAACTGCTTACTTTCTCATCAATACGTTTTAACTGGCGTAGTTGCTGCTCAGACAAGTTTTTTAAGTGCTGTTTATTTAACGTTAACTGCTGCAAGCTTAATGTGGCTAATGACAAGGGCGCATCATAATCTTGATAAGTGAGTACGCCAGGTGAGATACCGACGGCTTTATGAAAAGCCTGCCAGCCTTTTCTACCTAGATAAAAGGTAGTGACGGTCGTTACAATGCCGATGCCTATTAAGATACTCATATACGCTTGCTCTTTACCCTTTCACCATTCAACTTTGTATTTATAGCTTAATATCTTCAGCGCTCACACTTTCATCAGTCGGGCTTTCAATCGCTTGGATATCTACATTACTACTCGCATTATTATTGGCATCACTACTGGCATTGCTATCGGGCTTTTGAAACTCTGTATTGCTAGCAGGTTTGTCAAAACGTTTTTGGAGATAGCGATTGGTTGCAAGTAGTTTTTGACCGTCTTGATGATATGACGCGTTGAGTAGGTCATCGAACTGTGTGTTAATTGTCTTAAGCACGTCTAACAAGGCTTCTTTGCCCGTGACATTAGAATGTTTAATTTTGGTAGTATCAGCAAGTGCACTATCCGTCACATCTAAATCATGTAAGCGGCGATAGTCAGCGACGGCTTGTGGCACATGCCTATCCATTAAGTTTTGAATCATAATATAAATTTCGTTGACAGTATCTTTGTCATCAATCTTGCCATCATTATTGGTATCGCCATACATGACACGCAGCTTCTCACCCTTTGTATTAATTTGATCAAGAGCAGTCTTAACGTCGACGGGTAGGCTTTTTTCAGGTATATAACCCAGTTGCGGCATCGCCTTATATTCGAGCATTTTGGGTGCTGTGACTTTTTTAATGCCACGGTAACCTAGATATAATCCAGCCGCTGGCAACAGCCCATACAGAACAAACATTACGAACATCGCAGTCATTTGGGTCATTATATTGTCCTTATTACTTATCAGAATGTCGTGGCTGATTTTTTATGGTTGATATCATTAAACAAAAAAATAAGGCTCTATTAAAGCCCTATATTGTTATGCACTGGGTCGATTTTGTTTTTTGATAATACTTAACCTTTGCGAGTGTACGAGAGAAAGTGTCATCAGCGAAAATTTAACTTTGCGTACGGCTCTTAACATAACGGTGGGTTGAGGCAAGGCGGTTCAAAACTGTCTGATGCAATTCATCCAATAGTTCGTCAAGCTCATAGTCAATCTCTAAAAACAAATCTGTCAGCATATCACCGGCCGTCATCTTGCCCTGCACCATGTTATTTTTGGTGCGATGCGGACTGAAGCGTTGTAGCTGCTCATAATGATGCAATGCTTCAGGGATACTTTCGGACACTAATTTATCGATGACGAACTGACGCTCATTATGTTGCTGTTGTTGCTGTTCGTTCAGCTCACTACTCCACTCACGGTAACGCTTTAGCTTACCGTTGATACGATCTAATATCGCAACGGCTTCAATAGGCATGGCATTTAGGGTGGCCTCATCAACCACATCAACAAGCTCAGTCATAATCGGACAACGTCCATGTTTGAGATACCACAAAGTATCTGGGTCAAAAGGCGGTCTATTGGTTGGGCGCCTTTGAGCACGATTGCTCAGATAGCGATCGGTCAAAGGTGTGGATGATTGGCTATCACTCACTTGTGCCAACGCATCACATATGCGGTTTACACGTTCAGGCGGAGTCAGTGTAGAACGCTCTTGTACTGCGTGATTGCCATCACTATTGGCAGCAGCATCCCGTTCATGATTGACACTCATCTCCTGAGCATTCTTTGCTGCCAATGTCGGTAGGTCATCTTGAGCTTGCCCAAATGACTGTAGCATTCTTGTCAAACTGACTACCATGACTTGCTCTGCCCCTCGTCTATTACACTCACATTGTGCGCATATTGCATACATTCATTCAATAGCGTATCTTAGCAGGTTTTTGCTGGCCTGCCAGTAAGCAAAATGTCACCATTCCTACACGCCAACCGTTAAGCACCGTATTATGAATGCTCCCGATTATATCTCTGGTTTCCTACTTGGGTTATCTCTCATCATTGCTATTGGCTCCCAAAATGCTTTTGTACTTAAACAAGGCCTCAAACGCGAGCACATATTTTTTGTTTGTTTATTTTGTGCGGTGAGCGATGCGTTTTTAATCTCAGCAGGTGTTGGTGGTTTTGGTGCAGTCACAGCTCGATATCCTCACGTTATAGATATCGCAAAAATAGCAGGCGTTATATTTTTATTGGGATACGGCTTACAGAGTTTGTATGCCAGCGTACGTGTGTCACATGCTTTGACTGTCGAAGGACAAGTCGTCACGAGTTTGAAAAAAGCCTTGTTACTATGCTTTGGCTTTACTTGGTTAAACCCGCACGTCTATCTAGACACATTGGTACTCGTCGGCATGGTCTCTACGGGTGCAAGCAGTAAATTGACGTTTGCCGCAGGTGCAATTAGCGCTTCGTTCTTTTTCTTCTTTGCACTTGGGTATGGTGCGCGATTACTCAGGCCTTTATTTGAGAAGCCTAAAGCATGGAACATACTGGATGCTTTGGTAGGGTTGCTAATGCTGTATCTGGCTTGGCATTTGTATCAAAGCTGATAGAGGTATAACTGAGAAATGATAGATAAGCTGAGTGTTGAATAAACTGAATATTAAGTAAACGACGTATTGGATAATACTGAATCAGGTCGATATCCGCTAACCACTGTATAAATATATATGGTTAGCGATAATATTGTATTGATCATTTACATCAAGCTAGGAAACAGCGTACGCAGTCCATTAACGATAATTTCGATAGAAACGGCTGCCAATAGCATACCCATGATTCGACTCATGATATTCAAGCCAGTATCGCCTAGTAAGCGACTGATACGACCTGCCGCCATCAATGCTAAATAGCAAAACAGACTGATAAATAAGCCAGCAATCAAAATGGCAGATACCTGCAAAATACCTGATACTTGTGAAGAATAAATAATAACCGTAGAGATACCACCAGGCCCAATCATCATCGGAATCGCGAGGGGAACCACGGCAGCCGCCATCGAGACTGGCGCATCTTTTACATGATCAACATCGAAGTTCTCTTGATCAGGTTTAACAGGGTTACCCTCTCCATTCATCATATTTAGGGCAATTAAAAACACCAATATACCGCCTGCCAACTGGAACGAGCCGATAGAAATACCAAGGGTTTTTAGTAGCGTCTCACCTGCAATCGTAAAAAAGCTGATGGTGATAAAAATGGTCAGACAAGCAACGCGCGCGACCTTACGTCGATTGTTCATCGAATAGCCGCGAGTCAAATCTAAAAATAACGTCAATGCGCTAAATGGATTGATCAATACCATAAAGGCTAGGATTATCTTGATAATTTCAGTATTCACTGAGCGCTCGCTTGTCTATTGATACCGCTTGTGCAAAAAGATAAGGTCATCGTGCGAGTGCAACGATGACCCAATAGGCAACTAAAAATAGCATTGTAGCTTATATTCTAACATAGGCAGATAAGCTAATAAAATTATTAACTTTGCGCCGTTATGCCTATATGTCACCTTAGTAAAGCTTCAGTGCAAAAACAAGCATTTAACAGGTTGTTAGTAAAAGCTATCAGTATAAATTACCATTTTACTAACTCGTTGATAGTCTTTTCGATAAAATCGAGCGCATGTAGCGCTATTAACCTTTAGCACATCTATATTTATGCACTAAAATCTAGCCCAATATCCAAAGCAGTAGTACTGTGCGTCAAATAACCCATCGCGATAAAATCAACCCCTGTACTTGCAGCCGCTTGTACCGTTTCAGGCGTAATACCACCTGATGCTTCAGTCTTTGCGCGTCCCTGACACATAGCAACCGCTTGCGATAACGTTTCAGGCGACATATTGTCTAATAGTACTAAACTCACACCTGTATCCAGTGCCTGTGCTAATTGCTCTAGCGTATCAACTTCGACCTCAATAGGAATCAGATGCCCAGCAAATTTCTGTGCTTGCTGAATGGCTGTTTTTATATCACCAGCAATGGCGATATGATTGTCTTTAATTAAAATCGCATCATCCAACCCTAAGCGATGATTGCGTCCGCCGCCGCAGCGTACGGCGTATTTTTGTACAATACGTAAGCCTGGAATGGTCTTACGTGTACAGGTAATTTGTGCAGGATATTGGGCCACACTATCGACAATTTGACGGGTCGCTGTCGCAATGCCGCTGAGATGGGTCATAAAGTTCAGTGCCGTGCGTTCTGCTGTCAACAAGTGACGCGCGTTACCTTTTACGGTCGCTAACACTGCGCCAGCCTCTACTGTTTCGCCATCCTGTACTTGTGCAATAAACTCAATTTGTGCATCGACTAAGGCAAAAGACAAACGTGCCAAATCGATACCGCATATCACACCTGCTTGCCGCGCCTTGATCTGTAGCTGCGCTTGCATATCGGCTGGGATAGTAGCTTGTGAGGTTACATCACCACGCCTACCCAAATCTTCAGTTAATGCATTCTCAACCAATGGCTTGAGCAATACGTCATCTAATGCTGGCTCTTTTTCAATTGTCATCTTTGACCCTTATCTAGGCATGATATTGATAGAAACTGCTCGTTATTTAAACTCAAAATGAGCATAAATATAGCGCAAAGTTAGCGGCCCTGCAAGGAAAGGTGACAAATTTTTCGTTTTACAAACCGATTTAGAGGTAAAACGGACTGGCTTGAAATGACTATTTGCGCTTAGGAAGCTTACTATCCATCAATAAACTCTGTAATTCAATATCATGACGGAAGCGATATAGCTTGGCGGGACGACCGCGCTGAGCAGTGCTACTCTCTCCTGTCTCCATTACTAGATTTTGCGAATCAAGCAAGCGACGGAAGTTTTGCTTGTGCAAGCGCACGCCTGATAATGCCTCAACACTCTGCTGCAACTTCGATAAGGTAAAGACGTCTGGCATCAGACCAAAAATAAGCGGTCTATATTCAATTTTCGCGCGCAGTCTTGAGATAGCAGTAGCAATCACGCGACGGTGATCATAATACATGGGTACGCCTATGCGTTGTGACCAGTCTTCTGGCAAAGCAACAGCTTGATAATTGGGCGGATAATTAGGGGCTTCGGGTATCAGACCTGCTTCATAAAGCATCTCATAGCGTAGTAATACATGCTCTGCAATCCATTCTCTACTTTCATTATCGTGTTCGTTGACTGATTGACTGTCAGTGAGTTTACCACTTGCCAAAAACGCTTCGTCCAGCCCCCAACATAATCCAATACGCTGACGCCTTCGCTGTTGGACAATCGAGTCGTTGGCAGTATTGGCCCATTCAAGTAGCGCAGGCACGATAAAGTCCATGATGATGCTGGGCATACCGTCCAAATGATTTTCCCATGGGAAATAATCATACCAATCTCGCCAGAGTGCTTTGCTTTGGAGTGCCTGCGTTTGCGTCTCTTGCACCAAACCTAAATAACTCACATACACCAACGCATGACCGTCGATGTTGCGCCTGTTGGTATCAACAAAGGTATATAGCTGCTCCAAATATCCAAGCGGTTGCTGCGTTTGCTCCTCTACCCACTGACGTACGCCCGCTTGTAGCGAGCGATGTAGCGGCATAAGTGGCCCATTTGGCAACAGCTTGCCTTGGTCAACGGTTAGAACGCGCGCGATATGATCGGTGATAGCGACCAATACGGCGACCACTTCTGTCGTGCCGCTACCTTGCTGGTGCGCATGTGAATAAGACAACGTCATGGCTTTGGGAATTATCCTTTTTCTCTGAAATGTAAAAGGCTATTGGGGTTAATAGCTATAGTATTGCTTAGTATAGCTCGAATCTAAAACTATCATAGTCTATGGTTGTAAGTATGAAAAATCAATATAGATAAATAGTTATAAGGGGCATGAATTAGCACTGTTTTTAAGCTCAGTACGGCTTAATTACACATCACTTTGAACACTAAAAGCTTAATCTTTTGACTTATTAAGTATAAAAAACCACTTGTAATTATGCTCAAAATGAGCATAATTAAGACAACTTATAAATTTATTATGTCCAATTACCTATTTTTTAGCTCATACATTTATCGTTATTGCACCAACAAAGGCTGCCATTATGAAAAAATATCCTTACGACGCACCTATCATGAGTACAGACAATCGCATCGCCACTCAGATGAACATTGAATATGCCAAGGCTAAAATGCCAGCAAACTTGCCTCGCGCTGAACGCATCGTGGTTGAAGAAAATATCAAGCAGCTGCTGAAAGAGAATAATGCCGTACTGGTAGCACATTACTATGTCGACCCTTTTATCCAAGACTTGGCATTGGCAACCGGTGGCTGCGTCGGTGACTCACTTGAAATGGCACGCTTTGGACAAGCTCATAGCGCCCAAACATTGGTCGTCGCTGGTGTGCGCTTTATGGGTGAATCGGCAAAAATATTGAGCATGGAAAAGACCGTCCTCATGCCAGATTTAGAAGCCGAATGCTCGCTCGATTTAGGCTGTCCTGCTGACGAGTTTTCAGCATTTTGTGATGCCCATCCTGAGCGTACTGTTGTCGTCTACGCCAATACCAGCGCCGCAGTAAAAGCGAGAGCTGATTGGGTAGTGACCTCATCTGTCGGTATCGACATCGTTCGTCATTTACATGCCCAAGGTGAGCCGATTATTTGGGGACCTGACCGTCATTTGGGTAAATATATCGCTCGTGAGACTGGCGCAGACATGTTGCTCTGGCAAGGGTCTTGTTTGGTACATAACGAATTTAAAGCCACTGAACTCCTGCAATTAAAACAGGAGCACCCAGAGGCCAAAGTCTTGGTACATCCTGAGTCACCTGATAGCGTGGTGGCACTCGCTGATGTGGTCGGCTCGACTAGCAAACTTTTGCAATCAACGTATGAGATGGATGCTGATACCTTTATCGTCGCTACTGATTTGGGTATATTGCACGAGATGCAAAAACGCTCACCAAACAAGCGATTTTTGGCCGCACCAACTGCTGGTGAGAGTGCAAGCTGTAAAAGCTGTGCGTTTTGTCCTTGGATGGCCATGAACGGTCTAAAAGGGATTGAACAGTGCTTAACCAATCAAAGCGGTGAAGTGCTAATGACACCTGAGCTAGCAGTAGCAGCTAAGAAACCTTTACAACGGATGCTCGATTTTGCTGAAACACAAAAGCAACGCGTGGCCGCTAGTGGCGACATTGTAAAAGACCGTACACTGTTTGCTAACGTTGGGGCAGCCTAGCATGAGTCAGTCGCATTCAGTTGATCGTTCCAGCACCACTCGCTATATAAATAACAGGAGCAGCAGTGATATGAGTCATATTATAAAAACTGATGTTCTTATTATTGGAGCTGGTCTGGCAGGTTTGAGCACCGCGCTATCTCTGCCAAAATCGCTGAATATTACTGTTTTAAGCAAAGCGGCACTTGAGGTTTGCTCAAGTCACTACGCTCAAGGTGGTATCGCAGCTAGCTTAGACAAAGCAGACTCTGTGACTGAGCATGTCGCTGATACCTTAATCGCTGGCGCAGGATTGTGTGCGATGGACAATACTGCCCGTATCTTGGGTGCAGGACATCAAGCGGTGCAGTGGCTATGCGAGCAAGGTGTGCCATTTACTCAATCTACTTTAACTAAAAAAATTGATAATACACCTGATTTTGCAGTCTTAAAAACCAGTGACTTACACTTAACCAAAGAAGGCGGTCATGGCTGTAGACGTGTGGCTCATGCGGATGATGCAACGGGTCGACACGTGATGGACGCATTAAATATCAAGGCACAGACTGCAACCCATATCACTATCTTGCCTTATCATGAAGCATTAGAGTTACTGACTTCACCTATAATTAGCAGCTCCTCTTTTAGCATGAACGATAGCGAGATTAGACATTGCCGAGGGGCGCTGGTCTTTGATCATATCAACGAGCGCCAACTCACCATTCATAGTTCAGCTGTCGTACTCGCTAGTGGTGGCTTGGGTCAACTATTTAAGCGTGCCAGCGCACCTAACGTCTGTGTTGGTGATGGCGTCATGATGGCATGGCAAGCAGGCTGTCGCTTGGCAAATTTAGAATTTATTCAATTTCACCCAACGGGTCTGGCATTAGATGACAGCAGCTTTTTGATATCTGAAGCATTACGCGGTGAAGGTGGACGACTGTACTGTCCGCAGACTGGCGCGCGCTTTATGTTAGATATTGATGAGCGCGCTGAATTGGCGCCACGCGATATCGTCGCTCGAGCAATAGCCAATCAGATTAGTAGTAACGGACTTGGCTATGTGCACCTTGATGTCAGTCACTTGCCAGCTGCATTCATACAAGCGCATTTCCCGCAGATTTATCAGACGCTGCTAGCACTCGGCATAGATATGACCACAGACCCTATTCCGGTCGCTCCGACTGCCCATTATAGTTGTGGCGGCGTGGTGACTGATGCCAATGGATTGACCGATATTGCAGGGCTGTATGCAGCAGGTGAAGTTGCTTATACAGGGCTGCATGGAGCCAACCGCTTAGCAAGCAATTCATTGTTGGAGTGTGTGGTGGTTGGTCGCAACATCGCCGCCAACTTACCTCATTACTTAATAAAATTGGAACGCTTAAAGAACTTAGAAGCTTTAGAGAAAACGGCTGAAGTTTTAGAAAAAATGGCACAGCCACATACGACTGCCTATTATGGACTACATCAGTTAGCTGTCGATATTTGGCAATCTCCGACACTAGAAAACACGCAATTTGTTATCTTGCCCTCTTCTAAGCAGTCATCACTCCCAACTTATAAGGCTGATAAAGCATTTCATTCTAACGTAGATATTGTAGAGATAACTATAGCGTTGAAAGCTCTTTTGACAGCCAATATGGGTATCACACGTAGTGCCAAACAACTAGAGCAAGCATTGCGACAAATTGAGCAGTGGCAAGAGTCAATCGAACATAATAAAACCATGCTATCTGATACGAGCAGTAGAACTCCTACTACTAACAGTGAGCTTGCCATTTTTCAATTGGCGAGGCAATTAGCGTTAGCAACGATGATTGTTCAATCGGCTTATCAGCGTTTTGAGAGTCGCGGTGGGCATTACCGTGAGGATTATCCTAACTTAGCTGAAACGCCTTTAACCAGTATCATTCTGCCACGGAGAGACGCTACGTTTAACTCCTTTTCTCACATTATAGAAGACGAGCGTTATCCGATACCTGTTACTGACCATATTTAAGCCTACGACAGATAATAACCAAATCCATCAAGGGCGATATCTAACACTATAGTTAAAGAAGCATTTAAGCTATCATTATGGATAGGCTTAAAATATTACCTCTTCTTTGAGTGTCCATGGTATGGCTTCTGATATTGTGTTTGTGATTGCCCTGATGATAATCGTCAGCTTGGCTTGGAGTGTACTTGCCGTACCTCGTCTGCGCAAACGCTTGCCAAAAATCTACTTGATAGCGCGCTCGTGGTGGTTGATGTTAGCCGCGCTCTGCACTTGCTATGTTATTGCAAAAATAACGCACGATACGCAAGGTTCTCATTTGCAAGCATATCCCTATCAATGGCTGCTCATTTTATTTTTTATATTAATTGGTTTACGCGGTAGCTACGAGATTAAACGCCTATGGTGTTTACGCAGTAAAGCCGTGCTCATTCATAAACTCCAAGCGCAAGGCTTACAGCCAAGTACGCTCCTGCTACCGAAGACCTCTCTCAATCCGACTCAACACTATACGCGGCTCAACTACTTAGACCTACTACTGAGTGTTACCTTCCTCTCACTCATCATTAGCTTTATTGTCTTACAGCAATTGACCTGGCAACGCGAACAATATGGCGTTTTACTCTTCGTATTATTTGCCAGTCAGTTCAACGATATTGCCCAATATCTATGTGGGAGACTGCTTGGACGTAAGCTCTTTAAACGAGGTCTAGCGCCGACTATTAGCCCGAATAAAAGCATTGAAGGTGCTATCTTTGGCAGTTTAGTTGCGGCAATCTTGGCAACAGCACTAGGTTTTTGGCTCACCCCTTTTGATTGGTGGGTCTGTCTATTAGCTGCCTATGGCTTGGCTGTAAGCGGTATATTTGGAGACTTGTTGGAATCAGCATTTAAGCGTCAACATGGGGTGAAAGACACCGGAACGATGCTCGCTGGTCATGGTGGGGTCTTAGATCGGATAGACAGTTTGCTGATTGGAGTGCCAGTATTTACCTTACTCTACTGGTTACTTGGTTAAACCTAGTCAAAGTATTGATAGTCATATTATTTGGCTTTATCTAGTTTACTGCGCAATATCCAATTGAGCACAGGCTTTGGTAAATGGTTTAAAACACTTGTGATATAGCGCATCGAGCGTGGAAATATCGCCAGCTCTACATCATCGTCAATCGCCTGCATAATATGATCAATCGCCGCTTGCGTGCTCATGATAAATGGCTTATCGCTAGCATCGCCATCGTTTAAATCACGCAATGCTTGAGTATTGATATAGCCTGAGGCAATACAGTTTACTTGGATATCACAAGGTACAAGTGCTGCACGATAAGCGCTAGCAGTCGCAATCATTGCGCGCTTGCTTTTTGCATAAAGGCTGGCATAAGGATAATCCATTGTGCCTGCGATAGAGGCAATACATATAAGGTTTGATCTACAGTCTTTGGTAAAGTCCAGTGACTGATTTTTCTGCTTTAACTGCGCACTTGCCCACCTAAAAACTTGCTCAAACGCCTGTAAATTGATCGCTAGCATTTGGTCGCTATCTGCTTGATTTAAGTGATGGATACGCTCATTGGTATAGCTACCAGCACTATAGATCAGCCTTTGAAAACTAATATCTGACAAACTGTCTAATAACGTTCGCGTTTGACTTGGGTCAGTTAAATCACACACATAAGTTACGATAGCAGGATGCTGGCTGTTGATATCGGCTATCTTTGCTGCGCTACTACCAACAACGCTCACCTGCCAACCAAGCATCTCATGATGCAGAGCCAATGCCAAGCCAAGACCACTCGTGCCACCAACGACAATAATATGCGGCGTATGATTTCCGGCGGTATCTTCTACGAGAATTTTCATAATTTATGCTGCTGTATATAGTTGACCGTACGCTGATAGCCATATTGCCATTGCGCCTGCATTTGCTGCACAAAGCCATCGTAATCGCTGTGTATTAGCTCGACGGTCATTTGTTTTAGGTTAAAACGCTTTTGCACATTTTGCCCTCTCAGTTGCTGCTCGTTATCTGCAAATGGTAACCAATGTAGCTGATGGTTTTTATTAGTGGTGTCAGTGCGAGGCGACACGCTGATTGGTTGATAACCGTGTACTGCTGCCAAGCGCTCATTGGGATCGAAACCAAAGACGCGTTGAATCGCGGGAGCAGCCAGCCATGCGTCATAACCTGCCTTGGTTTCTGCAAATACGCTGTTACCCAACTGACAGGCTAGCTCAATCGGTGTCAGATTGATCACACCTCCCAAGCACCAGCCGAGCTCTGTGATATGTGTGGGCGGTAGATAGTACATGTCAGCCATAGACGCGCGAATCACTGGGGCAAAATCCCATTGCGTCTGCACCTTTACAGATGGATGGATGCGTCCGTTTGCAAATATATGCGCAGGCGATGTCATTTGTTCGTCGGCCAGACCTGATACAAGGTTTGGCAAATTTGCTAAGCGCGGTGGTGCAAATAACAACTCTTGCAGTACAGGTTTTTTATTACATAAGCCATCAGTAGGTGATTGATACAATCGACTAGCAATGATAGCTATCTCTGGCGTTGCTTTATCGACAGCGCTACCATTATCACTAGCAGCAAACTGCGACAGCTCATCTAGCCAGTACTGCTCGTTATCAATACGAAACATTGCCAACTGCTGTAGCTCATTTAACAGTCGCTCGTAGCTGTCTGCTTGCCGTTGTCCTTGTCCATTATCCCTTTGTCTTGATAACCGCCAACGCTTAAGTGCATGGGTGATATAACGCAGCTTTAGACGTTTATCGGCTTCATATGGCGAGACATGTCTGATGGCAGTGATGACGCGATACAACTCACGGCTGCACATCAACGCTTGCAAACCTTTAGGGTCAGGCGCAAGTTGTACTAAGTAAGCAGACAAACTACCACCGCAAGTACCAACGATAATGTCTGGCGTCAAATCATGCGCTGCTAGTGCTGCATAACTGCCCAAATAATAACCAAAACGTGACCCTCCTCCTGAGAAAAGCTGAACACGCTCATAAGGTTTAACCTGCTCATTGTTCATCTATCACTCGTCATCAGTTGATACAGTTTTAATCGCTAACGAAACAGTAAATATCCCAAAGCGATCGATACGCATCGTGACTTTCTTAAAGCCTGCACGCTCAACCAGTTGATCCATTTCTGCTTGCGAACGACAACGCATCACCCAACTATTACCACGGTGATTGTTTAATGTTTTACTAATAAATTCCTGCTCAGGGTGCCACGGTTGGTTGGTATAAATCAGATAACCGCCCGATTTTAAACTGTTATAAATACCAGCCAATGCCGTCGCCGGTAGCGCATTATCAGAGAACAATTCAAATAACCCAGAAGCAATAGCAAGATCTGCTTTTTTAGTATCGGTACTAGTATCATTCGTATCTGCATCAATATAACTGGCAGGATCAAAGGCATCCTTTTGACTGGTCATTACTCGATTGCTTATGGCTAAATGCTCTGCCTTTGCTTGCAATGCCTGTATATTATGCATCTCATAATCACGTAATTCAGCATGTAATTCTGTAAACTCTGTCAGCAGATCAAACGCATAAAAACCATGTCCACTAGCGATATCTAACAGTTTTGGTTGGTATGATTTATTGCTGCTTTGGTTTTTATCTTCGATATCTGCAAGTGCTAAACGTGCCAACTCCAGTATATGCTCACGGCGAATGCGAATACCTTGCCAACCGATATTATTTAAATAAAACTTATCGACTGCCTGTCCGAATTTATTCTGACCGCTGGGCTTATTGTAATAGACACGATCCAGTGAATGACCCGAGTCAAATCCATGCTCAAGCCCTGTAGCAATTGCATCGCTGAAATGACCAAACTTCTGCATTGCAAAACGGGTAATTGCAAAGTTTGGATTGAATGGTTTAATCGCCAAACGATCCACTTTATCCTTACTGGCACTGTTTAAATGGGCGGTACTTAGATCAGGTGCCTGGACTGGTGTGCTAAATACCTGCTCAGCAAACTCAATACAGTCAGCGAATACATCGGTTTTATTGGTTTCATGAAAGATTGCATGGTAGCTGTCTGGATACAACTGCCAGCGTTTGATCGGTGTGTTAATCGCTTCATAAAATGTCCGCTCAGCCTGCTTATCGACCACATAATCCTTGCCCGCACACAAGACGAACGTCGGTACAGTGATAGCACCAGCATCATCGAGCAGACGCTGACCCGTTGCATGGGTATCAATGAGTAAATCAGTCGAGATACTGTTGGAGATTAATGGATCGGCATTGTAAGCCTGCTGTGCGTCTTTATCATGGGTCAGTACTTGTGCTTTAACGTAGCTGCTGACACGTGACATCAGACCTAGCGTACGCGCCACCTTCAATGACGGTATGGCAAAGGGCAAATACAAGCGAATACTGAGCGCAGGCGTTCCAAGTATCATCCCGCGTATATTTGGCGCATAATCATGTACCCATGCTGCTGCCAACACTGCGCCGATACTGCTAGCGACAATCAGTGTATCTTCGATAGCAATGCCTGTTTGCCCAATCACCAGTTGTACAAAACCCTCTAAATCTCGCTCAAGCTCGGTAACGCTCTCAGCATGATCTTTGATACCCCCTGAGCGCCCATTGCCGCGCGCATCCCAAGCAAACACTTGATAGCCAGCTGTTGCAAACTGCTCTCCTAGCTCTACCAATCGTCCGGAATGCTCATGCCCTCGGTGTAATAAGATAACTTGGCGCAACGGTTGGTTGGCTTGCTTGATAGCTAATTTTTTCATGTCTTCTAAAGGCGTTGTTAGCCAATAGCGATAATAAATAGCTGTGCCGTCGTAAGCGTTATAACAGCTTTCACCATTGATGGTTTCAGATGCAGGTAAATCAAAACCAACACTGGCCTGTTCTTCGAATTTTTGACTATCAACGGTTGTGGTTAGCATTTCTTTGAACTCCAATGGGCGAGCGTTATCAGTAGAAGTATTTGGCAAAACAACAGTAAGAGATAGTGAGTTGTTTGTTGACTCACCCAGTACGGATCGCAGCTGAGGTGGGTTACGCCTCAAGTATAACTCTGTCATATAACGTAGTCGATTGAGACAGGTCTTTAGTAGCATTATCTCTGTTAGTATAAATAATTGACCTATTCTGACGGCAGGCGAAGACGTCTGCGTTTTAATAGCTACTGGCGCTTTGGCTCTAATACCCATAAACGCACCAAGCATACCTAATAAGAAGGCACGATCGCTTTTGCCCAAAGGCCCTTGGTTAGCACGAACACCTAACATGGCATTACTAGTAACACCTAACAGCTCGGTGCCAACACTAAGGGCAATCAGAGCAGTGATATGATGCTGAGAAGTTGATATATTCGTTGGCAAATTAACTATTAACGTTTGCTGTTCTTTATCATTGATATGATGGGTCAGAATATGAGGCGCCAGGCTCGCCAATAGCGCCGTATCGGCAACCATATCACCTACCTCGTTTAACACGGCTCCTAGCCTTGATGCCTGTCCATGCTCACGCGCCATCATGCCATCGATGGCATTGAGTGCCATACGTACAAACAATGATGATGGTAATAAAAGCCACAGCCGCTGCTGTTCAGCCGCTGGTTTGGCAATCACATAAGCAGTACCGATACTTAATAAAACAGCGGATACCGTCACTTGGTTAGCGGTAATATTTTGCTCAACCAGCGTATTACTTATCGGGCGTAGTTGATTTTGAAACTGAGTTTTGAGCTGATATAGCGACATGAGTCTAGCCAAATATTTTCAGTACTTTAATGTAGCAACAAAAGTTTGTAAGGTAAAGAATTACAAAGTGCTCAAAAACATTCAAACATTTTGAGAAAGATATTATTATCATCATGATAATCGTCCAATGTTTTCTATTTTAGTCAACAACGACCAATGATTTGCAATGAATCTCAGGGGCTCATATCAGTATTGCTGACCTTATATGGTACAATCTTCAGCTTCTTAAAAACGCCTTATTAAAAATGCTGCGAGCCCGTCATCATGCAAAGCCTAGTCACCCTTGTTCTGGTATTAATGCCAATGTTTATTGGCTTTGCCATTCCGTCCAACCCTACTATGACAAAATTGGCCGACAAAGGTCTATCATACCTAGTATTTATCATCCTAGCGTTGATCGGTATTGAGCTGTCTCAGGTAGAAGGGCTGGGCAATCAGCTGGGTGAAATTGCGCTGTATGTCACTGTATTATCAATACTGACAATTGGCACGGGATTGTTTGCGCTTATGCTGTTTGACCATCTGCGTCCGTGGCATGCCAAAAAACCAAGCGTAAAATCTAAAGAGCATCGGGTGAGTATACGAGGTAGCTTGGCGCAAGTGGTTTGTGTGGTGATTGGGATGGTGATTGGCTATTTCTTGCCTGCTGATTATATGCCGCCTGAAAACACTATGACCGTCATGCTAATGATTTTGATATTACTGGTCGGTATAGGCTTAAAAGGCTCGGGCATCACCTTAAAAGAAGTACTGTTAAATAAACGCGGCGTAGAAATGAGTATCATCTTTACGCTAGCGGTATTGGCAGGCGGGCTTATTTTTGCGCTACTATTTACGGATGTGTCATGGACGAAAGGCTTAGCACTATCGTCAGGGTTTGGTTGGTACTCACTGTCAGCGATTGTCATGACCGATGCTTATGGCGCTGTCTGGGGCAGTGTCGCGTTGTTTAATGACTTGGTACGTGAGTTCTTTGCATTAATCTTTATTCCGGTATTTATGCGCAAATACCCTTCTGCCGCGGTTGGGCTTGGCGGTGCGACCAGTTTAGACTTTACCTTGCCTATCATTCAGCAGTCAGGTGGACTAAAAGTCGTGCCACTAGCGATTAGCTTTGGCTTTTTGATCAATATTGTCTCACCAGTGCTGATGGTTTTCTTTTCAGCGCTTGGCTAAGCTATATTTTGTAGATCAGCTTATTCGTATTTGATATTACGATTATTTTATTACTAACCATCTGTTTAACTAGCTTATCGATGGTTTTAGAGTCTTCATTGCGTAAATGGCTTTTAAGATAGTTTGTTAAACTTGACTTTTTGGATGGTCGAGTACCTGCTGGTCTACTTTTTAGCTGTGCTATTGCACGTTGATATGTTGTAGCAGAGTCTTTGCTATTCTTATTATCATCTTGTGAAACTTTACTCGAATTTCCTTTGACATTATTGAAAGGTGAGTAATAGATAGCTTTGTTATCCTGTTTTATTATTGCTTTTTTTTGAGGTAATTTATAACTAAATCAATTTGATCCTGACTATTTACTTGGCGATAACTTGCAAGTTTTTGCTTTATCACATTATTCAATCCATCAATTTCTTTTGCCTTACTTCGTAAAACTTGATCAGTGACTAAATCTAATATTCCTTGACTGTCTACTTTATAACTTAGTTTTTCTCCATTTTCATCAAGTCTAATAAGTCCTGCTTTGATAAATTTCCCAAAAACCTTCTCAAAAATATAATCTTGCTCAGTACTATTAAATCTCTCTAGTACTGTCACTGGAACGTACTTCTTTATCGAGTACAATAGGTTGGATTTATAGCTCGGTAAAAAAACCTTACGATTGACAATGCTATCAAAAACCAACACGTAACACTCATGTATAACCGATTTGGGAACGCTCTCTTCAAGGCTTTGCGCTAAAGATTTCTTATTGTCCATGGCAACGCTAGTAACGTCATCACACAAAACATTATGACTGTCTTCGATGACAAGTTGGCTTTTTTTTATATCTAATGCACTTTCTATGTTTGACTCGTAAGCCACAGTTAGCTGATTAGCATTTTCTAACCGCATGATGTTCATACCATCATAAGCACTATTGAGATGCTCAACCAAGATATCATAACCACTATCTCTTGCTAAAATACAAACATCAGCACTAGGATCAATTTCAGAGGTTTTGCCAAGATAAAAAGACAAGTAAAAATCTAGCGCATTCTTCCCTGCATGTTGCATCTTAATAATGTGCACATTTTCATTATCAAACCTGAGCAAGTTTTCAACCAATTCAAGAGGTAAACTCTTCTGCTGATTGATACCCAAAAACAGCCATACATGGCATCCATCCACCTCTACATTATCGAAGCTTTTGGGCTGAATGTTCTCATAGTCGATTAAAATGTGCTTCATGAAAATATTCTTATTATTTAATTTAAATTGTTATTCCTATACCCCACTCGCCTGCTTAGCAAACAAGCGCATCAATGGTTTTATTTTACTGACTCGGTACATGCCTTCATTACGAATTTGCTGCACAGGACGAATTTGGGCAAGCGACCCTGCAAATAACCAGTTAAGCGCAGAAAAGCTGTGCATCATCAGGCTGTTATGCGGACGGCGCGAACGCTCATAATGACGTAGCGTTTGATTACTTCCCCAAAGCGTACCGTCACTACGTATAAAGTCATGCGCTAATTGCTCACATAATACTTGCACGTCCAGCATACCGAGGTTCAACCCTTGACCCGCCAGCGGATGTACGCCATGAGCTGCATCACCGATCAGTACCAAGTTATCAGCGACGTAGCTTTTCGCTTGCTGTGCCACTAATGGAAAACTAGCGATAGACTCAATCTGATTAATCGCACCCAACTCGTAATTGCTAGCAGCTGCTAACTTATCAGCGATAAAACGATCTTCTTCCTCTATCAATGCCAATGCTTGATTGCGCGGCAATGTCCATACAATCGACTGCCAATGCTGCGGATTTGTCTTATCAGCATCGGTTATATCTGCTAATGGCAATAGTGCCAACGTACCTGTTGGTAGCATGGCTTGACGTGCTGTCGCTTGATGCGGTTTCTCAGTCTGAATCGCACAGCAGATGGCAGTTTGTTTATAGTCAAGTGTATCTACGCCAATCCCTGCTTGCTGACGGACAAATGAACCGCGCCCATCAGCGCCAACTAATAGACGTGTATCAATCGCCTCGCCATTGTCCAGAATTACACGGTAGCCTTGCTGCGCCCCTAGCCAATCCATATTGACAACTTTATGACCAGCGATAAGGGTCAGATAGTCGCTGACATCCTCTTCATGCAAACGCTGCCATAAGGCGTGCTCAATGACAGCAGGCTCGACCATACTTCCTAATAATATAGGTTCATGAGTTTTACTACTATTATCCTCGGCGCCAATACCTTCACTTTCGCCAAATAATAATTCACCCATCCCATTTAGCTGCCATACCTGCATTTGCGAGTAGTCTGCTTTGCGTTTAGAGGCGGCAATATGTTGCCAAGCGCCAATATCTTTAAGCAAATTAATACTAGCCATACTGAGTGCATAGACACGTGCATCACGTTTGCTAAGTACATCTTGCCAAGCTGACTCATCACGCTCAGGGCGGGCATCAATCAATGTCACTGGCATTTTATCTTGCGCCAGCTTTAGAGCAAGCGTTGCCCCAACGATACCGCTACCGATAATCAGCGTATGGTTGTTTTTCATAAGGTGTCTCTCAATATTGCTCAATATTAGAATGCTTATTATCAATCTTAATTACAGTTAGTTGATTCAGTTTAAAAGAGAGACAAGGCAACCGAGTGCAGATGTATAGGCAATACTTCAAGCGAGGTTAACGCTGTCACTCTTTTAAAGAAGATTTAACTATAGCGCTATGATTTTAGACCCATCGCATAAGTGGCGACTAGTGGCTTGATATTTGGCAATTTATCAAAAGCCAACAATGCCATATTTCGCGCCAGCTTAATCGCTGGGTTAGGATGCGTGAAGCCATGTACTACCGCATCACAAAAACGAATCACTCGCTTCTGGTCGGTTTGACGTGCTTTTTCATAACGCTTCAATAACTGTGCATCACCAATATCTGCGCCTTTGAGTACTTGTGCATTTAGCATTTGTGCCAGCACATGTGCATCTCGCATACAGAGATTAAAGCCTTGTCCTGCTACAGGATGCAGAGTGTGAGCTGCATTGCCCATAATGACGCAACGACCTTCTACTTGCTTGTCAGCTAGCACACGTGTCAATGGGTAGGCGCCGCGGCGACCAGCAGTAGTAAACTTGCCAGCGCGTTGGCCAAAGGCTTGCTGTAGGGTCTGCAAGAAATGGGCGTCGTCTTCTAAGTATCTGGTTTCTTCACCTGTTGGGCATACCCACACCACAGAGCGTCTGTAGCCGTGTTGAAACTCATCATTGCCATCGCCTTCTGGATCAGTCAATGGGAGTACGGCAAGTGGGCCAGCTGGACTGAAACGCTCAATCGCTGCATGCTCGTGTGGCGTATCTGTCTCTACTACGCCGACGATGGCCGTTTGCTGATAGTCATACGTAGTTGTACTAATATCTAGCAGTTGGCGTACTGTAGAGTCGCGCCCATCACAAGCGACTAATACGCTGGCTTGTAGCTGCTGCTCGTTTTCGGCTTCATCATTGTAATTAAAGCTAAGCGTCACACTATCGGCCTGCTGTTGGACAGTCGTCACATTGGCATTATCTATCAAGGTAATCAACGGCTCTTGCTGTGCGGCTAATAAAAGTTTACGACCCAGCCAAGCGTTTTCGATGACTTGCCCAAATGACTCAACGCGCTCTTCTGCTTTATTCAGCTGCGCGCGCCCAAAACTGCCTTGCTCACTAATCTGCACGGTATCGATACGGCAGGCATGGCTTTGTAACTCATCCCACAGTCCAACCTCTTGATATATCTGTACCGTGCGCCGCGATAACGCCGTATTGCGACTGTCTAAATAATGGCTGCGAGTACTGTCATCCGTTGGACTGATGGTTGGATAGCTGTTTTTTTCTAACAAGGTGCTCGCAATACCGTGATGGGCCAATAGCAATGCAAAAGACAAACCAACGTGACCACCACCCGCGATAAGCACTTGCTGGTCAGTTATCGCTTCTTTCTTTTTAGAGATGCTGTCAAACTTTTTAGGTATGTTGTCAGCATTGGATAAATATGAATCAGTATCTTGCATCGTTATTTTCCTATTATAATTTTTTGGACAAGCAGTTTATTTATGATAGATAGCCACTCGTCACTGACGTTATTTTATAATTTTTATCATGTCGCTGCTGTTATTAGATGGGTTGCAGCAACCTATGGTATCGCCCATAGATTACCACAAATTGTCCATTATGCCGTGGTCTTAACCGTAGACAAATCGTTTCTTTACTCTCATCATAAACGAGGTTTATTTTTATAAAAATCAAAAGTATTAATATGATTAAAGCGCTATCACATGGTGGGTAGCGATGAATTATATAGAACTGATAGCAACATCGAATCAATCTATAGAAAATCGCTGTAGCAGTTGCAATCAGCATACAAAAACAGCGCTATCTATCTGATGTATGGCTTGAAATTTAAAAATTCTCTATCATAATGAATGCAAGACTTTCATTACTTTTATTTACTACCTTCCACAAAAACAACAATAATATCGCCGTCATTTTTATCATCTACAATCTTTTTATTATCTAAACACTGTAACGCCACTAACTATTTTATCTCTGCAACCCGCCACGCAATTAAAACCAAATCATAGCGTCGGGTACACAATAAAAGGATAATCGCTTGACTGATTCCATGAGCCGCCGTATAAAGTTTGAATCATTGACCCCAGCACAGCTAAAAACCGTGCTTGGTGAATACAACAATCACATGAAATATATCCAAGAACGCCTCGATATTAAAATCATGCAGCGCCAAGGCGATTTTTGCCTGAGTGGCGATGTGACCAATGTCGAACGCGGTGAACGTATTATCTACAAAATGGTAGATGAAGCACAGAACACCAAAGACATCAGTGCAGAAGAGCTGCATCTCATCATCCAATCTAGCCTCTCTCGTGATGAAGACATGGAAGAAGACGAGCAAGACCATGATGATATGGAATATGATGAAGACTTGGATGAGGCTAGCGAGTTTACGCCCATCAGTTTACGTACACGTAAAGGGCGCATCGTTCCGCGCGGTGGCAACCAACAGCGCTATGTAAAAAATGTCCTGAGCTCTGATGTATCGTTTGGTATTGGGCCGGCTGGTACGGGTAAAACTTATCTAGCAGTAGCATGTGCCGTCGATATGCTTGAGCGTAATGAGATTGAGCGTATTTTGCTAGTACGTCCAGCGGTAGAAGCTGGCGAAAAGCTGGGCTTCTTGCCAGGTGATTTGACCCAAAAAATCGACCCATACTTACGCCCATTATATGATGCGCTCTATGAGATGATAGGCTTTGAGAAAGTCGGTAAAATGATTGAGCGTCAGATTATCGAAGTGGCACCGCTGGCCTATATGCGCGGTCGTACTTTGAATAACTCGTTTGTCATTCTAGATGAAGCGCAAAACACCACGCCTGAACAGATGAAAATGTTTTTGACCCGCTTGGGCTTTGGCTCACGTGCCGTCATTACTGGGGATATTACTCAGGTGGATTTGCCACGTGGTCACAAATCAGGCTTGGCACAAGCGATGGATATTCTAAAAGATATTGAAGAGATTCATATCACAAAGTTTGATTCAAAAGACGTCGTACGACATCAATTGGTACAACAAATTGTTGAAGCCTATGACGTATTTGATGAAGAACAAATGGCTTTAGAAGAAAAACGTAAGTTTGAACGTATTAAAGAACAAGAGCGTAGACAAGCCGTCGCTAATGCAGCAGCCAATCTGTAATAATAAAGCTAATTATTGAATTACAATCATTTGCTATAAGCATTTATATTGCATAAGAAAACCGGATTACTCAAAGTAGTCCGGTTTTTTCTTACCGACAGTTTATTGAATTTAGCTCTTTCGCTACTAGTCGCCTACCAGCAACTTAGCTATAGTAGCCTCTATACATTCTATACATTGGCCTCTATTTATTAGCCAAAAATTTAGCAATGAAAGACAATAATTAAGCTACTTTTGTATTAGGGCGTGTTGAACATTCATAATTTGAGCCAGATATAAGCACAAGCAAGAGCGACCGTATTTTCATAACTCTGCTTGAGCTTATCAAATCTAGTGGCAACCGCCCTATACTGTTTTAGCTTAGCGA
>Ga0208300_100157_pt1 | contig 70902 bp, 64 predicted proteins | sample 23_taG_FD_184096 | JGI IMG/M metagenome (GOLD analysis project Ga0208300, IMG submission 184096) | Marine viral communities from Cariaco Basin, Caribbean Sea - 23_WHOI_OMZ (SPAdes) (version 2) | ecosystem: Environmental > Aquatic > Marine > Oceanic | place: Caribbean Sea: Cariaco Basin...
CCTCTTGTAGTATCGTCTTCATCCTTGAAAACCCTACTCAGTAATCGATGATCAACAAAGATCTCAGGCGCGCTCCCCGCGCTTGCGCGGCTAGTTCAACAGCTAATTATACGAACGCGTTCGTATATCACCCGTTCGTAAAACTCCACTCAAGATTTCTCAGGAAAACGCCTGATTCTCTCTCAAAAACAGAGTCTTGAGAACCATTTACCATGGCTACCGCCGGAGTTATACGCTCATTCCTGAGCCACTCCCGCTCTTGGTCATGGGCGTATAACTCCACCCATCCTGTTCCAACTTTTCAACCCTATCAGATAGTTACCTTATTTTCACACTCGGTGTTTTGGAGTTTTGCGAACGCGTTCGTATAATTCCGCGAAATATCAGCCTCTTGACTTCGTCGCAAATCACGATACTGTATATAAAAACAGCACTTCAGGATAACTGGATATGGATATCCCTACCCCGATACCGGCGCAACCAACCCGGTTTCTGGACAAGGTTCGGAGTTTTTTGCGCCTGCGAGGCATGGCGTACAAAACAGAGAAAACTTACCTGTTCTGGATCAAACGCTTTATTCGCTTCCATGGCCTGCAACATCCTCAGGATATGGGCTCTCCGGAAGTCGAAGCATTCCTGTCGCACCTGGTTTTACAGGTGAACGTCAGCGTCTCTACCCAACGAGTCGCATTGAACGCCTTAGTATTTTTGTATCGGGAGTTTTTGGGCCAGCCTCTGGACGAACTGAACTTTGAGCGTGCAAGAAAACCGGTAAAGCTTCCAACGGTATTCAGTGCGGAAGAAGCCAAGTCTGTAATCCGCAATCTGGAAGGTGAATACAAGCTCGTTGCCATGCTGCTCTATGGCTCCGGCTTACGCATCAACGAAGCTCTGCGCTTGCGGGTTAAAGATGTTGATTTTGATATGCAGCAACTGATTGTTCGAAGCGGCAAAGGCAGTAAAGATCGGATTACGCTATTGCCGGATCGGCTTATCGCACCGGTGCAACAGCAAATTGATTCCGCGTTGCACCAGCATCAGGCAGATCTCTTGAAGGGATTTGGCTCTGTTTATCTTCCAGCCGGCCTGGCGCGCAAGTATCCGAACGCCAGTCAGGAGCCCGGCTGGCAATATATCTTTCCCGCCCCAGAGCCGTCACGGGATCCTCGCTCAGGTATTCGCAGGCGGCATCACTTGCTGGATCGAACCGTTCAAAAGCATATTCGTCGCGCTATTCAGGCGGCTGGCATCCACAAGCTCGCCGGGAGTCATACCTTTCGCCACAGCTTTGCCACACATCTGCTGGAGGCCGGCTATGATCTGCGCACCATACAAAAGCTCCTTGGCCACTCGGATGTGCGCACAACGGAAATCTACACACACGTCGTTCGCAAAGGTGGATTCGGTGTTCGCAGCCCTGTTGACGAGGGTTTCTAACTCTCCCAGTTACTGGCGGGAATTCGCTGTATGTGGATGTGACTGATGAGACGGATGGCCGGGCGAATCAGGAACTGGAAACTGCCAACGATAAACAGCCAGATAGCCGCCTTCTCATATTCGGGGAACAGAAACAGGATACTGCCCACGAGGAACCAGATGGCGATGAAAAAGTCGTTGATGATGCTGATCACTTCGTAGCGGCGGCGAATGATCAGCTCTTCATTTCCCAGTTTCAGGGTCAGTGGGCTGTCGGTACGGCCTTCAATCATACGGCTTACGGCCCGGGTTATTGCAGGTCGTTAAAGGCAGCATCGGTTCGTGCCGCCAGGATGAAGTCGTTTTTGTGCAGGCCGCCGATTTCGTGGCTCCACCAGCTTACCGCGACTTTTCCGTATTCCAGAACAATCACGGGGTGATGATTCTCGGCTTCGGCGAGATCGCCGATCTTGTTGGTGAATTCCAGAGCCTTAACAAAGTTTTTGAGTTTGAAGATCTTGTGAAGCTGCTCTTCTCCATCAATGTCCAGAACTTCCCAGTCCGGAACGTCTTTGTGCAAGCGCTGCTTCTCTTCCCCGGTAGCCTTGGGCGCGTTCGGGCTGCACGCTTCGCAGCTGTGCTCTTTCAGGTCACTCATCTCAACCTCCATGGCTGATGGCTGTACTATAAGCGTGGGTCTGGCCGTTCGTTTTATCAACCCTTCCCTTGAAATCCCGCCACTCTCAATATACTGTATATTTAAACAGTATATTGAGAATGTTCATCATGAGCGAGCTTCTGAACACGCTGATGCAGGATGCCCGTGTCTGGCAGGGGCGCCGTCACGTCCAGACCACACAACCTGCGGAACCAACCGGGTATCAGGTTCTGGATAACCAGCTTGGCGGCCTGGGCTGGCCCCGGGGCGCCCTGAGCGAATGCCTTCTGGATGCACCGGGTATTGGTGAGCTGCATTTGCTGCTGCCACTCATGCAGCGGGTGTGTGGAGAAGGTAAAACCGTGTTCTGGCTGAATCCGCCACACACCCCCTATGCGCCAGCCCTTGCCCGGGAAGGCGTAAATCTGGACCAGGTGGTTCTGATCCATGCTGAGGATGAGGGCGACTTTCTGTGGACACTGGAAAACTGCCTCCGCTCACCGGTAACGGGGCTGGTGATGGCCTGGCCCGGAAAACTGGCCTCCCGGGAGGTCCGGCGCCTGCAACTGGCTGCCGAAGCCGGTAGCAATGTGTGCGTGCTGTTCCGGGAGCGGCGTTACGCCGGGCAGAATTCTCCGGCCGCACTGCGCCTGGAGCTGGAGCCGGGTGAGCAGCAGGATCTTACGGTAAATGTGCTGAAACGCCGGGGAAGCTGGCCCGGGCAGCGCTGTTCACTGGCCATGGCCCAGCGGGCCGGCCTTTCGTTTCGTGAAACTACCCGGACCATTCGCGGGCCCTGGTCGGATTCAACCGGGTAATAGCTCTCCATGCTGTGGCTGTATTTGCATTTTCCACACCTGTTGCTGGACCATATTCGCCGCTCCCGTGAAGACCAGGGCGCGCTGGTGATTGTGGAAGGCTCTGGCCAGAAGGTGATCCAGGCCTGCCCCGAGGCCAGGGCCCAGGGCATACGTAGCGGCATGCGCCTGAAAACCGCCATCGGTCTGGTGCCGGATCTGGGCATGGTGCGCGCTGATGAGGCTCAGGAAGTCAGAATCCTGGAAGATCAGGCCCGCTGGCTGTATCGCTACGCCGCCTATATTGTGCTGGTTCCGCCGGATGGCCTGCTGACTGAGATCGGCAGCCTGCAGAAGCTGTATGGCGGGCTGCCCACCGTTTGGCAAACGGTGGAACAGGGGCTGAATGAGCGCCAGTTGAATGCCTGGATCGGGATTGGCTACACGCCCCTGGCAGCCCGCCTGATTGCCCGTGCGGGCAAGGGGGAATGCACAGCCGATAAGGACCATATTCAGCGAACCCTGAGCCAGATGCCCCTGTTGGCTGCCGAATTCGATGAGAAAGCCTGCACGCGTCTGCAGCGCCTGGGACTGAGCACGCTGGGGGAGGTCTTTGATTTACCGTCCAATGAGCTGGCACGCCGCCTGTCTCCTGAGCTGCTGGCTTACATCCAGAAAATCCAGGGCACACGGCCGGATCCGCGAGCACCCTGGCAACCGCCCCACTCTTTCCGGCAGCAGGCCGATTTTGTGCGGGAGATCGAGCACACCCAGGGGCTGCTGTTTCCGCTCCAGCGCATGCTCACGGAACTGGAGGAAGACCTTTGCTGGCGCCAGCAGGATACCGACAGCCTGAGGCTGGTTCTGAAACACCGGCACTCGGAGCCTACCCGTTTACACATCCGAACCTCCGGGCCGGAACACCGGGCCGGGAACTTTCTGAACCTGATCCGGTTGCGACTTGATCAGCTTTCGCTACAGGCGCCGGTTATCTCGCTGATGCTATCGGTGAAGCGTTTCATGCCCCGGGAAAAGCCATCCGGGCAGGACCTGCTGGGAGAAACCCAGGATCTGAATGAAGCCTGGCATACCCTGATCAGCCGCTTGCAGGCGCGCCTTGGGGAACAGGCGCTCAAACAGCTCTCGCCCCAGGCCGACCATCGCCCCGAACGGGCGTGGTCCGCTTCAGAAGTACTGCGCAAACCCGGAGCCCGGTTAAAGCCGGACGGAAAGCTGCCACGGCGCCCCCTCTGGCTGTTGAAAGGCCCGCAACCGCTTGCCGAAGCGCCGGCCGCCTGGTTCGCCGGCCCGGAGCGGATCAGCGGTGGCTGGTGGGATGGCCAGCGGGTACACCGGGATTACTACATTGCCCAACTAAACAACGGCCAACTGGCCTGGGTCTTCCGGGATGCCCGGGAGGGCTGGTTTGTGCATGGCTGGTTTGGCTGATGGCTGAACGTCAGTATGCAGAGCTGTTCTGCTTCAGCAATTTCACTTTCCTGACCGGAGCCTCTCACCCACACGAGCTGACCGAACGGGCGCACGAGCTCGGCTACGCGGCTCTGGCGATCACCGATGCCTGTTCCGTGGCCGGCATTCCCCGGGCCTGGGCGGCACTGTCCGAAAGCCCGGTCAAGCTGATTACCGGCAGTTGGTTCGAGCTTTCCGATGCGCCCAAAGGCGCAACCACACCCCGCTTTATCCTTCTGGCACGGACCCGTAAAGGCTATGGCCAGCTCTGTCAGCTGATCACCACCGGCCGCCGTCGGGCGGAAAAAGGCCAATACCAGTTATTCGCCCGGGACATTGAAACCCACCCTCTCGACGACTGCCTGTGCCTGTGGCTGCCACCCTCACCTGCCGAGGCAGAGTCCGATCAGGCTCTGGCCTGCGGAGAATGGCTGAACCGCCTGTTTGATCCCCGGCTCTGGATTGCCGCCGCCCGCACCCTGGAATCCGGCGAGGAACAGCGGCTTGCGCGGATTCGCTGGCTGGCCGGGCAGATACGCATCCCGGTTGCCGCCGTGGGTGAAGTGCATATGCACAGCCGGGAGCGTCAGCCCCTGCAGGATGTGCTTACAGCCTTGCGCAACCACACCAATCTTGAACACGCCGGCCACTGCCTGTTCCAGAATGGTGAACGATACCTTCGGCCCTTGCCCGTTCTTCAGCGGCTGTTTCCCGAAACCTGGCTGAACGAAACCCTGGCCATCGCCCGGCAATGCACCTTCGAGCCCGGCAGCCTGCGCTACGAATACCCGCCGGACCTGGTGCCGGAAGGGGAATCCCCCGCCAGTTACCTGAAACGGCTGACCCGCGAGGGTGAGCGCCGGCGCTACCCCGAAGGTACGCCACTTCCGGTCCAGAACCTAATCCGCAAGGAACTGGGCCTGATCTCGGAGATGAAGTACGAGCATTACTTCCTCACCATCCACGACATCGTGGCCTTTGCCCGCAGTCGGGATATCCTGTGCCAGGGCCGGGGCTCCGCCGCCAACTCCGCCGTCTGTTACTGCCTGGGCATCACCGAGGTGAACCCGACCCGGGTTGAACTTCTGTTCGAACGCTTCATCTCCAAAGACCGTAACGAACCACCCGACATTGATGTGGATTTTGAGCACGAGCGCCGGGAAGAAGTCATCCAGTACATCTACCGGCGCTACAGCCGGGAGCGGGCCGCCCTCGCCGCCACAGTGATCCGTTACCGTCCTCGCAGTGCTATTCGTGATGTTGGCAAAGCCCTCGGTTTTGATCCCGCCCTGGTAGAACAACTGCTGGAAGGCATCGACTGGCGGGACAAGGCCACCAACTGGCGCCAGCAGATTCTGGACAAGAAAATCACCCGCAATCCGCAGGTGGCGGACCAGTTCTTCACCCTGGTAAACACCCTGCTCGGCTTTCCCCGCCATATGTCCCAACATGTAGGCGGTTTTGTTATCAGCGCCGGCCCACTGGCCGAACTCGTCCCGGTCGAAAACGCCGCCATGGCAGACCGCACCGTTATCCAGTGGGACAAGGATGACCTGGAAAGCCTGGGCCTGATGAAAGTGGATGTGCTGGCTCTTGGCATGCTTTCAGCCATACGCAAGGCCCTGGAGCTGATCAGCGACGAAAAGGGTCAGCCATTCCGGATACAGGACATCCCCCCGGAAGACCGGGCGACCTACGCCATGCTCCAGAAAGGCGACAGTATCGGCGTATTCCAGGTGGAGTCCCGGGCCCAGATCAACATGCTCCCGCGCCTGAAACCGGAAACCTGGTACGATCTGGTAATCGAGGTGGCCATCGTGCGGCCCGGCCCCATCCAGGGCGACATGGTGCACCCCTACCTGCGCCGCAAACACGGCCTGGAGCCAGTGGACTATCCTAACGATGCCGTACGAAAAGTCCTGGAGCGCACCCTGGGCGTGCCCATTTTCCAGGAACAGGTCATCAAGCTGGCCATGGTGGCCGCCGGTTTCTCCGCCGGCGAAGCCGACCAGCTCCGCCGGGCCATGGCCGCCTGGAAATCCCACGGCGACCTGACCCCGTTCCGGGAAAAACTGGTCACCGGCATGCTCGAACGCGGTCACGACGCCGACTTTGCCGAACGGCTCTACCAGCAAATCTGCGGCTTCGGCGGCTACGGCTTCCCCGAATCCCACGCCGCCAGCTTTGCCCTGCTGGTGTACGCCTCCGCCTGGATCAAACGCCACCATCCGGCCGCCTTCTACTGCGCCCTGCTGAACAGCCAACCCATGGGGTTCTATTCCCCCTCGCAACTGGTCCAGGACGCCCGGCGCCACGACGTTACCGTACTCCCGCCAGACGTGAATGCCAGCCAGTGGAACCACACCCTGGAAGGCAAGGAACACCACCTGCGCCTGGGCCTGAGAATCATCCAGGGGCTCTCCGCCAGCGGTGCCGAACGCATCCACCAGAACCGCCCGGCAGCCGGCTACCGCTCCGCCAGTGAACTCCGTCGCCTGGCCGTACTGAACCAGCGTGACATGGAGCTCCTGGCCGGCGCCAACGCCATGCCCACATTCACCACCAACCGCCACCAGGCTTACTGGCAACTACTCGACCACGAACAGCCCGCCGAACTGTTCGCCGAAGAAACCACCGTCGACTGCCAACCGGAATATTGCCACCAGCTACCGGAACCCACCGAAGGCCAGAACGTATTGGCCGACTATTCCAGCCAGGGCCTGACCCTCCAGCGCCACCCCCTGGCCCTGCTCCGGGAACAGGGCCACCTCCGGTTCTGTCTCAGTGCCGAACAACTGAAAACCACCAAAGCCGGCATCCCCGTCCAGGTGGCCGGCCTCGTCACCGGCCGCCAGCGTCCCGGCTCCGCCTCCGGCGTTACCTTCGTGACTCTGGAAGACGAAACCGGCAACGTGAACGTGGTGGTGTGGCTGGAAACGGCGCGGCGGCAGCGAAAACCGCTACTGACCGCCCGGTTGTTGCATGTTAAGGGGGTTCTGGAAAGAGAGGGGGATATTGTTCATGTGATGGCGGGGAGGCTTTCGGACCTCACTCATTTAATAAAAACGCTTCCGGTCGGTTCCAGGGATTTTCACTAAAAGTATTACGAAAAGTTGGAGAGCCTGCCGGAATTCCCCTCCCAGGAATGTTGGAGGCCATGGATGGCCGGAAACAAGCGCACATGGGTGAGGCCGAGCGTTTATGAAAGGAGGCTCCATATCCGCTCAAACTCACGAATTGTCAGTCCTATGAAACGAGAAAACCCCGTGAGGCCAAAGCCCAACGGGGTTTCTCAAAGCAGCGGAGAGAGATCAGCCCAAAAGCTTGATCATCACACCAGCAGCAACCGCAGAGCCGATAACACCAGCCACGTTCGGGCCCATGGCGTGCATCAGCAGGAAGTTATGCGGATTGGCTTCAAGACCAACCTTGTTGGACACCCGCGCTGCCATCGGCACCGCGGACACACCGGCTGAACCAATCAACGGGTTGATCTGCTCCTTGCTGAACTTGTTCATCAGCTTCGCCATCAGAACACCACACGCAGTACCCACAGCAAACGCGCCGATACCCAGCGCCAGAATGCCCAGGGTCTGGGCATCCAGGAACTTGTCCGCCATCAGCTTGGAGCCAACAGACAGCCCGAGAAAGATAGTCACGATGTTAATCAGTGAGTTCTGGGCGGTGTCACTCAGACGCTCAACCACGCCACACTCACGCATCAGATTACCGAAGCAGAACATACCCAACAGCGGCGCCGCATCCGGCAGGAACAGCACCACAGCGATCAACACCACCAGTGGGAAGATAATCTTTTCTTTCTTGCTCACCGGGCGCAACTGGGACATCTTGATCTTGCGCTCTTCTGGAGACGTCAGCGCCTTCATGATCGGCGGCTGGATCATCGGAACCATCGCCATATAGGCATAGGCAGAGACCGCAATCGCACCCAGCAGGTGCGGAGCCAGAACGCTCGATACGTAGATCGACGTCGGACCGTCAGCACCACCGATGATACCCACGGCTGCCGCTTCCAGGATCGTGAAGTCCAGAATGCCGGCCCAGTCCAGTAGCGCCGCACCCAGCACTGTACCAAAGATGCCGAACTGAGCCGCCGCACCCAGCAGCATGGTCTTGGGGTTCGCCAGCAACGGGCCGAAGTCGGTCATTGCACCCACGCCCATGAAGATGATCAGCGGGCCCACGGTGCTACCGATAACCACCAGATAGAAGTTGTACAGCATTCCGTTACCGTACCCGAAGTCCTGTGCCAGACCATTAGCCATGACGACCTGGGCAGAGCTCGCTTCTTTATAGGCGTGCTTGAACGCATCCATGATTTCCGGCGTCACCGCCTGGCCAGCCTGATAGGCAACATCCAGTGCGCTGGCGAGCGCCGCCAACACTTCCGGCTTGCCGTAGTGAATGGCATTCTCAGCGGCCGACAGGGCAAGCCCCGCCTCCGGAATGTTCGCCAGAATACCACCGAAGCCAATCGGCACCAGCAGCAGCGGCTCAAATCCCTTACGAATCGCAAGGTACAGAAGAAGCAGGCCGACGGCGATCATCACCCCCTGGCCTGGTGTCATATTGAACAGGCCACTACCTGTCCACAATGTCATTAATTTATCCATGGAATGCTGGCCCTTATGCGATTGTCAGCATTTCATCATCAGGAGAGACGGCATCACCGACCTTGATGAAGATTTCACCGATAGTACCGGCCTTGGGTGCGCGGATCTCGGTTTCCATTTTCATGGCCTCGAGAATGATCAGCACATCGCCCTCTTCCACGGCGTCACCCGGAGAAACCAGAACCTTGAAGATGTTGCCGCCCAGAGGCGCAACCACCGGCTCACCTTCACCAGCAGCGGGTGCCGGTGCGGAGGAAGCCACCGGTGCAGAAGCTGCACCACCCTCACCCTGAATCTGGGTGATCTCACCACCTTCGGAAACCGCAACCACAAACTTCTTGCCGTTCACTTCCACGGTGTAAGTCTCGGGGCCGTCAGCCTTCCTGGCAGGAGCGGCACTTTCTGCGGTCGGAACCGGCTCGAAGGCGTCCGGGTTGTCACGGTTTTCCAGGAACTTCAGGCCAATCTGCGGGAACAACGCGTAGGTCAGTACGTCGTCTACGGTGTTTTCCGCCAGCTTGATGCCCTTGTCGTCCGCCAGCTTCTTGAGCTCGTCGGTCAGCTTGTCCATTTCCGGCTCAATCAGATCCGCCGGACGGCAGGTAACTGGCTCTTTTCCATCGAGGACACGCTCCTGCAATTCCTTGTTCATCGGCGCCGGTGCAGCGCCGTACTCGCCTTTCAGGATTGCAGAGGTTTCTTTGGAGATGGACTTGTAGCGCTCGCCTGTCAGAACGTTCAGTACCGCCTGGGTACCCACGATCTGGGAAGTCGGAGTTACCAGCGGAATGAAACCCAGGTCTTCGCGGACCTTGGGAATCTCTTCCAGAACCTGATCGAACTTATCGCTTGCGTTCTGTTCGCGCAGCTGGTTTTCCATGTTGGTCAGCATGCCACCCGGTACCTGGGCAATCAGGATGCGGGAATCGGTACCACGGAGACTGCCTTCAAACTTCGCGTACTTCTTGCGTACCTGGCGGAAGTAGCTGGCGATTTCTTCAAGCAGGTTCAGGTCAAGACCGGTATCCCGATCAGTACCTTCCAGAATGGCGACCACGGCCTCGGTGGGCGAGTGACCGTACGTCATACTCATGGAAGATATAGCGGTGTCAACGTTATCAATACCGGCTTCCGCTGCCTTGATGGCGGTGGCAGTCGACATGCCAGTGGTGGCGTGGCACTGCATGTGAATCGGAATATCCAGTTCTTTCTTCAGACGGCTGACCAGATCGAACGCCACATAAGGCTTGAGAATACCCGCCATATCCTTGATGGCAATGGAGTCCGCACCCATGTCGGCGACTTCCTTCGCCAGCTCTACCCACATGTCGATGGTGTGCACCGGGCTGGTGGTGTAGGCAATCGTGCCCTGGGCATGCTTGCCGGTCTTACGGACGGCCTTGATGGCGCGATCCAGGTTACGGGGATCGTTCATCGCATCAAAAATACGGAACACGTCGACGCCGTTCTCGGCGGCACGCTCACAGAAACGGTCCACCACATCATCCGCGTAATGACGGTAACCCAACAGGTTCTGGCCGCGCAGAAGCATCTGCTGCTGGGTATTGGGCATGGCTTTCTTCAGCTCGCGGATGCGCTCCCAGGGGTCTTCGCCCAGGTAACGGATGCAGGAATCAAAGGTAGCCCCCCCCCAGGATTCCAGTGACCAGAAACCGACCTTGTCGAGTTTCTCGGCAATAGGCAGCATGTCATCCAGCCGCATACGGGTGGCAAGCAGGGACTGGTGGGCGTCACGCAGGATAACGTCCGTAATCCCCAGCGGTTTCTTTGTGTCAGTCATCGTGTCAGCCTTCTGTTTAAAGGTTCTATCTTTTACCGGATCACTTCTTGTGGCGGGCCCGGAATTGTGCAATTGCCTTTTTAATGGCCTCGGCAGTGTCGGGGTCAACCGACGCAGGCGCCTTCGGCTTGGCACGTGGCGTTTTGGCCGGGGTTGCCGGCTCTGGCGGCGCAAACCGCCCTATGAGTTTGGACATGAGGAGCGTCGCGACTACCAGAATAATCAGGAACACGAACACAAACCCCATTCCGGCAATCATCAGATCGACGGCCTGTGACATCAGGTCATTCATATCGAACAGCTACCTGTATTGATTTATGTTTCTTCCGAACCCTGCCCGGCCTGACCAGTTAGACCAAGGTCTAACGCCATTCCGTCACAATTCGGGTGGCAAAATCCTGCGTAATTTACCGTTTTCAGTAGCCCCGGGCAACCTGAATGCGAAAATCTATACGGAGTTTCCGAGTGTCGAGGCCCATAATGACAGACACCATGGCGCCCGAAGCAATTCTCATTCAGGCATACCGGACGCGTATTTTGCGGCCTTTGACCTTGCCACTTTCCAATCTGGACAAAGCTTTGCCTGCCTGCGACTTCTCAACAGCCACAAAACACTGATGATCAAACAGATCTATCTTGCCAACCGCCTTGCCGGGAATGCCAGCATCTCCCGTGAGTGCCCCCAAAACATCTCCTGGACGGATCTTGTCCTTGCGACCACCAGCAATGCACAGGGTTCGCATGGCAGGAACAACCGGTTTTGCCGGCGTAGCCAGAAGCGATTCAGTGTCTCCCCAGAGCGCACTACGCCCCCGCTCGGATTCAATCCGGCTGATCTTATGTCCCTGGGCCGGCGTGCAGAAGGTAACTGCATGGCCCTGCTCCCCTGCTCGCCCGGTACGTCCGATGCGATGGGTGTGAACTTCAGGGTCCCGCGCCGGTTCCGCATTTATGACGAGCGGCAGGGACTTGATATCCAGACCACGGGCAGCCACGTCGGTGGCAACCAGAATCGAACAGCTTTGATTACCAAAACGCACCAGCACACTGTCACGATCCCTTTGTTCCAGATCACCATGCAACGCCAGCGCCGAAAACCCCCGATTGCCCAGGTCTTCCGCCATCTCGTCACACTGCTGTTTTGTGGTACAGAAAACGATACACGACTCAGGCTGTCTCCCGGAGAGCAGTGCCACAATGGCATCCGCCCTCTGCCGGGGCGACACCTCGTAGAACAGCTCTTCGATGTCCGGATTCTCGCCAGCGGTTTCCGCGCGCACGTCCACCGGGTCTTTCTGATACTGTTTGCTGAGTTCACGGATCGGAGCCGGCCAGGTTGCCGAGAACATCATGGTCTGCCGCGAGCCTGGCGTCTGCGAGAGGATGTCTTCCATGGCATCCTGAAATCCCATATCCAGCATCCGGTCTGCTTCATCAAGAACGACAGTCTTCAGGCGCGCGAGCGAGAGAGTCCCCTTGCGCAGGTGGTCCTGAACCCGTCCCGGCGTGCCGACAACAATGTGCGCCCCATGACTGAGCGAACCGATCTGCGGCCCGATCGACACACCTCCGCACAGGGTCAGTATCTTGACGTTCTCGCGGGCGCGGGCCAGCTCCCTCAACGCCTTCGCCACCTGATCCGCCAGCTCCCGGGTCGGGCATAAAATCAACGACTGCACCGCAAACAACCGTGGATTCAGCCGCTCAATCAGACTGATGCCAAATGCAGCGGTTTTACCACTCCCGGTTTTTGCCATGGCAATCACGTCTTTACCGGCAAGCCCTGGCGCTAATGCCTTTGCCTGTATCTCGGTGGGTTTTGTAAAACCCAGCTGCTCAAGATTTGCACGCATGGCAGAAGACAAACCGAAGTCATTAAAAGAAGACATAAAAGAAAATCCCGGAATCAGCGGATGCTGGTTATGAAGGCAATAATGAGGGCGTATACTAGGCCAGAATGATACCAGAATTTGCAACTAAAGAACGGAGTTACTGATGGCAACCCTTCAGGACCAATTGCTGAAAGCCGGCCTTGCCGATGAGAAAAAAGCCAAAACCATTCGCACTGAAAAGCGCAAGCAACGTAAGCAGCAACCCAAGGGCGCGGTTCAGGTTAACGAAGCCGAAATCCGGGCACGCCAGGCCCGCGAAGAAAAGGCAGAACGGGACCGTCAGTTGAACCTTGAGCGCCAGCACGCGGCTGAGAGGAAAGCAATCCAGGCACAGATCCGCCAATTGGTTGAATCGAACCGCCTCGACCGAAGCCGGGGGGAAACCTCCTATCAGTTTGTCCATGGCAAGAAGATCAAGAAGATTTTTGTAGACGACAAAATGGTCGATCAGCTGTCCCGCGGCCGACTGGCCATTGTCCATGTCAACGACAATTACGAGATCGTGGCAGAGGGCGTTGCCCGGAAGATTCTGGAACGTGACGAAAATGCCGTTGTCGTGCTCCACGATCGCAAGAAGGATGACGCGGGAGAAGATGATCCCTATGCGGGTTATGAGATCCCCGATGATCTGATGTGGTAAACCGGCGGCTCAATTCTGATAGCTTTAAATTCTCAGCAACCCTCTATTCCGTATCACGTTCGAAAACACCCGGCAATCAACTGTAACGGTAAAGTTCTGGAATACGCAGCCGTAAACCGACTTAATATAAGTCAAACAAAAGGCACTTTAACTCTTCAGGGCGCATCAGAACGCCTCCCGGTTTCCACAACCAGGGCGAGAAGCGATAAAGGCTGAACCGGCAAATCTCACCTCCTCCAGGGACATTGAATCAATGCGTTTTCCAGAACTCTTCTCCAATATGACCATCCGGACCAGGCTGGCCAGCGGCTTCGCCATCCTGCTGTTACTGACCATTCTGGTGGGCGTGGTGGGTGACCGCGCCCTGGACAGCTACAGCAAAATGTCAAATATTGTTGCCATGCTGGGGCAAGTGAATACCGGCCTTACGGAAGCTCGCGTGGAAGAGAAGAACTTCCTTTTGACAGGCGAAGCTGATGCAGTCACCAAAACGCAAGCGCAAGGCGACCGCGTTCTCGAACTAACCAACGAGATAAAACCCCTGCTGGAGGTCAGCGAAGACGTTAACAAGCTGGGCCGCATTCAGTCTGGTGTAAAACAGTATCAGCAACTGATGGGAGAGGTTGAGAAAAACATCAGTGATCGGGAAAAGGCCCTCAACCGCCTTGAGACCAGTGCCAGAATTTTCGGGTCGTCCCTGAAGGCCCATAGTTCGCTGTTTTTTGCCTCAGCGATTTTCGAGGATATGCGCCGGTCAGAACGAAAGTTTCTGATCGAGCATGATGACGCCAGCGTCAAGGCGTTTCTTGGCGATGCCAAAAGGGTCCAGAGCCCGCTGAAATCAGCTGCCATCACTGCCGAAGAAAAAGAACAGATCAACGCGGCGCTCGACACCTATGCCAACGAGTTCCGTACGGCTGTAGAACTGACCCAAACGGGCAGCCGCTTATCGGAGGAAATGGTCAGTACAGCGAGAAGCGCCATTGAGTCTGCGAACAGCCTCCGTGCCCTGCAGGCCGAAAAAATGGAAACGGACCGTCAGCAAGCATCCTGGCTGATTTTTGGCGCGACAAGTATCGCTCTGGTGCTCGGTATATTAATGGCCTATCTCATTACCCGCTCGATTGTGGCACCGGTCAACCAGGCGGTAGACATCGCATCTGAAGTTGCTTCCGGCAACCTGACGGTCGACATAAACGCCTCTGGAACCAATGAGATTGGCCGCTTGATGGCTGCCCTGGCGACCATGGTCACCAGCCTCCGGGAACTGGTCAGAAGCATCGAATCCGGCGCCTCCAACATCGCAGCTTCCTCCGAGGAACTGTCTACAGTCACCAGCCAGACCAGCGACGGCATTAATCGCCAGAAACAGGAGACCGATCAGGTCGCAACCGCGATGAACGAGATGGCAGCTACCGTTGGCGAGATTGCACGGAGTGCAGAGCAGGCATTTTCGGTGGCAACCGATGCCGCCAGCCAGGCGAGCGAGGGTGAGCGGGAAGTTCGGGAAACAGTCGAGCAAGTTAACAACCTGGCCCGGGAAGTAAACCAGAGCATGGAAACCATTCAGGGCCTGCAAAAAGAAACCGCCAACATCGGCACTGTCCTGGATGTCATCAAATCCGTGGCCGAGCAGACCAACCTGTTGGCGCTCAATGCTGCCATCGAAGCGGCGCGTGCCGGTGAGCAGGGCCGGGGATTCGCTGTGGTTGCTGATGAAGTTCGCTCCCTCGCCCAACGGACCCAATCGTCGGCTCAGGAAATCGAGACACTGGTAACCTCGCTTCAGAGTAGTGCGGGAGATTCAGTATCCGCCATGGAATCCAGCACCACCATGGCCTCCAACACGCTGGAGCGCGCGAAAGCGACGGGAGCTACCATTGAGCTCATAACCAGGGCCGTTGAGGATATCAAACAATACAACAGCCAGATTGCCACGGCATCCGAACAACAGACATCGGTGGCTGAAGAGATCAACCAGAACATTACCAGAATCAGGGACGTGACCGATCAGTCCGCAGCCTCATCCAACCAGACCGCAAGCTCCAGCAGCGAACTGGCCAGGCTCGGCAGCGAACTGCAGAACCTGGTTTCCCGCTTCAGGCTTTAAGCCAGCCAATAGCAAAGAGGGACCGGAAACAATTCACCGTTCCCTGCGCCCTCTGCTTTTGTGCCAGCCAATATTTTAGTTGAGCTGGTGCCGCTCGAAGATCTCCAGGATTTCCCGTTCGGTCTCGGCGGGCACGCTGACTTTCACCACCTTGGCTTCCTCGTCGATGAAAATGTTATCGCGCGGGATACCGGTTGCGATCAAATCGTCCCAGGCATTCTTGGCCTGGACGTGATCTTGGTAGGCGCCGTTTATTGTCTTATTCATGAATAGACCTCTTGCTTGCTAAACAATTTCCTTGCACCTTAGAGGTTAGGCGGAGACGAGATTTACGCAAATATTAATCAATCGGAAATTGACCAAGCGCAAATAAAACCCCGCGCGGGGCCGCCGTCGCGCTGCTCCGGCGTTCCTCAACCCACTGCGCGGGTTTCGGTCGAACCTCTTATCGGTTCCAATCCTCCCAGCTATACAAAGCAAAACGCCTCAATCTGTGGGGTACACAGACTGAGGCGCTTTGGTCTTGATATGGCGCGGCTGGGAGGATTATGCGGACCTTCGGCCCTTCCCCTTCGGGGCCGCCGTCGCGCTGCTCCGGCGTTCCTCAACCCACTGCGTGGGTTTCGGTCGAACCTCTTATCGGTTCCAATCCTCCCAGCTATACAAAGCAAAACGCCTCAATCTGTGGGGTACACAGACTGAGGCGCTTTGGTCTTGATATGGCGCGGCTGGGAGGATTCGAACCTCCGACCGCCTGGTTCGTAGCCAGGTACTCTATCCAGCTGAGCTACAGCCGCTTAAAACGGATGGCAAGGTTGATCGATGGCGCGGCTGGGAGGATTCGAACCTCCGACCGCCTGGTTCGTAGCCAGGTACTCTATCCAGCTGAGCTACAGCCGCACATTGATCACTTGCTGTGGTTGAATACTACATCAACCTGTCTCTCTTTTCCCGTGAGGGAAATGGCGGAGAGGGAGGGATTCGAACCCTCGGTACGATTGCTCGTACGGTTCCTTAGCAGGGAACTGGTTTCAGCCACTCACCCACCTCTCCTTGAGAACGGGGCGTATACTACCATAATTTTTCTGATTTCATAGGGTTGACACGAGTTTTTTCAGCCTCGATATCCCCGAAAATCAAAAAAGCCGTTCAGGCTTCCCATGAACGGCTTTTCGTCTCTCAGCTGTTGCCGGGTTCCGGCTCTTCGGAGCCTTTTTCCGACTGAATTCGCTGATAGATTTCTTCGCGATGTACCGCAACTTCCTTCGGGGCATTGACGCCAATGCGCACCTGATTGCCCTTCACTCCCAGAACGGTGACGGTGATATCGTCGCCGACCATCAGAGTTTCGCCTACGCGGCGAGTTAGAATCAACATATCCCTTACTCCCTATCCAGAGCTACCTGTTCCGACAAATGGTTTTATCTACTTTTTACTTTTATAGTGAGATCACTGACTGGACAACAGACGCATATTCCCTTATACGGGGCAGCGATGTCATAGGCTCAGTTAATGAATCTCTTTTTTATACAGCCCCGCAGACCGACCTGTTACCTGCGTTACCGGGCCTCGTCTACCCCGGGCTTGTCGAGTTCGAATGCACTGTGAAGGGCACGAACCGCAAGCTCAAGATATTTCTCATCGATCACCACGGAAATCTTGATTTCCGACGTGGAGATCATCTGTATGTTGATACCTTCATTGGACAACGCTTCAAACATTTGAGTTGCAACACCGGCGTGGGAGCGCATACCAACACCCACAATGCTGACTTTCGCAATTTTGCTGTCCCCGCCTACTTCTCGAGCACCCAACTGATCGGCAACGCCCTGGAGTACTTCCCTGGCACGCTTAAAATCATTTCGGTGCACCGTAAAGGTAAACGCAGTTCTGTTATCCTCACCCACGTTCTGGACAATCATGTCCACTTCAATATTGGCATCGCTTATGGGCTTGAGAATCCGCAGAGCGCTGCCCGGAGTATCGGGCACACCGGATATTGTCAGTTTGGCTTCGTCACGGTTAAAAGCAATGCCGGAAACAACCGGTTGTTCCATGGCGTTTTCATCCTCAAGAGTAATCAGGGTGCCTTCCCCTTCCTGGAAGCTGGAAAGAACCCGTAATGGAACGTTGTATTTGCCTGCGAATTCCACAGAACGAATCTGGAGAACCTTGGAGCCAAGGCTCGCCATTTCGATCATTTCTTCAAAGGTAATACGCTCAAGACGCCGGGCGCTGTCCACCACACGGGGATCGGTGGTATACACGCCATCCACGTCTGTGTAGATCTGGCACTCATCAGCCTTTAGCGCTGCCGCCAGAGCCACTGCGGTGGTATCGGAACCGCCGCGGCCCAGCGTTGTAATATTTCCATTTTCATCAATGCCCTGGAAACCGGCCACGACAACCACCCGACCCGCATCAAGGTCTTCCCGCATACGCTGCTCGTCGATCTGCTTGATCCGGGCCTTGGTATGGGTGCTGTCTGTGACAATCCGTACCTGGGAGCCGGTGTATGAGCGCGCTTCACAACCACGCTTTTGTAGTGCCATGGACAAAAGCGCAATCGTAACCTGCTCACCCGTGGACACGAGCACGTCCATTTCACGGGGAGTCGGCTCCTCCATGATGTTGTTGGCAAGGGCAATGAGTCGGTTGGTTTCACCGCTCATGGCGGAAACCACGACAACAACATCATGACCTTCCTTGCGGAAACGGCACACCTTCTCGGCAACCGCTTCGATACGCTCGGTGGTCCCCACCGAGGTGCCACCGAATTTCTGAACCAACAGAGCCATTATCTTCCAATATCCGAAACGGGGACTCACAGCGGAACAATGCCCCGCCACTCACAATAAACGGGCGGGATTATAAACCCCAGCCCGCCCTTTAAAAAAGTTGCTTAAGCGATATTTTTTTCGACCCAGGCCGGAATGCCCGCCAGTGCCTCAGCCAGCCTGGAGGGATCATTGCCTCCACCCTGGGCCATATCGGGGCGACCGCCACCCTTGCCATCCACCTGAGCCGCAAGGTGCTTCATCAGGTCCCCGGCCTTGATCTTGCCGGTGGCAGATTTGGTGACACCGGCAACCAGGGTCACCTTGCCACCCTCAACACTGGCGAGGACAACAACGCCCTCACCCAGCTTGTTCTTGAGCTGATCAGCGGTTTCCATCAGCGCTTTGCGATCCGCACCTTCCATTTCCGAAGCCACCACCTTGAGGCCGGCAACCTCCACAGCCGAACCAGCCAGGTCACTGCCCGCGGAGCTGGCCAGTTTAGCCTTCAGGACATCAATGTCTTTCTCAAGCTGACGGTTGCGGTCGATGGTCTGCTGAACTTTTTCGACGACGGATTCCCGCGTGCCCTTTACCAAGCGGGCAGTTTCCCGCAGGGTGCGCTCGGTTTCATCAACCCAGTCCAGCGCCCCCATGCCGGTCACCGCCTCGATCCGGCGCACCCCGGAGGAGATACCGCTTTCCGAGGTGATCCTGAACAGGCCAATATCACCGGTCCGGCCCACGTGAGTGCCGCCGCACAGTTCCACGGAGTAGTTGTCGGTACCCATGCTCAGCACCCGGACCACATCGCCGTATTTCTCTCCGAAAAGCGCCATGGCGCCCTTTTCCTGGGCCTTTTCCATATCGGTAATTTCGGTCTGTACCGGGCTGTTTTCCAGAATCTGCTCATTCACCTGGCGCTCAATTTCCCGCAACTGCCCGGGCGTTACCGCCTCGAAATGCGAGAAATCAAAACGCAGTTTGTCCGGATCCACCAGCGAGCCCTTCTGGGTCACGTGCTCGCCCAGAATCCTGCGCAAGGCAGCATGCAAAAGGTGCGTAGCGGAATGGTTGCGCTTGGTGCGCTCACGGCGGGCATGGTCAATGCGCGCGTCCACTTCCAGCCCGGGGAACAACTCCCCTTCAATCAGAGTACCGAGATGCAGATGGTTATTCCCTTCCTTGCGGGTGTCCGTTACCTTGAACCGGCCGCCGCTCCAGGTCAGCAGCCCGGTGTCGCCTACCTGGCCACCGGATTCGGCATAAAAGGGGGTACGCTCAAGCACCACGACCGCTTCATCACCGGCTTCAGCGGTCTTTTCTTCGCCATTCACGATAACCGCACGAATTTTTTCGTGGCCGTCGATGCGCTCATACCCGGTGAATTCGGTTTTGCCCTCAATCTGCAGGCCGGCGGCGTTGTAGTCGATACCGAACTTGCTGGCTGCCCGGGCGCGCTCTCGCTGGCCTTCCATAGCTTTCTCGTAGCCCTCGTAATCCAGTGTCAGGCCGCGCTCACGGGCGATGTCGTTGGTCAGGTCAACCGGGAAGCCAAAGGTGTCGTACAGGGTAAAGATCGTTTCGCCCGGAATTTCCGTGCCCTTGAGCTCGGCGATGTCCTGCTCGAGCAGTCGCAGGCCTTTGTCCAGAGTCTTGGCAAACTGTTCCTCTTCCTGCAGCAGCACCTTCTCAATCTGTTTGCGGCTGCTTACCAGCTGCGGAAACGCAGCGCCCATCAGTTCACACAGCGCACCGGTCAGCTTGTAGAAGAACGGCCCGGTTGCCCCCAGCTTGTTGCCGTGGCGGGCTGCGCGACGAATGATCCGGCGCAGGACGAACCCACGGCCCTCGTTTGAGGGCATAACACCATCGGCAATCAGGAAGGCGCAGGAGCGGATGTGGTCGGCAACCACACGCAGGGACGCCTCCGTGGCTGCCGCGCCACCAAGAACCTTCGAAGCAGCCGTGAGCAGATCCTGGAACAGGTCTATCTCATAGTTGCTGTGAACGCCCTGAAGCACAGCGGTAATCCGCTCCAGTCCCATGCCGGTATCGACGGATGGCTTGGGCAGCTTCAGCATCTCACCGTCGGCAGTACGGTTGTACTGCATGAACACCACATTCCAGATTTCAATGTAGCGATCACCGTCCTCCTCCGGGGAACCGGGAGGCCCGCCAGCGACATCCGGGCCATGATCGTAGAAGATTTCGGTACAGGGGCCGCAGGGGCCGGTGTCGCCCATCTGCCAGAAGTTGTCAGACGCATAGCGGCCGCCCTTGTTGTCGCCGATACGGACGATGCGCTCTGCCGGGACACCGATTTCCTTGTTCCAGATGTCAAAGGCTTCGTCGTCTTCAGCGTAAACGGTCACCCAGAGCTTGTCCTGAGGCAGATTCAGCCATTCCTCACCGGTGAGGAATGTCCAGGCGTAGTTGATCGCTTCGCGCTTAAAGTAGTCACCGAAGCTGAAGTTGCCCAGCATTTCAAAGAAGGTATGGTGGCGAGCAGTGTAACCCACGTTCTCCAGGTCATTGTGTTTGCCACCGGCGCGGACGCATTTCTGGGAGGATGTTGCCCGGGTATAGTCGCGCTCTTCACGGCCAAGGAACAGGTCCTTGAACTGGTTCATTCCCGCATTAGTAAACAGCAACGTGGGATCGTCCGCGGGTACCAGCGAACTGCTTGGAACAATTGTGTGACCTTGCTGCCTGAAATAATCGAGGAACGCCTGTCGCAACTCAGCGGTTTTCATAGCCCTTTGATACCTTTCCAGAAACCCGCCGGGAATGCCGCCGGGTCCGCGATTGAATACGAATGCTTACATGCTTGTGCAAATCCGCTACTCTAGCACACGCCGAGAACAGGAAAAACGTGAAACATCACAGGAGATTCCATGCCCCGACGCTTCCACGACGCCGAGGAACTATCCCCCCCGGCCACCGCCCTGAAACGGGCCCTGGCGATTATTTACGACGGTTTGATCAGCATTGCCGTGCTATTGGTAGTCACCTGGGCCTACACCATGGTTGCCGGATGGGTCACTGGCTGGGACCGCTACGAGCAGATGGCCGAGGCAGGCCAGCTTTCCGGTGACCCCGGCTTGACCTTCGTGCTGTTCCTGGTGCTGTACCTGTTTTTTGCCTACTTCTGGACACGCGTCGGGCAAACCCTGGGGATGCAGGTGTGGCGAGTCCGCATCGAGAACCTGGACGGCACTTCCGTAAGCTGGACCCAGGCGCTGATCCGCTATGTGACGGCCGCGGCGGTCATCTTCCTGGCCCTGCTCGCAAGCCACTACCTGGGCGCAGCAACACTATTCCTTTCAGTTCCGGCTATGATCGCCCTGTTTTACCCTATCAACGGCCTTTCCGTTACAGACCGGCTGTCCGGCAGCTTGGTTATCTCCTTACCCAAGGAATCCGGAAAGAAGCAGTCTGCGAACAGATGAAAACCGGCCGTGTAACCGGGCTGATCATCCGGCCCGGCGCATCAGGATTGCGCCCACCACTGCATTGACCGCAATGGGCACCAGCACCGCCAGCATCGGGTTAAACCCGTAGAGCAGGCTCATGGGCCCCAGCAGGTCCTGCATGTATTTGAACAGAAGCCCCACCAGCAGCCCCGTGAACACCCGGAAACCCATGGTGACAGAGCGCAGGGGGCCAAAGATGAAGGATATGGCAACCAGTACCATGACGGCCGTGCCCAGCGGCATCAGTGCTTTTTTCCAGAAGGCAAGCCAGTATCGCGAGGCATTCAGGCGCTGCTCCCCGAGATATCTGGCGTAGGTGTACAGGCCCGTCATGGAGAGATTTTCTGGTTTAACAATCAGAACGCTCAGTACACCTGGGGACAAACCTGTCTCCCATCTCAGGGTCTGGCTTTCAGAGCGAGCAGTTCTATTGCCCTCAAAATTCGTGGTGCGGACATTCTCCAGCAGCCAGTAGTCGCCCTGGAAAATTGCCCGTTCGGCAAAGCTGGCCGAGATCAACAGACGATCGTCGTCGAAGCGGAACCGGGAGACACCGTGCAGCACGCCGTTCGGCTGGACTGCGTTCAGGTGGATATAGACATCCCCCTCCTTGTGCCAGACGCCAGACGCCGAAGCCACATTTCTTCCCGCGCCGAGGGCCACGGCCTTGTCGCTCTGGGCCACGCGTTCCGCCGGAGGTGCAACATACTCGCCGATCACAAGCCCCAGCAAGACCACTACGAGCGCCGGCTTCATGGCCGACCAGACAATACGCCTGAGCGACACCCCGGCGGCGCGAATGACCGTGAGTTCCGAGGAACTGGCCATGGAGCCGAGGCCAATCAGGCAGCCCATGAAAGCGCCGAGCGGAAGGTAATCGTAGATCCGGCGCGGCACAGTCAGGAGAATATGCCAGAGCACCTGAAGCGTCTGGTAGTCGTTGCGGGTATTTTCCAGCTCGGCAATGAACGCAAACACCAGATCCAGCGACAGCACAACAACCATCACCAGAAAAATGGCGCCGCCAACCGTGCGCATTACATAGCCGTCAACCCTGCGCATGCACGCCTCCCTCCCTGGCTATACGCCGCCGGTGCAGCCAGCCAGGACCGAACTGGAGCCAGAGACCCAGGGCCGTGAACAACCCATGCACCCAGAGCATGCCGACCCACTCGGGCACCTTGCCCGCAGCCAGCCAGTCCCGGGCCACAATAAGCAGGCCGAGGTAGGTGATGTAAACCAGCATCGCCGGCAACAGATGAAAAAAGCGGCCCTGCCGGGGGTTGACCCGGCTCAGGCTCACCGCCAGCAAGGCAACGACCGGAACAATCAATGGCAGGGAAAGACGCCAGTGAAGCAGTGCCCGGTCTCCGGGATTGTCTGACTGCATCAGGCTCAGGGTGCTGATCCCTTTCTCAAGTTCCTGGGCCCCGGTTTTGCCGCTCTCGATCCTCAGGCCATAGGCTTCAAAATCAATCAGCTTGTAATCGAGTTGGCCAGCGACGCCCTCGAACCTGCCTCCCTCTTCGAGTATGAGAAAGCGACTGCCGGTTTCCGAATCTATCAGCTGCGAACCTGTTTCGGCGGTGATAATGGTCAGGCCATTACCATCCTGCGCATATTCGGCAATGAAAACGCCCCGCAACTGACGCTTGTCCTCGCTGAGACTTTCGGTATAGGTCACCCGCCCGCCTGAGGCAAAATCCTGGAACCGCCCGGGCGCCAGCATTTCAAACTCCGTGGCCTTGCGCTGCTCGTTGATAATGTCTTCAACCTGCTTCATTCCCCACGGCGAAACATAGAGGCTCATGGCCCCGACAATGATCATTACCGGAAAGCTGCCAATCAGAGTCTTACCAAGCAATGCCTTATTGCTCACACCGCAGGCATGGAGCACCGTCATCTCGCTTTCGAGATACATTCGCCCGTAGGCCAGCAGAATTCCGATGAACAGCCCCAGTGGCAGTATCAGCTCAAGAAAACCGGGGAATCGATACGCCATGATTTCAAACAGCACCCCGGCCGAAATGCTCCCTTCAGCTGCGCTGTCGAGGTACTTCAGGAAACGGCCACTCATAAACACCAGCAACAGGATGCCCGAAACGGCAACCATGCTGATCATGGCCTGGCGTATGAGGTAACGGAAAATGATGCTCAAATCGCTCTCTCTGGCCGTATCCGGTGAAACGTGGAGGATGCTGGGAACAGCGCGTATTCTATGTAACCTTGATGCCGAATGACAGAGCAGCGGCATTACACCGGCATGAAGGGCCGGCCAGGCAGGCAAGCGGGACCAACCGCTTGATAATATCCTTGCCAGCCCCAATGCTAAACTGGATAACATTCAAGCACGATTGCCCGCCTCTGGCGGACGTCTCCCGAACAATCAACAGGAGTTGCCATGAATTTCAGCCTGAGCAATAAAGCCATCAACAGCACCAAAGCAGACTGCCTCGTTGTCGGCTTGCCCGAAAAAGGCACCTGGCCGCAATCCACCAACCAGGCAGACGAGGCGCTGGGCGGGCTGATCAAAAAACTCCAGAAAGCCGGCGACCTTACCGGCAAGAACGCCACCACGGCGGCCATTCCGCTGACAGATCAGCCCTGGGGTCGTCTGCTGGTGGTTGGCACGGGTAACGATAGTGATCGAACGCCGGCGAATTACCGCAAGGCCCTGATCGCCATGATGACAGCCCTGAAGGATGGTCCCTCGAAAAGCATCGCCGTCGCCCTCGCAGACACCCCCGTAACCGGCGAAGACGCGGTAAGCTCCGAAGCCGCCCGCCTCAGCCTTATCGGCCGCACCCTGGAAGATCAGCTTTACACCTTCAGCGACTTCAAGAGTGAAAAGCCGGCAGCCCGCAAACTGAATAAAGTAGCGGTAGTTGCCTCGAGTGCTGCCAAAGACCTGAAAGATGCGTTCAATCTCGGCCTCGCCACCGGCCGCGGCATGAACCTCACCCGCGACCTGGGCAACACCCCACCCAACATCTGCCACCCGGAATGGCTGGCTCAGCAGGCGAAGAAGCTGGCGGAGGACCATGACTGCATCAAGACCGACGTGCTTGATGAAAAGCAGATGGAAAAGATGGGCATGAACACCATCCTGGCCGTGGGCAAAGGCAGCACCCAGCCCCCGAGACTGATCGTGATGGAATACCGTGGCGGTAAGGCCAAGGACAAGCCTCATGTCCTGGTGGGCAAAGGCATCACCTTCGACACCGGCGGCATCAGCCTCAAACCCGGTGAAGGCATGGATGAAATGAAATACGACATGGGCGGCTCCGCCAGCGTATTCGGCGCCATGCAGGTCCTGGCCGAAACCCGGCCCAAGATTAACGTAGTGGGCGTGATCGCCGCAGCGGAGAACATGCCGGACGGCGGCGCCTCGCGCCCGGGCGACATCGTCACCACCCTCTCCGGCATGACCGTTGAAATCCTCAACACCGACGCCGAAGGCCGCCTGGTACTGTGTGACGCCCTCACCTACGTGAAGAAATTCGACCCGGCCGCAGTCATTGATCTGGCCACCCTCACCGGTGCCTGCATCATCGCCCTGGGCAACCACGCCACCGGCCTGCTTGCCAATAACGACGACCTGGCCAACGAACTGCTGGCTGCCGGCGAACGCGCCGGTGACCGCGCCTGGCGCCTGCCCCTGTGGGACGAATACCAGAGCCAGCTCGACAGCAACTTCGCCGACATGGCCAACATCGGGGGCCGCCCCGCCGGCACCATCACTGCCGCCTGCTTCCTGTCCCGGTTCACCAAGGATTACCGCTGGGCCCATCTGGACATCGCCGGCACCGCCTGGCACTCCGGCAAAGCCAAAGGCTCCTCGGGCCGCCCGGTACCCCTGCTGGTCGACTACCTGATGTCCCATGCAGGAAAGTAACCCGGCCACTATCCACGGGCAAGGCAGCCCGGAGACCGGCAGCCCCGCTGCCGGCCCCTCCGGCCAGGAAGACCGGAACCAACGCTACTGGTTCCACATTCTCGCCCAGAACTCCCCCGCCGCCCGCAACCTCCACGCCGCCAGACTCGTGGACAAAGCCTGGCGGCAGGGTGACCGCGTGTGCATCGTCTGCGATACCGCCAGGCACGCCGAAGAACTGGACGACCTGCTGTGGAGCTTCAGCCCTGATGCATTCATCCCCCACAGCGTCGTTCCCGACTCCGCCACCACCTGTCCGGACCCCGTCGGTATCTTGCTCTGCCCGCCTGTTGCCGAGGACTGGGACACGGTGATCATACTTTCTGCAACATTGCCGCCTGATGCTGACCGGTTTAAACGGCTTGCTCTGGTTGCCCATAACGATCCGAACGTTCTCAATCAGGCGCGGTCGCATTTCAAGCAGTTGAGGACTCTGGGGATTGAGCCCCGGGTGCATGATCAGAGGAAACGGGGGTAGGTTTTTGTCGGATTACGCTTCGCTGATCCGACCTGCGTTTTCCACAGCCCGTTACTCCTGCGAACTGCACGAGTTCGGACCGGCGGGGTTGGGGGCCACTTTCCAAAACTGTTGAGGGCCATGGACGGCCCGAAACAAGCGCACATGGATGTGCTCGTAGCGTGTTTTGGAAAGTGGTCCCCAACCTCGCCTCGCACACAACTAGCAGGCTACTGACAGAACCCACCTCCAAGGTTCGCCGCATCACCGGCGACCATGTATAATCGGGCGTCTCAATTTTCCCTTGTGAATCAACCAACGGTCACTGCAGAACCCCATGGAAAAAACCTACCAGCCAGAAAACATCGAGCGCCAGTGGTACGAAAACTGGGAATCCAAAGGGTACTTCCGCCCCAGCGGTGAAGGCCAGTCCTACAGCATTGCCATCCCGCCGCCCAACGTCACCGGCAGCCTGCACATGGGCCACGCGTTCCAGCACACCATCATGGACACCCTCACCCGCTTCAAACGCATGCAGGGCCGAAACGCACTCTGGACCGTTGGCACCGACCATGCCGGCATCGCTACCCAAATGGTGGTTGAACGCAAACTGGCCGCCGAAGAAGACAAAACCCGCCACGACCTGGGCCGGGACGAGTTCATCAAACGGATCTGGGACTGGAAAGAACACTCCGGCGGTACCATCACCCGCCAGATTCGCCGCCTCGGCAACTCCGTGGACTGGGACCACGAACGCTTCACCATGGACGACGGCTTCTACAAGGCCGTTCAGGAAGTGTTTATCCGCCTGTACGATGAAGGCCTGGTATACCGTGGCAAACGGCTGGTGAACTGGGACCCGAAACTGCACACCGCCATCTCCGATCTGGAAGTGGAAAACAAGGAAGAGAAGGGCTTTTTCTGGCACCTGCGTTACCCGCTGGCTGACGGCGCGCAAACCCGGGATGGCAAGGACTACCTGGTGGTCGCCACCACCCGACCGGAAACCATGCTCGGCGACACCGCCGTGGCCGTACACCCGGAAGACGAGCGCTACCAGCATCTGATTGGCAAGCACGTGTTGCTGCCGCTGGTGAACCGCCGCATTCCCATCGTGGCCGATCACCATGCCGATCCGGAAAAGGGCTCCGGCTGCGTGAAGATCACCCCGGCTCACGACTTCAACGACTACGCCGTCGGCAAGCGCAACAACCTGCCGATGATCAACGTCATGACCCAGGATGCCAACATCCGGGCGGTAGCCGAAGTATTCAATGCTGACGGTACCGGGAACACCGACCTTGACGGCACCATGCCGGGCGCCTATGCCGGTCTCACCCGCGAGCAGGCCCGCAAACAGATCGTCGCCGACATGGAAGCCGAAGGGCTGGTCCAGAACATCGAAGACCATGTTCTCAGTGTTCCCCGTGGAGACCGCTCCGGCCTGATCATCGAGCCCATGCTCACCGACCAGTGGTTCGCGGACGCCAAGACCCTGGCCAAGCCCGCCATCGAAGCTGTTGAGGATGGCCGCATCCAGTTCGTGCCCAAACAGTACGAGAACATGTACTTTGCCTGGATGCGCGACATCCAGGACTGGTGTATCTCCCGCCAGTTGTGGTGGGGCCACCGGATTCCGGCCTGGTACGATGCCGAAGGCAACATCTACGTCGGCCGCAGCGAAGACGAAGTACGCCAGAAGCACAACCTGGACGCCAACGTGGCCCTGGAGCAGGACGAAGACGTTCTCGATACCTGGTTCAGCTCTGCCCTGTGGACCTTCGGCACCCTGGGCTGGCCGGAAATCACCGAACGCCTGAAGACCTTCCACCCTACCGATGTGCTGGTGACCGGTTTCGACATCATCTTCTTCTGGGTTGCCCGGATGATCATGATGACCATGCACTTCATGAAGAACGAGGACGGCACCCCTCAGGTGCCCTTCCACACCGTATATGTAACTGGCCTGATCCGGGACGAGCACGGCGACAAGATGTCCAAGTCCAAGGGCAACGTGATCGATCCGCTGGACATGATCGACGGCATCAGCCTGGATGACCTGCTGGAGAAGCGCACCGGCAACCTGATGCAGCCCAAGCTGGCCGAGAAGATCGGCAAACGCACCCAGAAGGAATTCCCGGAGGGTATTGCCGCTCATGGCACTGACGCCCTACGCTTCACCCTGGCTGCCATGGCCACCACCGGTCGTGACATCAACTGGGACATGAAACGCCTGGAGGGCTACCGCAACTTCTGCAACAAGCTGTGGAACGCCGCCCGTTACGTGCTGATGAACACCGAAGGCGAAGACTGCGGCGTCAACGACGAGCCGGTGGAGCTGTCACTGGCTGACCGCTGGATCATCAGCGAACTGCAGAGTTGTGAGCAGGATGTGATCCGCCACCTGGACCAGTACCGTTTCGACCTCGCAGCCTACGCGTTGTACGAGTTTATCTGGAACGAATACTGCGACTGGTTCCTGGAGCTGTCCAAGCCGGTTCTGAACGATGAGAATGCCAGTGCTGAAGCCAAGCGCGGCACCCGCCGCACCCTGGTCCGGGTGCTGGAAGCGGTCCTGCGCCTGGCCCACCCGATGATGCCGTTCATCACCGAGGAAATCTGGCAGCGCATTGCGCCCCTGGCCGGCAAAAGTGGCGACAGCATCATGCTGCAAGCCTTCCCCCAGCCGGATGCCACCAAGCAGGATGCTGCTGTTACCGCTGACATTGAATGGCTCAAAGGGGTCATCGTGGCCGTGCGGAACATCCGTGGTGAGATGAATATCTCCCCGGCGAAAAAGATTCCGGTCCTGCTGCGGAGCAAAGACGCCGAAGACCAGCGACGTATGAACGACAACCGCCAGTTCCTGAGCTCCCTGGCAAAGCTTGAGAGCCTGGACTGGTTTGAAGGCGAAAAAGCCCCGATGTCTGCCACCCAGCTTGTTGGCGAAATGGAAGTGCTGGTCCCCATGGCCGGCCTGATCGACAAGGATGCAGAGCTCAAGCGCCTGGACAAGGAGCTGGAGCGCCTGCAGAAAGAAATTGGCCGCCTGGAAGGCAAGCTGGGTAACGAGAAGTTTACCGCCAAGGCACCGGCCGAAGTTGTTGAAAAGGAGCAGGAAAAGCTCCGTGACGCCCAAAGCAGCCAGGCCCGCCTGAGCCAGCAGCGGGCCGACATCGAGGCCATGTAACCGACATGATCGCCATTCTGGGCGCAGGTTCCCTGGGGCGGCTGTGGGCCGCCTCATTGGATCCCGGCCGGGCTGCGTTCATTGCCCGGCCTGCTGAACCGCCCAGGGCGGCCATCCGCTATCGGTTCCGGCCTTTCAATGGGCCGGAATCGATCATCGAGGTTCCCTGGCTCAGGGCCGGTGACAACCCCGAACTGATTCTGGTCACCACCAAGGCCGGCGACACCTTCGGGGCGATTGCCGGAGTAATCGACCGGTTCCCCCAAAGTTCCCCGATCATTCTTTTCCAGAACGGCCTCGGCAGCCAGCAAACGGTGACTGCCCACTGGCCGTACCGCCCCATCCTGGCAGCCAGTACCACCGAAGGCGCCAACCGGCCGGAGCCGGATCTGCTGGTCCACGCCGGCACCGGTGACACCTGGATCGGGCCAATGACCGAATCCGCTGGCAGCTACCTCAACAAGGCAGTGGCGTTACTGAGCGCCGGCGGCCTGACGATTCATCCCGAGCAGACTATTCGCCAGCGGCTCTGGCAGAAGCTTATTATCAATGCCGGCATCAATCCCTACACCGCCATCCTGGACTGCCCCAACGGCGATATCCTTGCCTCTTCCCTCTATCGGGACACCATCCGCGGTCTGTGCCGCGAACTATCAGATCTGATGCGAGCAAGCGGACAGGGCGAGGAAACGCCGGAAGCCCTTCGTCACAGGATAGAAACGGTTGCCCGCAAGACTGCCCGCAACACCTCGTCCATGCGTGCTGATGTTCTCAAGGGCCGCACCACGGAGATAAACTTCATCAACGGCTATCTGGCGAGGCTGGGAAAAGACTTCGGCATCCGGACACCAGTGAACCAAATGCTGACCGAGCAGGTACAACAGCTGTCGTCACATTAACAGGCGCAGACTGATGAGCAATCGCCTTTTGTCAGCACAAACGTCGTGCCGGTCAGACCTTGAAGGCCTCCACCAGCCGCTGAAGCGAAGCCGTCCGTTCCGACATTTCCCTCGAGGACCCCAGCGTCTCCTCCGCGTTTGCGGCGGTCTTTTTGCCCAGTTCGCCAATTTCCTCTACGTTCGAATTGACGTTCTTCGCGACGGCGGACTGCTCCTCCGCAGCCTGTGCGATCTGGTGGCTCATATCCACAATGACCGCAATACCATTGGCAATCCGATCCAGCGCCTGCGTCACCTCACCGGATTTCTGCACCGTCGCTTCGGTAACATCCCGGCTGTTGGTCATGGCGGACACAGCGTCCTTAACACCGCTCTGCAGCCTTGAGATCATCCCTTCAATCTCTTCGGTCGACTTGTGAGTGCGCTGTGACAATGACCGGACTTCATCGGCAACCACGGCAAACCCGCGCCCCTGCTCGCCCGCCCTGGCGGCTTCAATCGCCGCATTCAGGGCCAGCAGATTGGTCTGTTCCGCAATGGCCTTGATTTCCACCAACACCTGGCTGATATTGTCGCTGTCTTTACTGACCCTGTTGATCACCTCCACCGCGCCCGAGATTTCGGCAGCCAGCTTATTAATGGTTGCCACAGTATCGGCAACCACACCACGACCGGTTTCGGTATCCCGTTCGGCATTGCCGGCACTGTCGGCGACCCTGTGGGCACTTTCGGTGACCTCGTTCACGGCTTCAACCATCTGGTTCATGGCCTCATTAATCTGGCCGCTCTCATCCATCTGGCGAGCCACGGCCTCACTGTTGGCCGCTGCAGTGTCGTTAACCCGGGTCGCCTGCTGATCCACATCGGCCGTGGTACGACTGACAGACCGTATCAGTTCGGCGATCCGGTCCGTCATGTTGTTGAACTCCGCTGTCAGTTCGCCCAGTTCGTCCCGGTTATGCAACATGATGTGGGTGGTCATATCGCCGGCGGCAACGCCCCTTGCGGCCTCACTGAAACGGTTGATGGCGGTACGAACCGACATGAAGAAACCGATGTAGAGGTAAACAACCACCAGCAGAATGGCAACCAGTGCAATGATGATCAGGCGACGCTGACTCATCTCACTATCGAGCCGTGACCGCAGGTTGGCATTCACCACCTCAAACGCGGCGGCTTTTACCCGATCGTAGTGAGCCAGCTGTTCTGACATCAACTCATCGTATTCCTGCCAGGGCATTTCCAGGCGCATGGGTGTGATAACATTCTGGTCCAGCTGGTCCCGAACAATCATCAGGCTTTCGTCAACCCTGCGAATTGCCCCACCCGACTTCTCCACCAGAGCGGGCGACGACTCAGTGACGACAGACAGCGCCGGAGTAAGGAGCGAGCTGCGATTGGTCAGCTGGTCATAGATTTCATTCAGGGTTTCACTCAGGGCGTAGCCTACCTGCCCATCGACCAGCGCAAAGATACCGTAGGATTTTGCCCGTCCGATAACGGTGCGAGCCGCCGGAAGTGAATCACGAACCAGGCCAAGGATCAGCAGATTTTCCCGCGAAGCCCCGTGCCCGAGGCCGGAAATCTCAATGGTCGCCGGCAACAGGGCCTGGGCCTTCTGGACGAACTCCTGATAATACTTGAATTGCGGATCGAAACTGCCCAGGTAGTTATCGTCGGCGCGCAGAGCCTGCCAGTCCTGCCGGAGTGTCTCGACCTGTCCGGTCCAGGAGCCGGAAGCATCAAAGGAACGCTCCTCTGCAGTCAGCGCCTCCAACCTCGCCTCAACTTCACTGGCCGCTTCCTCTGAGGCGGCCATAATGGCCCCGTCATCCTTGATCACAGCCGGAGAACGATAATCCCGGTAATCCATTGCCGCATCGACCAGCCGGTCAACCTGCTCCAGTTGCTCAAGCCCCTCGACGCCACGGGTCATGGCCTGAACCGAGCGGTTAAGCTCGGAGATAACCAACCATGACAGTCCACTGATCGGTAACAGAAACAGGATGCTGATGAGGCTGAATTTGTAGACCATCGGCAGCCGGTTCATAAGGGCAATGGCAGGATTGATAAGGTGCTTCACGGTGACCCTCTTGCTGGCGATTAACTACTGAACAATTGTTCTTTTCTTATATTGTCGCCTAAAGTCTTAAAAACTTGAGCATTATTTGTTGTTAAACTGTAACTTCGCAGGAGTTCTGCTCAGACAACGCCGGAAATCACCAGCAAGGCGAGCGTGCAGATCCACACGAGCATACTTCTGTTCAGTAAATCCCTTATCGCGCTCAGGCTTCGCCCCCCGAAAGCTGTCCACTCATCCGGATGAATCCGGGAAAAACGGGCAGGATCCAGAGCATATCCGGTTAACGCCCCGTTGGCGGAAATCATTAGGACCTCACCGGCTTTTCTCGTCACGCCGGTAAGGGTCTGGCGGGTTTCGCGCAACCAGCCGGCAAGGTCTCCGGCAATTCCGAATGTCAGTGACAACAGCCTTGCCGGAATCCAGCCCGCCCATTCCGATAGCCTTTCGAATCTGGGGCGAGCCGGCGCCTGGGGCCACTGATCTGCGAGCGCAGCCAGCCCCCGGGCCAGAACCGCCACGCCGATTCCCCCGACTGCGTACCAGAAAGCCACCAGGAAGAAACGCTGGAACACCGTTAACATCAGCGTCCTGGACAGGGAAAGATGCATTGCCTCCGGAGACAATGCAGCGCCACGCTCTTCCGCCGGCAAATGATCCTTCACATGGTGCCATGCCGATTGCATGTCTCCCCGTTGCCATGCTTCTGCATAAGGCCGGAGCACCTGCCGCCAGCCGGGTGTTCCCATGATGACCACCAGAACCAGGAACTCCAGCGGGTAAGTCGCCACCGGCCAGCCCGAGGCCACCAGCAGATACTCGGCCACTCCCAGCAACAAGGCCGGAAGCAGAACCAGCGCCAACCCGGTTGCAATTTCCGTTTCGTGGCCCGCCCTGGCACGACTGCCCAGATGAAACCACCGGCGCCAGACGTCATCACCGGAAAGCAGATCCAGGGAATCCAGACGTCTGCGCACCATGTAGGCAAGAAGAAAGACAATCAGCACCATCTAGACGCTCTCCCTCGCTGCTCGTATTTGCTTAAGGGTTGCCCGGAAGTGCTGCCAGTCAAACGCCGGTCCCGGGTCGCTTTTGCGGCCCGGCGCAATATCGCTATGGCCGGCAATGCGACCGGCAGTGATGTCGGGCCAGGCCAGCATGATGAGATCGGCGACACGTGCAAGCTGATGATATTGCCCGGAGGTATAAGGGACGTCATCGGCGCCCTCCAGCTCAATCCCGATGGAGAAGTCGTTACATTCTTCCTGCCCGTCAAAACTCGATCTGCCCGCATGCCAGGCGCGATCAAGCAGGCTGACGAACTGGACAACGGCTCCATCGCGACGAATCAGCAGATGAGCCGAGACCTGAATGCCTTCAATGGTCCGGAAATACGGGTGGGCCGAGTGATCGAGACAATTGCAGAAGAAGTTTTCAATTTCCGGGCCGCCGAAACGCCCTGGAGGAAGGCTTATATTGTGGACAACCAGCAGGGAAATGGCAGCGCCATCAGGGCGGGGCCCGAAGTTTGGCGAGGGACACCAGCGGGCGAAGGGAATCTTCCCGGTTTCACGGAGCGTACTTCGGTCGGAACCGGAATCGGAAAGGCTCGCGGACAAAACGTCTGAATCGGGCAAAATAATTCCAAAAGTTTCAGAGGATTACACTCCCTGATTGAATCACAAACTTGCCCCGGTTGCTACGAGTCAGTCTCTACGGCTGTTCCGCAGGTTATCAATAATTGACTCCAGTGCCCGATCGAAGATCAGGCCATCGTCCAGCATGGTGATTCGGCCCGCCTCCATGTCTGCGGCCAGGGCCTGGCGCTGGTATTCGGCAACCTTGGCACCGCTTCTGTTAACGAATATATACTTCCCGGTTGCCTTGATAAAAGCGGCGAGTTTACACCGGACCCGCGTTTCATCGCGGATGAGTTCAATCCAGGACCCCACCCGAAGGCCGTCCGCTGTTTCCTGCCACTGCGGCGATACCGAACCCGTCACCCCGGTGCGCTCAGGCTGTTCGGCAGCTTCGCCCCCGGCAACCTCAACAGATGATGCAGCAGGCCCTGCAACCGGCTCGTCGTCCCGGGATTCCTCCGGACTCTCAGGGCCAGCCGACGCGTAGTCCTCCGGGCGTTCCGGTTCAGACTGAACCAGATTACCAGCCGGCAACTCGGAAGGGGGCCCTTCCCGTGACGGTGCGGTCACAAGCTTCTGGAATACATCCACATGGGCCAGTTCCAGATCACGGATGGCGGCATCGGTGGCAAACGGATCCCAGGAAATTTCCTGCAGAGCTTTGCGCAGGTCATCAACAATGGCCGGAATGGCCCGCAACAACTCGCTGCGGGTTGAATCGCTGACCGGGCGCGGATCCACACTCCAGACCAGCTGTTCCGTCAGCTTGCGGGCATGCCGCCAGCGGTCACTGCCCTCACCCTCCCGAAGCGCAACCCACTGCAGATACCGGACCCAGGCCTCGTTGAGCAAGCCGGTGACCGGCTCCGGAATAGCATGCTTTTCAGTCAGCTCCTGCACCAGCCCTTCTGCCGCCTCCGAAGCACGCTCCTGACGGGCCCGCCCCTCTTCCGCATCCCGAAGGCGCTGCTCCACGAGTTCCCGGCGACGGCGATCCAGATCCATGAAGTAACTGAAATCCTTCAGCAACTCCTCGAACAGGGCTACGTTGTCGGTGAATTCGTTCAGAACGCGGTCGACTACAGCTTCTATCTTTTCCCGAAGGGGGTCACGCTGGCCGGTTTTTTTCTCGGCCCAGCCGATCGCGGACAAAGCCATCTCATTGAGCAGCTTACGAACCGGATGACCGCCCCGATTGAAAAAGTTCTTGTCACTCAGGGCGACTTTCAGCACCGGAATCTGCAGGCGCCCGATCAATGCCTTCATGACCGGATGCAGCTGCCGATCTTCCAGAATAAAATCGAACAACATGGACACCAGATTGATTACATCACCGTCCACCTGCCCCGGCTTCAGGCTCTGGCCATCTCCAGCCCGGAGAATGGGTTGTAGCTGCTCATTAAGGGGCATGACGACACCGTCACCCCACTGCCGGCTGTTGGACTGCGCTTCCGTCAGGCGTGCCATAAGGCGATCAGTATCGATGCAGCCTTCACCACCGTGGCCTCGGCCACCGGATGCGGCGTCACCCTGATGCAACAGTGCGCTGAGCTCGGAGAAGGTCGCCCGGGACCATGGCCCACCATAACTCTCACCGGCGGGGGCGCCCGGCGAGACATCAGCACCGGAGGGTGCCCCCGTGCCACCACCTGCGGGCCGTTGACCGGGCCGGGTTGACCCTCTTCCGACCGGCGGACGCTTCATCTCCGGCAACACCCCCTCATTGATCAGCGTCCGGTTCGCCTCCTGATAGAAGTCGCCCAGTGTGTCGGCAAGCAGGCGGTCAAACAGCTTGAGGACCACCAGCTTGGCTCGTATGTCTATGTCAAGATCGGCACAGGCTTCAGCCACCCCGCCACAGATAACTTCCGGGCTCAGGGGCATCTGCGCGTCTTTCAGGTTAATACCCGGTACCAAATGGCCGACCCGCACAGTCAACAGGCGGATCTGTTCTGGGTAACGATTCCGGAGCTTGTTAATCAGGTTATCGATGGCAACCTGCTGCTCCAGCTGTGAATGGTCTACCAGACTGAGCGAATCCTGGTCGATGTCTTCCAGAGAGCCGGTCGCCTGTTGGGGCAGGAACTTTCCGATTTCGTTGAACGCCTGGCTGACATACTGGAGCATCGACACCACCATGGCCTTGCGGCGCAGTCTGAGCTCACGCATGGCATCAAAATAGGCTGTCTGGTCGAGGTTAGTACCTGCCCGGTCGGCAAGTTCGAACAGGGCATCGTCGGCGCGATCAAAAAATCTGGCAAGAACAGATTTCAGTGACTGACCCGAGGCGTCACGCAGGTGAACCAGCGCAGCCGGCAAGGAAAACCGGCCAGGCGGTTTCTGGCCTGAAAAGCTGACAACCTTGTTATCGTGCGCCATGAAGCTGCTCCGGGTCTTGATCGGCCAATATCTGAACTTCTTTCCACCTCACATGATACGAGCTGCCTGCGTCAGGTTGTGTCAGAATTTGTCACCTTTTGTGTAGACCTGACCTGCATCACACTTTAGCAGCCCAACATTAAGAGTAGCAGGCAGGCGGCGAGCGTTTGGCGATTCCCCGAGTGCCCTATAGAATGACCAGCCTCAACATTGTTCCATCCCAAACGACCGGACGCTCTTCCCTATGATCACCGCAGAAATCCTCCGCCAGGCCAGAATCGAAAATGTTGCCCAGAGTCTGCGGGAAGATATTGGAGACGGCGATATCACGGCCAAGCTTATACCGCCGGAAAAGCGCGCCAGCGGCCGGGTTATTACCCGGGAAGCCGCCACCATCGCCGGTCGTCAGTGGGTTGAAGAGGTTTTCCGGCAGGTTGATCCTTCGGTGACGCTTAGCTGGCAGGTTACCGATGGCGAAACCGCGTCACCCGATCAGGTACTTTTCACCATGGAAGGCCCCGCAAGAAGCTTGCTCACCTCGGAACGGTCGGCCCTTAACTGGTTACAGACCCTCTCTGGCGTCGCCACCGCCTGCGCCGGATATGCGGCCAGGGTGGCCCATACTGGCGTTCGCCTGCTTGATACCCGGAAAACCCTGCCCGGGCTGCGCCTGGCCCAGAAATACGCGGTTACCTGTGGTGGCTGTTACAACCATCGCATCGGCCTGTGGGATGCGTTTCTGATCAAGGAAAACCACATTGCCGCGTGCGGCTCCATAGCCGATGCCATTCTGGCGGCTCACCGGATCGCACCGGGCAAACCCGTTGAAGTGGAAACCGAAAACCTTGACGAACTGGACCAGGCCCTGAATGCAGGGGCAGACATCATCATGCTGGACGAATTTTCGCTGGAAGACATGCGCACGGCGGTCGCCAGGACCGCTGGCAGGGCAAAACTTGAGGCCTCTGGCGGGATTAACTCAACCACCCTGGTCCCGATCGCGGAAACCGGCGTGGATTTCATCTCGATTGGCGCACTGACCAAAGACATCAGGGCCGTGGATCTGTCCATGAGGCTGGACTGATCAGCCTCCGGACAGCAAACGGTCGATTTCCTCCAGCTCCCTGACCAGCGCGCTCCCGGGCTCTGGCCGGCCACGAAAATGCTCCTCAGCCATGGGCGCCATGCCGGAAACCGCCGGCAGCGGGTGGTCGTTCTCAATAATCACCTTCATTCTGGCCACAAACACAAACTGCAGCCACTGGTGGAACTCCAGGGTATCGATGCAAAACGGCTTGGTGCTCTGAAAAGCCTGTTCAGGCGGCAACTCCGACTCCCAAAGCCCGAGTTGCCGTAATTCCATCTCAATGTTCAACAGGCTGTCTGCAACCTGCCTGATCGGATGATCGGGTTTGGTCATATCAGTCTCACTTCAGTCAATCAGTGGCTCCAGCTCCACTGTTTCGCCATGCAGAACCCGAAACAGGTCCTCGTACTGGCGTGTCAGAGGGTGCTTGGGCGCCATATGAATCAGGGGCTGCCGGCTCTGATGGGACTCTTTCATTTTCACGGAGCTCGATAGCCTCACCGGCAACACGGGCAAGCCTTCTTCGATGAGCTCCCTGACCAGCTGTCTCGGCAAACTGGCCCGGGGCTGGAACTGATTGGCGATAATTCCCTCAACAACCAGGTCTTCGTTGTGGTCTTCCTGAAGATCACGGATCTCATTGAGAATGTTGTACAGAGCCTGACGGGAAAAATCGTCACAATCGAACGGGATCAGGCAGCGCTGGGCCGCAATGAGTGCCGACCGGGTGTAAAAGTTGAGCGCAGGCGCCGTATCGATGTAGATGGCGTCAAAGGTTTCCTCCAGCTTTTTAAGGGCTTCGCGCAGCTTGTAGATCTTGTGCTTGGCCTCCAGCTTGCGCTCAAGGAAGTCCAGCTCCGGACTGGACGGCATCACAAACAGGTTTTTGAACGGTGTTGCGTGAACGAATTCGTCCGGGCGGCGATTGAATACTGTAAATGCGACGGTCTGTTCAAGCAGATCAGCGGCAGTGTCCTTGAGCTCACTGGCCGGCTTTCCCAGCAAATAATGGGTGGAGTTCCCCTGGGGGTCCAGGTCCACAACCAATGTTCGTTTTCCCCGAGCTGCACTGATAGCGGCAAGATTGCAAGTAATACTGGACTTGCCGACACCGCCTTTCTGGTTGAATACCACCCGTCTCATTTCGTCTCTCCCCTAATAAGCACGTATCGTTCTTTATGATGCCACTATAGCTTCGCGGGCTTTCACCACCCCATGACCGTTTTCACAAACGGGATCGTGAGTCTTCGCTGCGCCTGAAGTGAATTTTCATCCAGTATATCCAGAATGCCCAGCAAATCCCCAAGCCGCCTGGGAGCCCGGCGCATAATGTAGCCGGCGACGTCATCCGCCATCACCAGACCGCGTTTTTCCGCCCGCGCCATCAGAATCTTCAGTCGATCGTCGTCCCGGTAGATCCCCAGCTGGATGGTCAGGCCGTGGCTCAGCCGCGATACCAAGTCTGGCAATTCGAACGGCAGGTTGGCGGGCAGGTCCGACAAACCCACCACCAACAGTCCGCCCTGGTCCTGTATCCGGTTATACAAATGGAAGATGGCTTCTTCCCACAACCGGTCACCCGCAATGCGATCCAGGTCATCCAGACAAATGATGTCCTGGGCCTCAAGGCCGGAAAGTGCCCCGGGGCCAAAGGGGTGCAGCTCGGCAATACTGATGCAGACCGCAGTCTTGCCACGGTTTTCGCTGCGATGGCAAACCGCCTGCAGGAGGTGACTTTTCCCGGTATCGGAATCTCCGCACAGAACAACCACGGGAACCCTGGCGGGCCGATGACACACCGCCTCCAGACGTTTCGCGGCATCCGTGTTGCGATCACCGTGGAAGTTATCAAAGCGCGCATCGTCACGCAGCTTGACGCCAAGTACCAGCTGGGATGCACTCATGACCGTTTGGCCCTCCAGGCCCGCAAACCCCAGACACAAAGGTAATGAACACCACTGAACACCGCCGAGGCGGCGACCAGCACGATGCCGGCATCCACCACCCAGGTCGGCATGGACAAATCGGCCAGCAGCACAATGATCGCCAGTGCCACCAGAATCTGAACGAAGGTATTCACCTTACCAGGGATACTCGGCTCCATATCGTAGCGGCCAACGCTGTAATGGTATGCCAGCGCGCCTGCCACGATCAGCAGGTCCCGCCCCAGAACCACCATGAACAGCCAGACCGGCAGAACGGAGGTCAGTGTAAGCATAAGGTAGGCGGTGATCAGTAGGGCCTTGTCGGCAAGTGGATCGGCAATTGCTCCGAGCCTGGTGCGCCAGTTAAAGTGCCGCGCCAGGAACCCGTCAATTGCATCCGTGCCAGCCGCCAGAAAAAAAATCACCAGTGCCCACCGGTAATCTCCGGCCAGCAACGCGCCTGCAAAGGGAGCTATCAGAAGAATGCGCAGAAACGTCAGGGCATTGGGAATCCAGCGCCAGCTGTGCAAATTCAAAAGACTCCCTCCGGTAACGTCTTACTCTCCGCCATCGCTCCCGATGACAGAAGACGGTTGCCAACGATAATACAGAACCTGGTACAGGGATTCGAACGCCTGCCTGGCATCCTCTTCATCAACGGGCACCGGCTGGTAGGTAAACAGGGACGGGCTTTCTGATTCTCCTGACGATAACGGCGACCCTGCGCCTGCCGGTTGCTCAGTGGCGCTTTCCTGGGCGGTTTCCGTTTCTGGCGCGGCCGACGGCTGACTTGTTACCGACGGAACTTCCGCCGGAACAGACGGGTTTTCCGTTCCCAGGGAGACGAATCTCGGATCGAGGGCAATATATTCCCTGAGCTGATCCAGCTCACCGGAAAAAGCGACTCTCAGAGTCAGTTGGTCTTCCCGTACCCGGTGTGCACCCACACTGACCACCGGCGTCAGCCCCCCGAGAACCTGATTGACCCTGGCATAGTCCTCCAGCGAAGTCACACCACGCACCACAATATCCACTTGCGGGGACTCGCCAACCTCTGCAGCGTCAACGGCATAGCGACTGGCGTACAGCTCGGCCCAGCGATTAATCATCGCCTCGGCCAGAGCGTCGGGGGTCGGGCCGGTTACCGATTCCTCGCCCGAATTCATCGACATGCCATCAAAAACCCAACCGGCACGCCACTGCTCACCACTGCGGCTGACCCGCACCAACGCCAGCACATCGTGCTCCAGATCACCCGATGCGGCCTTCACCCGGCCAACAAACTGACCCCAGATATCTGACAAAAGTTCCCGATCGGTGGTGAAACTTGCTGGAGGCAGCGCCACCGGCAGCCCCCGCTTTCTCGCTGCCGCGTCAAAGGCGGCCTGCCAGGTTCCGCTGGTTTCCTGCACGCGCAGGGTAGCCCCCAGCGTATCATCGGTTATCAGTGTACGGGAGCCACGCTCCTCGGCCGCAATCCATGCAAGCGTCAGTGGGCGGTTGGCGCCCCACACCGGCGCGTTGACTGACGCCAGGGCCCGGTTTACACCTACCGCGCCGAAAGACATGTCCAGGACGCTCTGACCGGAGTCGTCCCGGACTACCTGATAAGATAGCAGCAAGGACTCAGCGTCAGACAGCAGCGCTTCGACGCCTTCCAGGGACAGCACGTCCCTGGTGCCCGAGACACGCACCAGAACCTGGCTCAAACCATCTGAATACCCTTCAGCAAGCTGGCCCGGGGAAGATCCGCCCACGGGCACCCTGGCAGAATACAGGCCGGATACCGTTACCGCGGCTGCCGGGCCGGAAACCCCGCCCAGCAGAAACGTGAACAACACAAACACCCACGCTGCCGATACTGATGTATGTGCCGGCTTTTGTCCTGATACTGACATGAAACACCCTGCAGTTCGCATGAATGGCGCATAGGATACACCATGGTCCAGAGTGTGAGTAGCGGCGCCGGGTTTCAGAAAAGCAATATACATTTGGAGCACCACACTGCACCTGTTAAAATCCGCCACCTGACCCACTGGCCAACGGTTAAGTACACCATGAGCGAACAGAAGCCCTCCCTGACCTACCGTGATGCCGGCGTTGATATAGACGCCGGCAATGAACTCGTCAGCCGCATCAAGGACACCGCAGCGCGCACCCGCCGCCCGGAAGTTCTGGGCGGCCTCGGCGGCTTCGGCGCCATGGTCTCGATTCCTGCCGGCTACAATGAGCCGGTTCTGGTTTCCGGAACCGACGGGGTGGGCACCAAACTCAGACTGGCGATGCAACTGAACAAGCACGACAGCATTGGCATCGATCTGGTCGCCATGTGCGTGAACGATCTGGTTGTCGGCGGTGCCGAACCCCTGTTTTTCCTGGATTACTACGCCACCGGCAGACTCAACGTCGATGTTGCCGCCCAGGTGGTTGGCGGAATCGGTGAAGGCTGCGAACAGGCCGGCTGTGCGCTGGTGGGCGGCGAGACTGCCGAGATGCCGGGCATGTACGAGGGCGACGACTACGACCTGGCGGGCTTCTGTGTCGGCGTTGCCGAGCGCAGTGAAATCATCGACGGCAGCCGGGTTCAGTCCGGCGATAGCCTCCTCGCACTGGGATCATCCGGCCCCCACTCGAATGGCTATTCGCTGATCCGGAAAATCCTGGAAGTGAGCAGCGCCGACCTGAATCAGCCCATGGGCGAGACCACCCTGGCCAACGCCCTGATGGCACCCACCCGGATTTACGTGAAAAATCTTCTTCAACTCATTCGTGAAGTGGACGTGCGTGCACTGTCCCATATCACCGGCGGCGGACTGCCAGAGAACATTCCCCGGGTACTGCCAAGGGGCAGCGTGGCCGCAATCGATACCGCGAGCTGGACGCTGCCTCCGGTATTCCAGTGGCTCAAGGACAATGGCGGTGTGGCCAGCGAGGAGATGTACCGTACCTTTAACTGCGGCATCGGCATGATCGTCTGCGTACCTGCCAACCAGAAGGAGCTGGCTCTGGATACCCTCAAAGCACTGGGCGAACATGCCTGGCAGGTCGGTATCATCGAAAGTGCGGACAGCGAAGACGCAGAGGCATCCGTTCGCTACGCACCCGGACTTCTGTCGGCATGAAGGCAGATCAGACCCCATTACCGAGAATCCTGGTGTTAGCCTCCGGCAGCGGCACCAACCTGCAGGCACTGATCGACGCGAGCCGTGAACGGGAATTTCCCGGGCAGATTGTTGCGGTCGGCTGTAACCAGCCGGGGGCCTTCGCCCTGGAGCGTGCAGCCCAGGCCAACATTGAAGCCTTCGTGGTAAACCACAAGGATTTCGGCTCCCGTGAGGAGTTTGATGCTTCCCTTATGGCGGAGATTCTCCGCCATAACCCGGATCTGATCGTGCTGGCAGGTTTCATGCGGATCCTGACCACCGGTTTCGTCCGCACCTTCCGGGGCAAGATGCTGAACATCCACCCTTCTCTGCTGCCGAAGTACACCGGTCTGAAGACCCATCAACGAGCGCTGGAAGCCGGCGACAAAGTTCATGGGGTCTCCATCCACTTCGTGACAGAGGAACTGGACGGCGGGCCGGTCATCGCCCAGGCAGAGGTGTCGATCGCACCCGACGATACCCCGGAGTCCCTGGCGGAGAAAGTTCAGGAAAAGGAACACGTTCTTTACCCCATCGTAGTCCGCTGGTTCTGCGAGGGCCGGGTTCAGTTGGGCAGCGATTACGTGATGTTTGACGGAGAGCCCCTGAACGCGCCCATGCGCCTGCCCGATAACTGATCCATCGCCTGAACGAATTGTCATCTCCGTATCTCACCCGGGCAGCTACACTGTCGCCATCGATGACGGTATTTGTTCGGGTTTAGCTATATGCACTCACTACTAACCTCCAAACTCCGGGGCGCAGCATTGTCGCTCTGCCTCGGCATTCTGGCAGGCTCCGTCCAGGCGGAGTCGGACACGGGGCTTACACCCTTTGAAGCCAGCTACACAGCGGCCATGGAAAAAGGCATCTCCCTCAGTGGCACCGCAAAACGGACTCTGACATCTCAGGGCAACGATATCTGGCTCTACCGAACCGATGTTGATTCCTTTATTGCCAGCATTGATGAATCCCTGATCCTCAGATGGGAAAACGGTCGGGTCGTGCCGATGAGGTACCGCTACCACCTTTCCGGGTTTCTGATAAAGGATCGGAAGCATTCCATCGATTTCGACTGGTCGACAGGTGTGGCCACCGGAGAGTACAAGGGCAAGCGCTTTGAAATCGAACTGGAGGAAGGGGTCCTGGATCCGCTCGGCTACCAGCTCCAGTTGCATCAGGATATCCGCAACGGCGAACGTGATATGACCTACAAGGTCATTAATGGCCGGTCAGTTGATGAGGAGCGTTTTGCCGTCATAAACGGCGAGGCTACAAGCACCGGTGGCGACGGAACAGCCTTTCTGAAAGCGGAAAAGGTTCGGGAGGACTCGAAGCGCCAGACCCTGATGTGGTTCTCGCCCGAGCAGGATTTCCTTCTCGTGCGGCTGCGACAGGTGGAACCAGACGGCAGCAGCTACGAGCTGAAACTGGAAGCGGCGGATTTCGGGCCCTAAACCTCGCGCCCAGCTTCACGCCAGACGGCTTTGACTTCATCCGCGATGATCCTCAGACCCTCGGCAACCCGCTCATCGTCCTGGGAGTAGGTCACACGCAGGCACTCGTGCCGGTGTTTCCAGCCGTCCTCCGGCAGCCCCGGAAAGAAATAATGGCCGGAAACAACCAGCACACCACGGGCTTTCAGTCGCTGGTACAACTCAAGGCTGGTGATCGGCAGATCCGGGAACCACAACCAGAGAAACATCGCGCCCTCCGGCTTGTGGAGATACCAGCGGCAACTGTCCTCCCCCATGGCGTCCCGAAAAACTGCTACCGCCTTCTGCATTTTCGCCTTGTAGAATGGGCATACCACCTCGCGGCTCAGCGAGAGGATCTCGCCGGACCTGACCAGCGGATCCGCCAGCATGGCTCCGAAACTACCCGTGGCCAGGTTCACGATGGCGTTAATGCCCGAGAGCGCCTTGATGATCGGCTCAGCCGCAATCACAATACCCGTACGCGCCGCTGGCAGACCCAATTTCGACAGACTCAGGCAGAGGATAATCTGCTCGTTCCAGGTGGGCGTTGCGTCGACAAAAAGCAGGCTGGGAAACGGCGTGCCATAGGCTCCGTCAACGATCAGGGGCACGTCGTGGTCACGCGCCAGCTGCTCAAGACGCGCAAGCTCGTCGTCGGTCACCACATTGCCGGTCGGATTGGTGGGCCGCGACACACAGATAGCGCCCGTCTCGCCGGTCACTTCCACGGCATCAAAGTCCACCCGGTACTTGAATTCGTGAGCATCGGTAAAGGAAATATCCGGCTGAACCGCGTGAAACAGGCCAGGCTCGATGCCAGCGTCGGCGTAGCCGATGTATTCCGGTGCCAGAGGCAACAGAATATGCTTGCGCTGACCTTCACCGTAATCGCCGCCAAACATGTTGAACAACATGAAGAAGGCGGCCTGGCTGCCATTGGTAAGCGCGATGTTCTCAGGCTTCAGGCCCCAGTTGTACTCGCGGTTCAGCATCTCGGCGAGCGCGGCGATAAACTGCTTTTCGCCCTGGGGCGGATCGTAAATGCCAACCAGACGCCGGACATCGCTTTCGCTGCGACTCATGTCCGCCAGAATTTCCTGCACTCGCTGCTGAATCTCGGGAATATGCCCCGGGTTACCGCCGCCCATCATGATCATGTCGTCGCCGGATGCCATGGCATTACCAAGGTCATCCATCAGGGACGTAATACCGGCATCGGCGGTAAATTTGCGACCAAATGCAGAGAGTTTCATGAGGTAAATTCCGTCTGACCAGGGCTGAAAACAATAAAGAACACTGAAAGTGTAGCTCGCCCGCGCGCTGTTCGATTATTCGTTGAGGGAGATGCCCAGGTTGCTGACGCCGTCGTTGGCTGCGTCTTCCCGCAGGCGGGCCACGAACTGATCGGTAGGCGTGCGCTGGCGTTTGAGGGCAAGCACCAGATCGCGCTGGAAGGTCTTGTCCTCTTTCATCAGGGGGTGTTGATCCAGCAAGCGAACCAGCTCGTCTTCGTCGAGATCGTCACCCTCGGAAAGCTCAATGAAGTTCATCACCGTTGCCGTGGCCATCTGCGAGGCGTCGGTTGCCCGGTGTTTACCCGGGTTCAGACGACTAAGCAGGGCCTGCTCCAGCAACTGGCAGAAATCAAAGGCCGGGTAGACGCCGTAGGCATCGTAGGCGTTCACATCCGGAGACAGGGTCTCCAGCCTTGCCAGCAGCTGGGGGATGGCGGACTCCGAAACATCTTTCTGGAGCAGGTCCCAGCCAAGATCCAGCAGCTGGCGCATTTTGGCACCGGTTTTCAGGTCGACAGCGTCTGCGAACAAGGCATAGTTGGGGAATGAGCGCTCAGCCAGAGCGAGCAGGAAGGCGCATTCGCGCCAGCCCTGCAACTGTGAGACTGCTTTGAGGAACTGGTTGGCGTTCATGTCTTGGGCAGGGTGACGCCGGTCTGGCCGAAGTATTTGCCGCCCCGGTCTTTGTAGCTGGTCTCGCAGATCTCGTCGGATTCGAAGAAGAGCATCTGGGCCACGCCTTCGTTGGCGTAAATTTTGGCCGGCAGGTTGGTGGTATTGGAAAACTCCAGGGTAACCTGGCCTTCCCACTCCGGTTCCAGCGGTGTGACGTTGACGATGATGCCGCAACGGGCGTAAGTGGATTTGCCGAGGCAGATGGTGAGTACGCTGCGCGGGATGCGAAAGTATTCGACGGTGCGGGCCAGGGCAAAGGAGTTCGGCGGGATGATGCAGACGTCGCCGGTGTAGTTGACGAAGCTGTTTTCGTCGAAGTTCTTCGGGTCCACGGTGGCGGAGTGGACGTTGGTGAAGATTTTGAATTCGTTGCTGCAGCGTACGTCATAGCCATAGCTGGAGGTGCCGTAAGAGATCACGCGGCCTTTTTCGGTTTCACGAACCTGTCCGCTTTCGTACGGTTCGATCATGCCGTTTTGTTCGGACATCCGGCGAATCCACTTGTCGGATTTGATGCTCATTGGCGAAGTCTCGTATCCACTGGGAAAAATTGAGGCGTAGTTTACCCGTTAGCGCGGTGTCTGTCGAAGTCTACGGGCTTTATCACAGGACTGCCTGGCTGGGTGGCTGCAAGCTTGGGATGCACTTTCCAAAACACGCTACGAGCACATCCATGTGCGCTTGTTTCGGGCCGTCCCTGGCCCTCAACAGTTTTGGAAAGTGCACCCCAACCTCGCGACTCTAACAGTCGGGAATTCGCCTCTTTGAGCCTAAGTCAGTGCTCTGTCACCGAAACGCTTGAGATGGAACCACTGAGGTTGCGCTCCCGGGTGGAGAGTTCAGCCCCTAACCTTCTGGCGATATCGCGGTACCGGCGGGCCACTTCGGAGTCCGGTTCGGCAACCACGGAGGGGGTGCCGCCGTCGGTCTGTTCGCGGATGGTCATGTGCAGGGGCAGCTGACCCAGGAGCGTGGTGTTGTATTCTTCGGCGATGCGTGCACCGCCGCCGTGGCCGAAGAGGGGTTCTTCGTGGCCGCAGTTGCTGCAGATGTGGACGCTCATGTTTTCGACAACGCCGAGCACGGGGATGTCGACTTTGCGGAACATTTCGATGCCTTTTTTACCGTCCAGCAGGGCGATGTCCTGGGGAGTGGTGACGATCACGGCGCCGGTGACGGGGACTTTCTGGGCCAGGGTGAGCTGGATATCGCCGGTGCCCGGGGGCATGTCGATAATGAGGTAGTCGAGTTCGTTCCAGAGGGTCTGTTGCAGCAGTTGCATCACCGCGCCGCTGACCATGGGGCCGCGCCAGACCATGGGGGTTTTGTCGGTGACAACAAAGGCCATGGAGTTAGCCTGGAGGCCGTGGGCGTCCATGGGGACGAAGTATTTGTTTTCGCGGGTGTCGGGGCGCTTGCCTTCCGGCACGCCAAGCATCATGCCGATGCTGGGGCCGTAGATGTCGGCGTCGAGGATGCCGACTCTCGCACCTTCGGCCTGAAGTGCCAGGGCGAGGTTGACGGCGGTGGTGGATTTACCGACACCACCCTTGCCGGAGGCGACTGCGATGATGTTTTTCACGCCAGGGACCGAGGGCAGGTCTTTTTGAACTTTATAGGCGTGGATTTTCTGGCCGACATGAACGTCGGCACTCTCTACGCCATCGACGAATTCCAGCGCGTTGGTCGCGATCTCCTTCAGGGCCCCGGCGATGCCTTTGGAGGGGTACGGCAGCTCGACTGTGAGGGTCACTTTGCCTCTGGCGTCCGCACTCAGGGATTTTACCGCACCCAATTCGTAGAGATCCTTGTTGAGATACGGGTCGCGGTACTCGCGGACCGCTGTTTGCAGGGCCTGCTCTGATATCTGTGTCATCGGGTTCTCCGGAATAAGCTAATGCGCGATTTTAAGCACGGAAACGGGTGATTCGGATGAAAAATATCTGCTCGGAAGGTATCATCTGTGCCCGTTTCTGACCATATGGGGTCTTTACCTGGCGCAATCAATTCCGACGGCCGCCAGGACCCCGTTTTGTCTTTCCAACCCGTATCAACATAAGGTTCGGACATCACCATGACGCAAGCGAGCAAACAACAGCGCGATATTCTGGTTACCAGCGCCCTGCCGTACGCCAACGGCCCTATCCATCTGGGCCACCTGCTGGAATACATTCAGACGGATATCTGGGTACGTTATCAGAAAATGCGTGGCCAGAACTGTTACTACGTTTGCGCCGATGATGCCCACGGCACGGCCATTATGCTCCGGGCCGAGCGCGAAGGCATCACGTCCGAACAGCTGATTGACCGTATCCGCGATGAGCATCAGGAAGATTTCCGCGGCTTTCATATCCACTTTGATAACTACTACACCACCCATTCCGAGGAGAACCGCCAGTTCTCGGAGTACATTTACCGCCAGTTGCAGGAAAACGGGCACATTGCCACGCGCAAGATCATCCAGTCCTACGACCCGGAAAAGAACATGTTCCTGGCGGACCGGTTTATCAAGGGTACGTGCCCGAAATGCAAAACCGAGGATCAGTACGGGGACAACTGTGAAGCCTGTGGCGCTACCTACACGCCGGCGGAGCTGATCAACCCGCGCTCGGCCGTGTCCGGGGCGACGCCCATCGAGAAGGAGTCCGAGCACTATTTCTTCAAGCTGCCGGACTTTGCCGATTTCCTGGCTAAATGGACCCGTAGCGGCACATTGCAGCCACAGGTGGCAAACAAGCTGGCTGAGTGGCTGGATGCCGGGCTGCAGGAGTGGGATATCAGCCGCGATGCGCCCTACTTCGGCTTCGAGATTCCGGATGCGCCGGGTAAATACTTCTATGTCTGGCTGGACGCTCCTATTGGCTACCTCGCCAGTTTCAAGAACCTGTGCAACCGGGAAGGCATCGATTTCGAGCACTTCTGGAAGGCCGATTCCACCGCCGAGGTGTACCACTTCATCGGCAAGGACATCATCAACTTCCACGCCCTGTTCTGGCCATCCATGCTGCACGATGCCGGTTTCCGCACGCCAACGGCGGTCTGGGCCCATGGCTTTGTGACCGTGAACGGCAAGAAGATGTCCAAGTCCCGTGGCACCTTTATCATGGCCCGCACCTATCTGGACCACCTGAATCCGGAATACCTGCGTTACTACTTCGCGGCCAAACTGACCGGCAGTGTCGATGATATGGACCTGAACCTGGAAGACTTTGCTGCCCGGGTAAACTCGGATCTGGTGGGCAAGGTCGTGAACATCGCCAGCCGCAGCGCCGGTTTCATCACCAAGCGCTTCGACGGTCAGCTTGGCCAGGTTACCGAGCATGCCAAACTGAAGGAATTCATCGAAGCTGGCAAAGAGATCGAGGAGTTCTACGAAGCCCGTGAGTTCGGCCGCGCCATGCGCCGGATCATGGAACTGGCCGACATTGCCAACCAGTACGTCAATGACGAGCAGCCCTGGGTGATCGCCAGGCAGGAAGGCCAGGATGGGAATCTTCAGGCTATCTGCACCAACGCCATCAACATGTTCCACCTGCTGATGACCTACCTGGCACCGGTACTACCGGAAACCGCCAAGGCCTCCGAGGCGTTCCTGAATGCGCCGCTGGACTGGAACAAACGCGCGGAGCGCCTCGAGAACCATGGCATCAACAAGTTCAAGCCGTTGATGAACCGTGTCGACATTGCCCAGATTGAGAAAATGCTGGATGCCTCAAAAGAGGAACTGCCCGCAGCAACCGGAAAGCCGGCGCCTGCTGCCAAGGCTGAGCCGATCGCCGACGAGATCGAATTCGGGGAATTCGCGAAAGTGGATCTCAGGGTCGTTAAAATAGTGAAAGCCGAACAGGTTGAAGGCGCTGACAAGCTCCTTCGCCTCACCCTTGACGTGGGGCACGGCGACCGCAACGTGTTTGCTGGTATCAAGTCTGCTTACAGGCCGGAAGATCTTGAGGGCCGCCTGACCGTGATGGTTGCCAACCTCAAGCCCCGGAAAATGAAGTTCGGCATGTCCGAGGGCATGGTTCTGGCAGCGGGGCCCGGTGGCAAGGACCTCTTTATCCTGTCTCCGGATTCCGGTGCCACGCCCGGCATGCGGATCATGTAACGGCCGGCAGCCGGGTCAATGGAGCAAGGCAAATGACCGAATATCTGCTGATTCTGGTCAGCACCATTCTGGTGAACAACTTTGTGCTGGTTCAGTTCCTGGGCCTGTGCCCGTTCATGGGCGTTTCAGGGAAGCTCGAAACGGCCATGGGCATGTCTCTGGCAACCACCTTCGTGCTGACTCTGGCGTCGGTATGCAGCTATCTTGTCTACACCTATCTGCTGGAGCCGTTGGACCTGACCTTTCTAAGGACAATCACATTCATTCTGGTGATCGCCGTGGTGGTCCAGTTCACGGAAATGGTCGTTCACAAGACCAGCCCCTTGCTCTACCGGGTGCTGGGTATTTTCCTTCCCCTGATCACCACAAACTGTGCGGTGCTTGGGGTCGCTCTCCTGAACATTAACAAGAACAACAACTTCGTTGAGTCGGTTTTGTACGGTTTTGGCGCAGCGGCCGGCTTCTCCCTGGTCCTGGTCCTGTTTGCCGCCATGCGGGAACGCATCGCCGTCTCTGACGTTCCGGTTGCGTTCCGCGGGGCTGCGATCGGGCTGGTTACGGCCGGGCTGATGTCGCTGGCGTTCCTCGGCTTTGGTGGCCTGGTCAGCGTTTGACGGGGTAGCAGAATTAGGGGCAGTTGGATTAGGGGCAGCTGGATTAGGGGCAGCTGGATTAGGGGCAGCTGGATTAGGAGTAGCAGTTTATGTGGACAAGCATTCTGGTTGCCGTGTTGGTTCTTCTGGCCCTGGCCGTTGTGTTCGGAGGTTTGCTGGGCTTTGCCGCTGAACGGTTCAAGGTGGAGGGTAATCCACTGGCTGACCAGATCGATGCGCTCCTGCCACAGACCCAGTGCGGGCAGTGTGGCTATCCGGGTTGCCGGCCCTACGCCGAATCCATCGCCGAGGGCGGCCCCATCAACAAGTGCCCGCCCGGAGGCGAGTCCACCATCAAGGCACTGGCCGACCTGCTGGACGTTGAACCGGAACCTCTCGATGCCGAGCATGGTGTTGAGCAGGTCAAGCAGGTTGCAGTGATTCGTGAAGACGAGTGCATCGGCTGTACCAAGTGCATCCAGGCCTGCCCCGTGGATGCCATTCTTGGTGCCGCCAAGCACATGCACACGGTCATTGAAAGCGAATGCACCGGCTGCGACCTCTGTGTGGAGCCCTGCCCGGTCGATTGTATCGATATGGTGACTGTTGAACCGGATATCCGTACCTGGACCTGGACACCGCCGACCCCGGGGCTCATTGCCACCGACCGCCAGGGAGCCAGCGCCTGATGACACAACTGTGGGATTTTTCCGGTGGCATTCATCCGCCGGAGCACAAAGACTTCTCAACGGCCCGGCCGGTTCGTCGAGCCGGAATTCCGGAACGGCTGGTGTTGCCACTCCAGCAGCATATCGGAGACCCGGCCGAAGCGATTGTTGAAGTGGGCGAGCAGGTTCTGAAAGGGCAGAAAATCGCAGATGTCAAAACCGGCATGGGTGTAGCCGTTCATGCGCCGACGTCCGGTGTCATTGAGAGCATTGTGGAACACCCCGTTCCCCACCCGTCGGGAATGGCGGACTGGTGCATTACGCTCAGGCCAGATGGCGAAGATCAATGGTGCTCCCGCAACCCGGTGCCTGACTATCGCACCCTCACCCGTGACCAGGTCCTCGGGATTATCCGGGATGCCGGCATTTCCGGCATGGGCGGCGCCGGCTTTCCCACCAACATCAAGCTCCGGCCACCCCGGAACCGCAAGGTAAGCACGCTGATTCTGAACGGCGCTGAGTGCGAGCCCTACATTACCGCCGATGACATGACCATGCGGGAAAAAGCCGATGAGGTTGTTGCCGGCCTGAAGGTTATGGCGTGGATTCTTCGTCCGGAACGTTGCGTTATTGGTATTGAAGACAACAAGCCGGAAGCCATTTCAGCGATGCGCGAGGCAACCGAGGGCACCCAGACTGAAATCGTCGTTATTCCAACCAAGTACCCTTCCGGCGGTGAGAAACAGCTGATCCGGATACTGACTGGCATGGAAGTGCCCAGCGGTGGTATTCCGGCTGATATCGGAGTTATGTGCCAGAACATCGGCACCGCCGTTGCCGTGGCGCAGGCCGTGGTTGAAGGCACACCACTGATTTCCCGGGTTGTTACCATTACCGGCGAAGCGGTACGCGAACCGGGCAATTTCGAGGCGTTGATTGGCACGCCGATCGAATATCTGCTCGAACAGGCCGGTGTTCAGCAGGACAGGCTCAGCCGTCTGGTGCTCGGCGGCCCGATGATGGGCTATACGCTTACAACCGACGCCGTTCCGGTGATTAAAACCACCAACTGCGTCATTGCTGCAACGGCCAGCGAGTTACCGGCACCGCCGCCGGAGCAACCCTGTATCCGATGCGGACAGTGCGCCGAAGCCTGCCCTATGAAGTTATTGCCACAGCAGCTGTTCTGGTATGCCAAGGCCACCGAGTTTGAGAAAGCCGAGCACCTGAACCTGTTCGATTGCATCGAATGCGGAGCCTGCTCCTATGTATGCCCGAGCTCGATCCCGCTGGTGCAGTACTACCGCTTCGCCAAAGGCGAAATTCGCGTTCAGCGCGCAGAACAGCTGAAAGCGGACCGCGCCCGGGAACGCTTCGAAGCTCGTCAGGCCCGCCTGGAGCGGGAACAGCAAGAGAAAGAACTGAGGCGCAAGGAACGGGCAAAAGCGGCGGCCGACGCCCAGGCAAGGAAAAAAGCCGAAGCGGAGCAAGTAACAGCAGAGGGTGAGGCCGTTGACGAACGCTCTGCCAAGGCCGCTCTGGTCGAGCAGGCCCTGGCCCGCAAGAAGGCAAAAGCCGAGGCATCACCTGCGACCGACACAGCTGAAGAAAAGCCGGATATTGACGCTCTGGAAAAGCAACTTGGCCAGGCCCGATCCAAGCTGGAAACCATACAGGGCATGCTTGACGAGGCAAAAGCGCAACAGGCCGATAACGTGGACAAGCTTGAGCGCGCAGTAGCCAAGAACCATGATCGGGTAAAGCGGGCCGAAGAGATGCTGGCGGAAGCCCGAGACAAACTGGCCGCCCGGCCGACCGAATCCCAGCCCACCCACTAACGGAATCAGGCTCGACACACATGGCGTTTGTTCAACAGTCCTCACCCCATGCCCACAAGGCCCGACCGACGTCCCGCGTGATGTTGTGGGTGATGATTGCGGCGTTGCCTGGCCTGTTCGCCCAGACTCTGTTTTTCGGCTGGGGCAACCTCATCAATGTGGTCTTCTGCATCGCCGTTGCCGTGTTCTCCGAGGCGACCGTGCTCAGGCTTCGGAAAAAACCCGTGGTCTTTTTTATCAGGGACAACACGGCCGCGGTAACCGGGCTACTGCTGGGCCTCTCGTTGCCACAATTCACGCCGTGGTGGGTTTCGGCGGTGGCTGTCATTTCCGCCATTGTTATTGCCAAGCAGCTATACGGTGGACTGGGCTCCAACCCATTCAATCCGGCCATGGTGGGTTATGCGCTGGTACTGGTGTCGTTTCCGGTCGCCATGACCACCAATTGGGCAGAACCAGCCATGCTCTGGGACGGCGCGCCGGGCTTCGGTGAAACCCTGGCGACCATCGCATCAGGCCAGCAGACAGCGGTAGATGGCTGGACCATGGCAACGCCCCTTGACGAGTACAAACACAAGATCGCCGGCCACACCTCGGCCGAGGTACTGATCCACCCGACCTTCGGTGAAAGCATCGCCAAAGGCTGGGAATGGGTGAATGCAGCCTTTCTTGCCGGCGGCCTCTTGCTGATCGGCCTTCGTATTATCAGCTGGCACATTCCAGCCGGTTTTCTCGGTGGCCTGATCCTGATGAGCCTGGCGTTTGGCAACAATGCAGACCTGTATACGCCGGTATCACTCCATCTTCTGGCTGGCGGTACCATGCTCGGTGCCTTCTTTATCGCCACCGACCCGGTCTCCGCTGCTACCAGCCATCAGGGTAAACTGATTTACGGGGCGGGAATCGGCATTCTGCTCTATCTGATCCGTACCTGGGGCAACTATCCCGACGCCGTTGCATTCAGCGTTCTGCTGATGAATTTTGCCGTGCCATTTATCGACCACTACACACCACCGCGGACTTACGGCCATCACAAGGCCCGCCGGGGTGTACCAGGCAATCGGGGGTAAACCATGGCCGCCATAGCACAGTCCATGCGCCGCAGCGCCATCGGCCTCGGCTTGTTCGCCGTCATAACCGGTGGCACCATTGCAGTGACTCAGGTGGCCACCGAGGAACGAATTAAACAGCAGGCAGCGCGCGCCGAAGCAAAGGCGTTGTTCGAAATCATTCCCGAAAGCCGGCACACCAACGACCTGCTCAGGGATACCGTGCAGTTGCCGGCCAGCGAACGGCTGGCCCTGCCGGACCCCCTGACCGTCTGGGTTGCCCGGCAGGATGACCGGCCGATAGGCATGATCATGCCCATTGTGGCATCCGCCGGCTACTCCGGGAACATCTACCTGCTGGTTGGCGTGGACATGCAGGGCACCATTCTTGGCGTCCGGGTAACCAGCCACAGGGAAACCCCGGGGCTGGGCGACCGTATCGAGACCAAGAAATCGGACTGGATCAAGAGCTTCGACGGCCGGTCGCTCGGCGAACCACCCCACCGGGAGTGGGCCGTGAAAAAGAACGGCGGCCAATTTGATCAGTTTACCGGCGCCACGATCACTCCGAGGGCCGTGGTAAAGGCTGTTCAGAAAGCGCTGATCTATTTTCGAGAGAATCGCCGGGTAATCCGGGAGCGTCTCAACGAAGCGCCGTCTCAGAGGAACGAAGCCCTCAAACCGGAAGCGATTGCTGGCGAATCATCCAACACGGAGCATTCCTGATCATGGCGACCAAATCTTCCAGCGAAATCATCCGCGACGGTCTCTGGGACAATAACCCGGCACTGGTGCAGGTTCTCGGGCTGTGTCCCTTGCTGGCCGTTACCAGCACCGTTGTGAATGCCATTGGTCTTGGCGTGGCAACCCTGATGGTGCTTATGGGTTCCAACCTTGCCGTGTCACTGATTCGCAACTTTGTCAGTGAATCCGTGCGCCTGCCAGCTTTTGTCATGATCATCGCTTCCTTCGTGACCTGCGCCGAATTGCTGATGCAGGCATTTACCTACGAGCTCTATCAGATTCTGGGCATCTTCATTCCGCTCATCGTGACCAATTGCGCTATCCTTGGCCGGGCCGATGCCTTTGCCTCCAAAAACGCACCTGGCCCGGCCCTTCTGGACGGAGCCATGATGGGGCTCGGTTTTCTCGCAGTACTGGCTGTGCTCGGCGGCATTCGGGAGCTCACCGGTCAGGGAAGCCTGTTTGTTGACATGAACCTGCTGCTCGGCCCCGCGGCCGCCGACTGGGTCGTCCGACCGTTCGAAAATTACCCAGGCATGCTGTTTATGATCCTGCCACCCGGTGCCTTTGTGGGCCTCGGCCTGCTGATTGCCCTGAAAAACAGCATCGATAACCACCTGAAAGAACGCCGAAAGGCCAGCGAACCGGCTCCGATAGAGGCTGGAAGCAAACGGGTCCGGATTACCGGGAACATCTCCTGACCCCCGGTTAGCAACTGACTGAGCGCTGATGAACAAACTCAAACGTGTTGAGATCTTTACCCGGCTGCGGGACGCCAACCCCCATCCGACCACGGAGTTGAACTACTCGAGCCCGTTCGAGCTGTTGATTGCGGTAATCCTGTCGGCTCAGGCAACGGACGTGGGCGTGAACAAGGCTACCGGTAAGCTGTTTCCGGTGGCCAACACGCCGGAAGCCATACTGGCTCTGGGTGTTGATGGCCTCAGGGAATACATTAAAACCATTGGCCTGTTTAACAGTAAGGCCGAAAACGTTATCAAGACCTGCCGTATTCTTATTGAGAAACACGATGGCCGGGTACCGGAAAACCGGGAAGACCTGGAAGCGCTTCCCGGCGTAGGACGCAAAACCGCGAATGTGGTTCTCAATACGGCATTCGGTCACATGGCGATGGCCGTGGACACCCATATCTTCCGGGTTTCAAACCGCACTGGAATTGCGCCGGGAAAGAACGTTCTGGAAGTGGAGAAACGGCTGCTGCGTCTGGTCCCCAAAGAGTTCCTGCTTGACGCCCACCATTGGCTGATCCTTCATGGCCGCTATACCTGTACCGCCCGGAAACCCAAATGCGGGGCCTGTTCTATTGAAGATCTCTGCGAATTCAAACATAAGCGGGATTACCTTTAAGCCAGACCCGATACCTTGCAACAGGAACAGCAAAGCCGGCGTCACGCCGGCTTTTTACTGGCAGCTGTCTCCTTGTTAACGCTGGCCCAGCATCTTCTCCTTCAGATCCTTCTGGGCAGGCTTATCGGACAGCCAGATTCCGAACAGGGCTTTTTTGAAAGCCAGGTCACCTAAGGTGTCCTTGTGCTCACCGTTCTTGAGAACTTTCACACCCTTCCCGGGCAGGTAGACCAGATCAAACACATCACCTTCGGTAATTTCTTCCTGAAACACCGCCATAAACTGGTCAACATCTTCCTGAATGGCGGACATATCACCGTCGGTTGACGCCTTGAAACCGTCCAGCGTGGCCTCTGTCATCCGCTCACTGGTGATCATGCCGGAAATGATGTGCAGAGTAATGGCCTGGGGCTCATCCGCATTAATCACGGTTTCGCCGTCGTTGATGGTTTCCGGCACGTAAAGACCACCGACGTACAGATCCATGAACCACTTGGAACGGGTGCCTGCACCGTTCAGCTTCAGTTCGGTATCCATGGCGGAGTATGTATCCGGGACATCAACACCTTCAACGGTCAGTGCTGAGGCCGGTGCGGACAGCACGACCGCCATCATAAGGGAGGTAAAGCTGATTATAAGAGCCTTCTTCATAGTCCTTTCCTTTTCGATCGTTATTATTGACGTGTTTCATTCGTGCACCGGGTTTCGACACCCTTATCCCCGCCCGGTCCCGGCATTCTATCAATGAGGCCGGCCAGAAAGGCGCAACCTGGTTCTCATTTGCAGCGATCCTGAAACACAAAAGCCAACCAGGAGTATCCTGATTGGCTTTTTGCGGTCGAACTGCCAGAAAGGGCTTATTTGAACAGCAGGTTCCCTGACAAGCCTTCCTTCTCAAGGATTTCCCGGAGCCGGCGAAGCGCCTCAACCTGGATCTGGCGAACACGCTCGCGAGTCAGCCCGATTTCCTGCCCGACCTCTTCCAGGGTGCTCACCGGGTAGCCTCGCAGGCCAAAGCGACGGGAAAGCACTTCCTGCTGCTTGTCGCTAAGCTGATCAATCCATTTTTCCAGACAGGAACACATGTTGTTGTCCTGCAGGAGATCGGCAGGATCAGACGCGCCCTCATCCGCCACTGTGTCCAGCAGAGACTTCTCGCCACCGCTGCCGATGGGCGTATCCATGGACGCGACACGCTCGTTGAGGCCCAGCATTCGTTTCACGTCCGAAACCGGCTTGTCCACCATCTTCGCAATCTCTTCCGCCGATGGCTCATGGTCCAGTTTCTGGGTCAGCTCCCTCCCGGCCCGCAAGTAGAGGTTCAGCTCCTTTACCACGTGAATCGGCAGCCGAATAGTACGGGTCTGGTTCATGATCGCCCGTTCAATGGTCTGGCGAATCCACCAGGTTGCATAGGTGGAGAAGCGGAACCCACGCTCCGGATCAAATTTTTCAACGGCCCGGATCAGGCCCAGGTTACCCTCTTCAATCAGGTCAAGCAGGGTGAGGCCCCGGTTCACGTAACGGCGGGCGATCTTGACCACCAGACGCAGGTTACTTTCGATCATCCGCTTGCGGCCAGACTCCTCTCCCTTGCGCGCCAGGCGGGCAAAATAGACTTCTTCTTCAGGAGTCAGGAGGGGTGAAAAACCGATTTCGTTGAGATAAAGCTGAGTGGCGTCCAGCTGTTTCTGGCTGGTGAAATAACGCCCCTTGGTGGGAAAATCCTCTTCGACCGCCGCAACCTCTTCGGTCACGTCCTTGTCGACTTTTTCTTCAGCTAACAGCTGATCTTCTGAGTCATCAATATCTGACACACGATCCATGATGATGTCTTCTTGCTCTGCTGACATTTGTCTTGCCCCGCCTCTCAATAATCCTGGATGTTCGCCCGATACTTCTTGTTATTGCGGACGTTTTCGTCTTCATGTTTTTTCTTCAGGACATTTTGTTGGTCGGCCTGTTACGGCCTTTACCGTTTTTGTTTTTTTGCGAACGCGGTTTATTTGTCAGTGCCGGGGAGTGCGATCAGGCAGCCTGCTGACTGCTCGGTTCACTGGCGCGGTGGCAGATAATGGACTGGATCGACCGGATTGCCATTTTTTCGGATCTCAAAATGCAATATGGGTCGTTCAGCACCACTGCTACCGAGCTCTGCAATCACCTGCCCGGCTTTCACATCCTCCCCTTCCTGCACCAGAATCTTCCGGTTATGAGCGTAAGCACTCAAATAGTGCTCGTTGTGATTCACAATAATCAGGTTGCCGTATCCAAGCAACCCGTTGCCGGCGTAAACCACATTTCCCGTGGCTGCGGCTCTAACAGCATCCCCGGCTTGCCCGGCGATATCAATACCTTTATTGACTTTTCCGGATGTTGAGTATCCAGCAATTACGGTGCCAACATGCGGCCAGCGCCACTCAATGCGGGCGACGGTCTGGGTCTGGGACCCCAGCGGCGCATCCTTGCGAGGCGCCCTCGTGACCGAGGGTTTTGGCGCGGTAGCCGCTGTCTGTCTCGGCGTTAAAACCCGGCTTTGGGTGTTGGAGGCAGACGCCGCAGGCCTGCTTGCTGAACCAGTCTGACTGCCAGAGGTTACAGTTTCGCGAAGATCAAGGCGCAGCACCTGACCGGCTTTCAGGTTCCAGGGAGGACCCATGCCGTTGGCATTGCCAAGCTCACGATAATCCCGCCCGTACCGCCAAGCTATGCTGTAGAGGGTTTCGCCCGGTTTGACAACGTGCCGGCCCCAGTATACCGGAGGGTTATATAGATCATCCTGGTACAGTGCCGGGGTGTTACAGCCGGAAAGAAACAGCAGTGCAATGAGGGAAATCAGTGGGAAGGACCGGTACTGCGTCTTTTTCAGGGGGCGAGAGGATTCACAGGCACCAGGCGGGAACCGCGGGGACGCCGGAAGATCGGCATTGAGTAACCCAGGCAAAAATCTCACAGAAATAAAAATAACCCAGTTATGAAAAATCCGTATAAACCACCCAGCCTGTAGAAGCAAATTCTAAAATTTTAATAGTAACTTGCTAATATATTGCACATTTCCCGATGGGATCCAAGTTACTACCCGGCCACCCCTGTTACCTGCCGAAACACTTATTTTGTGCGTCAGGTAACACTTTCGCACAGTTTTGCCGCCCCGCTACCCGGCCTGAGCGACGCTCCGGCTGCGAAAACCGACCCACTCAACCAGCAAAACAAGACAGAACCCGGCCAACGCCATCAACACTGCCAGTGCTATCTGAGGGTCCTGCCCGGCCTGTTCGGCGAATGTCCAGGGCCAGATGCTTACCTCATTAAGGGGCACCTGTTCACCGGCACTGTTGGTGCGCCAGCTGAGTATTTCTTTCCAGGGCCAGACCTTATTAAGGGCGCCGACCATGAATCCTGTCAGCAAAGCCAGCACCAGATCATGAAAGTGATGAAACGCCCAGGTAATCAGACGCGCTATCGATAACAGGCCGACCACACAGCCCGCCATAAACAGCAGCAAAACGCCCATATCCAATGACTTGATGGCCGCCAGGACCGGCGCATACATACCGATAATGACCAGAATAAAGCTGCCGGAAATACCGGGAAGAATCATGGCACAGATGGCGAGCGCCCCGGCACCGAAGAACGCCAGACCAGACGGTGAAACCTGTCCCGCAGACAAGGTGGTAATCCACCAGGCAACCACAATACCGGCCAACAGCGGTGCCAACAGTGCCACTTTGTAGTGTCGCACCTGGCGGCCCACATGCCACACCGAGGCAACGATCAGACCAAAGAAAAAGCTCCAGATGAGGATGGGGTATTCCACCAATACATAACTGATCGCTGAAGCCAGCGTCGCAATACTGATGAGAATGCCCGCCAGCAGGCATACCAGAAAGGTGCCGTCGCAGGCGTGCCAGAACGCCCTGAAATTGCCCCGGAACAGGTGCCGGAAAACTGCAACGGGCACGGCATTAATGGCTTCCAGCAACCGGAAGTAGACACCGGTAATGAATGCAATGGTACCGCCGGACACACCCGGCACAATATCGGCGGCCCCCATGGCGATACCGCGAAGAAAGACCGCCGCTGGACGATGGCTACGCGCGGATTCGGGACTGGCACTATTCGATACGGGACTGTTCATAACTATCGGACAACTCCTCCGAGCAGAGGCACAAACCGGACAGGTTCGAGCTCCTTGTGGTCAAAACGGGCGCCGCGACGAGTCACTTCCACCAGCACCTGACGTTCCTCACCGACCGGTGCAATCAGAACACCCCCGTCCGCCAACTGGGTAAGCAGCTCACCGGGAACCTCAATAGGTGCCGCCGTCACGATAATACCGTCGAAAGGGCCACGCTCCGGCCAGCCCATGCCGCCATCGGCGTGCTTGAAAAATACGTTTCTGGCGTGCAACTGCCGCAAACGCTCCCGGGCCCGGTCCTGAAGCGGTTTGATACGTTCAACGCTGTAGATCTCAGCAAACAGGCGCGAGAGCACAGCGGTCTGGTAACCGGATCCAGTACCCAGCTCCAGCACATTTGAGGGACGGTGAGCCAGCATCAGTTCGGTCATCCGGGCCACGATGTAAGGCTGGGAAAGGGTCTGCCCGTAGCCAATCGGCAGCGATGTGTCTTCGTAAGCCCGATGGGACAGGGCTTCATCCAGAAAAATGTGCCGGGGCACCTCTCCCACAATCTCAAGAACCTTGTCTGATTCAATGCCCGCTTCCCTCAGGCGCTGAACCAGCCGCATCCGGGTACGGCGGGAGGTCATCCCGATGCCTTCGAGCTGAGCCGTCATCCACTGCCCTCCAGCGTACCCAGCCATTCCCTGAGCGGAACCAGTGCCTCATGGCGGGTCATGTCAATGTGAACCGGCGTCACCGACACGTAGCCTTCACGAATGGCGTGGAAATCCGTTCCGGGGCCGGCATCACCGCCCGCCCCGGCGGCACCGATCCAGTACCGCTCCCTGCCCCGGGGACAGGTCATTGGAACCGCACCTTCTGCCCGTTCACGATGACCAAGCCTGGTAACACGAATACCGGCCAGTTGCTCCCAGGGCACATCCGGGACATTCACATTGAGAATGGAGCGCGGTCCAAGGACCAGGGGGCGTTCGCTCTCAAGGAGCATCCGGACAACCCGGGCCGCCGTCTCGTAATGAAAATAACCGTTGTTAACCAGCGAAACGGCAATGGCAGGCAGTCCGAGGTGGCGTCCTTCGGTGGCCGCAGCTACGGTGCCTGAGTAGATAATGTCATCGCCAAGGTTGGCGTGGGTATTGATGCCTGAAACCACGCGTTCAAAGGGTTGCCGGAACAGGCCGTTTACCGCCAGGTGTACACAGTCTGTCGGCGTTCCATCCACGGAACGAAAGCCGTTGGGATGTTCCTCCACGGTCAGGGGGCGGTTCAGGGTCAACGCGTTACTGGCACCGCTGTGATCGCGGTCAGGCGCCACTACCTCAAGCTCACCAAGCCCCCTCAGCCCCTCGTACAGAGCAATCAGCCCCAGTGAATGAACGCCGTCATCATTCGACAACAGAATACGCACAGTGTTCTCCGCTAGCCTTGTTGTTCGTTATGTCGGCCGAGGCTCATGTCCTCAAGCTCAAAAATATCATTCAAAATCGTCGTGGCGTACTGCCCCGGAGAAAGTAAAAACGCCAACTCCAGACAGTCGTCACCCTGCCAGTGCCAGACAAGATCTTCCGGCCTTGCCGCCAGGGGCCTGCGCTCAGGTTTCATACGGGTGACCGAGAACAGATCCGCCAGCCCGGGTGTCTGCGACACAATACCTCGTTCCAGCGCCTCCAGCGGCCCCGTGGCCGTGGTGCCGCCGTCGCCCCACAGCGGGCCGGTTGCCGAAGCCTCAGCCCAGCTGCCATCCTGGACGCGGGCGGCAAGCACCTCATTGAACAGCCAGGAGCGCGCCGCCGAAAAATACAATACGTTTTTAGCGCCCTCGCTTCCAGCGCGCTTTTTACCTCCGCGACCTTTTCCACCCGATCGGCTACGCCGGTTCAACGCTGACGGATCGATATGGAGAGCCCGGTCCAGATTGGCGCCATCTCTTCCAAACCGCTGGGGACCGAAATAGTTCGGAGCGCCGACAGTAGCCAGCCGCTGAAGGGCGCTTTCTATCGCCTGCCGATCCCCGGAAACATTCCTCAGGGTAATCACGAAACGGTTACCCCGGTGGTCACCGCGACGCAACTTCCGCGCATCCCGGAAGGCAGATACCACCGGCCAGCGGGAGGAAACCTCTTGAAGCAGATCTGCGTCCTCAGCCTCACGGCCCGGACGATAGAGGCTGAACCACTGACGGGTTACCGCATGACGATCCTTCAGACCACAAAAACCCACGTCAAAGCTGCGGCAGTGAGTAAGGCGCGCCAGTTCACGGGCAACAAACTCGGTATTGTCGCCGACTTTCTCCAGCCTCAGGCAGAGGTGCTCCCCGCGACCCCTGACTTCCGTTGACTCCGGAGCGGTCAGCTCTCCAGCCAGGTCCAGAACCTCGTCCACGAAGAAATCCGCGGGTGACACCTTGAGCTGGGCATGCGCCAAACGCACGCCCCCAGAGGTTGGCCAGTCAAGCCTCCAGTGGCTCACGAATCCACCGCTTCAAGCAGGCAAATGGCCTGACAGGCAATACCCTCACCACGGCCGGTGAAACCAAGCTTTTCCGTTGTTGTTGCCTTGACGCTGACACGGCTGGCGGGAACCCCCAGATCCTCCGCAATGTTCAGGCGGATAGCATCGATATGAGGCGCTATTTTCGGGGCCTGGGCAATTACCGTGGTATCAACATTGATCACACTGAACCCTTCATCACGCACACGCGCCATTACCCGACGCAGCAGATCACGACTGTCTGCCCCCGCCCACTCGTCACTGGTGTCGGGAAAAAAATGGCCAATATCGCCAACTGCCACGGCACCCAGAAGCGCATCAGCCAGTGCGTGCAAGAGTACGTCGCCATCGGAGTGAGCCTTCAGCCCCTGGGAATGCGGAATGTTTACACCGCCGATAATGACAGAGTCGCCTTCACAGAAGGCATGGACATCGAAGCCCTGACCAATACGCATAATGTGCTCCGGAAAACTCGGGAAATCAGAACCGGCTCAGGATAAAACCTGCGAGTGCCAGATCCACAGGTACCGTTATTTTAAGGTTGTCAGGCCGCCCCTCAACCAGAACCGGCATGTTACCGGAAAACTCAATGGCAGAGGACTCATCGGTGACCGGAAGCTCCTCCCTGAGAGCGGCCTCCAGGGAATCAACCAGCAACCGGTAGCGGAACATTTGAGGCGTAAGGGCCCGCCACAGGTCCGAACGGTCGACGGTCTCGGCGACTTCGTGGAGCTCGCCGGTATCGGCTCTCTTGAGAGTATCTGCCACCGGCGAAGCGAGGAGGCCACCAACAGGATGGTCGTAGAGCCGCTCAATGAGATTGGACAGATCCCGGGTGTGAAGGCATGGCCTGGCGGCGTCGTGAACCAGAATCCAGTCATCATCCGCTACCTGCTCCGCCATAGCATGCAGTGCCGACAAAACCGAACAGGCGCGCTCAGAGCCGCCAGTACAGGTCTGGATACGACTATCGCGGCTGGCCTCTGTATCCGGCCACCAGTGATCGGCGGGATGCAGTGGCACCATGCAGCCGGAAAAAGGCGCGGAATCCATCAGTCGGGACAGGGTGATATCGAGAATGAAACGTTGATCGATCCGAAGATACTGTTTCGGTTGCCCGGCCTGCATACGCTGGCCAATGCCTGCGGCAGGAACAATCAGCCAAAGTCTCGGAGCGGTCATAGACAATCAGTTTTCGACAACGAGGAAAAAGGTCTCGTCTTCCCTGATCAGGCCAAGGTTCATCCTGGCCCGTTCTTCGACGGCGCCCTGCTCGTTGCGCAAATTCCTGACCTCGGCATAGAGACGTTCATTGCGGGTAGCCAGTTCGGCATTTTCTTTACGTTGCTCAGCAATGGACTGCTCGAGTGCCCACACCTGCGCAAAGCTGCCTTCCCCGACCCACAGGCGCACCTGGAGCAGGAGAATCGCAACCACCATTAGGGTCCAGAGCAACTTCATTGCCGATACCGTTCAAAAATTAATCAGTCAGAATAACAACGCCGGACGTTGAGTATAGACCTTAGAGTAGATTAGCAACAAATTCTTCTAACTGCCTGTACAAAAAGGCCATCGCATCCAAACTTTCGCCCGGAACACGATGGCCTTAACAGTTTTCTGCTGACGACCGGCCTGACACTTTGCCAGAACCGGTCAAATCCGTCGATCAGCCCTGCCCCTTGATCTCGCTCAGACCGCGATACGGCGCCTTGCCGTCCAGGGCTTCTTCAATGCGCAGCAGTTGGTTGTACTTGGCAACCCGATCCGAACGACACAGGGAGCCGGTCTTGATCTGGCCTGCACAGGTCGCCACAGCCAGATCGGCAATGGTGGTGTCCTCGGTTTCACCGGAGCGGTGCGAGATCACTGCCGTAAAGCCGGCATCCTGGGCCATTTTGATGGCATCCAGGGTTTCGCTCAGACTGCCGATCTGGTTGAACTTGATCAGGATGGAGTTGCCAACTCCCCTGTCGATACCCTGCTTCAGGATCTTGGTGTTCGTTACGAACAGATCGTCACCGACCAGCTGAACCTTGCTACCCAGCTTGTCAGTCAGAACCTTCCAGCCGTCCCAGTCGCTCTCGTCCATGCCGTCTTCAATAGACACGATCGGGTAACGCTCACACAGACCGGCGAGGTAATCGGCAAAGCCCTCGGAATCGAAGCTCTTGCCCTCACCGGAAAGCTGATACTGGCCGCCCTTGTAGAATTCGGAAGACGCACAGTCCAGAGCCAGAGTCACATCGGTTCCCAGCTTGTAACCGGCCTTCTCAACCGCTTCCTGAATCACCGCCAGCGCCGCTTCGTTGGAGGGCAGGTTCGGGGCAAAACCGCCCTCGTCACCAACTGCAGTGTTCAGGCCCTGGGCCTTGAGTACTTTCTTCAGGCTGTGAAAAATTTCCGCACCAACACGCAGGGCCTCGGAGAAGCTTTTGGCAGACACCGGCTGCACCATGAACTCCTGGATATCAACGTTGTTATCCGCGTGCTCACCACCGTTCAGGATGTTCATCATCGGCACCGGCATGGAAAACTTGCCAGACGTACCGTTGATGTCGGCAATGTGCGCGTACAACGGCTTGCCCAGAGAGATCGCCGCCGCTTTGGCCGCCGCCAGGGAAACCGCCAGAATTGCGTTGGCGCCCAGGTTGGCCTTGTTCTCGGTGCCATCCAGCTCCAGCATGATGTTGTCCAGAGCACGCTGATCGGCCGCATCTTTGCCGATAAGGGCATCACGAATTTTGGTGTTTACAGCCTCAACCGCCTTCAGGACACCCTTGCCAAGGTAACGGGATTTATCGCCATCACGCAGCTCCAGCGCTTCCCGGGAACCGGTGGAGGCACCGGACGGCGCGCAGGCAGTGCCCACAGTGCCGTCTTCGAGGATAACGTCTGCTTCGACAGTGGGGTTACCGCGGGAATCCAGAACCTCACGGCCTTTGATGTTGGCAATCTTGGTCATTCTTCTCTGTCTCCAAGTTTGTGTTCAAATTTGGGAGTCAGAGCGAGCGGGAACGGCCCTGCGAAAACCGCTACAAGCACATCCATGTGCGCTTGTTTCGGGCCATCCTTGGCCCTCTACATTTTCGCAGGGCCGTTCCCGCTCACTCCCATAGTCCGTATAAACGCCAACACCGCCAGTCAGGCGGTGTCGATAGGTTTAAAACTTTTTACCAGATCATCTACTGCTTTCACCCGCTGCAGGAAAGGCTCCAACTGGCTGAGGCGAAGGGCGCAGGGACCATCGCACTTGGCCTGATCCGGGTCCGGGTGGGCCTCCAGGAACAAACCAGCCAAACCCTGAGACATGCCCGCCAGCGCGAGATCGGTGACCTGTGCCCTGCGGCCACCGGCAGAATCGGATCGTCCACCTGGCATTTGCAGCGAATGAGTCACGTCGAACATCACCGGCACGTTCATCGATTTCATAATACCGAAGCCGAGCATATCGACGACCAGATTGTTGTAACCGAAGCTGCTGCCCCGCTCACACAGGATCACCTTGTCGTTGCCGGCTTCCTCGCACTTGGTGATGATGTGCTTCATTTCCTGAGGCGCCAGGAACTGAGCCTTCTTGATGTTAATCACCGCGCCGGTTCTGGCCATCGCGACCACAAGGTCAGTCTGGCGACTCAGGAACGCCGGCAATTGGATAATGTCACAGACTTCAGCAGCCGGAGCCGCCTGTGCCGGCTCGTGGACGTCAGAGATGATGGGAACACCGAATTTGCTCTTAATGTCCGCCAGTATCTGCAGCCCCTTCTCAAGGCCGGGGCCCCGGAAGGAGTTCACAGACGACCGGTTGGCCTTGTCAAAAGACGCCTTGAACACGTACGGAATACCGAGCTTGCCGGTGGCCTCAACATAAGCCTGCGCCACTTCCATGGCCAGTTCCGGCGACTCGAGGACATTCATGCCGCCGAACAGTACAAACGGCCTGTCGTTGGCGACCTCGATTCCGGAAACGTTTACGGTACTCTGCGCCATACTCAGGATCCTTTCTTGTTGGCCAGCGCTGCCTCAACAAAACCCTTGAACAGCGGGTGGCCGTCGCGGGGCGTGGAGGTGAATTCCGGGTGGAACTGACAGGCCACAAACCAGGGATGATCCGGCGCCTCGACCACTTCCACCAACCGGCCATCGGTTGAGCGACCCGCGATTTTCAGGCCAGCTTCTTCCAGCCTCGCCAGGAAATGGTTGTTCACCTCATAACGATGACGGTGGCGCTCGCGGATCGTTTTCTTGCCATAACAACTGGCAATGGTTGAATTATCGCTCAGCACACAGTCCTGGGCCCCCAGCCGCATGGTGCCGCCAAGGTCCGATTCTTCAGTCCGCTCCTCACGCTCACCGGTGGCGTCCAGCCATTCGGTAATCAGGCCGACCACCGGTTCGGGGGTGTGCTCGCGGAACTCGGTACTGTGGGCGTCCTTCAGGCCGGCCACATTACGGGCGTATTCAATAACCGCTACCTGCATACCCAGACAGATGCCCAGATACGGAACCTTGTTCTCGCGGGCGTACTGAACCGTGCGGATCTTGCCTTCCACACCGCGTTCACCGAAACCACCGGGCACCAGAATGGCGTCGGCACTGGCCAGGGCCCCGGTGCCGTCACGCTCAATATCCTCGGAATCGATGTAGTTGATATTGACCTTGGTGCGGGTCTTGATGCCCGCGTGCAGCAGGGATTCGATCAGGGACTTGTAGGCGTCCAGAAGCTCCATGTATTTGCCAACCATGGCAATGGTCACTTCCTGCTCCGGGTTCATCAACGATTCAACAACGTTGTCCCACTCGCTCAGATCCGCAGGCCGGGCGTCCAGACCGAAGCGCTCGATAACCAGTTGATCCAGGCCATGCTCATAAAGCATGCGCGGAATGGCATAGATGGACCTGGCATCCTGGAGAGGAATAACGGCCCGCTCTTCAACGTTGGTGAACAGGGCGATCTTGCGGCGGGAGCTTGCATCTACCTCATGCTCGGAACGACACAGCAGAATGTCCGGCTGCAGACCGATAGAGCGCATTTCCTTGACGGAGTGCTGGGTCGGCTTGGTCTTGATCTCGCCTGCGGTGGCGATGTAAGGCACCAGGGTCAGGTGCATGAAGATCGCGCGCTGGGGCCCGACTTCCACCTTCAACTGACGGCAGGCTTCAAGGAACGGCAGGGATTCGATGTCACCCACGGTGCCACCGATTTCGATCAAGGCGACATCGGCACCGGCCGCGCCTTCCACAACACGACGCTTGATTTCATCAGTGATGTGAGGAATCACCTGAACGGTACCGCCGAGATAATCACCGCGGCGTTCCTTACGAATAACTTCTTCGTAGACACGGCCGGTAGTAAAGTTGTTACGACGACTCATCGGAGTACGGATGAAGCGCTCGTAGTGGCCCAGGTCGAGGTCTGTTTCCGCGCCATCCTCGGTGACAAAAACCTCACCGTGCTGGAACGGGCTCATGGTGCCGGGGTCCACGTTGATGTACGGGTCCAGCTTGAGAATAGTGACTTTCAGGCCGCGTGCCTCGAGGATCGCAGCCAGAGAAGCTGATGCGATACCTTTCCCCAGGGAGGACACGACACCGCCGGTGACGAAAATATAACGCGTCATGCAGATTCCATGATTGTCTGGTTCGGTGAAGGAGGGAGATTGTCATCTCAAGATGGGACGCCAGACTACCAGAAAGGCCCCACTGACTCAATCACATTCCCGTTCAACAACCAGCCGCCAAGCGGCGGCATGGGCGCCTCCCGAGTATTGTTCAGAGCACCACAAATCGCCAATGGCGATGAGTTCCCCAACGCCCTCGGAGCCTGCAAAAACCAGCGGCAGGCGGGGTCTCTCCCAGGGTGGCACCCTAAGCTCCTGAAGCCATTTCTTGAGCGATCTGGACCGGCCATCAGGGTGAAAACGAACGCGCTCCCCGCCCTGCCTCGTAAATATCCGTATTGGCGGTGGCAGGCTTTCCGGGGTAGAGACCGGCTCCAGCTTCAGGGACCATTCGCCCCAACGCCGGGCCGGACCGGGTTCGAGGGCCACCGGCGTTTCCGGCAATGGCGCTTTCTCTGGAACCAGATACAAACCACCCTGAAACCGTCGAAGGCTGAAGCCTTCAGCCCTCAATTCCGGCTCCCGGTCCTCGCCTGCAAAAAGCAGATCATGCAGGCTCTGCTGCCAGTCTGCGACCGAGGGCGGCTGAAACCCGCGCTCCCGGACCCACCAGCGAATCAGGTTCTTCTGCTCTGCCAGCGAGAGTGCCTTCAGGCCGGTTGTCGGCAAGCGGTCCCACTCACCACCGAGAGACTTCCACTGCAACGCGGCAAGTTTCCGGTTCAGGGTTTCGCTCTCGGCGCAGGCGTCGGCGGTGTGGCAAAGCCTGCGGTTCAGCCCCGGCCAGCGGGACCGCACGAGCGGCAGCACCCTGTGCCGGAGAAAATTCCGGTCGAAACGCTCGTTGGTATTGCTGGGATCGTTGATCCAGGATAGTCCGGCCGCCTGTGCCCAGTGCTCAAGCTCTGACCGCTCCAGGTGTAGCAATGGCCGAACCAGACGCCCGGCGCCCAGGGCGCGACTGGCCGGCATACCCGCCAGCCCCGCCACACCACTTCCCCTGAGCATCCTGAACAAAACGGTTTCAGCCTGATCGTCACCATGATGGGCCATCAACAGAATGTCCCCTGGCCGCATGAGCTCCTCAAGCACCCCATACCGGGCCGTGCGAGCCGCTTCCTCAATGCCACCGGAACCTCCGCGATCATCACCGGAAACAACCGACACCCGTTCAACCACCAGCGGCACTTCCAAGACGGCGCACAGCGCCCGACAGAACGCCTCGGTTTCCGACGCGTTCGGCTGCAACTGGTGATTGATATGGACAGCGTTAACGGTTCCTGCAGGGCCATGGCAATGGACGGCAAGATGCAGCAACAGGGTCGAATCCAGGCCACCACTCAGGGCAACCCAAAGGCGGGAAAAGTCGGAGAGTTCTCTGACCGGGGCACTCAAGGCCTCCGGCCAGCGGAATCCGGATCCGGGCTCAGCGCCCGGTGTCATAGCGGGTCAGCCGCTCATAGCGGCGGGCTACCAGCTCATCCAGGGGCAGGCGGCTGAGTTCTGCGACACCTTTTGCGAGAACTTCCTTGAGAGATTCCGCCATTTTCTCGGGGTTGCGATGCGCACCCCCCAAAGGCTCCCGGATAACATTATCCGCCAACCCGAGCTCTTTCAGCCGGTCTGCGGTAACCCCCATCGCCTCTGCCGCCTGAGCGGCATATTCGGCGCTCTTCCAGAGTATAGAGGCGCAGCCTTCCGGGGAAATAACCGCGTAGGTGGAATACTGAAGCATGTTCAGCTGGTCGCAGACACCGATGGCCAGTGCGCCACCAGAACCACCTTCACCAATCACCGTGGAAATAATGGGTGTTTTCAGCCGCGACATCACCGCCAGATTGAAAGCGATGGCCTCACTCTGGCCCCGCTCCTCGGCACCGATGCCCGGGTAGGCACCCGGCGTATCGATAAAGGTCAGGATCGGCATCCTGAACCGCTCGGCCATTTCCATCAGGCGCAGGGCCTTGCGATACCCCTCTGGACGTGGCATGCCGAAGTTGCGCTTGACCTTGTCACGCACTTCCCGGCCCTTCTGGTGACCGATGACCATCACCGGCTTGTCATCCAGCCGGGCAGTACCGCCCACAATGGCAAGATCGTCGGCATAGCGGCGGTCACCGTGCAGTTCGTCGAAATCCTCGAAAATCGATTCGATGTAATCGAGGGTATAGGGCCTGCGCGGATGCCGGGCAAGACGGGAAACATCCCAGGGCTGAAGGTCGGAGAAAATACTCTCCGTCAGGCTGACGCTCTTTTTCTTCAGCCGGGTAATTTCGTCGGAGATGTTGATGTCGGTGTCGTTGCCGACCATACGAAGCTCTTCAATCTTGGCTTCCAGGTCGGCAATTGGCTGTTCGAAATCCAGATAATTAGGGTTCATGATGTTCCATCATTTTTTGCCAGGCGGGACAACGCTCCGCCAAACCAGAATT
>Ga0208300_100158_pt1 | contig 70767 bp, 66 predicted proteins | sample 23_taG_FD_184096 | JGI IMG/M metagenome (GOLD analysis project Ga0208300, IMG submission 184096) | Marine viral communities from Cariaco Basin, Caribbean Sea - 23_WHOI_OMZ (SPAdes) (version 2) | ecosystem: Environmental > Aquatic > Marine > Oceanic | place: Caribbean Sea: Cariaco Basin...
CCGACACGGGTAAGGGCATCACGGACACGGCCGGAAAACTCACAGGCGACAAGGGCAGTTGGTTGGCGGGTCATGACAGCAGGTCTCCGATGTAGGGTGTGCCGCGCTGTTTGCGATCCAGGGTCCAAAACTTTTCACGGCGGGCCTGAAACGGGTTGTTCAGTATCTCGTGGCAACGCTTTTGCCGGGCATCGTTGCGGGCGTGCATTTCGTTGCAGAACTGGTGAGTCCAGCAGACGGAGCAATCGCAACCGGGCTCATGCTTGGGCTTGTAGCGCTGTTGGCTATTCACGCCCTATTCCTCTTCCAGCAACTGGCGGACAAGCAAAGCGACGTTGACCATCTGGCGCTTGCCGATTTTCTTGGTCGGGAGATAGCCCCGTTGAATCCAGGACTCAACCACGCGGGGTTCATCGCCCATGCCGATCCAGTCGGCAAACTTGGGCCACGGCCTGATTGGCGGTGCGCCAATGAGGTTTTCCGGTCCTACGCCTTCCATATCCATACGCTTTGTTCCACTATGTTTGGCAATGGGCAATCTTTAGTACCTGTACTATGTACAAGATACAGGATCAATACTATGCCGGTAATATGTACTTGTACATAGTACGGAGGTTGAAATTATTTAATGGGAAAAGGCATTACTGATAGAGCAATGCTATTGATTGGCATGGCAGGCCCTACAGAGCTTGCTAAGGCTGGGGATACTGACTACCCGCGCTGGACTAACATCAAGCGCGGTAGGGCGCGTGTTGGGGCAGAAGAAATAGAGATTCTCGGGTCGTTCTTCCCAGCCTACCGGTGGTGGCTGATGACCGGCGAAGTCATGCCCGAGGTGGGCCAGACTAGCCCAGACTACGACGAGGCCAACTCAAAGTTACCCAGTCACAACGCGGGATAGCGATCACAAAGGAAGCTGCTAGGCGCTGGTTTTCCCGGTTCTACAGGGTCAAGTAAGAGTAGGCTCAACGAAGATGCATAAGACCTAGTACATAACGCTGACGCTCTTAAATATCAGAAAATCGAAAGTGGTTAAGAGTAGCTGCCACAGCACCTAAAACAAGGCACCCCGTAAAGGAAAATATTATTGGACATCAAGGATAAAGTTGCACACAAGGCGATGGAATCGGGGGGAAGGCTACGAGTAAAAAGTGCGCTAAATCCGATTCTTTGGCTAAGCGCAATCGTTACAGCACCCGGGCTTGGCTATTTAATATTCACGGAAAAAGAAGCTTCAACTTTAATGCAGTTATTCATTTTCTCCCCTGTATTTTGCGCGATATTTGGCTTCTGTTATTTATTAATATTCGACAGAGACAAACTGCAATCCGAGGATTATCAGATAAGGAAAAGGACTCTCGAGCTTGTACAAGAGAAGGGTGACTCTTTTCCAGTAATAGCTAGAACACTGGAAGCTGTAACAAATCCAGCGGCGCACAGACTAGGCAGAGACATAGAGGAGGGCAACGAATGAAGAAATCATACATCTTTATATACAACCCTTCACTAGGGACTCACGAAGAAGTAAAAAAATTTATCGATTCATGCAGCGAAATAACAACCTGGCGATTTGAGCTAGCAAACACATATTTCTTCGTTTCAGAGAAAAGCGCAGAAGAACTATACGAACTTGTTGCTGCACATCTCGGCGAAGGAAAAGGCACATTCATTATCACGGAATACGCCGACAACTCCCAAGGACTATTAAGTGAAAGGTCATGGTATTTGTTAAACAACAAAAGACTACCCCCAAGAACAAAACCGATAGAAAATGATTAACCAACCCCTCATCCCCCGAATCGGATAAGGGCAATTATACCCCTAAATATTTTTGATTTTTTATTTCTATATGCAGAACACCGGTGATAGAGCACGGCTTTTGATCAAGAAGCTAGGGCCCAAAAAAGCGAGCGCGCAAGGCGGCGGCGACCATGACCGCTGGAAGAGCGTGAGCAAAGGAGCGGTGCGAGTAACCACTGAAGAAATTGACGTGTTGGTTGAGGTGTTTCCGGGATATGCCCTTTGGCTGACAACCGGACAGGTTGCGCCCGAGATCGGCCAAACAAGCCCAGAATACGACGAGGCCAACTCAAAGTTACCCAGTCACAACGCGGGATAGCGATCACAAAAGAAGATGCTAGGCGCTGGTTTTCCCGGTTTCACAGGGTTTAAGGAAATTGCAGTCAAGGAAGAAGAAATGAGCGGATATTTCGAAAAAATAAGTTCAGAGCTCGGATTCAGGTTTGTACTAAAAACTGCGATTGGCGAGACAGTATTAACTTCCGAAACGTACAGAACCAGATCAAGCCTTGAGAACGCTATAGAATCGGTAAAGAAAAACGCTCCATTTTTTGAGAGATATGAACTCAAGGAATCAAAGCACGGACGCTTCTTCTTCAATTTAAAAGCAAGCAATCACCAAGTAATTGGAACTAGTCAGATGTACGCATCTGAACGCAGTGCTCGAAACGGAATGAAGCTGGTAGCTGAGTCGGCTGGTGCCAAGGAAATAAGAGACTACACAGAAAAGAAGCCCGAACACATAGGGAGTGTAAGAACGTTTCTTGCTGCACTGGAGGGAGTAGAGCCAGATATAGATTCCGTCATATTCTTTCGCGGGCATGAAGACTATAGATTCGAGCTTTCCCCTGGGATATACAGAAAGCCCGGCTGGATAAAAAATGAGAGCGCAATGTTTCACGAGTTAAAAATAAAATGTCCAACGGAATTTTTATCGGCCAGATTTGTTTTTGACTCACTCGTGAAGATGCAGCACTACTCTTTACCTACAAGACTCCTAGACCTGACTACCAACCCTTTGGTTGCACTTTACTTTGCATGCCTCGGCAGCGAAAGCGATGACGGCGAAGTTGTTGCAATAAAAGTTCCAAAGTCGGAGATAAAATACAACGACAGCGACACCGTGAGCCTACTCTCCAACCTCGCAATAATGCCATCAAACTGTAGATTAGCAAGCAAGCAAGAAATAGAGAAACTAACTAGAGAAGTGCAGCGTGAGAAGCCCTACTTCGAGAACAGAGCAAGTCCTTCAGAATTAAACAAGGTTGTTTGCGTCAAGCCGATACTGGACAATCCAAGAATAATAAAACAAGAAGGCGCCTTTTTGCTTTTCGGAGTAAATAAATTCAAAGATAGGCAAGCACAAATACCTAAAGAGTACATAGCACTTAACAGGGGCAGCAGACTTATCATCAAGGGCAGCGAAAAAGCCAAGATAAAACAACAAATTCAAAAATTCGGAATAAGTGAATCGTCTATATTTCCTGAAATAGAAAACGTTGCAAACCACATTAAATCCGCATACCAAATCTAATAAAAGACAGATGATCCCACAGCCACCAACGGACAACCTATACAAATTCTTAGCCATTAGCGGGCTAATAACGATTGGCGCCTCTTCTATATTTTATGAAAAATACGACAACGACCTTATCGAGCGAAAAATAGATATAGATCGCACATCAAGAATACTCGCTGCCAAGTCCGAAAGCGAGGCGGCACAATCCGAGATAAACTCGCTCATCACCGAGGGCAAGGCGGAGATACTGAAAACACAGATGAACATGGCACTAATGCAGCCAGGAGGGATCTCGAAACAAGATACCCAAGACCATATCGACGCCATCGAGGCTCAAGAGCAGAATTTAAGAAGATTACACGAAATAAAACTTTCATTAAGCATAGAACAAATAGAACAAAACGCTGACGAGCACAAACTAAAGTTATTAGAAAAGAGAGCATCTCACGTAAAACTGGTAGCACTTATCTCTTCCGCTTTCGGAATCTTCATGTCGTTCCTAGGATTCACTCTTTGGTACACGAGAAGCCAGAAATTTATAGATGAGTCTGTCCGCAATGGCTTCCATACGCACAAACAATCTTCAGATTTGTCGAAAAAGTGTCGCAGACATAGCGGATCAATGCGGAATAGAGTGTTGCGCCGAATTCGCTAACATTATGATCTGCATGAAAAAGTGAAGATTAGCGTCGTAATGCAGACAATCTAAAACGGGTTCAAATCCCCCGGCTCCACCAAATGCAAGTTTTCACATGTACCCACATGACTGAAAACACCCCCTGAAAGCCCGCCCCGTGCGGGCTTTCTTGTATCTACACGTTCCCCGGTAAATCCATGCCGCATTGCGCTTCGTGTATCCCCTGCGCGTCTCCCACGCAAACTTCAATTGCCGGCCGGGTATATGAGCACGCTGAAATTGAGCATCGCACCTTCACCGGTAAGCTGGTCGCCAGCCTTGATGCGGATGTTTCGCTGTTTCTTGAGCCTGGCACCCCGACCTCCCGAGGGCACCGAATAGGCATTGGGACGTCCCACCAGTTACGAATCTGACAGGCGACTGTTTATGGTCGGCCATGTGTCTGTCAGCTGCCCAGTGCTCACTTCGCTGCTAAGTGCGTTCCCAACGCTCGGCTGATCGCGTCATGGAGGCGTGTTGTATCCACCGGCTTGTGCAGCAACAGGGCGCCGGTGCTTTGCGCTTCACGCAGGCGATCGGGGGCGGTATCGCCGGTGATGATGAAGGTGGGCGGCAGGACGCCGAGGCGCTCACGCAGGGCTGCCATCACATCAGCGCCGGTCTGACCGTCACGCAACCGGTAATCGACAATCAGCAGATCGGGCAAGGCGCTGCACCCCTGCAGGGCGCTGGCGGCGGAGTCGGCAACCAGACAGCGGCAGCCCCAGGAGGAAAGCAGCTCACTCATTGCCACGCGGACCGCTTCGTCATCATCGACCACCAGCACCGAGACGCCATCGAAATTGGCTAGCTTTCGGACCGGTGCGCTGGTGTCGCTGACGACACCGCCCTGCTCGACCGGAACGATCAGACGAAAGACCGAGCCCTTGCCCGGCACCGATGCCAGTTCCAGCTCGACTTCCAGGGTATTGCATAGCCCCTGAACAATGGCCAGCCCCAGGCCAAGCCCTTTGCGCCGGTCACGCTCGGGGTTACCCAGTTGGAAAAATTCCTGAAAGACTGCCTGGCGGTTTTCTTCGGCAATGCCTATGCCGGTATCCCAAACTTCGATATGCGCCATGGCACCACGCCTGCGACACGCCACCAGAACACCGCCCTGTTCGGTGTAACGCAACGCGTTGCTGATCAGGTTACGCAGGATCAGTTCGACCAGTGAAGGATCGGTATCGACGGCCAGTACGGTATCCCGGCAGCGATAGACCAGCCCCTGGGCATCGGCCTGCGGACCGAACTCGCGCTCCAGTTTGCTGAACAACGTCTGCAGCCGGAACCCACAGGGTGCCGGTTCGATCACGCCGGCTTCCAGCCGGGAATAATCCAGCAGCGTGTTGAGCATATGCCGGGCCGACGCCGAGACCGCCGCGGCGTTATCGAGCATTTCCTGCTGACGACCATTGATGCCACTGCGCCCCAGCGCCTCCAGAAACAACCCAAGCGCGTGCAGCGGCTGGCGCAGGTCGTGACTGGCCGCGGCGAGAAAGCTGGACTTGGCCCGGTTGGCAGAGACCGCTTCGGAACGGGCCAGCTCACGCTGTTCGGACTCCGCTCGGAGCTGCTCCACCAGTTCCAGGTTGGTGAACTGCAATTGCAGACTGTGCCGAGCGGCCTGTTGCGCGCCACTGGCGAACATGGTCATGCAGAGCAGGTAGATGAAACACAGACCGCCCAGACCGAGCATCAGCGGATCAGAGCTGAACAGGCTGACAATCATCAGCGGTGCTACCGCCGGGTAAATGTAAGCACAGTAAAGCGGCATACTGGAGGCATTGATGGCAAAGGTGCCCGCTCCATGGGTAATGATCACCACCATGATCAGTAACAAGGGGATGGGGGAGCTGGCATCCAGAATGAGTAGAGGCAAAACGCCCCAGACGATACCGGTACTGGCAAATACACCCACCAGCAACCAGAACCGCCGTGGCGCGGTCATCGTTCGATGTACGACGTTGCGCAGCAGGACGTAGGTCGTGCTGTTAAGCAACCAGCTGCAGGCCAGCCAGAAAAACCCGGTACGGTCATCGAACAGCCAGTAGAGGGTCAACGCACAGAACAGGCCCAGCATGCTGGCGCCGACAATGCCTACGCCCAGCAGGTGTTGGGTAATGAGCTTGGCCTGTTCATTAAACAGGCGCGCCTCAGGCAAACGCCAGGGGGCAAGCATTTGCCCTGCCAATCCGTCGGACACTGCCACGCCCCTCCCCAAGGTCACGATGACACGCGGCATCACCAAGGCGGCGGCACGCAGTAGTCCGAAATATAGAGCATCATCGTGCCATCACCAAACAGAAAGAGGCCCGACTGCAACAGCCTGTCAGCCGAGCGGTACGCTCAACGAATAATGCCCCGGACACGGGCGGCTACCGCGGCCTCCGTGCGACTGCTGACGCCCAGCGCGGCCAATAATGCCGAGACATGGACGCGCACCGTGTTCTCAGCCATGCCAAGCTCTCGGGCAATAGCCTTGTTTGAGCGCCCCTCGGCGAGCAAGCAGAGCACCTCGACCTGCCGCGCGGTCAACGCCGGGGCGACAGCGCTCACCTCGGCGTTATCCGCATCGCTCCAGCTTTGCTTCCCTCTGAGCAGCGCGTCGATCGCAGCGGCGATCTGGTCGGCATCGGCAGCCTTGCTGAGAAAGCCATCAGCCCCCTTTTCCCGCGCCTGCGTGCGCCAGCCGAAGTCATCATTACCGGACAACACCAACACCGAGGCTACCGGGAATTGCCGTCGCAGCAGGGCGATTCCCTCCAGGCCATTCAGGCCCGGCATGCACACATCCAGAATGATCAACGCCACATCGGGGCGCTCGATACGCCTGGCTTCGGCAACCGACCCGGCTTCCAGCAGTTCGCCCAGCTGCGGATGCTGCGCCAGCAACATTGCCAGTCCGGCCCGGAACAGCGCATGATCATCAATCAGCAGAGCGCACTTCTGCGCGCTGCGTGTTCCCATTGTCACTAGCTATGTCACTCCTGTGAAATCCTGAACCCGGCATGCTCTTCAAATACGGGTTGATGCAGACCTTGACAGCCGAAGCCACCAGCAATCGAGGTTGCTGGCTCGAAGCGCACCAATCCGTCCTCGACCTCAAGGTAACCATCAACAAAGCGCACGGTTGCAGAGTTCGTCCATAAGGGGTCGCCGGAGCGACTCCCGATAATAACTATGTGACCACCCTCCAGGCGCCAGCGGCCAACACTGATCACTTCGTCTCCAACCTGGTGGCAGCCGGGCAAACCCGGCATATAACTGCGATAGAACTGGGTCCAGTAGCCATCGGCATGAAACTTCATGTCGGCGTAGACGTAGCCTGGTTGCCCGTACAGCGATACAGAACGGGCCGCGTGCCAATAGCTGCCCGTCAGCTGCGCCTCCAATGAGTCGGCGTGTGCTGCACTGAGGTATACCATCGCTGCACAGGCTGCAGCCAGCCAGGCACAACGAATCCTGCATGCGCTCATATACCATCCCCCTGTTCCGGATGCCTGCCATGGCCATCGAACATCCTGCAGAAAAGGGTACGTGGTAGCTTCAAGCGAAACCTATAACTCAGATGGACTAGCGTCTGACCCTGATCCCGCGCCTGTCGACTTTAACCTGACGATGGACACCCAGTTATTCGAAGACCAGAGCGGAACCGCTCTGTATCAGGCATCACCGGGCAAATAGGCCAACTCGTTGTCATTAAACGAACGCCATGCCGTCAGCAAATTGCAACATAAGCGTCGCGCTGCTAGATTTCACCCACACCCACAAAACGGAAACCCGAGATATGAAACGGATTCTCATCGGTACGCTCTTCGCAGCCGCTTCTTTCAACGCATTTGCAGTTGCTCCGGGCGGCCCCGGTTGCGGCTGGGGCAACATGCTGTTCGAAGGCCAGAGCGGTCTGCCTTCCCACCTGGTAGCCTCCATCACCAACGGTACCTCCGGTAACGCCACCTTCGGCATGACCTCCGGTACCAACGGCTGTGATACCAGCGGTCGTCTGGCTTACAACGGCAAGCCGATGCTGGTTCTGGGCAGCATCATGAACGAGCTGTCCGAAGACGTCGCTCGCGGTGAAGGCGAAGCGCTGACCACCTACGCCGTCGTTCTGGGCATCCAGCCGGAAGATCGCGACCACTTCGCCGCCGTCACCCACGCCCACTTCAGCGAGATTTTCCCCAGCGCTGATGTCACTGCCGAGCAGGTTCACGCCGCCACCCTGAGCGTCATGCGTCAGGACGCCGTTCTGGCCAAGTACGCCGAACAGGCCTGATCGCCGCAACGCCTGACAGAAGGCCGGAGCGCAAGCCCGGCCTTCTGTTTTTGTGCGTGCCGTGCTGACTCCCTCCAATGAGAGCCTCCATGCTCAAATGTCTGGTTCCCCTGCTGCTCGGCAGCCTCTGCCTGCAGGCGCAGGCCAAACCACAGCTCACCCAGGAACAACGCGATGCCCTGGCCAGTGAGCGCTTCTGGCTGACGCTGGGCCACTACCAGCCCGCTCGCTGGGGCGGCTGGCGCAGCTACGTAGACGACAACGCCTTTTTCCTCGCCGGCAACGGCGCCGAGTCCCCGTCGGATGAACTGAGCGCAACCTTGGATGGGCTGTATGCCAGCGCCGCACAGGGCAACGACCATGTGCAATGCCGCTACCCCTCACGTACCCGCTGGCTGCGTGAACAGCTGAACCTGAAAGACCTGCCGACACCGAACTGCAGCGAGTACAACGACTGGTACGAGGACATCGCGCCGTACTCCACCGTGCTGGTGTTTCCGGACGCCTACCTGAACAGCCCGTCATCGATGTTCGGCCACACCCTGCTGCGTATCGACTCACCGGAAACCGCCGGCAGCGGCACCAGCCTGCTGACCTACGCACTCAACTTCGGGGCCATGGTCGAGAATATGGACAACGGCGTGCTCTACGCCTGGAAAGGCCTGGCCGGCGGCTACCCCGGACAGTTCTCGCTGCTGCCCTACCGCGACAAGATCAGCGAATACAGCCGACTGGAAAACCGCGACCTGTGGGAATACCAGCTTGATCTTAGCCCGGAAGAAACCGCGCGCATGGTCGAGCACGTGTGGGAACTGAGACAGGTCCGCTTCGACTACTACTTCTTTGACGAGAACTGCTCGTTCCGGCTGCTCGAGCTGCTGGAAGTGGCCCGGCCGTCGCTGCGCCTGACCGACCAGTTCCCGCTGACCGCCATCCCCGCCGATACCGTGCGTGCGGTGCGCGAGGCCGGGCTGATCACCGAGGTGAACTACCGCCCTGCACGCGAACGCGAACTGCTGGCCCGCGCCGCGCCCCTGACCGCTGACGAAGCACGATGGGTCACCCGGCTCGCCGGCGACAGCGCCCAGCTACAGAGCAGCGCCTTTGCCGCATTGCCACGCGAACGTCAGGCGCTGATTCAGGAAGCCGCCTACCGGCTGGCGCGCTACGAGGCCAGCGGCAAGGCACGAGACTCGGCCGATGCCGCCAACAGCTACGCCCTGCTGCAAGCCATCAATCGCAACCCGCCACCGGCGCTGAACATCGAGACGCCGACCTATCCCGAGTTTGGGCACGAGTCCCGCACCTGGCAGCTCGCCGCAGGCAGCCGTGAGAACCGCGCCTTCGCCGAATACGGGTTGCGTATGGCCTACCACGATCTGGCGGACAATCTGGCAGGCTTTCCGCTTGGCGCGCAGATCGAGCTGGGTGACATCAGGCTGCGGCGGTACGAGGGCAATCACTGGCAGCTGGAACAACTGGAACTGGTCAACATCCGCTCGCTGACACCCCGCAGCGCACTGCTAAAACCGTGGTCCTGGCAGGTTGCTACCGGCTGGGAGCGAGTCGCGGGCGAGAACGGCAACCACCGGCTGGTGCCGCACCTCAACGGCGGCGGCGGCTTTGCCTGGCAGCCGTGGGACAGTGTGCTCGGCTACAGCCTGGCCACCCTGCGGCTGGAACATCATCGTGACTTCGATGCACCGCTGAATGCCGCTGCCGGTTTCAACCTGGGACTACTGTGGCGCAACCCGCTCGGCAGCCTGCTGGCAGAAGGCCGCGGCGACTACTTTGACAACGGTGAAGTGCGCCGCAGCCTGGCTCTGGCCCAGCAATGGGAGCTGAGCCGCAACCTGGGGCTGCGCCTGCAGGCCTCACGCGAGGTCAGCCAGTTCAGCGCACCGCAGACGGAGTTCGCCCTGCAGCTGCGCTGGTATCACTACTGAGGGCGCGGGGCCATGGCCCCGCCAACTCACGCCCTGACCTTGGCTGCCGCCAGATAGCTGGCCAGACGACTGCCCATCTCCTGCCCCAGCGCCTGCAAACCGCTCATCGGCCGCACCATCACTTCAAACTCGACAATCTTCCCCGCCTCGTTGAAGCGAATCATGTCGATCCCCTTGAGCTGACGGCCATGCACTTCAGCGCTGAATTCCAGCACCACGTTGAGGCCGTCACCGGTCGCCAGCTGACGGTGATAGGTGAAGTTCTCAAACACCTGCAGCACGGTCTTGAGAATGGTCGACACCACCTCAGCGCCCGGGTACGGCGAGTGCGCCATCGGCGAGCGAAACACCGCATTGGCGTCCAGCAAGCCGATCAGCTCACCCAGGTCCTTGCGTTCGACCATCTGGTGCCAGTGCTCAAGCGTGGCGGCGGCGGCCGGGTAAAGTTGCAGATCTGACATGGTGCTTTCCTTCTTGTAGGTGGCCAGAACGGCCGTCATTGTTCGGCGCGCAACTCGGCGCGCAGTATCTTGCCAACGGGTGATTTAGGCAGTTGCTCGCGGAACAGAATCTGCCGCGGCACCTTGTAGGCGGTCAGGCGCTCGCGGCAATGCTGGATCAGCTGCTCCGCCGTCACGCCCGGGCTGCGCAGGGCAACGAAGGCGCGAATCGCCTCACCGGTGCTGTCATCCGGCACACCCACCACGGCGACCTCGGCTACATCCGGGTGCTCGGCCAACACGTCTTCCACCTCGTTCGGGTAAACGTTAAAACCGGACACCAGAATCAGGTCTTTTTTGCGATCAACAATGCGCAGATAGCCTTGCTCGTCCATCACCGCGATGTCGCCGGTGTTGAACCAGCCGTCACAGAACGCCTCACGGTTTTCATCCGGCCGATTCAGGTAGCTGCCCACCACGTGCGGGCCACGAATCAGCAGCTCGCCCGGCTCACCTGGCGCGCAGGCCTTGCCGTCGGCGTTGCGAATTAACACATCGCAACCCGGCAGCGGCAGCCCAACCGTACCGGGGCGGCAATGCTCGCCCGGTGGATTGAAGGCAACAAAACAGCTGCTCTCGGTCAGCCCGTAACCCTCCAGTATCTGGCCGGCCAGTGCACGCCAACGCTCGCCGGTGGCGGGGCGCAAGGCGGTGCCGCCGGATACGGCAGCCTTGAGCTGCGGCGGATTGGCCTGCAACCAGCGCTCAGCCAGCAAGCCCGCGAACAGCGTGTCGACGCCGGTCATCCAGCGCACAGGGAACTGCTCGAACGCCGGCTGCAGGTTGCTCAGCGGGCGCGGGTTGGGCACCAGCAGATTGCGTCCGCCGCTGCGATACAGCAGCAGGAAGTTAAAGTTGAAGGCGAAGATGTGGTACAGCGGCGGCACGGTCAGGATCACATCACCCGGCTCGAAGGGCATACCGAACCCTGTGATGTAGTCTTCAGCCATCTGCAACACCGCCTGCAGATTAGCGTGGGTCAGCACCGCGCCCTTGCTGCGCCCGGTGGTGCCACCGGTGTACTGATAAAGCGCAACCGGGTTGGCGCGATAGTCAGTCAGTGCCAGACGCGCCCCAACGGCCAGCGCATCGACAAAGCGCGGCAAGCCGGAAGCATCCACCCCCGCCTGCGCGGCAACTGCCCGTCCGACCTCCGGCGCAAAAAAGTCGCCAAGGCTGGTCGTCAGCAGCGGCACCCCCAGCTCTTGCGCAACCGGCACGGCGCGCTCGACGAACAGATCGCAGGCGATCAGCAACCGCGCGCCGCTGTCAGCCAGTTGATTGCGCACCTCCCGCTCGGTGTACAACGGGTTCACGTTGGTCACGATCAGCCCGACCTTCCACGCCCCCAGTACCGCGACCGGATAATGCAGACTGTTCGGCAGCTGAATCGCCACCACCTCACCCACCTGCATCTTCTGCTCATGGATCAGCCAGGCAGCAAACTGGTCCGACAGCGCATGTACTTGGCTGAACGACAGGTCAGCGGTCAGTCCGTTAGGCAGCACTAGGGTAAACGCCGGGCTATCGCCGTAACGCTCGGCCAGCAGCTCTGGCAATTGCGCCAGGTTGCCCTGCAATAGCTCGGGCGACAGCTGATAGTGCTTCAGTGCGGGTGGGTAGCGACGCTCCCAAAGGCGGGGTTCGGTCATGCACAGGCTCCTTGTGTTGCAGCGCGCAGCAAACTTATCAGCGTTAAGATAAAGTCAGACGCAGCCGCGGCGGCTCTTGGTAGTTATCTCGCTCAACTGCTGAAGGAAAGTACGGAGTAATCTTATCAATGTCAAGATACTTTCCCGTGTTAAGATTCGGGCCTGCTCACCCTGACCACTCGCAGAGAACCCGCCTATGGCAAAGCCCGCAAAACGCGCACGCGATACCTACCACGTCGGCAATTTAGCTCCGCAACTGCTGGCGGCGGCGCGTGCCTTGCTGGAAGAGGTGGGGCCAACCAAGCTGTCTTTGCGCGCGGTGTCCGAGCGGGTAGGTGTCAGCGCCACGGCGGCCTATCACCATTTTCAGAACCGCAACGAGCTGATCGGCCAACTTGCCGCGCAGGGTTTCTCCGAGCTGGCTCGCGCGCTGCAACACGCTTACAACGACGGCTCCGGGCTAGACAAGCTGCGCGCCGGCAGCCTCGCCTACCTGCACTTTGCGCGCAGCAATCCGGCGCTGTATCAGTTGATGTTTGGTCCGGAATTTACCGAGCAGACCATGATTCCGGCACTGCAGCGTGAACGGCTGGCCGCCTTCGGCGAGCTTAAGCGCATGGTGGCCGAGACCCTTGGGCAAGCATTGGACAGCTCTGACGTACGCAAGGCGTCTGTCGCCGCCTGGTCCTACATCCACGGACTGACCTCGCTGGTCATTCACGGCCTGCTGCCGGGCGCCGCAGACAACAGCGACGAGCACTTTGTCGAGCGCACACTCGAAGGCTTTGCTGCGCTGGCAATCAGCTGCACTACGCCAATCAAATAAAAATTATCGAATTCAAGCTCAATTATTATTGATTTGTCTTTAGGCAAGCCGCGCCGCACACTCGTGCCCGCTTGCCTACCAGCGCCCGAAACCGAACCGCGGCTCCCCTGCTGATCTGGTTACGGCGCTGGCCAGCCGGCCTTCCATACTGCCCTGCTGCATGAAACCCACGACCATGAATAACCACACCCAACTATCCCTGCCCGCCACTCGGCAGGGCTCGCCGCTGCTCGGCGGCCAACTATCGACTCATCCGCGTGAAATGCTGCGCGCAACCCTGGGCGCAGCCCTGGGCCTTAGCCTGAGTGTGTGGCTCTGCCAACAGGTATTTGGTACGGCGGTGGCGACCCTGCTGATCGGCCCGGTTGGCGCTTCTGCCATCCTGTTGTTTGCCGTACCATCCGGTGCACTGGCCCAGCCATGGTCAATTCTCGGCGGCTACCTGACCTCAGCCGTGGTGGCCACCGCCGTTGCCCAACTGGGCGGGCACAGCCTGCCGATGGCATCGCTTGCTGTTGGCCTGTCAGTGCTGACGATGTTTCTGCTGCGCTGCCTGCATCCGCCCGGGGGCGCTGTGGCTCTGTGCGTAGTACTGGCAGGGCCGGCACTGCAGGCGCTGGGCGAAAGGGCCATTCTGCCGGTGATGCTCAACGCCCTATCGTTGCTGACCATGGCGGTGCTCTACAACAACCTCACCGGGTTACGTTATCCCAAACGCCCAGCACCGCAGATCAACATGCACCCTGCCGCTGACAGTACTCCCGCGCTATCCAGCGGCATTACTGCGGAGGACCTGGACCAGGCACTGGAGGGATTCGGCGGCTTTGTCGACCTGACCCGTGAGGATCTCGGCCAACTGATTGAAAAGGCAGAGCAGGCGGCGATGCGCCGACGAGTCGGTGCCGTGCAGGCTGCCGACATCATGACCCGGGAGCTGCACTTGATCAGCCCGGAAACTACCGTGCGTGATGCGCTCGACCTGCTCGGAGCAATGCGTTTGAAGGTACTGCCGGTTACCGACACCGAGCAGCGCCTGGTAGGTGTCGTGACGCTGGTTGATCTGGCCAGCGTACTGGATCGCAGGCGTCTCCGGCTGGTGCGCCGCAGGCCCAACGATCGTACGCCGGTCAGCGAAATCATGACCGCGCAAGTCACCGCGGTCGCAGCGCAGGCACCGTTAGGCGATCTGGTACCACTCCTGTCCGAGCGCGGTCTGCATGCTCTGCCGGTGCTTGACGGAGACAGACTGGTGGGCCTGGTCACCCAGACTGACCTGATAGGCGCTTTGCAACGTGGTCTTTGTGGCCAACGCGGCTAGGCCGCTGATACCGGACTCCAGCGCTGCGACCAGTCGTGGTCGCCGCGTGCCGCCTCGCGCAACAGGTCCAGCGCCTGCTGAAGACTGTCGCTGTCGCGCTCGCGTGAATAAACCAGCCAGGTCGGAAAACTGAATTCTGGCGCCTGCGGGACGCGCACAAGGGCGCCGCTATCCAGATAACTCTGCACCACCCGAGTGCGAAAATACCCGGCACCACCGTAGCTGAGCAGATACTGCAGCGCCAAAGGCCCCAGGTTGAAACTCAGCTCGGCGCGCGCCCGTTCCGGCAAGGCTCGATCGTGCTGTTGCCGGAAGGCGTCACCCCAGTCGATATAAATGTAGGGCTCGGGGTTACTCGGCAGACAAACCTGTATCAGCTTCTCTTCCAGCAGCTCCTCTACCTGCAGCCCGGGCCAATAGGTCGGCTGAAAAACCAGAGCGGCGTCGAGCGCGCCCTGCTCCAGCTTGCGCTGCAATTGCCCACCATCGCCCACCTCTGCCCGGACAGCCTGACTGCCCAGGCGCCGACGCAGCAGACTGACCCAATGCAACATCAACGGATTGCACAGGCTCGGCTCTGCCCCCACATGCAAGACGTTGTCGATACCGCAGAGCAGCGGCAGGTCACGCTGGGCCGCCTCCCAGGCCTGCACCATGCGATTGGCGTAGGCAACGAACTGCTCACCGTCGGGAGTCAGACGCGCGCCCCCACGGTTGCGCACAAACAGCGTGCAGTTGAGTTGCGACTCCAGGCTCTGGATACGCGCGGTGACCGCAGCCTGGGTCACATGCAGTTGCTCTGCAGCCGCCACCAGACTGCCGCTGCGGACGATTTCCAGAAAAGTACGGGCCAGGCTGATATCCATATGCGACTCTTGTATGTTCGACATGCGAAGGCTGAAGCAGCCCAAGATTGTCCTCCATCAGCGGGCCAGCGCCAACCGGCCGGAAGCGTCAATAAAGCGGCCAAGAGCCGAACATAAAAAATATTCGCCATTTTCTTGCCATTGCACGCCTCGGGCGAGAGACTGAAAAGCCCAACCAAGGAGGACAGCATGAAGATTCCATTACGGACTACTCTCAGCGCAGCCGTACTTGCGACCACCCTCGGCGTAATGCCGACGACAGCCAGCGCCAGCGATCTCGGCTACGGTGTCGGTATCAGCTATGTATTCGGCCAGGGTCTGGCAGTCGGGATAAAGGCCTTCGCTGACGACGAGGCCAACGAAGGTACGGTCGGCATTGGTATGGACTATGTGTTCAGCAACAGCGGATTGCGCCCGAATGTCGGCATTGGCTACCTCGGCGACGGCTACTATGGCGATCTGAACCTGGGCTACAACCTGGGTATCGGCGAATTCGATCTCGGCGTTGGTGCCGGCTGGTCCGATGCCGACGACAAGTCGAAGAACCGCCCGGCGGCATCCCCGGACAACCCGCCTCCGCCACCCCCGCCGGACCAGCAACCCGGCTGATGCGATGTTGCAGAGGCCGCCGACACGGCCTCTGCCCTGCTTCACGAAGACCCGCCTTATCTATCCCCGGCTGACCCCGATCAATAACCGCACTCCGGCACTCCGCTAAGCTCGCCGACTTTCTGTCGACCATGCGGTACATCATCATGCCCAACGCTCCCGAACTGCTGGCCCCGGCCGGCACCCTCAAGGCCATGCGCTACGCCTTTGCCTACGGCGCCGACGCGGTGTATGCCGGCCAGCCGCGCTACAGCCTGCGCGTGCGTGAAAACGATTTCCACGATCCCGAGGTCATGGCCGACGGCATCAGGGAAGCGCACGCACTCGGCAAACGCTTTTATCTGGCCAGCAATATCGCCGCCCATAACAGCAAGGTCGCTACCTACCTGCGCGACCTTGAACCGGTGGTAGCCATGGGGCCCGATGCGCTGATCATGTCGGACCCGGGGCTGATCATGCTGGTGCGCGAGCGCTGGCCGGAGCTGCCGGTGCACCTCTCGGTGCAGGCCAACGCGGTGAACTGGGCGACCGTCAAGTTCTGGCAGCAGCTGGGGCTGGAGCGCATCATTCTGTCGCGCGAGCTGTCGCTGGAAGAGGTCGAGGAAATCCGCCAGCGCTGCCCGGATGTCGGCCTTGAGGTGTTCGTGCACGGCGCGCTGTGCATCGCCTACTCCGGGCGCTGCCTGCTGTCCGGCTACTTCAACCACCGCGACGCCAACCAGGGCGCGTGCACCAACGCCTGCCGCTGGCAGTATGACGTAAAACCCGCAGTCGAAACTGCCGAAGGCAACATCGAGCCAGTCGCACAGCCGGTGCAGATCATCACCCAGCACGACAAACCCGACGAGCCGATGGCAATCGAGGAAGACGAACACGGCACCTACATCATGAACTCCAAGGACCTGCGCGCGGTGCAGCACGTCGAGCGCTTTGTGCAGATGGGCGTGGATTCGCTGAAGATCGAGGGACGCACCAAATCGCATTTCTATGTTGCCCGCACGGTGCAGGTCTACCGCCAGGCGATCGATGACGCGGTGGCCGGTCGCCCTTTCAATCTGGGCCTGATGGACGATCTGGAGAGCCTGGCCAACCGCGGCTACACCGAAGGCTTCTACCGCCGCCACCCACCCGGGGTCTACCAGAACTACGAGCAGGGCGCCTCGCGCATGACCCGCCACCAGTTTGTCGGCGAGCTGACCGGCGAAGCCAGCGACTGGATCGAGATCGATGTGAAGAACCGCTTCGCCCTTGGCGATCAGTTGGAACTGATGACCCCGCAGGGTAACCACAGCTTTGTGCTTGAAGCCCTGCAGGACCGCAACGGCAACGCCATTGAGGTCGCCCCGGGCAACGGCCACCAGGTGCGCATTCCACGCCCGCCGCTGGCCGATCTCAAGTACGCATTGCTGATGCGCTGGCTGCCGGCCTGACGACCGAAGCAAGGGCAAGTATGCAGGGGACACTGAGCTGCGCCCCTGCGCCGGACAACTGCACGGATTGATCGTCCGTCATTGTCCTCGCCCGCAGCGGGACCAGGCCCGGTCTGCCTTGTTACGCCGGGCGAGGACACTGAAGTGCTGGTATTCGATCGCAGAGCAAACGCACTGCCGGGCGTCTGATGCGCTCGGCAGGCATAGCGCGCGGACTCAGTCCCGCGCGGCCTTGAGCAGCAAGCTGTAGAGCTGATCCTTAAGATGGGCGCGTTGCTTTTTCATCTGCTGAAAGGTGGTGTCCTCCACCGGGGACTCGCGCTTCTCCAGCCGCATGATTTCCCGGTCCAGAGCAGAGTACTCCTGCAATAGCTGCTTGAAGTGGGCATCCGCCTCAGTCAGTTGGTCGATCAGATCGCTGTACTGGGGAAACTCCCCATGCAACTCGTGATTTGCAATACCCATCGCCTACGCCTCCGTTGATTGATCGGGACACTCCTGTGAGCCTAGTCGATTCAGCCCAAAGCGCCCAACCAGCGCCAGCCAATCACGGCAGCGGGGAGCAGCAATGCGGTCAGCACACCGAGCGCCCCCATCGCCAGCGCGGCAAAGGCCGCACATTCATCGCCCTCCTCCAGCGCCCGGGCCGTACCCACCGCATGCGCATTCATGCCGTAGGCCATGCCCCGCGCCGCCGGGTGATTGACCCCGGCGAGCTTCAGCAACGGCGGCAACATCACGGTGCCCAATACACCGGTCAACATCACCAGCACGGCGGCCAGCGCCGCCAGCCCGCCCAGTTGCTCGGCCAGCGGCATGGCAATCGGCATGGTCACCGACTTGGTCGCCAGGGTCATCAGCACCGACAGGTCTGCCCCCAGTAACCAGGCGGCCAGCAAGGTCAACACCACGCTGGCGCTCCCACCAACCAGCAGTGTCACCAGCACCGGCCAGAGATTGGCGCGAATACGCCGCAAATTCCGATACAGGGGCACCGCCAGCGCGACTGTGGTGGGCCCGAGCAACCAGGAGATAGGCACAACAGCTTCACGGTAGGCGGCATAATCCAGCTGCAACAGGCGGATACCGGCAATGAGCAGCAGCATGGTGATCAATACCGGCTGCAGCACCAGCCAGCCGGTGCGTCGGTAGAGCCAGAGCGCAAACACAAAGGCCGCCAGCGTCAGCGCGATAGCGGTCAGTGGCGCATGGACCACCTGCAGCAGCGCGTCAGTCATCTTCCCGGCTCCCGGTCATCAGCCGCTGCATCAGCACGCCGCACAGCGGAATGCACAGCAGCAGCGACACGACCAACCCCGCGCCAATAGCGGGCAATTGCGCCAGCAGCACATCCCCGCCGAGCACAATACCGGTCGCCGGAATCGCCAGCATCAGCGGCAGGTAACCCAGCAACGCCGCGCTGGCCTGTTCCAGCGACTCAGGAATCCGGCCAAGCAGCACCAGCAACGCCAACAGCAGGAGCAAACCGATGACCGGCGCTGGCAGCATCGGCAGCCAGAGCGCCTGCAGCAAAGCCCCCATCGCCTGCATCACCACCAGCAGGAGCAGTCCCTTCAGCACTCGCTAGTCCGCCGGCGAAACAGCGGCCGCGGTTCAATCGCCGAGCGCCCGTAGAGCACGCTCATGCCGTTCAGCCCCTTCAGTGCATCCTCGGCCGACTTGTCCTCGCGCACGGCAAAGGCATCAAAGCCGCACTGGCGCATATGGCTGAGCTGATCGCGCAACACATCGCCGACCGCACGCAGTTCGCCGGTCCAGCCGATGCGGGTGCGCAGCCGCTCGGCCTCGTCATCGGGTTGCAGGCAGACCGCGTCGGCACTGGGCTCTTGCCCACTCAATACCGCCTCGGGTTGGCGCTGCAGCCACGCATCCAGACTGAGAATCCGGGGACCATCGGCGGGCTCCTCACCGGTCAGCGCCAGCGTCCACAGGTCCTCATTCACCCGTTCAGGCCCATGCTCGGTGAGACGTATCAGATTGTTCATGCGCGCACCTCCTGCGCCGGATACACCCGCGCCTTGAACGGGGCAAGGCCGATACGCGCGACGGTATCGACAAAGCGCTCCGTGCCCTGCCGCTGCTCGCGGTACACCTCGGCCAGTTGGGCAATCACCTCGGGCACGTCCTCGGCACTGAAGGCCGGACCGATCACCTTGCCCAACGCGCTCTGCTTGCCCTGCGCCCCACCGATGGTGAGCTGGTACCACTCGCTACCGTTTTTATCGACGCCAAGAATGCCGATATTGCCAATGTGATGATGACCACAGGCGTTCATGCAGCCGGAAATGTTCAGGCTGATCTCGCCCAGATCCTGCAGCAGCTCGGGGTCGGCAAAGCGCTGTTGAATCGCCTGTGCCACCGGAATGGACTTGGCGTTGGCCAGTGAACAGTAATCGCCACCGGGGCAGGCAATCACGTCGGTCAGCAGGCCAATGTTGGGCGTGGCCAAACCGAACTCGCAGGCCTGCTGCCATAACGCGTAAAGATCTGCCTTGGCGACATCCGGCAGCACCAGATTCTGTTCGTGGGCGACCCGAATCTCGCCGAAGCCAAAGCGTTCGGCCATCAGCGCCACCTGCTCCATCTGCTCGGCAGTCACGTCACCGGGCGGCATGTCGGCACCCGGTTTGGTCGACAGCGTGACCGACACATAACCCGGCTGCTTGTGCGCGTGGGTGTTGCGCTGCACCCAGCGGGCAAACCCGGCGTCGCGCGCCAGCGCGCTGCCAAATTCCAGGTCCACCGCTGGCTGCGGCGGGTAGCTCGGCGGCTGAAAACTGGCGGCGACGCGCTCATACTCGGCGCGGGTCAGCTCGGCGGGGCCATCCTTGATGTGCTGCCATTCGGCCTCGACCTCGCGGGCAAAAGCGTCGATGCCGAGCGCCTTGATCAGAATCTTGATGCGCGCCTTGTACTTGTTGTCCCGGCGGCCGTGGCGGTTATAGACCCGTAGCACCGCCTCGACGTAGGACAACAGGTGCTGCCAGGGCAGCGCCCGACGGATCGGCTGCGACAGAATCGGCGTACGCCCCAGGCCGCCGCCGACCATGACGTCGAACAGCATCTCACCCGCGGCATCCCGGTACAGATAGAGCCCGATGTCGTGCATCATCACCGCCGCACGGTCTTCGCTGGCCGAGCACAGGGCAATCTTGAACTTGCGCGGCAGGTAGAGAAACTCCGGATTGATCGTCGACCACTGGCGCAGAATCTCGGCCAGCGGCCGCGGATCGAGCACCTCATCGGCAGCCACCCCGGCAAAGGCGTCGGTGCTGATATTGCGCACACAGTTGCCGGAGGTCTGAATCGCGTGCATGTCGACCGCCGCCAGCCGGGCCAGAATGTCGCCCACCTGCTCCAGCTCGATCCAGTTGAACTGAATGTTCTGACGCGTGGTGAAGTGGCCGTAGCCGCGGTCAAAGTCGCGGGCGACGCCCGCCAGGGCGCGCAGCTGATCGGCCGACAGCGTGCCGTAGGGAATCGCCACCCGCAGCATGTAGGCATGGCGTTGCAGATACAGACCGTTCTGCAGGCGCAGCGGCAAAAACTCCTCCTCGCTCAGTTCGCCGCTCAGCCGCCGGCTGATCTGATCACGAAACTGGGCGACCCGCTCGGCGACCAGCGCCCGGTCATACTCATCGTAGTGGTACATGCTCACCTCTCGGCAGGCGGCAGTTCCCGCAACCAGCAGGCCTCCCGCACAGGATCATCAAGGCGGCCACTATGCGCAGGCCGCCTGAGCCGTACCAGCCTCAGATCCGGCAAAAAAAACCGTATCAGTTGTACTGAAGGCGCTGTTTTTCTTAAAGCGCAAGGCAACACCGCATGGGGTTGCAGTGCGGCTGTTGACCAAATACTTGAAGGATTGAGTGTGCACTGGGTTTCGTCCCGTTTACGCGGGCGAGTAGCGCAGGTTTGGCGGGAAGAAGAGCGGCAGCCTGTTTGAGGCTCGCAGAGCCGAGTTCTGCCGATCCCCGTCAAACCGAGCAACGCAGCGAACCCGAAGGGCCGCGCAGTCGGCTGCCCCCTGGCTCGCCGCGAAGGCGAAAGGCTGAGTCAGCAACAGCTCAATGGCCCGGCAAGCACTCTCTCCTGCTGAAAGCATACGCGGACACGCCTCTGGCTTAGTCCGCCCTACGCGTCGTGCATGCGCAGAGAAGGCAAACACGCTGCGCCGGCCAGCAGGATGGATCGCCCCATCTGATATGGTTTTTTGCATCCAATCTGAATCTGTTACCGAATCAGTTGCAGCCGCATCATCGCCTCAGCCTGAACTTCCAAGAGCCGTGATGCCATGACCAGTCATATTCCGCTGAAAGACCTGACACCCGCCCAGCAGGGCGGGCCCATTCACACCCGCAGTTTCAAGGGCCTGTACCGCAACTTGCGGCTGCTGGGCGCGGTTGCCCTGATGGTGCTGTTCTTCGGTACCGCCTGGATCGACTGGAACGGCCAGCAAGCCGTACTCTGGGATCTGGACAGCAAGCAGTTTCACATCTTCGGCGCGACCTTCTGGCCGCAGGATTTCATCCTGCTGTCGGCGATTCTGATGATTGCCGCCTTTGGCCTGTTCTTTATTACCGTGGTCGCCGGCCGGATCTGGTGCGGTTACAGCTGCCCGCAGAGCGTCTGGACCTGGATGTTCATGTGGGTGGAGAAAGTCACCGAAGGCGAGCGACACCAGCGCATTCGCCTGGACGCTGCGCCCTGGTCGTTCAACAAACTGCTGCGCCGCGGCGCCAAGCATGGTCTCTGGCTGGCGATCAGCCTGGCTACCGCCATCGGCTTCGTCGGTTACTTTACCCCGGTGCGCGATCTGGTCGGCGATCTGCTGAGCTGGCAGGTTGGCGCGACCACCGCGTTCTGGCTGCTGTGCTTTACCGCCGCCACCTACTTCAACGCAGGCTGGCTGCGCGAGCAGGTTTGCGTGCACATGTGCCCGTACTCGCGCTTCCAGAGCGCGATGTTTGATGCCGACACCCAACTGGTCACCTACGACGCCGCACGCGGCGAAGCCCGCGGCCCGCGCAAGAAGAACAGCGACCCTGCGGCCGCAGGGCTCGGCGACTGCATCGACTGCACCGTCTGCGTGCAGGTCTGCCCGACAGGCATCGACATCCGCGACGGTCTGCAAATCGACTGCATCAGCTGCGGCGCCTGCATCGATGCCTGTAACGGCGTCATGGATCAAATGGGCTATGCCCGCGGGCTGATTCGCTATACCTCCGAGCGCGCGCTGGCCGGCGGTAAAACACACTGGTTGCGCCCGCGTCTGGTCGGCTACGCCAGCGCCCTGCTGCTGATGATCGGCGGTTTGGTCTGGGGCCTGCAGGAACGCTCGCTGATCGATCTGGATATCAGCCGCGACCGCAGCGTATTCCGCGCCAACAGCAATGGCGAGATCGAAAACATCTACACCCTCAAGGTACTGAACAAGACCCAGCAGTCACGCGAATATAGCCTCAGTCTGACGGACGCTGAGCGCTTCAATACCCAGGGCCTCGGCAACCTGCAGGTCCCTGCGGGCGAGACCGGCACCATTGCCGTGCGCGTCAGTCACCGTGACCCGGCCGTTGCCGCCGGCAGCGAGCCGCTGGAATTTGTAGTGCAGGACCTGAACGATGCAACGAGCAAGGTCAGCGACGAGAGCACCTTCGTCTCGCCGCCAGTGCGTTGATATCGCATGAGCGCGCTTGATGGCCTACAGTGGCGAACATCACCATCAGAGTCGCAGGACCGGATGAAACGCTACGAAAAGCTGGCCGATGACATCGCCGAGCTGATCCGCACCGGGGTCATCGCCCCGGGCGAAAAGGTCCCCTCAGTACGGCACGCCAGCCGCACCTACGGGGTCAGTCCATCGACCGTTTTCCAGGCCTACTACCTGCTGGAGGATCGCGGCCTGATTCAGGCCAGACCGCGTTCGGGCTATTTTGTCCACGCGCTGGCCCGGCGTCAGTTGAGCGAGCCAAACATCAGCCCCTACGCGTCCAGCAGCGTCGATGTGGACGTCAGCGAACTGGTGTTCTCGGTCCTTGGCTCGCTCAAGGACCCGGAGATGGTCGCCTTCGGCTCGGCCTTCCCCAGTCCGGATCTGTTTCCGCTGGCGCGGCTGTCGCGCTCGCTGGCCAGCAGCGCACGTGACATGAAACCCCACTCGGTGATTGCCGACATGACCGCCGGCAACCCCGACCTGCGCCGCCAGATCGCCCTGCGCTATATGGTCAGCGGCATGCTACTGCCGATGGACGAACTGGTGATCACCAATGGCGCGATGGAAGCGCTCAACCTGTGCCTGCAGTCGGTCACCCAACCCGGCGACCTGGTCGCCATCGAAAGCCCGGCGTTCTACGCCACCTTGCAGGTGCTGGAGCGCTTGCAGCTCAAGGCGGTCGAGATCCCGGTGCATCCCCGCGAAGGCATCGACCTCGAAAGCCTCGCCGACAGCCTGCAGCGTTTCCCGATCAAGGCCTGCTGGTTTATGAGCAGCCTGCAGAACCCGCTGGGCGCCAGTATGAGCGACGCCAAGAAAAAGCAGCTGTATGCCCTGCTCAAGCAGCATCAGGTGCCGATGATCGAGGACGATGTCTACTCCGAACTGTACTTCAGTGCCAAGCCACCCAGACCGGTCAAAAGTTTCGATACCGACGGACTGGTAATGCACTGCGGCTCGTTCTCCAAGTGTCTGGCACCCGGTTATCGGGTCGGCTGGGTAGCGGCCGGGCGCTTTGCCGAACAGGTCAGCCGTCTCAAGCTGATGACCACCATTTCCCCGTCGGTACCCGCTCAGGCCGCGCTGGCCGACTACCTGCAGCACGGCGGCTACGACCGTCACCTGCGCAAGTTGCGTCACGCACTGGAGAGTCAGCAACGGGCCATGCTGGCCTCGGCAGCGCGGCACTTCCCCCGTGAGACCCGGGTCAGCCGCCCCAATGGCGGGTACTTTCTGTGGTTCGAGTTTCCCGAGCGGGTCGACTCGCTGCAGCTGTTCCAGCACGCGCTGGCGCAGGGCATCAGCCTGGCACCGGGGCCGATCTTCTCGGCCAACCGGCACTACCGCAACTGCGCCCGGCTGAACTACGGGCACCCCTGGGATGAACCCAGCGAACAGGCCATGGCCACACTCGGGCGATTGATCGCCGCCTTCTGAGCCGCTGCGACAGCCAGCCGCAGTGCACCGGGGCGTCACACTGACCCAGAGCAATGTTCATTAAACAGGTCAGGCGCAGACTGGTGGCCTTTGTTCCCAGGGAGACGCTGCGCATGAACTGCGACATTGCCATTATCGGCGCTGGCCCGAGCGGCCTGTGCATGGCCCGCGCACTGGCCGAAAGCGGCCTGAACATCGTATTGGTCGAGCGCCAGAGCGAGGCCAGCCTGGCCGACCCGGCGTTCGACGGCCGCGAGATTGCCCTGACCCATGCCTCCCAGGCACTGCTGGAGCAGCTCGATATCTGGCCCCGGTTGCCAGTTGAGGACGTAGCCCTGCTGCGCGATGCCAAGGTCATGAACGGCCCGTCACCCTTTGCCCTGCAGATTCAGGCACGCCACGCGGGCTCTGATCACCTCGGTCATCTGGTTGCCAACCGCGCCATCCGGCAAGCCGCCTGGCAAAGCCTGCAGGCGATCGGCGGAGTGCATCTGCTGTGCGACACCCGGCTGCGCCAGGTGCACCAGCACAGCGGCGGCGTCGAACTGGTGATGAATAACGGTACCCGGCTGGAAACCCGCCTGCTGATCGCCGCCGACAGCCGCTTCTCGGAAACCCGAAGAATGCTGGGTATCGGTGCCCAGATGAAGGACTTCGGCAAAAGCATGCTGGTCTGCCGCATGAATCATGAAGCCGATCACCAGCAGGTTGCCTGGGAATGGTTCGGCTACGGTCAGACCCTCGCCCTGCTGCCGCTCAAAGGCAAGCAGTCCTCGGTGGTGGTTACCCTGCCGCCACGGGAAATCGAGCAGCTTCAGCAGCTTGATCCGCAGGCGTTTGCCCGCGAAATGGAGAGCCGATTTGCTCACCGGCTGGGTAATATGGAGCTGGTCAGCGAACGCCACGTCTATCCGCTGGTCGGCGCCTACGCCCGCCGCCTGACGACTCACCGCGCCGCGCTGATCGGCGACGCCGCAGTCGGCATGCACCCGGTTACCGCCCACGGCTTCAACTTCGGCCTGGGCAGCGTGCAACGACTCAGTCGCCTGCTACTCGAAGCTCACCAACTGAACCGCGATATCGGCTCGATCGCCCTGCTGGCACGTTACGAGCGCCAGCAGCGACTGGCTACCTGGCCGCTGTACCAGGCGACCAACCTGCTGGTCGAGTGCTACACCAATGACCATCTGCCGATGCGCCTGCTGCGAGGTGCGGCGCTACGCGCTGCCCAACAACTGGCACCGCTCAAGCGCGGCATTGCGCGACACCTGACCGCAGGCAACTGAATGGCAGATGATCTAAGCTGACGTTTGTCATTATCGATGAGTGGACCTGAGTCATGTTGCTGATCGAACTGGGAACGCTGCTGATCGTCGTGGGTACCTATGTGGCGATCCATCTGTGTCTGGCCAACTACCGTGACAACGAGCTGGAACAGGCCGCGCAACTGCCGTTTGCCGAGGAGCCTGACCGCCTTGACGCCTGATGCGGCAATAAGCCACAGCCGCCGCAGCTCTGCGCCGGGGCACCGGTGCTAAAATTGCGCGCATGAATCTGACCCAAGACAACCGCCTTTCACTCACCCTGGTGCTCTACCTGTGCACCCTGGTGAGTCTGCTGACCTGCGGCTTCCACCAGGGTCAGATGAGCGGGCAGCATCTGAGCGGCGCCGGGGTGGTGTTCTGCAACCTCGGCAGCGACAGCCTGGGTGTGGATCTCGACGATCAGAAGCAGCACCAGATGAGTGACCTGCAGGCCGGCTGCCCGCTGTGCTCATCCATCGGCCACGGCAGCGCGGTGGCCATGCAGGGCTGGTCGCTCGACTACCTGCCCGCCAGCCAAACCAGTGCGCCACCCAGCGGCCAGTGGGCTCGCCCGCCGCCGCGCCATATCTGGCCCTCAATCAATCCCCGCGCCTCACCCTCCCCGCTCGACGCTGCGCCCCGCGCCGTCTGAGCCTGCCTGCGGCCACCGGCCGTGCGTTGCGTCACACCCCACAACACCCTGACCTGATTTCGGCCCGGCGCCGACTGCGCCGCTGTGGCCACTGTGTGGATGACAACAATGCAACACGCCAACCGCTTTACCCGAACCCCTGTCAGCCTGCGCTGGCAAGCCGCCTTCGCCCTGCTGTTTACCAGCCTCGGCGCTACCGCCCAAAGCCACGAAGGCCATGACCATGAAAGCAGCAACGCTGCGCTGCAACTGGCGCCCGTGGTGGTGACCGCCGTTCAGCAAAGCTCGCCACTGACTATCGTTGCCGACCCCAAGGACGCCCGCCAGCCGGTGCCCGCCAGCGATGCCACCGACTATCTGAAGACCATTCCCGGGTTCTCGGCGATTCGCAGCGGCGGCAGCAACGGCGACCCGGTCCTGCGCGGCATGTTCGGTTCGCGCATCAACCTGCTGGCCAACGGCGGCCAGATGATCGGCGCCTGTCCCAACCGGATGGACGCGCCCAGCTCCTACATCGCACCGCAAACCTACGACCGCCTGACCGTCATCAAGGGTCCGCAGAGCGTACGCTGGGGGCCTGGCGCTTCGGCCGGCACAGTGCTGTTCGAACGTGAGCCCGAGCGTTTCGAGGAGCCGGGTACGCGCCTGCATGCCAGCGTACTGGGCGGCAGCAACGGCCGCTTCGACAAGCTGCTCGATGCCGCCATCGGCAACCAGAACGGCTACCTGCGCTTCGCCGGCAACGACGCCCAGTCCGACGATTACGAAGATGGCAACGGCGATACCGTGCCGTCGCGCTGGAGCAAGTGGAACGGTGATATCGCCGCCGGCTGGACGCCCGATGCCGATACCCTGCTGGAATTCAGCGCCGGCAAGGGTGACGGTGAAGCGCGCTACGCCGGGCGCGGCATGGACGGCACCCAGTTCGCCCGCGAGAGCCTTGGCCTGCGCTTCGAGAAGCTCAACCTCGGCCAGATCAGCAAACTGGAGGCGCAGGTCTACTACAACTACGCCGATCACATCATGGACAACTTCCGCCTGCGCAGCCCCGACCCGACCAGCATGATGCCCATGCCGATGGCCTCGCAGGTGGATCGCCGCACCCTCGGCGGACGGCTGGCGCTGAGCTTCAACTGGGACGCGGTCGAACTGGTAGCCGGCATTGACGCCCAGCGCAGCGAGCACCGTGCCCGCAGGTCCAGTTACAGCATGATGACCGGCTATACCGATGCGGACGCGTTTGCCTGGACCAGAGACGCGGTCATGCACAACTATGGCGTGTTCTCCGAGCTGACCTGGCACCAGAGCGACCTGACCCGCTGGATCGGTGGCGCACGGCTGGACCGCGCCTCGGTCACGGACGACCGGGTGGGCATTCGCAACATGATGGGCACGACCACGCCCAACCCGACCGCCGGCCAGCGCCGCAGCGACACCCTGCCCAGCGGCTTTGTCCGTTACGAACAGGATCTGACCACCCTGCCGGCAACCGTCTATGCCGGCCTCGGCCACGCCCAGCGCTTCCCCGACTACTGGGAGCTGTTCTCGCCCAGCCTAGCGCCGACCGGCGAGCTGAACGCCTTCGACGGCATCGAGCCGGAGAAGACCACCCAGCTGGACGTGGGCATCCAGTATCGGGACGCGCGCCTGCAGACCTGGGCCTCGGCCTACGCCGGTCAGGTCGACGACTTCATCCTGTTCCGCTACTCGACCATGATGGACATGCGCCGCAGCCAGGCCTACAACGTCGACGCCCGCATTGCCGGTGGCGAGCTGGGCGTGGCATATGACCTGACCAGCAACTGGAAGACCGACGCCACGCTGGCCTACGCCTGGGGTGAGAACCGCAGCGACGGCCAGCCGCTGCCCCAGATGCCGCCGCTGGAAGCCCGCCTGGGTCTGAGCTACGAGCAGAACGACTGGAGTGCCGGCGCACTCTGGCGACTGGTCCGCGCGCAGAATCGGGTGGATGAAGGCGCCGGCAACGTGGTCGGCCAGGACATCGGCAGCAGCGCCGGCTTTGGCGTGTTCTCGCTCAACGGCGCCTGGCGCATGACCGAGCAGGTGAAGCTGAGCGTGGGTGTCGACAACCTGTTCGACAAGGCCTACGCCGAGCACCTGAACCTGGCCGGCAACTCGGCATTCGGCTTCCCCGCCGACCCGGTGGCCATCAACGAGCCCGGGCGTTCACTCTGGGCCAAGGTCGATTTCGACTTCTGACCCGCGCCCGTTCTGCGCTCGGCCCAAACCGCGCGCAGAACGGCGTCCTCAGTCGCTCAAAAGCAGGGATCAAGGGTCAGCAGCAGACGTTGCTGACCGTCCTTCAGGGCCGGACTGCGGTGCACAATACCGCGCTCTTCGTTGCCCACCCAACCGCTGCCCTTGAGCAGCGCCACATCCCCACAGCCCAACTGGCGGATAGCGCCAGGCTCGCGCACAGGATCAGGTTTGCCCAGATCCGGCACCCCGAGACCACCACGCTCAACCGCCGAATCCGGCAACCACTCGCTGCCGGGGCCGAGGTAGGTGGTCACCAGTCGCACCGGCAGGTTGTCGCAGTGAAAGCGCGGACACATCGCCTTCTCCAGCATGCGCAAACGCACCGCCACCCGTTCGACACCAAACAGGCAGGCCGTCGCTTCTGCCAGCAGCTGCACATCCGCAACCAGTGGCCCTGCTTGGCCTGGCGCCGGCAACTGCGCCGCCAGCTCACTGGCCAGCGTCTCGCCGGGAATACCTAGCCAGGCCGCCTGCCATCCACCACTAGCGCCTTGCGCCAGCACACTGCTGCGCAGCGCCGGCCCGAGGCGTCGCTGCATGACCGCAAGACTTACCGCTTTCTCAAAGATCGCTGCCAATGCTCCGAGATCACTTCCCATCGCCCAGTGCGCGGGCTCTGTCATCAGCGCGGCATTCATGGGTGCGCACCTGCCGACGCGACCGCATCATGCGGATGCAGACTTTCGATATGCCGAACATGGACCGCGGCATGCTGTGCACCGGCAGCACTCAAAGCCGCTCCCAACCGCCGGGCGGCGTCCTCGACGAACATCAGATTGGCCCCATTGAGCGCGGCAAAGGCCTGCTCGTCGGCGCGCTTGACCGCAGTCTGTACCGGGGTCGCCAGCGCCTGCTCAATCCGATCGATCAGCGCCAGCAGGCCCAGGCACTCCTCTGCTGCCTGCAGGTCGACGGCAACCTTGGCCTCGCTGCGCTGGCTGTGCGGCGTTGCCAGGCTCCCGTTGCGCCGAAGCCATTGGCTTACCGCCACCGGATCGAGCTGCTGCCGACCGGCAAAAGCTTTATCAAAAGCGCTGACCAGCAACTGCCGGCTGAGGGCAGCCGAGCACGGACAGGTCGAGGAATAGCTGACCGTCAGCTCGGCACGCGCCCTGAAACGGCCCTCAACCAGCGTCGCCTCCAGCTTTACCGGGTAGGCTTTCCAGCCCGACAGCTGCGGCGTAACCAGCGCCGGTCGCCGACACAGCAGACTGAACTGCAGTGCCAGCCGCGCATTGCGACTGCCGCAATCGGCATGGCTCTCGACCATTGCCTGCAACAGCGCCTGCAGCACGGTCTGCGCCAGCGCCCGATCCTGACCCAACCGGTCCAGCAAGGTGTAAAGGCGCGACATGTGGATACCCTTGACCTCGGGCCGCGGCAAGTCCACCTGCAGATCGGCACGGGCATGAACCGTCTGCCGCTGGCCGGTCTCATTCAGGGTAATCGGCAGATCAATCCCCTGCATACCAACCCAGTCCAGCGCGGCAGGGTCAGAAGACAGGTCACTCAGAGAAACATCGGGCAGTGCAGCGGTCATCGGCGAGTTCCATCAGCAGGCACATAAAAGAATGTTAAGAATGCATCACTGTTACGTTATAACAAATGAATACACCTAACAATCCGTGCACAGCCCCCGCGCGGGCAAAAAGAAGCCCGGCTGATGCCGGGCTTGGGATGCCAACGCGGGTGTGTGCCCCACCGGGCGCGGGATCAGACGTCGCTGATATCGCTGGCGTCGTGCCGTTCGGCCACCTGCAGGGCTTCGTCGCCCCACACGCGGTTGACCCGTCGACCACGCTGCACGGCAGGCCGCGCGGCGATCTCGGCCGCCCAGCGGCGCACATGTTCGTACTCGTGCACCGAGAGGAATTCGGCAGCGTCGTACAGAGCGCCTTCAACCAGCACGCCGTACCAGGGATAAATCGCGATGTCGGCGATGCTGTATTCGTCGCCCGCCATGTAACGGTTGTCGGCCAGATGGCGATTGAGCACGTCCAGCTGGCGTTTCACTTCCATGGCGAAGCGATTGATCGGGTATTCGAACTTCTCGGGCGCGTAGGCGTAGAAATGGCCGAAGCCGCCGCCCAGATATGGCGCCGAGCCCATCTGCCAGAACAGCCAGTTCATCGCTTCGGTGCGCTTGCCGTGATCCGTTGGCAGCAGCGCGCCAAACTTTTCGGCCAGATACAGCAGGATGGAGCCGGACTCGAATACCCGGGTCGGCGGGTTGGTGCCGTGATCCAGCAAGGCCGGAATCTTCGAGTTTGGGTTGATGGCAACAAAATCACTGCCGAACTGATCGCCTTCGTTGATGCGAATCAGCCAGGCATCGTATTCGGCATCCGCATGGCCCAGCGCCAGCAGCTCTTCGAACATGATGGTCGCCTTGACGCCGTTGGGCGTGGCCAGCGAATACAGCTGGAACGGGTGCTTGCCGACCGGCAGCGTCTTCTCGTGGGTCGGTCCGGCAATCGGGCGGTTGATGCTGGCGAACTTGCCGCCGTTCTCGCTATCCCAGGTCCAGACCTTGGGTGGTGTATAGCTGTTGTCACTCATGCGATGTCTTCCTGTGTTCTGAAACCAGACAACAAAGGGTAGTCGACAGAGCATGTCGAGCCAGGCACACCAGGTCAATGCCGAATTCTCGCGCAGCGATGCCCGGAACTGCCGCCGCATTCCACCACCTAGAACATCAGCCGGGCACCAAAACCCACCAGCAGCGCACCAAATGTCCAGCGCTGCAGCTGCTGCAGGCGCGGCCGCTCGCGCAACATGCCCCCCATCAGCTTGCCGCCGGAGACGTAAAGCAGGTCAAAGCACACGCCGACCAGCAGCACAATCAGCCCCAGCAGTGTGAACTGCAGCGCGACGCTACCGGCCTGCGGGTGAATGAACTGTGGCAGCAGCACCGAACAGAACAGCAGCGCCTTGGGGTTGCTGATGTTGGTCAGCAGCCCGCGCCGGAACGCCGCGAGCGCGGTCCTCGACCGCTTGGCGCAAGCGTTCTCCGGCACCAGCGATGACGCTCTCCAGATCGAGATGCCAAGCCAGATCAGATACCCGGCGCCAAACAGCCGTACCGCGTTGAAGGCCCAGGGCGCCGCCTGCAGCAGCGCCGCCAGCCCCAGCCCGGCCAGCGCGACGTGGGCCGCACGAGCCAGCGCCAGGCCGGCAATGGTCGCAGCGCTCTGCAGCCGCGAGTGGCTCGCTGCGGTCTGCAGCAACAGCAGCATGTCTGGCCCCGGCACCAGATAGGCCACCGCCAGGGCACCCACAAACATCCACAATTCCGTCATCTCAGGCGCGCTCCGGCCGTGTCATCTCTCAACAACTATCTTAGGGCCGAATGGCGATACAGGTCATTGCGAGTTAGTGCGCCAAAGTTTGATTTATTGGCATAAACTGCCAGTGAAAAACCCGATAAATTGAGAATATGCCAATGCAATTGGATAACCTGGACAGACGCATCCTCGACGCCCTGCAGCGCAATGCCAAACTGAGCAACGTGCAACTGGCCGAAGAAGTCGGCCTGTCTCCTTCGCCGTGTTTACGCCGCGTGCGTCTGCTGGAAGAGGCTGGCGTGATTCGCGGTTACCACGCCGAGCTGGATCGAAGCAAAAGCGGTCTGGGGCTGACCGTGTTTGTCGGGGTCAAGGTCGAGCGGCACCACGACGCGTCGGCCAATGCCTTTCGCGCCGCGGTGATTGATCTGCCGGAGGTGATTTCCTGCCACGTGGTGTCAGGCGAGTCCGACTTTCTGCTGCAGGTGGTACTGCCGGACCTGGCATCCTACGAGGACTTTCTGTTCAGCACCCTGCTCAAGCTGCCCGGGGTCAGCGACATCCGCAGCAACTTCGCCATCTCGACCGTCAAGTCGCAGACGGCGCTGCCGCTCGATCATCTGCCGCAGGGCAGCCTGAGCTGACCCTCGTACTCAGGCGACCTCTTCGATGCCAGTCTCTTCGCGCCGGCCGTAACGCTCGGCCAGCACCGCGCAGACCATCAGCTGAATCTGGTGGAACAGCATCAGCGGCAGGATCAGCGTCCCCAGCGCGCCGCCGGCAAACAGCACCTGCGCCATCGGCACACCGGTCGCGAGGCTCTTCTTGGAGCCGGCGAAGATAATGGTGATGCGGTCTTCGACGTTAAAGCCCAGACGGCGACCCAGCCAGGCGGTCAGGCCCAGTACCAGCGCCAGCAACAGACAGCAGGCAACCACCAGCCCCAGCAGCTCCGTAAGCGGCACGGTTTGCCAGATACCCTCGACCACCGCATGGCTGAACGCGCCGAAAACCACAAGCAGAATCGAGCCCTGATCCACGCTCTTGAGCCAGCCCTTGTTGCGCGCCACCCAGTCGCCGATCCAGCGACGGGCGATCTGGCCGGTAATGAACGGCAGCAGCAGTTGCACCACAATCTTGCCGATCGCATCCAGGGTGTTGGACTCACCGGCCTGTGCGCCCATCAGCAGCAGCACCAGCAGCGGCGTGACAAAAATACCAACCAGGCTGGAAGTCGCCGCGCTGCAGACCGCCGCAGCGACGTTGCCGCGGGCAATCGAGGTAAAGGCAATCGCCGACTGCACGGTGGCCGGCAGGGCGCAGAGGAACAGGATACCCAGATAGAGCTCATCCCCTACCAGCGGCACCAGCGCCGGTTTGAGCAATACGCCTAGCAGCGGAAACATGATGAAAGTGCAGGCAAATACCAGCAAATGCAGGCGCCAGTGGGTCATGCCGGCAATGATCGCCTCGCGCGACAGCTTGGCACCGTGCATAAAGAACAGCAGTGCGATGGCGGCATTGGTCAAGCCATCAAAGGCGACAGCAGCCTGCCCGTGCACGGGAAACAGGCTGGCGGCAATGACGACAGCGATCAGGCAGAGGGTCATGTTGTCAGGTAAAAAGCGTGGGCGTGCCATGGCTATGTCTCGTTTTTCGTTATCAATGTTGCGACGTGCGGGGAGGGAGTTTACTGTCTGAGCCAACGACCGACTAACGCGATTGGATAGCACAATGTCGACAAACGGACAAAAGCACCTGAATCTGCGTGCGGTACCTGATTTGCCCGGCCTGCCGCGTCCGCTGTATGCGCGCAGCGAATCGCTTGCCCGCAGCACCACGACCCACTGGCACAGCCACCCGTGGGCGCAGCTGTCCTACGCCATCTCCGGCGTGCTGTCGGTGCATACCCACAGCGGCCGTTTTCTGGCCCCGCCGCAGCGGGCGATTCTGGTGCCGCCTGATCTGCCCCACGCGGTGATCAGCTCGCCGGATACCGAAATGCGCAGCCTCTACATCGAACGCGACGCCATGCCGTGGCAGGCCGGACAGTGCGCGGTGCTGGAGATCAACCCGCTGACCCGCGAGCTGATCAACCAGTTCGGTCGCATTCCGGTCGAGTACGACGAGAGCGGTGCCGACGGGCGACTGGTCGCGGTATTGCTCGACCAGTTGACCGCCGCCCGCGACACCGGGCTGTATCTGCCCTGGCCGGATGACTCACGTTTGCAGCAGGTGTGTCAGGCGCTGTTCGACAACCCCGAACTGACGCTGACGCTCAGCGACTGGAGCGGACAGCTCGGCTGTTCCGAGAAAACCCTCACCCGCCTGTTCCAGCGCGATACCGGCCTGAGCTTCCGGGCCTGGCGCCAGCGCCTGCGGCTGCTCAGCGCCCTGCCGATGCTGGAACGCGGCGAGCGGGTGACCGACATTGCACTGGCCTGCGGCTACGACTCCACCTCGGCCTTTATCGCGGCGTTTCGCACGCAGATCGGCATGACGCCCAGTCAGTTCGCCAGCCGCCAGTAGCGCGCCGGGCTGTGCCTGGCCTTTGCACGCAATCAGGGAAATCGCTTTCCTGTCATGACAACATCAGCAGCGGTGCCCCGTAGCCGCAATCAACCGGGCCCTCAGCCCGATTGATTGACCGCACGTTGACCTCGGGCAATACCAACCCGCTCGACAGCGCCCAGTATCCACCTAAGCTGAGGAAGGACGATTGCGTCCAAGCGACAACAACATCCCGCAGAGGAATGCTTATGAACTTCAAGAATCCGGTCATGATTGCTGCTCTGACCATGGCAGCACTGTGCCCGCCGGCCTTCGCCACCTCACCCACTCCGCCCCCAGCGTCGGCCGAACCCGGTTACGAGCAGCAGGCTGCCAACGCCGCGCAACTGCTGCACAAGGCCATCGCGGCCTACCGCGAGGAAGGCAACGCGGCTTTTGCCCGCTTTAGCCGCCAGGGCGAATTTATCGATGGCGACCAGTACGTTTACGTCGTCGACGAGAACGGCTACATGCTGGCCAGCGGCGGCCCCTCGGCAGCCCTGATCGGTCGTGATATCACGCCGCTGCTGGATCCGGAGCTGAAGGAAGCCTTCAACTCGGCTCTGCAGGCGCCGGAATCAGACACGGTGTCGAGCGCCGAGTACCGCTGGATGAACTGGAACGACGGCAAGGTGGAACGCAAGCAGGTGTTCTATCAGAAGGTCGACGGCAAGACATTTGCCGTTGGTTACTACCTGCCCCGCTCCAGCGAAGCCGCTGCCAGAGCGCTGCTGGACGATGCTACGGCAGCCATCAACGACGACGCAGACGCCACCATCGCGCGGATCAACCGACTCGACCCCGAGTTCAACCGGGACGACCTGTATGTATTCGTGGTGGATATGGACAGCATGAGCATGGTGGCGCACGGCTATAGCCGGCGTTTGCTCAACATTCACTTCCCGGATCTGAAAAACCGCGACGGCCTGCGCGTCGGCCAACAGATTCTGGATGCTGTAGAGGCCGGTGAAGACAGCGTCACCTACACCTGGCCCAACCCGGTAACCGAGCGGCCGGAAGAGAAAAAGACTCTGATCCGCAAGGTCGGCAACTATCTGGTTGCGGTGGGTTACTACCAGGAGCCGGTAACCGAGTAAGCCTGACAGGCTGGTGGCGCCCGCCATCAGCCTGCTTGCAGCTAGCGCAGCTGACTGTCCTTGCTGGCGCTGCGGTTATAGCCGGAGTCAAACCGGGCGTCTTTCTCCTGCTCTGCCTGACAGGCCAGACACAGGCGCACACCCGGCAACGCCTGACGACGACGCTCGGCAATCGGCTCCCCACAGTGTTCACAGTGACTCAGACTTTCGCCCTTGGGCAAATCCTGCCGGGCGCGCTCGACAGCGGAATCGAGTGTCGCGTCGATCTGCTCCTGTACCGCTCCGTCCTGTGCCCAGCCACTGGCCATGATGCCTCCCGCTTTACTCGTCGAAAGCCGCTTGCAACAACGATGGCAGCACTTCGCCGGCCGCGCCAGCCAACAGCCATTCATGCTGACCACCCAACGCCTGCGGCTGCGGGTTGACGTGGACCACGGCCGCCCCGGCCTGCAGCGCAATTTCCGGCACCTGCGCAGCTGGATAGACCACGCCGGAGGTGCCAACCGAGAGCAGCAGATCACAATCAGCCGCCGCCGCAAAGGCCGCTTCGAGCGCATCGACCGGCAGGCTCTCGCCAAACCAGACCACGCCGGGCCGGACCAGACCGCCGCACTGCTTGCAACGTGGCGGCGCAAGACGCCGACCTTCGGCAGGTTCTAACGGTGGTTCGGGCGGCATGCTGAATGGCGAAGCACACCGACTGCACCGCGGCTGATGCAGGCTGCCATGCAGGTGCAACGCATCGGCACTGCCGGCGCGCTCGTGCAGGTCGTCCACATTCTGGGTGACCAGCGTCAGCTTCGGCACCCGCTTTGCCAGCTCGGCAATCGCCAGATGGCCCGGGTTGGGCTGGGTGCTCAGCACCTGCATGCGCCGCCACTCGTACCAGCCCCAGACCAGCTCCGGGTCATCCTCGAAAGCCTCGGGCGTTGCCAGGCGCATGGGATCAAACCGCGACCAGAGCCCGCTCAGCGCATCGCGGAAGGTGGCAATACCGCTCTCCGCCGACACCCCGGCACCGGTGAACACCACCACATGCTGCGCATCACGCAGCCGCGCCAGCAAGCCCTGATCAAACGTCATCACCGCGCCTCCATAACCCGTTGCCGTCATCGTGCACCAGGGCGGAGTCAGTCGGCAAATACAAAGCCGGCCAGCGGTACGCCCATCGCAACCTGATGAAAGTCAGTGCGACCGGGGCTGTCAGCAGCAGCGCCTGCCACCACATGCAGCGGCAGCAGATGCTCGGCATCAGGGTGTGCCAGCAGAGCGCCCGGCGCCTGCTGCCAGTCAGCCAGCGCAGCATCGCGCTCGGCCTGCGGCAGCACGATCATGTTCTGCAGCCAGCGATCAAAGGCCTCGACCGCCGGCGCCGGCGCCGCCAGATTGGCGCGCATCAGCGGGATATTGTGAAAGCTCATGCCACTGCCGACGATCAGCACACCCTGCTCGCGCAGCGGCGCCAGCACGCAGCCCAACTCCAGATGGGCCTGCGGGTCCATATCAGACCGCAGCGACAACTGCAGCACCGGCATATCGGCCTCGGGCCGCACCAGCTTGAGCGGGATAAAGACCCCGTGATCAAACCCTCGACGGTGGTTGAACGCAGTATCGAAACCCGCTTTGCCCAGCAGCTCGGCGACCTCAGCTGCCAGCTCCGGCGCGCCCGGCGCGGGCCAGGTCAGCTGGTAGGTGTGCGGCGGAAAGCCGTAGTAGTCAAACAACAGGCCGGGGGCGGCCTGGGTATTCAGGGTAAAGACCGGTTCTTCCCAGTGGGCAGAGATCACCAGCAGGGCGCGGGGAGCCACATTCAGGCTCGGCAGCAGATTGCGCAACCAGGCTTCCATGCCCTGCCAGGTGTCGGCCGGTTCCCACTCCATGAAGAAGCAGGGACCGGCGCCATGGGGAAGAAAGACCGTCGGCAGTCGATTGGCAGACATCATTCGTCCTCCATCCGGTCAATGATCAGATACGCAGACCCAGGCGGGCATCCAGGGAGAAACGGTCACCACCGCGCAGGAAGATACCGAAGGCAGTCAGTGCCCACAGCAGCGGGTATTCGATTCCGCCATTGGTCCAGAAGAAGCCATTGGCCGTGTGCACAGTCAGCGCTACGCCGAGCATGAAGGTGACCGCCAGCGCTGCCGGACGGGTCAGCAGGCCAAGAACCAGTGCCAAACCACCAAAGAACTCGACCAGGCCCGCCAGCAGCGCAAACAGAATCCCGGGTGACATGCCCAGCGAACCTTCAAAGAACTGGCCGGTTGCTTCCAGACCGTAGCCGCCAAACCAGCCAAACAGCTTCTGCGCGCCGTGCGGCATCAGCATCAGACCGGCGGTAATACGAATCAGCGGATAGCCCAGCGGAGCCAGACGTTCAAAGATGGCCAGGCCGGGGGTAGCTGTGTGTTGGTTGCTCATGATGTGTCTCCAAAGGTTGCGTTGAGTTGATGGAGAGCAGAGTATGTTGGTTTCCGAAACGAAAGAAGACAGCAAATAAGAAACCCATGGTTAACAAATCGGAAACCTTGGGCGGATCACTCGAAGACCTGTACGCCTTTTGCGCTGTCATCGAGTTTGGCACTCTTTCCGCCGCCGCCCGTGAACGGGGAGAAACCAAAGGCAGTATCAGCCGCCGCCTGTCGCGCCTGGAGCAACGCCTCGGCGTCGCCCTGCTGGCGCGCACCCCTCGGTCGGTATCGGCAACCGAGGAAGGCACTACGTTCTATCTGAAGGCCCGCGACGCCCTGACCTTGCTGGCCGACGCCAGCGCCAGCGCCCGCGCCGCGCAGGACGTGCCAGCCGGTCATCTGCGCCTGACCGCACCGCTGGACCTGGGAGTTGGCGTGTTGCCGTTGCTGCTTACTCGGTTCCGCGCGCAGTATCCGCAAATCGACATCGAGCTGCTGCTGACCGACACCCCACTGGACCTCAGCGCCCATCGTATCGATCTGGCCCTGCGCGCTACGCCGGGCAACCTGCCGGACATGAGCTATCGCGCCTCTGCGCTGGTGAACTTCCGCATCGGGCTGTATTGCTCACCAGGCTATCTCGCTGAACGCGAGCCGCCGAGCCAGCCTGCTCACCTGGCCGGGCATCAATTGCTGGCCTGTCGTGAGCGGGTCGGCGCAACAACCCTGCTGCTGAACGACAGTCGCGGGCATGGGGCCAGCCTGACCCTGAAGCCGGTCATGCGCACCAGCGACTACGCCAGTGCCCACCAACTGCTGTGCAACGGCGCTGGTATCGGCCCCCTGCCGGACCTGATTGCCCGCCAGAGTCTGGCCCGCGGCGAGCTGGTACCGATTCTTGCCGACTGGCAGGTAGCAACCGGAACCCTTTACGCAATCACTCTCAGCGGCGCTCAGGCCCCCGCCAGGGTGCGGTTGTTCCGCGAGTTTCTGCGCAAAGAGCTGACAACCCTGCAGCAACCGACCTGACCGCTGGCGCCATAGCCATTACACTGGCAACAGCTGCACTCCCCACACCCGAACCGGATGCCACATGCAGATTGAACTGATCGAGATTCGCGACCACCTGAGCCGCTTCCCGCCGTTCGACGAGCTGCCCGAGGAGCTGCTGGACGAGATTGCCCGGCAGGTCGAGATCGGCTACTTCAAGGCGGGAACAGATATTCTTGCCTTTAATCAGGAAATCCACGAGCTGCACTACATCCGCAGCGGCGCGGTCGATATCTTTCGCCGCGGTGGCGATCTCTACAACCGCCTGGGCGAAGGCGATATTTTCGGCCATTTCGGCCTGCTGCGACGCAACCGTGTGCGCTTTCCAGCCCGCGCTATCGAAGACACGCTGATTTACTACATCCCCGGCACGCTGTTCGACCAACTTTGTGAACAGCATGAGCACTTTGCCGACTTTGTCGAAGCCGAGGGCCAGTCACGTCTGAAAGCCGCCGTCGAAAACGGCCGCGCCAGCGAGCTGATGAAGATCAAGGTGCGCAAGCTGATATCCCGCCTGCCGGTCACCGTACCGCTGAACACCAGCGTGCAGGAGGCTGCGCAGGTCATGACGGCGCAAAGCGTGTCATCGCTGGTAGTCGTGGACCCGCACAGCCAGTGGCCCAATCCGGATCGCGTTCCGGTAGCCGATGCCCAGCACGGGGTGATGGTCGGCATCATTACCGACCGCGACTTCCGCACCCGGGTACTGGCCGAAGGCTTGCCACTGGACACGCCGGTCAGCGCGGTCATGTCACCCAACCCGATTACCGTTCAGGGTGACGACACCGTGTTTGAAGCCATGCTCAGCATGCTGCGCAACAATATCCACCATCTGCCGGTGGTCAAGCGTCGTCGCCCGATCGGACTGATCAACCTGAGCGACATCATCAAGTACGAATCCCAGAGCAGCCTTTATCTTGTCAGTGCGATTTACAACAAGAAATCGGTAGCCGAGTTGCAGGCCCTGCTGCCCGATGTGCGCGCCACCTTCGTGCGCATGGCCCGCGATGAAGCCAGCGCACACATGATCGGCAGTGCCATGTCGGGCATTGGTCGCAGCTTCAGCCAGCGTCTGCTGGAGCTGGCCGAAGACGAACTCGGCCCGCCGCCGGTCCCGTACGCCTTTATGGCGCTCGGCTCCATGGCGCGGGACGAGCAGCTGGTCGTATCCGATCAGGACAACGCGCTGGTACTGGACGACAGCTTCGACCCGGCCCTGCATGACGATTACTTTTTCAAACTGGCCACCTTCGTCAGCGATGGCCTGGCCGCCTGCGGCTACACCTATTGCAAGGGCGGCATCATGGCGACCAACCCGAAATGGCGCCAGCCGCTATCGGTCTGGCGCAAATACTTTATCGACTGGATCGAGCGCCCCAAGGCAGAGGCCCTGCTCAACAGTTGCATTTTCTTCGATCTGGATGCGGTCTATGGCGAGTCAGCACTGGTGGAAGAGCTGCAGGAATTGCTGGCAGAGCGCGCCAGCAGCAACGAGCCCTTCCTCGCAGCCCTTGCCCGCAATGCGCTGAACCGCACGCCACCACTGGGCATCTTTCGTACCTTCGTGATGGAGAAGGACGGCCGTCAACGCGATGTAATCAACCTCAAGCGCCGCGGCACTGCGCCACTGACCGATCTGATCCGAGTGCATGCACTGGCCTGTGGCTCACGGGCGCAGAACTCGTTCGAGCGACTGGATGCCATCGCCGCCACCAAGTTGATGCCGCCGGAATCACTGGAGCGGCTGCGCTACGCGCTGGAGTTCCTGTCGCTGGTACGCATCCGCCACCAGGCCATGGATATCGAGGACGGCATCGAACCGGACAACGAAATTGAGCCGGAAAAGGTACCCACCGTCGAGCGGCACAACCTCAAGGAAGCCTTTCAGGTGCTGAGTAACGCCCAGAAGTTCCTGCGCTTTCGCTACCCGCACCTGCCGGTCACCCGCACCCTATGATCCGCTTCAACCCCGCCGCCAACGCCGTCGACACGCGCACGCCTGAGTGGCCGACCGAGCTGGCCAGACTGGCCGAACGCAGCAGCCAGCCCGGCTTGCAGGCGTACTACCGCGCCGGCTGCCCTGCTGGTGACACGCCGCTGGAAGAGGTGCCGCTGGCGGCACTGGATATCGAAACCACTGGCCTGGATGCACGCCGTGATGCCATCGTCAGCATCGGACTGATGCCCTTCAACCTGCAGCGTATCCGCTGTCGCGAGGCATTCTACGAGGTGGTAAAACCCGACATTCCGCTGAGCGAGGAGTCAATCACCTACCACCGCATCACCCACTCTGATATTCGCCAGGCGTCAGACCCTGCCAGCACCCTGAACCGCCTGCTGGAGGCCATGGCCGGGCGCATCATGGTGGTTCACTACCGGGCACTGGAACGCGCCTTTCTTGATCGAGCTGCCCGTCAGTATCTGGGTGAGCCGCTGTTTTTCCCGGTTATTGATACCATGCAGCTCGAAGCCCGAATGCACCGCGGCAGCGCCCAGCCCGGATGGCTGGCCCGCCTGTTCGGACGCGAGATCGAATCCATCCGCCTGGCGGACAGCCGCCAGCGCTACGGTCTGCCGCACTACCACGCCCACCACGCGCTGACCGATGCGCTGGCGACCGCCGAGCTGCTACAGGCGCAGGTACTGACCCACTATCGGCCAGACACCCCGCTACGCGAACTCTGGTATTGAATCGGCAAACATAAAAAAGCCGCTCCCTGCCAGGGGAGCGGCCTTATCCGGCAGACGGCGATCAGCGCGGTTCGCTCATCAGCCCCTTGATGATCGCGATACAGCCAACCAGCAGCACGATGGTAAACGGCAGCCCGGTCGACACCGACATCGCCTGCAGCGCCGCCAGGCCACCACCCAGCAGCAGCGCGATCGCAACCACGCCTTCACTGATGACCCAGAACACCCGCTGGGGCACCGGCGCATTGACCTTGCCGCCGGCGGTGATGGTGTCGATCACCAGCGATCCGGAGTCGGACGAGGTAACGAAGAACACAATGACCAGTACGATGCCGACAAAGGAGGTAATCGCGGTCAGAGGCAATTCTCCAAGCATGGCGAACAGCTTCAGCTCAAGCGCGGCGTCCTGTACGCCGGTGAACCCATCGGCCACGAACTGACCGATTGCGGTACCGCCAAAGGCCGTCATCCACAGTACCGACACCAGTGAAGGTACCAGCAATACCGCGACCAGGAACTCACGCACGGTACGGCCGCGGCTGACCCGAGCGATAAACATGCCGACAAAGGGCGACCAACTGATCCACCAGGCCCAGTAAAAGGCAGTCCAGCCCTGAGTAAAGTTGGCATCTTCACGGCCAACCGGGTTTGACAGTGCCGGCAGGTTGGCAAGATACGCCAGCAGATTGTCGAAAAAGCCGGTGGCAATGGCCAGCGTCGGGCCGACAATGATGACAAAGCCCATCAGTACGATGGCCAGTACCATGTTGATCTCCGACAGGCGCTTGACCCCCTTGTCCAGACCGGCGACAACCGAAAGCAGGGCCAGACCGGTGATCCCGGTAATCAGCAGCACCTTGGTGACATTGCCGGAGCCAACGTCAAACAGGTAATGCAGACCGGCAGTTGCCTGCTCGGCACCGAAGCCCAGCGATGTCGCCAGACCAAACAGCGTCGCGAAGACCGCCAGGGTGTCAATGACGTGCCCCGGCCAGCCCCAGACCCGCTCCCCGAGAATCGGGTAGAAGATCGAGCGAATGGTCAACGGCAGCCCCTTGTTGAAAGAGAACAGCGCCAGCGCCAGCGCCACCACCGCATAGATCGCCCAGGGGTGCAGCCCCCAGTGGAAAATGGTCGCCGCCATCCCCAGGCGCGCTGCTGCCTCGGTATCGCCTGCGGCGGCACCCAGCGGCGCCCAGTCGGTGCGCAGGCCGTCCTCGCCAACTGAGACCCCGCCCAGCGATGAAGAGAAGTGCGACATCGGCTCGGACACGCCATAAAACATCAAACCAATCCCCATGCCGGCAGCGAACAGCATGGAAAACCAGCCGAGGTAGCCGTAATCGGGTTTGGCCTCCATACCGCCAAGACGCACCTTGCCCAGCGGCGAGACGATCAAGCCGAGGCAGAGGATGACGAATATGTTGGCGGCACCGATGAAAAACCACGCCAGATTGCCAGTCAGCCAGTTGCGCAGGGCGGTAAACAGCGGCGCCACTTCGGTCTGCAGTGCCAGGGTCAGCACCACAAACAGCACGACCGAGAGCGCTGAAATGATGAAGACCTTGCCGTGAATATCCAGGTTCAGCACAAAGCTGCCGGAAATGTTGTCCTGACCAATTACGTAGTCGGTATCGATCAGGTTGGCATCACCGGTCGGCGCCGGGATACCGTCATGGCCGATTGGATCGGCGTTAGAGTCGTGCTCGTTCAATGGTTCTCTTGCCATCTAAAGATGCTCCGATACTTCAGTGCGGGCTATGCCCGATGACGTGTCGACGGCACCGCAATAACGGCGCAGCGACACCAATTGACAGCCCCTAAAGGCAGTGAGGTGCACACCACAAAGGGTGTGCAGCAAAAACATCCAATCCGCCAGGCGGCCGTGTCAATGCGAAGCGCTTTCCCAACAAAAGCAGCACAATGATAGCCAGTTGACAGGAATTAGTGAAATCGGCGGGACAATCAACAGCCTGTTCAGGGGCGCAATTCACCCTGGTCAAGCAGGCTGACGGCACCACGGAACAGCATCAGTACCTGCTCCTCTGCCAGCGCAAGAATGTCGCTACGGCGCGCAGGATCACCCAGATAATCAAGCGACTGATAGAGCATGTTGCGGTTGACCATGCCAGCAACCCGGCGCAGCTGCGCCGGACTGACCCGCTCAGGAATCAGCCGCAGCTCGCGAATATCCTCGGCCATATCGTCGGCAAACTCGTCCATCTGCCGACGCAACTCCTCGCGCAGCAACGCCGAGGGCCCATGCAGCTCGCGCAGGGCGATCAGCACCCGATCGCGATGGGTGTGCACGTAATCGAAATACAGTCGCAGCGTCTGCCGACACACAGCGCGCCCCTTGCTTACGCCTGGCTCGCCGGTACCCTGCTCGACCTCGGTCGCTGCCTGACGACGCAGGGCTCGCAGCGCCGAGCGCAACTCGCTTTTGGACTGTCTCAGCAACTGCAGGCCGAGGTCTTCCATATCACGGAAGTGACGGTAGAAGGTATTGGGATTGAGACCCGCCTCACGGGCAAGTTCGCGCAACCCCAGACTGGTCACACACCGGCTGCTGGCGGCCAGGCGCTCGGCGGCATCAAGCAGCGCCCGCTTGCCGGGCGGCTCGGCATGTTTCTTCGGTTCTGTGCTGGCCACCACCTCAGTTGCCCGGTGCGGACCTCAGAATCGCCAGCACCTGACGGTTGGACAGGCCATACTCATCCATGAGTGCCCGCAGGGCATCGTTAAAGGCCAGCTCCTGCTGCAACCCGGAGTCCTGCTTCATCTTTTCCAGCTGGGCCAGCTGGGCGGCCAATTGACGCTCGGCGGCGCGAAACTCGGAAAGCTTGCTCATGTCATACCTGTGTGAGTGGATACAAGAGAACCAACGACGAGAATACTACACCAGTTCAGCGCAAACGCCCTGTCGCCACCGCTGAGCAACGCAAAGGAGTACGCCATGGATGACAGTCCCCCCGCACTGGTCATGCCCCCAAGACAGCAGACCGCAGAGGGAGCGCAGCGTCGCGTCGGCGTTGAGCTGGAGATGAACGGCATCAATCTGGACCGGTTGAGCACGCTGGTCGCTGCCAGAGGCGGCTATCGAATCGAACAGCCAGGCCGCTGCGAGCGACGCCTGACCGGTGACCCGGCTGGCGACTGGGTGGTTGAGCTGGACTCGCAGTGGATCAAGAAAATCGGCCGTGAGCCGCGACCGCAGGGTGACGAGTCGGCAGAACTTCTCGGTTCGGCCGAGGATGCCCTGATCTGGATGGCTGAATCGCTGGTGCCGGTCGAGCTGGTTAGCCCGCCGTTGCCGCTGGACCGCCTGGACGAGATCAACGAGCTGATCCACCAGCTGCGCGAGGCAGGAGCCAAGGGCACCAGCGACCGCCTTACCAACGCCTTCGGCATGCAGTTCAATCCGGAAATTCCGGACGCCGACAGCCGCACCCTGTGTGCCTATCTGAAGGCCTTTCTGTGTCTCTACGACTGGATGAACGAGCGGGCGCAAGTAAACCTGACGCGCCGTATCACGACCTACGTTGATCCGTTCCCGGCCGATTACGTCAGCCTGGTTACCGACCCCGACTACTGGCCCGACCAGGCCCAGTTGATAGACGACTACCTGAAGCACAACCCGACCCGCAACCGTGCGCTGGATATGCTGCCACTGTTTCGTCATCTGGACGAGGAACGGGTGCTCGCCTGCACCCAGGACCCGCTGATCAAGGCCAGGCCGACCTTTCACTACCGGCTGCCGGACTGCCGCATTGATGAGCCCGACTGGGATATGACCGAGGCCTGGAACGACTGGCTCGAGGTCGAGAAACTGGCGGCCGATCATGAGCGCCTGCAAGGCTGCTGCAAGGCCTATCAGCAGTGGCAGCAACAGGGGCTGGGCCGACTGCTGGACAGCTGGCCACGGCAGCTGGAACGTGACTGGCTGCAAAAGGATACGGCATGAAGAAGCCCGTGATCGCCATCACCGGCCCAGACCGCGGCGCCACAGGGCCACGCTTTCTGGTGGCCTGGGCGATACGCCGCTATGGCGGCATCCCGCTGCAGCTCAGGCCTGGCGACGAAGAGCGCGCACAACGCTATCAGGGCGTGGTCATTACCGGCGGGCACGACATTGACCCGGTACTCTACGCCGCCGAGCCCGAGGTCAAGCCACGCTACGACGGCGCCCGGGACCGCCTCGAGTCCGCCGTCATCGACCATGCCCTCAGCCACGGGCTGCCGCTGCTGGGCATCTGCCGCGGCGCACAGCTGCTCAACGTGCGCTGCGGCGGCAACCTGTTTCAGGACCTGCGCTCACGCCGCAAGCTGACCTCGCATCGACGTACCGTGCTGCCGCTGAAAACGCTCTGCGTGGAGCCGGACAGCCATCTGGCACGCCTGCTGGGCCGCCAGCGGGCTCGGATCAACAGCCTGCACAACCAGGCGATCAATCGGGTGGGTGATGGCCTGGTCATCAGCGCCCGGGATCTGGACCAGATTCCCCAGGCCATCGAGGCGCCGGGGCGCAGCTTTGTTATCGGCGTGCAGTGGCACCCGGAGTTTCTGCTGTTCCTGCCGCGTCAGAGACGCCTGTTTCAGGCGCTGGTGTCAGCCGCCAAGGAGCTGACCTGAGGCTGCCAGCGCTTGCGCGCGTGCAGGTAGGCGGCGGTGTCACCATAACCCAGCCGGTCCGCAATCTGCGCCCGGGTCAGCCCCTGCAAGGCCAGATACTGATCCAGTTCGGCGCGCACCAGGTCCAGCAACTGACGAAAATTCAGGCCCTGATCCTGAAGACGTCGGCGCAATGTTCGAGTGCTCAGATGCAACGCCGGCGCGACCTCTTCCAGCGACACCTGCACCCCGTCCAGCAGACCACGACGAACCAGCGCCGCCACCTGCCCGGCCGTACCGCCAAATTGTTGCTGCTGCGCCAGGCGTCGGTCCAGCTCGCAACACACCAGCTCAAACATCGCCCGGTTGGCACCGGGATGGGCGTGCTGCATGTCCGCGTCGCTAAACCACAACTGATTCTCGGCAGCGGCAAACTCCACGCACTCGCCCAGCACCGGCCGATAGGCCTCGTGATAGTCCGGTTTCCGGTGACGCAGACACACCCGTACCGGCGTCAGCGCGATCTGAGCCGCTGCCCGCATCTGGGTTACCGCCATATTCATGTAGTGCTCGACCAGATAGCGCTCCAGCCCGGCTGCTGCATGCACCCGAATGCTGACCCCGATCATGCCGCCGGCCTTCACCGACCTGATCGAGTCCATGGACGAGGCAAGTGATTGATAGCGTACCCAGCAGTCCAGCGACTGCTGCGGGTTATCGGCGTAGAAGCCCAGGCAGGCCAGCACATGCCAGTCCTGCGGCGTGAACAGCGAGAACAGATGCAGGCCAATCGCCGGATCATGCTCTGCCGCCCTGTGCCAGAGCTGCTCCAGCGCCACCAGGTCGAAGTCGTCGCGGTCGCCACGCTCGTGCAGGAAACGCTGCAAGACCTTGCCAAGTGGGCCGTGATGGAAGCGCTGAATCGACACCTTGGCCGATTCAACCCTGTTTTTGTCCTCTGCACGCATGTTGGGCCGATCCGATTTGGATTCTTATTAGCTGGAAGTCGAGTCAATCAAACCGCCCGCAGAGGTTAGCATGGAAACAATAACAACAAGCCTGAACCCCGCCGTCATCGTCGCCGGGATCTTTTTCTCCTTCATCCTGCTTGAGCTCATCCTCGGCCGCTTTTTCCAGCCGGCCGGTCAGCGCCGTGACGCGCTGATCGAGATCATCGGTTCAACGCTGCTGCTCGGCGTAACCGTTCCGTTAATTACGTTCGCCAGCGGCGCGATCATGGGCACACTGGCCCCCGAGTGGAAAGGTGCCCTGAGCGGGATTCCGTGGCTGGCCGGCTTCGCCCTGTTTCTGCTGTTCGATGACATGACCCAGTACTGGTGGCATCGCCTTGCACACAAGGTGCCGTTCCTCTATGACCTGCACCGAGCGCACCACTCGGCCAGGTACATGAGCATCCGCATCGTCTACCGCAACAACAGCTTCTACTACCTGCTGATGCCCGGTATCTGGTTCTCGGGCATCCTCATCTATCTGGGCCTGGCACACGTCTACTTTGTGTATCTGATTCTCAAGATGTGCGTTATCTACGGCGCCCACAGCAGCGTGCCGTGGGACGCCAAGCTGTATCAAATCAAGTGGCTGAAGCCGGTCATGTGGGTCGTCGAGCGCACCATCTCCACCCCCTCCACCCACTCTGCTCACCACGGACTGAGTGCCGAGGATGGCGTAACCAACTACAAGGGCAACTTCGGCAACCTGCTGTTCTTCTGGGACATTCTGTTCGGCACCGCCAAGATCACCCGTCGCCGCCCCCCGAAGTACGGCATCGAGAACCTCGGCCCGGTCAGCTGGACGCAGGAGCTGTTCTGGCCGCTGGTACGCAAGCCCAAAGCCAAAGCCAAAGCCACCCCCGAACTCAATCCTGAGGTAAGCCAATGAGTCTTCATATTGCCCTGATCGCCGGCTCCAGCCAGCAAAACAGCCAGAGCGCCAAGGTGGCGCACTGGCTGGCCGCTAGTCTGCAAGCCAGGGACTGCGAAACCAGTGTCATCGAACTCGGCCAGCAGCCACTGCCGCTGTGGCCCGAAGCTGACAGCAACGGCGTCTGGCCGGCGATTTCTGCGACCCTGCGCAGCGCCGACGCGCTGGTTGTCATCAGCCCGGAATGGCACGGCATGGCCAGCCCGGCACTGAAAAACCTGTTCATGTACGCCGGTCGCGCCGAGCTGGCGCACAAACCGGCGCTGCTGGTCGGCGTCTCCGGCGGCCAGGGCGGCAGCTACCCACTGACCGAGCTGCGCGCCTCCAGTTACAAGAACTGTCGCATCTGCTACCTGCCGGAGCACCTGATCGTGCGCAACGTGGAGCAGGTCATGAATCCGGGGGAACCGACCAGCGAAGACGACCTGCGCATCCGCGCCCGCGCCGACTGGGCCATGGACCTGCTGCTCGATTACGCCGAGGCGCTGGCGCCGCTGCGTGCACGTCATCGCAACCCGCCGGCTGAGTGGATGAACGGCATGTAAGCGTTTGAAAAACAGTTGAAAAGCGCCAGCAGCCAGATCGCTCCCGGAGACAAAGGTCGCTATGATGGCACGCGACTGTCCGAGGAGATGGAACACCGTGCTGTTCAAGGAAAAACTGCTGCTGGCCAACTGTGACTCGGTGCACGCCCACGGCCACGAAGAGTTGCGCAAACGCTTTCTGACCGGCCTGGCCTTTGCTGATGGAGTGGTACTGCCACCCAACACCCTGATCGACAACCTTGAGCTGGCCAACGCCCTCGGCCAGATGAACGTGATCAAGTACCTCAACGAAGAGGGCAAGGGCAAATTTGTTATCCGCGGCTTCGGCCTGTCGCGCTTCGCCACGTTGCAGGAGTACTACGATGCCCTGCCCGACAACTTCATTCTGTCCAGCCTGCCGGGCCGCCCGCGCAAAGGCGAGCTGGACCGGCAACAGCGCACGGTCATGGCCGAGCGCCTGCGCAAACTGCAGGCCGCGCTGAGCGAACTGCAGCCGGTGCTGGACGACGTCAGCGTGCCCCGTGAGGCCTTGCAACAGGAAGTCTTGCGCCGTCTGGACGCCCTGCCCGGCTCCGGCGGCTACTTTGAGCATGACGGCGACTACCAGCTGTTCCGGCTCGGCGGGCTGAACAAGTATTCGCGCTCGGACTGGTACCTGTATGCCGAGCAGTTTTTCCGTGAGCGCGGTCAGGCAGGGCTCGAAGCGCTGCGCTTCGAGTTGATAGACCCGGCCTACAATTCACTTTTCGCCAAGGCGTCCGAGGGCTTTTTGCAGGACAACATTCGGTTTCTGCAGGGCGTTCCCGAGCAGGTGCTCGATTCCAGCATTGCCTTCAAGGCCCTGCGCAGGGAAATCGAACTGGTTCAGTACCCGATCAAGGTGTTCAACTTCATCTCGAGTCTGGGCGCCGGCGAGGTAATCAAGTTCCTCACCGACGAGGCACTCGGCTATCTTGAGGACAAGATGATGGAAACCGGCGAGTCCTATATGACCCGCCGCAACTGGTTTGGGTTGTATCCGCGCATGCGCAGCTTCATGGGTCTGGAGATCAAATGAGCACGGTTTACGAGAACCCCTGGTTCAAGGTTGTCCGGGAGGAGGGCTTTCACTGGGTTGAGGAAAGTGGCGCAAACAACGGCGCGGCGGTGCTCGCGGTGGTGGATGCACGGACGGCTCTGCTGGTCCGCGTGAAGCGCCCGGCCCAAGGCGAGCAGGTCATGCTGGAAATACCCCGTGGTTATGGCGAGTCAGGCGAAAGCAGCCTGCAATGCGCCTGCCGAGAGCTGCACGAAGAAACCGGTTACCGCGCCACACCAGAGCAATTGACACGACTTGGTCGCTATCGTCCCAACTCGGCGATTCTGGCCAGTTGCGTCGACCTTTATCTCGCCGAGCTGACCTCCACCGATCTGGTTGGCAGCCCCGACGGCGAGGTACTCGCTGTCGAAGCCGTGCCCTTGGACGATCTGCCGGCGCTGCTGCAAGACGGCACGCTGGACGACGGCTTCACCCTGGCGGCACTGGCACACTACTTCGCCCGCGCACAGGGCTGAGACGCTCAGGCGCCCAAATCCAGCCCACTGATCCGCCGCACCGGCGTCTGCACCGCCGCCTCAAACACCCCGGGGCGGCTTTCCAGCAGGCTGAAGTGTTTGCTGGCGCGGGTAATGGCGGTGTAGACCAGCTCCTTGGTCAGCACCGGGTTGCGCGCCTCCGGCAGCACCAGCACGGCGTGCTCGAACTCCGAGCCCTGCGACTTGTGCACGGTCATGGCAAACACCGTCTCCACCTCCGGCAGACGGCTGGGCAGTACGAAGCGAATGCCGCCCTTGCCGTCGTTGCGCGGGAAGGCGACGCGCAGCGCCTCAGTCTCCGGCTCCCCTGCGTGCAGCGCCGGTTCGCGGATGCGCAACGCAATGCCGATGTCGCCATTCATCAAGCCCAGACTGTAGTCGTTGCGGGTGACCAGTACCGGGCGTCCCTCGTACCAGAGCTTGTCGGCGTGCAGCAGGCCACGACGGCTCAGCAGATCCGCCACACGCTGATTGATGCCTTCGACGCCCCAGTCGCCGCGGCGCACCGCACACAGCAGCTGGAAACGGTCGAAGGCGCGCAGCACATCGCCCGCCCAGGCTTGCCAGCGGGGATCATCGGCAGCCGCATCTGCGCCCGGGCGCTGCGCCTGCAGCGTGCTCAGATAGGCGCCATAGCCCGGCAGGCCACCCTCGCTGCCCAGCACCAGCGCGGCAAACCCGGGGTCGCGCAGGTCCGTCAGGCGCCGGCTGTGAATATCGGCAAACAGCCCCCGCTGCAGCAGGTCGCGCGCAGCAGTCGCGTCGCAGCGATTAACCGCGCGGGCCAGCTCACCGATGCCGCTGTCAGAACCAAAGCGGTGGGAATGGCGCAACATGGCGGTCTGCTGCTCGAGCAGATGGGTCGACTCGTCACCGGGCTGCAGGCCGCTGCCTGCCAGCGACTGACCGCTGACCTGCTGCAGCCAATCGACCGTGGCCGGTGAGTAGCAACCCGCGTCGGCGCGTCGACACAGATCACCCAGCACCGCGCCGGCTTCCACCGAGGCGAGCTGATCCTTGTCACCGAGCAATACCAGTCGCGCCTGCGGCGGCAACGCGGCCAGCACGTTGGCCATCATTTCCAGATCGATCATCGAGGCCTCGTCCACCACCAGCACATCCAGCGCCAGCGGGTTGCCGGCGTGATGGCGGAAGTGGCGGCTGTCCGGCAGGCTGCCGAGCAGGCGGTGCAGCGTGCTGACCTCGGTCGGGATGGCTGCTTGTACCGCCGGAGCGACCGGCAGCGCGCCGACCTGACGGCCAATCGACTCGGTCAGTCGGGCAGCGGCCTTGCCGGTCGGTGCCGCCAGGCGGATACGCAGCGGCTTGCCGGCCTCAACCGCCGGCGTCTGCAGCAGCGCCAGCAACCGCACCACAGTGGTGGTCTTGCCGGTACCGGGGCCGCCGGTAATGATGCTGAAACGCCCGCGCGCCGCCAGCGCACAGGCGATGCGCTGCCAGTCCGGGTTCTGCTGACTGCCGGCAAACAGGGCATCCAGCCGCTCAGGCAGATCCCCGGCAACCTGCAGTGGGTGCTGCAGGCGCTGATGCAGGGTCGAAACGACATGCCGTTCGTGCTGCCAGTAGCGGCGCAGATACAGCCGCTGTCCGACCAGCACCAGCGGGCAACAGCCCTGCTCCGGTTGCTGGCTATCAACCACCCGACTAGCCTGCAACGCCCCACGCCAGCTGTCCAGCGTAACGCCCGCCAGTATCGCCGACGGCAGCGGCGTATCGATCAGGCTCTCCCCTTCCGGCGGCAGCGACAGGGCAAAATCCGGTTCGGACAGCGTGGCGGCCAGATCCAGGCAAACATGCCCATGGCCCAGTTGATGGCTCACCAGCGCCGCCGCCAGCAGCACTGCCGGGCTGGTTTCCGGCGCCTGCTCCAGCAGAAACCCGGCGAAGGCCCGGTCCAGCGCCCGCAGCCAGCCGTTGGCCCGCCAGTCGTCCAGCAGCTGCAGCAGCGCGTCGCTGCTGTCCAGCTGCGTTGCGGATGCGGGCAGCGCGCCCAGCAGGTCCAGTTGATCACCCTGCATGGTCAATCTCCTCAACCGGTTGGCCGGCGAACAGGCGGTCCAGCGTTTCAATCAGCTCGCGCGGCGGGCGCTGATGGCAGAGGCCGCCGTTTTCCGCGTCCACACCCCGCATGAACCAGTAAAGCGCGCCGCCGATATGACGGTCGTAGTCGTAGTCCGGCAGCCGTGCCTGCAACTGGCGGTGCAGCGCCAGCAGGTAAAACACGTATTGCAGGTCGTAGCGGTGCTCCAGCAGTGCACGGCTCATGGCCGCCTCGCTGTAATCGGCCGGGGTCGCGCCCAGCCAGTTGGATTTGTAGTCGAGCACGTAATAACGCCCTTCATGCTCCAGTACCAAGTCGATATAGCCCTTGAACAGACCGTTAAGACGATCACGCTGCAGCGTCGGGCGCGGCAGGCCATCCAGCGTCATCGCGGTGACCAGCCGATCAATCTGCTGCACGTCGACCTTGCTGGCGGCAAACATGAAGGCCATTTCGCTCTGGTAGCGCGATTGCGGCAGCTCACCCAGCGCCAGCTCGGTACCCGGCACCAGCCCCGGGCGCTGCAGCAATTGCCCCAGCCATTCGCTCAGACACTCACTCCACTCACCCCAGCCACGGCGCTGGCAGCGCGGCGACAGCCATCGCCGGCAACGCTCTGCATCCTGCAGCGCTCCGAAGCCTTCCTGCGCCGCCAGCTCCAGCAGACCATGTAAAAAGGTGCCGGGCTGCGGGCCACGCGGGAAGCGGTGAATGGTCGCCTGCTCGCCCCGGCGCAGCGGCACAAAGCGGCTTTGGCGCTCGTCGTCGGCAATCCACTCGGCCAGCGCACTGTCGGTACTCTCGCCGCTGAGCGCCAACGCACTGTAGGAGCCAATCCACCATGCATCGAAGCGACCGTGCGCAGGGCGGCGGGCATCGACCAATGCCGGGCCATCATCCAGCAGCGGCAGCCGATCATCACGCGGCTCCGGCGCACCCTGCAGCGCGACCACCTCGCCGTCCGGCTGCCAGCGGGCCAGCCAGTCTTTCAGTTGAATAGATGATTCCAGCGCCGCGCCACCGCCCAGCAGCCAGGCAATGGCACTGCGGTGCAGCACCGACTGCTTGTTGTTGCCGCTCTTGAGGTCGGCCATGCCCAGCCAGCAGGCATGCTGCGCGCGGGTCAGCGCCACATAGAGCAAGCGCAGATCTTCACCGAGCCGCTCGCGGTCAGCCTCGGCCACCTGATCGGTGGTTGGCTTCAATACCCAGCCGTCACTCAGGCGCAGCGGCTGGTCCGCCCGCACCGGGCGGCTCAGGCAAATGAAGGGCAGGAACACCAGCGGGTACTCAAGACCCTTGGACTTGTGGATGGTTACTACCTTGACCAGTTCGGCGTCGCTTTCCAGCCGCAGTACCTGCTCATCAGCAGCCCCCTCGTCCGCCTGCCGAATCAGCTCTGCCAGGTGGCGAATTAGCGCCTGCTCGCCATCCAGCTCGCGGGCGGCGCGCTGCAACAGCTCGGCCAGATGCAGCAGATTGGTCAGCGCGCGCTCGCCATCGTCCTGCTGTTGCAGCCGTGCCGGCAGTTCAAAGTCGTGCAGCAGACGGTGCAGCATCGGCAGCACACCCTGGCGCTGCCAGATGCGCCGGTAATCACGGAACTGGTCGACCCGTTGCTCCCACAGGCGCTCGTCCTGATTCAACTGATCCAGCGCCTGCCAGTTGAGGTGCAGGCTGTGGCTGGCCAGCGCCGCGCGCAGCAGGCGGTCGTTGCCGGGCTCGGCACAGGCGCGCAACCAGCGCAGCACATCCTGCGCCTGTTGGGTTGCCAGCACCGAGTCCTTGTCGGACAGATACACACTGCGCACGCCACGGGCGGCCAGCGCATCACGAATCAGCTGCGCCTCGCGACCGGTGCGCACCAGCACCGCCATGTCTGCCGGGCGTACAGCGGCGAAGGGTTCTCCGTCACGGGCAAAGCCGGCACGCCCCTGCTGGCCCGCCTGCAGCAGCGCCGTCATCTCGCTGGCGCAGCGCTCGGCCATCTCCCGGCGGTAGACATCACCGCTCAATGGCTCTTCCGATTCCAGCAACCAGGCAGTCAAGGCCGGCGCGGGCTCACCGTCGGAGCACCAGACTTCCTTGCGTCCACGCGCCCCCACCGGCAGAAACGGCATGGGGTTGTCATCAGCCTTGCGAAACAGAAAGGCGCCAGCGGCGAAGTTCTGCTCGGCCTGCTCGAAAACCCGATTGACCGCCGTGACCATCGTCTGGCTGGAGCGGAAGTTGGTGTCCAGATTCTCGTGCCGCCCGGCGGTGTCGCCACGGGCGCGCAGGTAGGTATGAATATCCGCCCCACGGAAGGCATAGATCGCCTGCTTGGGGTCGCCGATCAGCAGCAGCGCGCAGTCCTGATTGTTTTCCGCTACCCGATAGATGCGGTCGAAGATGCGGTACTGCAGCGGGTCGGTATCCTGAAACTCGTCGATCAGCGCGACCGGGAACTGCTGACGGATAACCTCGGCCAGCCGGTCGCCATTGGGGCCCTGCAGCGCCGCATCGAGCCGGGTCAGCATGTCGTCGAAGCCCATTTGCGCCCGGCGGCGCTTTTCCGCCTCAAAGCGCACCGACATCCAGTCCGCCGCATGACGCAGCGCATCGCTGTCCGGGCTCGGCAGCGCAGCCAGCGCCTCGCGCAGTTGCGGCAAGCCGCGCAACGCCGGGTGATCGGGCACGGCGCCCTTCTTCCAGGCCTCGCCGAGGCCGTCTTCGCTGAGCCGGGCCCAGGCTGCCGGTGGCAGTTCGAGCTTTATCTGCTCCGGCGTCAGCGCCCATTGGCGCAAGGTCTCGAACCAGGGCGCGTAGTAGCGCTTCTGAATCTTGCGCTTGTCGACCACGCCCTGCTCGACCGCCTGATCCAGCAACGCTTCCAGCTCATCGGCCCACTGCACACAGGGCACCTTGAGCGCGGCCAGTTCGGCATCACGCTGGTTGAGCACCTGCTCCAGCAACGTCTGCAGTTCGGTAGCAGGCGCAGCGGCTGTCGGGTCGAACAACCGGCGCGCCTGTGCCAGCAAGGCGTCCGGCTGGCCCCAACCGGACTGCACCCAGGCCAGCGCACTGCCGTGCAGGTGGTAGCAATGCAGCCGCCAATAATCCCGCGCGACCTCGGCCAGCAGGTCGCGCTGGTCGGTTTCCAGCGTTTGGGTAAACAGGCTGCCGCTGTCAAAGGCGTGCTCGCGCAGCATGCGCTGACACCAGCTGTGAATGGTCGATACCGCGGCCTGGTCCATCCACTGGGCGGCGATATCCAGCTTGCGCGCGGCGCTGGCGTGCTCGGCTTCGGGGATATCCGCCAGCAGGCCGGAGAGAATCGGGTCCGGTTCAGTCAGTTCACCGCGGAACGCCTGCGCCCCCTCCACCAGCCGTGCGCGAATGCGGTCGCGCAGTTCCTGGGTCGCGGCCTCGGTAAAGGTCACCACCAGCACGTCCGGCGGCAGCAGTTCACGGCTGAAGGCGTTGTCGCCCTCGCCATGCCCCAGTACCAGCCGCAGGTAAAGCGCCGAGATGGTGAAGGTCTTGCCGGTACCGGCACTGGCTTCAATCAGACGGCTGCCGCGCAGCGAGCAGCGCAGGGCCAGAGGTCGTTGGTTGCTCATGCCTGGTCCTCCGATGCCTGCGTAATCATCAGCCATTCATCCTCAATCGCCTGCGCCAGCGGTTGATACAGTGACTCTGCCCAGCCAATAAATTCGTCGTTCGCCTGCAGGCTGGCAAAGTCGGGATAGCTGCGCTGCAGCGCCGGGCTGCCGTCGACCTCGCCGCGACTGAAGTCGTTGCCCTCGTAGCAGAGCCGCGCGGCACCGAGGCGCTTTTCGTCCTTGCCCTCGGTCAGCCAGGCGAAGGCGGTTTCTACCGCCACCGGCAACGGTCGGCTCAGGCCGTGCAGATACCCCAGCAACCAATCGCGCACGATACTGGCGGCGCGTTCTTGCTCCAGCGGCAGCAGCTGAATGCTGGCGTCGGCACCGATCAGACAGGTCGTGAGCCGGTGACCAGAGGCCGCAGCCAGCACGTGCTGGCACAACTCGCCCAGCAACTTGCGCCAGCGCAACGCGCCCTTTTTACCGAGCAGGCTGCCGGTCACCAGCTGCACCCGCATCAGGCCGTCCAACGGAGCACAGCGGCGCACGCCGGCAAGCCAGCTGACCACTTCGATAGTGGCGTCCGGTGTGCTCGCCACCGCCTGCAGCAGCAACGGATTTTCCAGCGGCTGATCCCACAACAGCAGTTGCTCACGGAAGCGCTCAAGCTGTGCGCCCAGGGGCGCAACCAGTTGCGCCAGGGTCAGCTCACCGAACCCGGCCAGCGGCAAGCTGCCGCGCTGCTGCAGGCGGCTGGCCTGCTCAAGCAGCAGGGCCTGCCAGTCATCCTGCAAATCGGCCTGCTGCACCTGTTCCAGCAGCCACTGACTGAGCTGGTGCCGTTGCAGGCCATCGAGTGCAAAGGGTTCGTCGTCTTCGCTGGTGCTGTGCTGCTCCTGCAGCCAGACCTTCAGCCGGGCGGCAAAAAAGTGCTCAACCGGGTTACGCAGAAAGCGCTGCAGCGCCAGCAGCTCGATGGGCGCTTCCAGCGTGACCGGCGCCAGCGGCTGGTCTGCATCATCGCCAGCACGGGAGTCGTGCAGCTGACGCCACTCGCTGGCGTAACTGAACAACGCGGAATCGGCGCTGAAATAGGCGCGACTGAACGGCTGCAACGGATGCTCGACGGTCAGCGCGTGCAACAGATCAGCGCCATCAGCCGTGTGCCAGCCGGCGGCCAGATGATCGCGCAGCTGCCCGATCAGCACCGACGGCGGCCGTTCGCTGTTGTCGCGGATACTGCGCCCGACCCAGCTGATATGCAGGGCGTCGCGCGCCGACAGCAGCGCCTCCAGCAGCAGATAACGGTCGTCCTCGCGGCGCGAGCGGTCGCCCGGCCGGTAGTCCTTGCCCATCAGATCAAAGTCCAGCGGTGGCTGCGCGCGCGGGTAGTCGCCATCATTCATGCCCAGCAGGCAGATGCGCTTGAACGGAATGGCGCGCATCGGCATCAGCGTGCAGACGTTGACCGCCCCGGCGAGAAAACGCTGGCTGAGCTGGCTCTGGCCGACACCATCGAGCCAGGCCTCGGCCACCACGTTGAGCGGCAGTGCCACGTCCAGCGCGACGCCGTCACACAGCTCCAGCCAGTCGGCCAGCCCCTCGTGCAGCTGCGCCAGCAGCAGTTGATCCCGATCACTCTCGGCGATAAAGAAGTCATCCAGCAGCTGGCGCAGGCGTTCGCCCCATTCACTCGGCACGGTCGCATTGGCCAGCCGCGTTTCGTGGCGGTCCAGTGCATCCAGCAGGCCGCTGAGCGGGCCGATCAGCGCCGCGTCCAGCCCGCCAATCTCGTCATAGGGTTCGATCTGCTGCCAGGCCTCGGCACCGCCGCTGGCGTAACCCAGCAGCATCCGGCGCAGGCCGAAACGCCAGCTATTGGCTTCCAGCCCGTCTGGCAAACCCAGAGCGGCGCGGCGCTGCTGATCCAGCCCCCAGCGGATGCCTGCGCCCTCGATCCAGCGTTGCAGGGTCGGCAGGTCGGCCTCACTCAGACCAAAGCGACTGCGCAGCGCCGGCACATCGAGCAGGTCCAGCACCTCGCTGACCGGCAGCCGGCTGTCAGGCAAACGCAGCAGGTGCTCCAGCGCAATCAGCAGCGGCTCCTGGCCGCGCTGGCCCTGATCGGCCAGGGTAAAGGGAATCGCCCGCGGGTCGTCGCCACTGTGCTGACCAAACACCGCCTGAATATGCGGTGCGTAGAGGTTGACGTCCGGCACCATGACGATGATGTCGCGCGGTTTGAGGTCCGGGTCGGCAGCAAAGGCGGCCAGCAGCTGATCGTGCAGCACTTCGACTTCGCGCTGCGGGCTGTGCGCCAGATGAAAGCGGATGGAGTGATCCCGTGCGGTGTCGACCGCCGGCCACAAGTCGCGCGACTCGGCCAGCGGCCGCAGTTGCAGGATGTCCTGCTGCAGTTGCTGCAGCAGCGTGTTGCCGGCGGGTGCTTCAAACAGGTCAACCCGGCCACCGGCAATATTGGCGAAGCGAGCTTCGTAACTGGCCCGCTCGTCGTGCTGGTCGAGCAGGTTGATGTAGTCACGGCCCTGCTTGCCCCAGGCGGCCAGCAGCGGATGGGCGTGCTGGTGCAGGGTGTTCTCGTCCAGCTGCAGGGGCGTGCCCGGCCGCCTTTGCTGACGACGGTATTCGTGGCGCAGCAGGTCCTGATCGGCAACGATATCGCCCCAGTGGTACTCACAGGGGTTGAGCACGCAGAGCAGCACCTGCGAGAAGCGGCCGATCACCGCCAGCGCCTCGAGCGTCTGCGCCGGCAGCGACGAGATACCGAACACGATCACCCGGCGCGGCAGGCTGGCTGGCCGGCTGTCACAGTCGAGCAGGTGCTGGACAAAACGCGGATGGATGCCCGCCCGGCTGTCGCTCAGGCGTTCCGCGCCTACGTCCGCCAGCACCGCACGCCAGAGCGCCGGCTGCCAGCGTTCCTCGTCATCCAGCGGCCGCGCGCCGGTACGCGCCAGGCCGATATGGTCGCGCCCGGCGGCCCAGTCGTTCAGCCAGTCGGCGCGATAAACCTGATACTGGTCAAACAGATCGGCCAGCCGCACCGCCAGTTGGTAACGCTTGCGGCAATCGTGGTCATCGGCGAGAAAACGCTTGAGCGGCGCAAAATCGGGCTGATCCTGCAGTGCGGGCAGCAGCCGCATCAGCCGCCAGGTCAGCGGCTGCTTGTCGAGTGGAGACTGCTCCGGCACGCTGTCGCGGCCCAGCACGCCGCGGTAACTGTCCCAGAGAAACCGCGCCGGCAGCTGCACATCCAGCGCCGCGGCGATGCCGCAGCCGCCCTGAGCAGGGTCGGCAGCCAGCGCCATCTGCAGCCACTGGGCGATGCCGTTGCTCTGCACCAGGATGACTTCGTTTTCCAGCGGCGCCAGCGGGTGCGCCCGCATCCAGTCCACCGCCAGCTCGCGAAGGGTCTCCAGGCGGTTGCCGTGGATGATCATCAAACCGGGGGCGAGGCTGTTGGCGTCCTGCATGGAAGCTCCTTATAGGTGAAGAGACCGCAGTCTATCACCGGGCAGCGACAGGCGCGGTCGCAGCTTACACCGCAAGTGGTTGAGAAGCGTTGGCGAGGCAGGCAGCGCAAGGCAAAGATCGCCGAGAAGCGATCGGAGTCGCGCTCGACTTTACAAATTGTAAATGAGCACTTCGATCGGACTCGCGCCCGAGGCGATCTTTAACGCAGCGATGGCAACGCAGGTAGCTTCTCGGCGACTTGCTAGACCTGGCTGCCCAGAAACCGCCTCTCCCACGGCGTAATTTCATCCATAAAGCTCTGCAGCTCCATGCGTTTGCTGGCCAGGAAGCCGTCAACAAACTCGGCGCCGAACAGCTCACGCGCCAGCGTGCTGCGATCCAGCCGCAGGATGGCGTCGTGCAACGTGCCGGGCAGGGTCAGCTCGTCCGGCGCCTCGAACTCGCCTTGTGCCGGAGCAGATGGCTCGCACTGGTTGTCGATGCCATACAGTCCCGCCGCGAGCGAAGCGGCCACGCTCAGATAGGGGTTGGCGTCGGCGCCGGGCAGCCGGTTTTCGACACGGCGCGCTTCCGGGCCGCTGGCCGGAATGCGCAGGCCGGCGGAGCGGTTGTCGTAAGACCAGCACAGGTTGTTTGGCGATGCGTACGCGTGGCAGAAACGCTGGTAGGAGTTGATGTAGGGCGCCATCAGCAACGTCAGCTCGCCCATGCACTGCTGCAGGCCACCAATGAAGTGCCCAAAATGCGCCGTGGCCTCGCCGGTCGCCGCATCGGTAAAGATATTGTTGTCGCTCCCCTGCTCCACCACGCTCTGGTGAATGTGCATCGAGCAGCCGGGCACCCGCGCCAGCGGCTTGGCCATGCACACGGCAATCAGCCCGTGCTTGAGCGCGACTTCATGCAGAGCATGCTTGAACAGAAAGGTCTGGTCGGCAATCAGCAGCGGATCACCATGGACAAAATTGATCTCGTACTGGCTGACGCCCATCTCGTGCATAAAGGTATCGCGAGGAATGCCCAGCGCGGCCATGGTGTCGGCCAGCTCGTCGAAGAACGGCTTGAGGCCGCTGCTGGTGCTGACACTGAACGCGCCGTAACCGGCTTCGCGGCGGCCATCCAGCCCCACTGGCGGCTGGAACGGCTGGGTGTCGTCACGGTTGGGCTCGAACAGGAAGAATTCCAGCTCGGTCGCTACCACCGGCGCCCAGCCACGCTCGGCATAACGCTCAACAATCCGACTCAGCAGAGCGCGGGTCGACAGGCCGGAGAGCTGACCATCCAGCTCCACCGCCTCGCAGATCGCCAGCGCGCGCGGACGCTCGATCCAAGGCAGCACATGCACCTGATCCAGCAGCGGGCGCAACACCAGATCGCCATCGTCGCTGCCGTAATACTGCGCCTCCGGGTAGCCACCCATCACGCACTGCAGCAGCACGCCACGCGCCAACTGCAAACGGCGATCCGCCAGAAAGCCCTCGCCGGTCATGACCTTGCCACGGGGAATACCGTTCAGATCCGGGGTGACACACTCGACGTCGCCAACGCCGGCAAGGCGTTCGGCAAGGGAACCAAGGGATACGGGGACGTTCATGCAGCACTACCTGTGTTTGATCTAGCCAACATGGCGATGCCGGATCATACCCCATCCGAGCCGCCACCACTCAAGCGCCCGCGCGCGCCATGCCGGCCCTGAATGCAAAAAGGCCAGCGCAAGCGCTGGCCTTTCCTGGTATTGCCGGTGCGGATCAGAAGCTCAGAGCGCGATCGCCCTGCTCATCCTTGATCCGGGTAGGCAGGCCCATTTCGTTCAGCAGGTTGATGAACGGCTTGGGATCCAGCTCTTCGACGTTGACCATCTTGCCCGCATCCCAGGTGCCCTGGGCGATCAGGATGGCTGCGGCAACCGGCGGCACACCGGCAGTGTAGGAAATACCCTGGCTGCCGACTTCGGCGTAGGCTTCGGCGTGGTCCGCTACGTTGTAGATGAACACTTCCTTGTCCTTGCCGTCCTTCTTGCCTTTGACCACATCACCGATGCAGGTCTTGCCGGCATAATCGGGTGCCAGTGACGACGGGTCGGGCAGCACGGCCTTGACCACTTTCAGCGGAATCACTTCCAGGCCTTCGGCAGTGGTGACCGGCTGTTCGGACAGCAGACCGAGGTTTTTCAGCACGGTGAACACGTTGATGTAGTGCTCGCCAAAGCCCATCCAGAACCGCACGTTCGGCACGCCCAGGTTTTGCGACAGTGAGTGCACTTCGTCGTGACCGGTCATGTAGCTGGTCTGCGAGCCGACAACCGGCAGATCGTCGGTACGCTTGACCTCGAACATCTTGTTGCTGGTCCACTGGCTGTTCTGCCAGGACCACACCTGCCCGGTGAACTCACGGAAGTTGATTTCCGGGTCGAAGTTGGTCGCGAAGTACTTGCCGTGGCTGCCGGCGTTGATATCGATGATGTCGATTTCCTCGACGCTATCGAAGTATTCGTTCACCGCAACCGCAGCATAGGCGTTAACCACGCCCGGGTCGAAGCCGACCCCCAGGATCGCGGTGATGCCCTTCTCGGCGCACAGTTCCTTGCGCTTCCACTCGTAGTTGGCGTACCACGGCGGGGTTTCACAGATCTTGTCCGGCTCTTCGTGAATGGCGGTATCCAGGTAGGCAGCACCGGTCTCGATGCAGGCCTGCAATACCGACATATTGATGAAAGCCGATCCGACATTGATCACCAGTTGCGACTGTGTCTTGTCAATCAACGCCTTGGTGGCCTCGATATCGAGGGCATTCAGGGCATGGGCTTGCAATTCACCGGCAACCTTGAGGCTGCCCTTTTCCTTCACGCTGTCGACGATGGCCTGACACTTCTCGGCGGTACGCGACGCGATATGGATGTTACCCAGCACGTCATTGTGCTGGGCGCATTTGTGTGCGACCACCTGGGCCACACCACCGGCACCAATAATCAGAACGTTTTTCTTCATTTCTTTTCCTCGAAACGCCTCCTTGGAAAGGCTGGGTAGGTTATGCCTCAGGAGAGGCTGTCCAGGTAATCCTGGAATCCGAACTCGCGCACCAGTTTCACCGAGCCATCAAGCTCCCTGATTGCAATGGCGGGCATGTTGACGCCGTTGAACCAGTTCTTCTTGACCATGGTGTAACCGGCCGCATCAATAAAGGACAGGCGATCGCCGATCTTCAGCTCGCTGTCAAAATTGAATTCGCCGAAGATGTCGCCAGCCAGACACGACTTGCCACACACCATGTACTGGTGCGGGCCATCGCAGGGCTCCATCTTGGCCTCCTGACGGTAGATCAGCAGATCGAGCATGTGTGCTTCGATCGAGCTGTCGACCACGGCCAGCTGCTTGCCGTTATAGAGGGTGTCGAGCACAGTCACTTCGAGGGAAGTGCTCAGGGTAATGGCGGCCTCGCCGGGCTCCAGGTAAACCTGAACACCGTAGCGCTCGGAGAATGCCTTGAGGCGGGCACAGAAACGATCCAGCGGGTAACCCTCGCCGGTAAAGTGGATACCGCCGCCCAGACTGACCCAGCTCACCTGCTCAAGCAGGTGGCCGAAACGCTCTTCGATCTGTCCGAGCATCTGGTCGAACAGGTCAAAGTCGCTGTTCTCACAGTTGTTGTGAATCATGAAGCCGGAAATCAGCGGCAGCACCGCCTTGATCTTGGCGGCGTCCCACTCGCCCAGACGGCTGAACGGACGGGCCGGATCAGCAATCAGGAAGTCCGAGCTGCTGACCCCGGGGTTAAGACGCAGGCCGCGAACCTTGTCGGCCGAAGCCTCGCTGAAGCGGGTCAGCTGACTGATGGAGTTGAAGATGATCTTGTCCGAATGGGCCAGGACTTCGTCGATCTCGTCATCGGCATAGGCCACGCTGTAGGCATGCGTCTCCCCCGGGAACTTGAGCTTGCCAAGTTTCACTTCATTCAGGGAGGAAGAGGTAGTGCCGTCCATGTACTGACTCATGAAGTCGAACACGGACCAGGTAGCAAAGCATTTCAGTGCGAGCAGCGCCTTGGCACCGGAGTGCTCACGCACATAGGCGATCTTCTCCATGTTGCGTTCGAGCTTGCTCTTGTCGATGAGATAGTACGGCGTCTTGATCAATTCGTTCATACCCTCCAGCTGTCAGAACCCGGTACCGGGCGAGTAAAAGCGCGAAATTATAAATTAACGCGCCAACAGTCGATAGGAAAAATCACCCCCTCAAGCCTAGCCGCCGATTACTGCAGTTTCACTTCAACACAACAAAACATGCAAAAAAAGCATCGAATTTAAAATAAAAATGCATTGGCCATATATTCGCAGTAACTCCTATAGTGTCTGCATGCCGGCGTCGCCGGTTACCAACAACAACTGCGCCGCATGTACGGCGACGACACACGGAGACACCCCATGCGCTCACGCACCGTCATCCTCGGTCTTGGAGCCCTTGCCGCCGGTATCAGCCTGGCGGTCAGCGCTGCCCCCAACCCGGCGACCGAACTCACCGCCGCCAGCAACCATGCGATCCTGGAGCAACTTCCCTTTGCCGACCAGCAGGCCTTCGCCGACGCTCAGCGCGGATTTATCGCCCAGCTACCTGATGGCAAAGTCCTCAACGCCGACGGTTCAGTTGCCTGGGACATGAGCGAGTATGCGTTCCTGAACGACGAGAGCGCACCCGATACCGTTAACCCCAGTCTCTGGCGGCAGGCTCGACTGAATGCCATTCACGGCCTGTTCAAGGTGACCGACGGCATGTACCAGATCCGCGGCATGGATCTGGCCAACATGACGATCATTGAAGGTGACACCGGCCTGATCATCATTGATCCGCTACTGTCTCCCTCCACCGCCAGGGCCGGCCTGGAGCTGTACTACCAGAACCGTCCGCAAAAGCCGGTTGTTGCGGTGCTCTACACCCACAACCACGTCGACCACTGGGGCGGCGTAAAGGGCGTCACCAGCAATGAGGATGTGGCCTCCGGCAAGACGCGTATCTATGCGCCAGTCGGCTTTATGGAGCACGCGGTCTCCGAGAACGTGATTGCCGGTCCCGCCATGAGCCGCCGTGCCATTTACCAGTTCGGCGCCATGCTGCCGCCGGGTGAACGCGGCCATGTGGATACGGGCCTGGGCAAGGCGCTGTCGAAGGGTGATCGCTCCCTGATTGCACCAACCGATACCGTGCCGGATAACGGTAACCTGACCATCGATGGTGTAGAGATCGAGTTTCAGATGGCCCACGGCACCGAAGCAGAATCGGAAATGATGATGTACTTCCCTGCGTTCAAGGTCCTGAACACCGCGGAAATCACCAGCCAGCACATGCACAACGTGTACACCATTCGCGGGGCTGCCGTGCGTGACGCCAGCGCATGGGCCCACTACATCGACCTGGCGCTGGAGCGCTTCGGTGATCGCGCCGACATCGTGGTGGGACAGCACCATTGGCCAATCTGGACCCAGGAGGATGCCAAGCGCTTCCTGTCGGTACAGCGGGACATGTACAAGTACCTGCACGATCAGTCCGTACGCATGATCAACAAGGGCTACCTGCCGGGCGATATCGCCGAGCAGCTGAAACTGCCAGCCAGCCTTGACCAGCAATGGTACGCCCGAGGCTACTACGGCACCCTGCGCCACAACGCCAAGGCCATTTACCAGCGCTACATGGGCTGGTACGACGCCAACCCGGCCAACCTGAACCCGCTACCACCGGTACAGAACGCAGCCAAAACCATCGAATACATGGGCGGTGCCGACAAGGTGATCGAGCAGGCACGCAAGGATTATGACAACGGCGAGTATCGCTGGGTCGCCAGCGTAATGAATCAGGTGGTGTTTGCCGACCCGAGCAATCAGGCCGCCCGCGAGCTGGGTGCCAATGCACTGGAGCAACTCGGTTATCAGGCCGAAGCCGGCACCTGGCGCGGAGCTTACCTGATGGGCGCTCAGGAACTGCGTAACGGCACGCTACCGCCAACCGTGGGCTCGCTGTCACCGGACGTACTGCAGGCGCTGGACACCGGCATGTTCTTCGACCTGATGGGGGTACGACTGGATGCCGCCAAGGCTGAGGGCAAGCATCTGGTAATCAACTGGCAGCTGACAGACACCAACGAGAACTACCGTCTGAACCTGGAGCACTCGACGCTGACCTATCGCGCCAATACTCAGGATGACAACGCCCAGGCAACGGTCAGCATGAACCGCGACACGCTGGACCAGATCCTGCTGCGCCGCACCACCTTCCCGGACGCGGTCAAGGCTGGGCTGATCAAAATCAGCGGCGAACCCAATGCGTTCTTCGGCTTGCTGCAAATGCTGGAAGTACCCTCCGGTGACTTCCCGATCGTGACTCCGGTCAGTAACTGACCTTTTTAGCCCCGTTCGTACCTTGGCGGACGGGGCTCTTTTTCTTCAGGACTGCTGCAGCGAACGCAGCAACCGCTCGGCAAAAAATCCCCGCTGTTCATTCAGGTCAAACAAGCCCGGTGCAAACAACCAGGTCTGGGTCACGCCCATCAACTGGGTGTAAATCATCAACGCCAATTGCCCCGCCGTCTGACCTTGCGGAATCTGGCCCTGTGCCTGTGCGGCGCAAACCAGCGCTTCCAGCGTTTCTATCATGCTCTGGGTCAGCCGCCGCTCACGCTCAAGCGTTGTCAGCATCGCCTCGGTCAGCTCGGTCTTGTTGAGCAGAATCTCGAAGGACTGGCGAAACCAGGCGTCCTCGACCAGCAGCGCAAACCAGCTGCGGACAAAACCGTCGATTCGCTCCAATGGTGACAGACCGGCGCTGCGCGCCTGCGCTACCAACTGCTCGAGAGGTTCCTGCGAATAGGCCAGTAGCGCCTCGAACAGGTCGTCCTTGTTCTTGAAGTGCCAGTAGATGGGGCCACGACTGAAACCGGCTTCGGTGCCGATCATGGCCAGCGTGGTGTTGGAATAGCCGTTGCGGCTAAATAACGTCAGCGCCGCCTCTATGATTTTCAGACGGGTTTTTTCCGCGTCTTCTTTGGTTCTGCGCATGGGTGTTCCAGCAGGTGCAGCGGGAGATTGCTCCCGCTGCAGTCAGACTCCTCAGAGGGCGCCGTCGGCAGCCATCTGCATGTACTCGGTATCGAACCGCAGCTTGATGTTAGCGGTATCACCCAAGGTCTTGCCATCGGGCATCGCGATGCCGACAAAGTCAGGCGAGTCTGCGCCTTCGCCAAGCAACCCCTTCTCGAACGAGAACTGGCGAACGCTGTCCATCGCCTCGTAGGCCTCATCACTGCCAATAAAGGCGACGGCGTCAGCCGGTTGCCAGAACATCTTCATGCCGGCCAGCTGTGCTTCATAACCGGCCTGATCGGTCGCAGACGCTTCGCCGAGGAACGCTCTGGCCTTCTGCCCCTCCTCGCTGTCGGTTCCCATCTCGGCCATCAGCTCAAACCAGGCACCGACCAGCGCCTTGCCCAACGCCGGGTTGTCGCGCAGTGTCTCGGTGTTAACGATGGTCAGATCCTTGATATGGCCCGGAATCTGGCTGGAATCAAATACCCGGTTGGCGCCCGGCTGGCTGAGAATTTCGTCAAGCAGCGGATTCCAGGTCACTACATTGCGCACGTCGTCGGTATTGAAGGCGGCGACCATATCGGCATCGCTGGTATTGACCACGGTAACATCGCTCTCGCTCAGACCGACCGAGTCCAGCGCGCGGGCCAGCAAATAGTGGGATACCGACAGCTCGACCAGATTGACCTGCTGCCCCTTGAGATCAGCAACACTGGCGCTATCTTTCATCACCATGCCGTCGTTACCGTTGGAGTAGTCCCCAACGATCAAGGCCGTAGTATCTACGCCGCCGGCGGCGGGGATCGACAGCGCGTCCATACTGGTCGCTACCACACCATCAAACTGACCGGCACTGTACTGGTTGATCGACTCGATGTAATCGTTTATCTGCACTATCTCGACGCTGATGCCGTACTTGTCGGCCCACTTTTTCATCAACCCGGACTCGTCGATGTACTTCCACGGAATCCAGCCGGCGTAAATGCTCCAGGCCAGTTTGAAGCTGTCTTTCTCTTCGGCTTGAGCTGAGGGAATCACGGCGACCGATGCCGCCAGTGCAATCATGGCGCCTGAAACAACCTGTTTGAAACGTCGTGCAAATGGAACGGACTTTTTCATGGTTCAACTCCAGATGGTTCTCGTTGGCAATGATGTGAAGTCTTGGCAGTAACTGAGCAGCAAGAACCGCGCCGTATTCGGCGCGGAACCGACTTAAAAGAACTTCAGGTAGCGTTGCAGCTCCCAGTCGGAGACGTGGGTGTGATACTCGGTCCATTCCTGGCGCTTGAAGCCGACGAAGCTGTCGAACATCGCATCGCCAAAAACCTCGCGCGACAGCGGGTCAGCTTCGAAGGCATCAATTGCTTCGCCAAGGTTCTGCGGCAACAGCTCAATGTCCATTTCACGCACCTGCTGATCGGTGTAGTTGTACATGTTCTCGCGATGGGGATTACCCGGGTCCATGGCTTCGCGAATGCCTTCAAGACCGGCAGCCAGCATCATCGCGGCACCAAGATAGGGGTTGCAGGCGATATCGGCCGCACGGCACTCGACCCGACCGCCTTGCGACGGGATACGCAGCATGTTGGTGCGGTTGTTGTTGCCGTAGCAAACGAATACTGGCGCCCAGGTAGAGCCGGACATGCTGCCCTTGCGCACCAGACGCTTGTAGCTGTTTACCGTCGGCGCGATGACTGCGCTGATCGCCTTGGCGTGCTTCATTACGCCGGCGATGAAGTGATACGCCATCTGGGTCACCCCGCAGCCGTAGGGATCTTCGCCATTGGCAGGATCAAACAGATTTCGGCCGGTCTCGCGATCAGCCAGCGACATGTTGTAGTGCGCGCCACTGCCGGTGCGGTTGGCCGACGGCTTGGGCATAAAGCTGGCAAAGCCACCGTGCTTGCGGGCAATCTCGTTGGCCATCAAACGGAAGAAAACCAAGCGGTCAGCCATGCCGAGAGCGTCGGTGTAGGTGAAGTCGGTTTCGAACTGGCCGTTGGCGTCTTCGTGGTCGAAGGAGTACACATCCCAGCCCATGGCATTCATGGCTTCGACCAGCTCGCCCACAATCGGCATGTTGTCCATCAGGCCGCGCGGGTCATAACAGGGTTTGGCGAGGGTATCGCGAGCACTGATCGGCTCGAACCCGCCATCCTCTGAGTCACGAAACAGGAAGAACTCGGTCTCGATACCCAGGTTAAAGGTCAGCCCCATATCAGCGGCCTTGGCTACCTGGCGTTTAAGAATATTACGTGAGCAGGCTTCGAATGGTGCGCCGTCCAGATACAGGTCACTGGCGAACCAGGCCAGTTCGCGATTCCACGGACAGATGGTGGCAGTCGCGGGATCGGGCATGGTCGCGACTTCATTGTCACTGATGTCCTGTGGAACACCGTCCAGCGCAGCGCCAGTGTAGAGCTCCGACCCTTTCATCATCCGCCCCAGATGATTGAGCGGAACAAACTTGCCCTTGATCACCCCGTGCAGATCGACGTAGCCACCCAGAGCGTACTTCACGCCCTTCTCTGCAAGGGACTCTTTCAATTGTTCACTGCTCACATGCTGACTCATGTTGATACTCCGCTGATTCTGTCCGCAACCGCTGCGGCGCTTGGTACGAATCTTTCATTCAACATACATGCCAGCATGCATATTTAATCCATAAGCAGATTCAATCAACTCCCAAACATCACCTCGATGGCACCAACCAAGAGATTGCTATATGTCGACATATCAAGCAGTTAAGAAGCAATTCAGCGCCGGAGACTGGCCTCTTCAGAGCGGCGCCATACTGCGCAATGCACATCTGACCTACCTGCAGGTCGGTCAGCTCAACGCAGCGTGCGACAACCTGATCATCCTGCCGACGTACTACGGCGGAACACACGAAGGAAATCTGCCCCTGATTGGTGCAGACGGACCACTGGATCCGGAACACTACTGCATTCTCATCCCGAACCTGCTTGGCAACGGCCAATCCAGCTCGCCGTCCAACGCACATCACAGTCAACGCGGCGCGGATTTTCCGATGGTTAGCCTGTACGACAACGTCGCTCTGCAGCACAGACTGGTTGAGGAGCACTTTGCAGGCGCGGAAATCGCACTGGTAGCCGGCTGGTCAATGGGCGGCATGCAGGCCCTGCAGTGGGGCTGTCTGTATCCGGACCAGGTAAAGCGCGTAGCCAGTATCTGTGCGACAGCTCGTTGCTGGCCACACAACCAGGTGTTTCTGGAAGGAGTCAAGGCAGCACTGACGTGTGACAAAGACTGGGATGGAGGGCGCTACCAATCCCCTCCCAAAGCCGGCCTGAAGGCCTTTGGTCGAGTTTACGCCGGGTGGGCCTACAGCCAGGCGTTCTTTCGTCAAGAACGATACAAAGAACTGGGCTTCGACTCGATAGAGTCGCTGCTACGGTACTGGGAAGAGGACCACGTCGAGCAGGACGCCAACAATCTGCTTGCCGTGTTGCACACCTGGCAACAGGGCGACATCAGCGCCAACCCTGTATGGAACAACGATTTCAGCGCCGCCCTGAAGGGGATTAAAGCCAGGTGCCTGATAATGCCAGGCAGCACTGATCTCTACTTCACCAGCGAGGACGCCTTGAGCGAAGCACAGCAAATACCAAACGCATGTTTCCGGGCACTTGAATCTGACTGGGGGCATTGCGCCGGAGCGCCGGGCCGTAACCCTGCTGATACCGCAACGATGCTGGACTCTCTGGCAACGTTAATGGCTGGAAAGTGAAAGCCGGTATTTGCCGGCGCCATCAACATCTCGCCAGTTTTCAGCAGAGCACGACGCCGGTAGTGCAAGTATGAAACGCGCAGCAGCGTAGGGGTTAATTTTCCGTGCGCGCAAAGAAGAACACCCCGACCATGACTGATCGGGGTGTTCGGTATAGGCGCTTGACGATGACCTACTCTCACATGGGGAAGCCCCACACTACCATCGGCGATGCATCGTTTCA
>Ga0208300_100160_pt1 | contig 69838 bp, 57 predicted proteins | sample 23_taG_FD_184096 | JGI IMG/M metagenome (GOLD analysis project Ga0208300, IMG submission 184096) | Marine viral communities from Cariaco Basin, Caribbean Sea - 23_WHOI_OMZ (SPAdes) (version 2) | ecosystem: Environmental > Aquatic > Marine > Oceanic | place: Caribbean Sea: Cariaco Basin...
TTCCATAACCGGCACGGTCAGGATATCTTCCAGAGCTGCGCGCTGACGGCTAGCCAACTCTTTCTGAACATCAAAAACGTTCACCTGGTGGTAATGAGTCGCGTGCAGAGTAGCGGCAGTCGGAGAAGGAACCCATGCGGTATTCGCACCAGACTTCGGATGACCGATCTTCTGCTCCAGCATACCTGCCATCAGGTCAGGCATAGCCCACATACCTTTACCAATCTGAGCTACGCCGGAAAGACCCGCTTCCAGACCGATATCAACGTTCCACTGCTCGTAGGCACCAATCCAGGCAGCCTGCTTCATCTCACCCTTGCGGATGAAAGGACCCAGCTCCATGGAGGTGTGCATTTCATCACCGGTGCGATCCAGGAAGCCAGTGTTAATGAATACCGTGCGCTCTTTAGCAGCATGGATACAGGCTTTCAGGTTAACCGTGGTGCGACGCTCTTCGTCCATGATGCCCACTTTCAGGGTGAAACGAGGCAATCCGAGAGCATCTTCTACGCGACCGAAGAATTCGTTGGTGAACGCAACTTCTTCAGGACCGTGCATTTTCGGCTTAACAATGTATACAGAACCCTTGGTGCTGTTCTGGAACTGACCAGTACCCTTCAGATCGTGGATAGCGATCAATGAGGTAACGAAACCATCCATCAGACCTTCAGGAACTTCGCTGCCGTCGTTCAGCAAGATGGCGGGGTTAGTCATCAGATGACCAACGTTACGCACGAACATCATGCTGCGACCCTTCAGTGTCAGGTCACCACCATCAGCCGCCGTGTAGGCGCGATCAGGATTCATGCGACGAGTAACCTGCTTGCCGCCTTTTTCGAATGACTCTTCGAGGTCACCCTTCATCAGGCCCAACCAGTTCTTGTAGGCCACTACCTTGTCTTCAGCATCGACCGCAGCAACGGAATCTTCACAGTCCATAATGGTGGTCAGAGCTGACTCCATCAGAACATCTTTAACGTTCGCGCCGTCATCTTTTCCGATCGGATGGCTGGCATCGATCTGGATTTCAAAGTGCATGCCGTTTTTGACCAGCAGCAGACCGGTCGGCTCATCGGCAGCACCGGTGAAACCAACAAAACCAGACTCGTCTTTCAGGCCGGTTACTTCGCCGTTTTGCAGCTTAACCGCCAGCTTGCCGCCATCAACGTAATATTTAGCCGCATCTTTGTGACTACCAGCCGCCAGAGGTGCAGAGCTGTCCAACAGGTTACGAGCCCACTCGATTACTTTGGCGCCACGTACAGGGTTGTAGCCACGACCTTTCTCGGCGCCATCTTCTTCAGACAGTGCATCGGTGCCATACAGCGCATCGTACAAGCTACCCCAGCGTGCGTTAGCGGCGTTCAGGGCAAAACGCGCATTCATTACCGGCACAACCAGCTGCGGGCCTGCCATGGTGGCAACTTCAGGATCCACGTTTGATGTAGAGATTTTGAATTCTTCTGGCTCATCCACCAGGTAACCGATTTCTTTCAGGAATGACTTGTACTCAGCCATATCCAGTTTTTGACCCTTGTGGTCACGGTTCCAGGTGTCCAGTTTTTCCTGAATGGCATCACGCTTGGCGAGCAATTCACGGTTGCGCGGCGCCAGCTCGTTCACAATTTTGTCGAACTCGGCCCAGAATTTGTCGGCATCAATACCGGTGCCCGGAATGGCTTCGTTGTTTACGAAGTCATACAGATTCTTTGCGACCTGAATGCCGCCAACTTGAACGCGTTCTGTCATCGTTACCTGCCTCAATGGGTTGTGTTTCCCGACTCCCTGATTGCTCCAAGCTATCAGGGGCATGATTATTCGAGCGCCGCATTGTACGTGAAATTCCCTACAAGGTCATTCCCGAAAATAACAATGCGGCTTTTGTCCAACCTCCGGGCGTCAGGCCCGGCGCCAAGAAGTTCCTTCGCGACTGTCGTCCAGAACAATGCCCTTCTCCAGCAACTCATCCCGAATTCGATCACTTTCCGCGAAGTCTTTAGCTTTACGAGCCTCTGCACGAGCCTGAATCATGGCTTCAATATCGGCCACGCTCAACTCGCTACCGGTATCAGCCTGGAAAAATGCTTCAGGGTCTTGCTGGAGTAGCCCCAATACGCCACCCAGGCGCACCAGAACAGCCGCACTATACGCCGCCTTTTCTTCATTGCCTTCGCGACGATGTTGATTTATGTCATTCGCCACTGCATGCAGTACCGCAATCGCTCCTGCAGTATTGAAATCGTCATCCATCACTTCAGCAAATCGACGATCGTGTTCGGTTTCCGGAACCTCATCACTCGAAGCCGGCTTAACGCCTCGCAAGGCATGATAGAGCTTCGTCAGCGTCCGACTCGCCTCTGCAAGACTGTCTGCGGAGTAATCTACCTGGCTGCGGTAATGACTAGACACCAGGAAGTAGCGGACCACTTCCGCTGGATAGGTTTCCAGAATCTCGCGAATGGTAAAGAAGTTGCCCAACGACTTGGACATCTTCTCTTTGTTCACGCGAATAGCCCCCGCATGCATCCAGGTATGCACAAACTTGTGGCCCGTGGCGCATTCCGATTGGGCGATTTCGTTTTCATGGTGCGGGAACAACAGATCCGGCCCGCCGCCATGTATATCAAAGGTATCACCCAGGCACTTGGTGGACATGGCGGAACACTCGATGTGCCAGCCGGGGCGGCCGTCGCCCCAAGGCGAAGGCCAGCTCACCTCACCTTCTTTCGCGGCCTTCCACAACGCAAAGTCCGCCGGGCTGCGCTTGGCTTCCTGAACACCGACTCGCGCTCCCGCTACCAAGTCCTCTAGCTTTTTCTTGCTGAGCTTGCCGTAATCCGGGAACGACTCCACGGAAAAATACACATCGCCATTGTCAGCTGCGTAAGCGTGGCCACCTTCGATCAGCGTTTCAATCATCGAGATAATTTCGCTGATAAAGGCTGTGGCGCGCGGCTCTTCGTTCGGAGACTGCACTCCCAAACGTGCTTCGTCTTCGTGCATCGCATCGATCATGCGCTCGGTCAGATCGGTATACACCTCACCGTTCTCATCAGCGCGGCGCAGAATCTTGTCGTCGATATCGGTAACGTTACGCACGTAGTGCACATCATAGCCAAGATGACGCAGGTAACGGCTGATCACGTCGAACGCCACCAGCACACGCCCATGCCCCAGATGGCAGTAGTCGTACACGGTCATACCGCACACATACATGCGCACCTTGCCCGGCTCGATCGGCTTAAACTCTTCTTTTTTTTGCGTGAGCGTGTTGTAGATGCGCATTATTTACCTCCCTTGCCCCAGGAATCCCGCAAGGTCACGGTGCGGTTGAACACTGGCTTGCCGGCGCTTTCGGTCAGTTCCTGATCACAGAAAAAGTAGCCTTCACGCTCAAACTGGTATGGCAGGTCGGTGCGCGGTGTCGCCAAACTTTTCTCAACCCTTGCGCCCTCAAGCACCACCAGAGAATCCGGGTTGATGTGATCCATCATGTCACCTTCTTTGTCGCTATCGGGTGCCTCATGATTGAACAAGCGGTCGTACTGATTAATGCGCACTTCAACGCTGTCTGCAGCCGACACCCAGTGAATCACGCCGTTCGGCTTGTAGCCTTCCGGGTTAACGCCCAAGGTCTTCGGATCGTACTCGCACTTGAGCTCAACAATCTCGCCGCTGTCGTCGCGAATCACTTCTTTGCAGGTCATCACGTAGCCACCGCGCAGACGCACAGCCTGATCCGGAGCCAAACGCTTCCATTTACGCGGAGGCTCTTGTGCAAAGTCTTCACGGTCGATGTACAGCACTTGGCTCCAGGTGACTTCACGCTCGCCCATATCCGGATTTTGCGGGTGAACCGGCAGGGTCAGTGTTTCGGTCTGGCCTTCCGGGTAATTGGTCAGCGTCACCTTGATCGGGCGCATCACACACATTGCGCGCGGTGCGCGGGCGTTCAAGTCTTCGCGGATGGCATGTTCGAGCATGCCGACATCCACCGTTCCGCCACCTTTATTCACACCAATCATGTCACAGAAGGTGCGAATAGACTCCGGCGTAAAACCACGGCGGCGCATACCGGAAATGGTCGGCATACGGGGGTCGTCCCAGCCATCCACCACGTTATCGTCAACCAGCCGCTTCAGCTTTCGCTTACTGGTGACGGTGTAATTCAGGTTCAGACGGGCAAACTCGATCTGCCGCGGATGACAAGGAATGGTGATGTTGTCTAACACCCAGTCGTAGAGCGGACGATGGTCTTCAAATTCAAGGGTGCACAGAGAATGGGTAATGCCTTCGAGCGCGTCCGAGATGGGGTGCGTGAAATCGTACATCGGATAGATGCACCATTTATCCCCCGTCTGATGATGATCAGCGTATCGAATACGGTACAGAATCGGGTCCCGCATATTGATATTGGGAGACGCCATATCGATCTTGGCCCGCAACACCAACTCACCGTTCTGGAACTTTCCATCCCGCATGTCGCGGAACAGCTGCAAACTCTCTTCAGCTGGACGGTCACGGTAAGGACTGTTCTTACCCGGCTCTTTCAGGGAACCGCGGTACTCGGCCATTTCGTCGGCCGTCAGCGCACAGACATAAGCCTTGCCCTTCTCGATCAACTCTTCAGCAAAGGCGTAAAGCTGATCAAAATAATCCGAGGCGTAACGCACTTCGTCTGCCCACTCGAAGCCCAGCCATTCTACATCCCGCTTGATGGCGTTGATGTATTCCAGGCTTTCTTTCTCCGGGTTGGTGTCGTCAAAGCGGAGGTTGCACTCGCCTTCAAACGTCTCAGCAATGCCGAAGTTCAGGCAGATTGATTTGGCATGACCAACATGCAAGTAGCCATTGGGCTCAGGCGGGAACCGGGTAACGACTTTGCCCGTGTGCTCGCCCTTGGCGACGGCATCTTCGATCAGGCTCTGAATAAAGTTATGGGCTTTCTTCGACTCGGCGCTCATACAATCTCTGTCAACAGGGAATGAATTGTGGGAGCTATTCAGAGGCTCCGTGAAACCGCCTATTATACTCACAATTCCTTGCAGTACTCATGCACAGGACGAAACTCTTCAGTACAATGCCTACTTTGAACCTTTATACACCCAATTACAGGATGCCCTGATGATTCTGCTGCAAACCAATCTCGGTGATATCAACCTGGAACTCGATTACGAAAACGCCCCCGAAACCGCTAAAAACTTCGAACAGTACGTTCGCGACGGTTTTTACGACGGCCTCATTTTTCACCGGGTTATCAGCAACTTTATGGTTCAGGGCGGCGGTTTTGAACCTGGCATGAAACCGCGCCAAACCCGCGATCCGATTCAGAACGAAGCAGATAACGGTCTGAGCAACATGGTCGGCACCGTCGCCATGGCCCGCACCATGGACCCGCACTCGGCAACGGCCCAGTTCTTCATCAACGTTGAGAACAACGGCTTCCTGGACCACACTGGCAAGAACGCGGAAGGCTGGGGCTACTGTGTATTTGGCAAAGTCGCTGAAGGCATGGAAACCGTGAACAAGATCCGCGCAACGCGCACGACTATGCGCTCCGGCCATCAAGACGTGCCCGCTGAAGACATTGTGATTATCAAAGCTGAGGTCGTGGAGGCCGCGTGAGCACACTGTTCATCTCGGATTTACACCTTGAAGAATCGCGCCCGGACATCACGGGCGCTTTTCTTGGTTTCCTTGAAGCTGAAGCCATGGGCGTTGAACGCCTCTATATTCTCGGCGATTTCTTCGAAGCCTGGATTGGCGACGACGAAAGAACTCCACTTCAGGAGCAAGTTGCAGCGGCTCTTCGAGGTGTCCGCGACTCAGGCACGGCCATCTACTTGATGCACGGCAACCGGGATTTTCTGATTGGCGAGGACTTCTGCGCAAGAGGGGGGGCCATCCTGTTGGATGACCCTACCGTAATCGACCTCTATGGCACCCCCGCCCTGCTGATGCACGGCGACAGCCTGTGTACCGATGACGTGGAATACCAAAAATTCCGCGCCAACATGCGCAACCCGAAAACCGTGGAAATGCTGTTGGCCCGGCCATTGAAAGACCGACAACTGATGGCACGGCAACTTCGGGAAATTTCCATGGCGAAGAATCAAGGTAAGGCTGAGGCCATCATGGACGTGAACCTTGATGAAGTGGTGAGCGAGTTCGAACGCCACGATGTGCAACTGATGATCCATGGCCATACGCACCGTCCTGCCACCCACGAACTCGAGGCGAACGGCCGCCCTGCTCGCCGCATTGTACTGGGCGATTGGGATAAAAACGTTTGGTGGCTCGTTGCGCGAGCCGATCAACCGCTAGAGCTCAAGAAGACACCGCTGGATAGCGTGTAACCCTTCCACCTTGCGAGCAAAATTATGAGAAAGACCCTGTTGTCCCGGACGCTTCCAATCATGCGGCTAACAGGGTTTCTCATATTCTGTTTTACATTTGCCACCGCAGTCGCGCAAACACCCGAACAACCGGACGATCCTCCCACAGAGAAAGCTCTGCCAGCCGTTCAACCCGAACTGCAGCAAAGCTTGAATATGCCACCCCAAACCGAACTTCCCGACTCCGCTAACTCGGACATCCGGGAACAGATTCGAACGCTCCGGGAGTCACTCAAACAACGACGTGCCGCTTTGTCGGAAAGCCAGGAGCGCCTGGCCTATGCCGAATCGATTCTGTCCCGCCTGGAGGGTGAATACCAAAGCTTTGAGCTGCGCCTGGAAAACGCCGGGCTGAACCTCACAGCAGATTATGCAGAATTACTTAAACAGAGGCTCGAACGGCTGCAGAAACAGAGTGTTGCAAGTGATTTCATCGGTGGCATTGAAGACAAACTGGCTACAGCCCGGGAAGAACAACTGCGGCTGGAGGAGTTTGAGGCGATAACAGATCCGGGCGAAGATGCCCGAAGCCAACTACGCAGCCTTCGCTCTAAGCTGTTACGCGAATTGCACAAAGCCGTCACAGAACACATCAACGTACTCAACGAGTACTTCAATACGGTGACCGCTCTTCAGGACCAGGTAAAAAACTACCAAACGCTGTTGAAACAGCGTTTATTCTGGCTGCCCAGTGCGGAGATCATATCCATCGACACCAGCGAACAGCTTGTCGAGTCGGTACAGTGGCTGGCATCTCAACTCAGAGTTGAAGATCTCAGCGCTTCGGTTTCCCAATCGGTCAAAGAGCGCGGTGGACGAATCGCGTTGGTTGCGTCTTTCCTGCTGGTATTGCTGATCAAGCGCAAGAAAATCAAAACCAACCTGCACGCCAATCAACAATACGTTGGCCATGTAGGCATGGACCGCACGGCATTTACTTTGCTGGCGTTGGTAAACAGCACCTTACTGGCGTTACCCGGTGTTCTTGCATTTTCATTGGCCGCCCTGCTGCTAATGGAAGGTAATGCATTTTTTGCAGCACTGTCGAAAGGGTTTACGGCGGCGGCATTCATCATGTTTTTGCTTGCGCTGATTCGCAATGTTGCCACCAAGGACGGCCTGGGCGAAAAACATTTTCACTGGAACCCCGGCTCATTGCGCGCCATCCGGCGGGAACTGCTGCTCCTGATGGCTTGCGTCATACCCGTCACTGTTGTCATGACGGCCATCAGCGCATCTCCGGACGGCGCTGAATACGACGACAGCCTCGGTCGTTTGTTGTTCATCATCGTTTCCGTCGCGCTTGCTATCTTTGCTCAGCGAATCATGTCCGCCGTTCGAGACGAACAACCTCGCCATCGCCTTTTTATTGTTCTGCACCTGATCGCCGTCGCTGCACCTATTCTGCTTGCTGTCGCATCAACGATTGGCTACCACTACACCGCGCTGCAGCTCGAACGCAATTTATTTATTTCCATTTGCTGGCTGGCCTTTTCGGCATTGCTCTACTTTACTGGCCTGCGCGCACTGTCCGTTCGCGAGCGGCGGCTTACGCTCAAACGATTGATCGAACAACGCGAGGCCGAACGTAAACAGGCAGAGGCCAGAGAAACGTCCGACACCTCCGGCGAAGGTGCGCTTATCACCCCGGAAATGCCGGAAATGAACCTGAAAGACATCAGTGAGCAAAGCTCGTCTTTACTGCGCATTCTGGTTTCCGCTGTGGCCATAACCGGCCTGCTTCTTCTCTGGACCGACGTCATTCCAGCCTTGCAATTGTTCGATGATATTACCTTGTGGACCATCGCCACGGATCTTGAGGGTGGCGACCCTCTGCCAATCACTCTTGCCGATGCGCTTTTGTCCCTTCTTGTTGGCGCGGGCACCGTCATGGCCGTCAAAAACCTTCCCGGCACATTGGAAGTGACACTGCTTAGCCGACTGGACCTTCAGCCCGGCGCTGGCTACGCGATCACCACCATCACCACCTACCTTCTTGTTTTCTTGGGTGTCATCGTTTGCCTGGGTGTTATCGGCGTACAGTGGTCAAAGCTGCAGTGGTTAATCGCGGCACTTGGGGTTGGGCTCGGGTTTGGTCTGCAGGAAATAGTGGCTAACTTTGTGTCCGGCATCATTCTGCTCTTTGAACGCCCGATCCGAGTGGGCGATACCGTAACCATTGGCGGAATTACCGGTAAAGTGTCGCGCATCCGTATTCGTGCCACCACATTGGTCGACTGGGATCGAAAAGAACAAATCGTTCCCAATAAAACCTTCGTGACACAAGACCTGACCAACTGGACGCTGTCGGATGCCACCATTCGACTCAAAATTTTTGTCGGCGTGGCCTACGGCTCCGATGTGGACGAGGTGCAAAAACTGCTTTCCGCCGCTGCCCTTAACAACGATCGAGTGATGGAAGACCCGGCCCCGGCTGTCTTTTGTGTCGGGCTTGGTGAAAGCAGCATCGATTTCGAGGTGTGGGTGTTTGTCAAAGACCTGCCCGATATGATGCCGCTCTACCACGAACTGCATTCAACTATCACGCGCACGCTGACCGACGCAGGTGTGACCATCCCCTTCCCGCAAAGGGATATCCGCATTCACTCGTTGTCGGAAACGTCACCGAAAACACAATCCGAGCCGCCCTCGCAAGACGCTCCCTCGTGAACTCAATCTCGCTCTTCGACCGGCTCCTTGTAGGTTTGCAAGCGCTTGAGCCAACCCGGCAGCCAGCGCTCCCGCTCAATGGGGTTGTCGGCATTGCGCGCTCGGCGTGTTAAAACCTCCGCGGCCGCCTCGCGAAATGCCATCAAAGGGCGCGCGGGCGCTTCCGGCATCTCGAGCAAAACCTGCAGCAATCCCCAACCTTGCTCTTGATACCGTTCGGTTTGCGACACCCCCTCACCTTTGAAGTTCACGTAATCCATCACTGCGTAAACCCCTCCCGGGGTCTGCATGAGGTCCGCTAGCTTTTTACCAACGGCTTGCTTTTGTTTGTCCGGGGCCGCGGCTACCACCTTTTTCAGAGAAGCGCGCGCGCGCTGTTGTATAAACCGAACTTGCAGGCCCCGCGTATCGTACAAAAAGGCCCGAAGAGCCTGAACACGGTCAGATTGAGCAGCCGCTTCGTAAAACGCGCGTCGATTGGGCCAGGGTGCGCCTTTGGCATCAGCCACCCAAACGGGAATATCGGCGCCCTCCTGTTGCATAAACGCCAGCAATGCTGGAAAGCTCTCGGTAAACTGGCCGCTCACGCCTTCGGGATACCAGATAAAGTGTCCAATACCCAATGAGGGGAAGGCTTCGCCTTTATTCCAGTGCACAAGGCATTCCCGTCGCCCCGCGCATTCATTCTGAAATATCCGCTGCCCCACCCACGCCAGTTCTGCGGGGCTTAATCCTAACGGGCGCCGCTGGTCTACCGTCGTGGCGGCCGCTGGAAACACCAGCACAAGCGCAGCCACCATAGTAGCCGCCACCCAAAACAACGAACGCACTTTTCGATCGATTACGATATGGACACCTTGTTTGGACACACAAGCTCCTGACGAGAAATTTCTTTTAAAAACAGTTCAATACACATAAAGATAACGAACACCGACTGGAAACCCCGTAGCCATGAACAGTTGAAGCATTCAAACGGTTGCCCATACTGTACCTTTGACGACTCAAAACAGACATTACGTATGATCAAACCTCAGCAGCTTACCGGCCATGCCCTAACGCGTACTTTCTTGCTGTCCTTCGGCTGGCTTTTGTTGGTTCGGGGCTTGTTGGTTCTACAAAGTGGCGTAATTCCCAGTATGCCGGGCATGCTGGGTGGCGACATTGCCGGCGCGGTGCTGCTGACGCTTATTCTGCAGGGAAGCCGGGGTATGCTGCGTGGGTTGGTTATTACAGCGCTGGGCTGCGCCCTTTACGTTGCCGGCATGCATCTGACCGCCCATGGCACGCTGTTTCAACTGGCGTTTGCCGGCAAAGGTATGGACAGCACGTTCATCACCGGGAGCCTGCTGAACGTATACTTGATCACCCTGCCCGTTTACCTCGCGTTGGCGTGGCTTTTACACTATTTACACCGGCGCTGGGTTCCCCTTTCCCGGCCCAAAGCCTTACCGTTTGCCGGCGCTGCGGCGGCGACGTTGATGATCTACTCCCTGTCATTTCCGAGTTTGACCACCCCTGCTAACAATTTGGTGGTAAGCACTTTGGCCCAAATTCCGGGCGCACTGATCAACCCGGTTGGCACTGCGATTGGCAACAACGAAGTAGAGGTCAGCCCCAGCCTGGAAAACCGGACCCATTTTTTCCACCAGCAAGTCAGTGGCCGTAACATCTCGCCACCGCCCAACGTCCTTGTCATCATGATCGAGGGCATGTCCGGCGGCTACCTGCCATCGGTGAGCCGCTTTCACGGGCTTTCGCCAGTCGTCTCGCTGCCCAATCTGGAACAGACCTTCAACGATTTCGGCTTTCGTATTTACAGGAATGTTCTGAGTATGGAACGTCAGACGGACCGGGGAACCTTTACGTTAACCTGCGGCCGCTACCCCGACTTGAGGCGCGCCTCGGAAAAAGTGCGCCTGGTTGCCGGCCAACACGCGAGCCCGGATTGTCTCCCTGAAAAGATGAAAAACCAAGGCTATCACACTGCCTACTGGCAGGCCGCGCCAATCGAATATATGAACAAAGACGAGTTTATGCCTCAGGCCGGCTACATGGACGTTACCGGTGCCGAAGTGTTTACCACTCAGAACGAAATCGAAGGCTGGGGACCGCCCGACCCGATATTCTTCGAGGATATTGCAGCCAGACTGCGCTCGCTCAACCGCCAGCACCAGCCTTGGTTCGTAACCACACTGAACGTAGGCACTCACCACCCGTTCAACATCGGCCAGAAAACCGAGCAACGACTCGCCTCACAAAAAGCGGAGGATGATAACGAAACCATTCTGCCGATCCCTTCGCCTCAAACCGCACGCATCAACGCCATGAAAGTGATGGCCGAAACCCTCGACAGCTTTTTAAGACAGCTTGAGCAGGAGGGCATTTTGGACAATACCCTGGTGATCGTCACGTCCGACGAAGCTGGCGGATTTATTCGCGAAGACCACGAAACTCTTCCGCTGAACAACAACGTTGGTATGTTAGCGGTGAAGCCAGCCGCGCAAGACAGCCTTTCATACTACGCACCGGAAAGTGCGCTCATTTCTCAGCTGGACATCGCCATTTCAATCCTCGATGCCAGCGGCCATGGATCAACAGCGGGGGGAATGATTGGCACCAGCTTGCTGGCCATGGACTCCAACCCAACTCGCGACCTTCTGTTAGCGGATACGTATACCGGCATGAAATACTTCCTGCGAAATCAGGGAAAGTTATTGGCCTGCACAGAGCTGATGACCCGCTGCCAGACTTGGTCATTCGACCCGAAGAGAATTTTTGGCACCTTAGCCGAAACCGACGAAGAGCCCTTTCTTACTTTAGAAGAGCGGCTGGCACTGGTAGAAAACGCGAACCAGCTGACCACCATCGACAACTGATATGCTCAAGCTTACCTATCGAACTCTGGCACTCCTACGCCAACACAGCCGCGCACTTCTTGCCTTGCACCTGACCATCACCGGGGTATCGGTTGCCCTGCTGCCCTCGTTGGTGACAGCCGCTTTGGCCGCCATACGCCCGCTCACCGGCGAAGCTGCAATCACTACGGCGGGGTTGATCCGGTTTTTGACCTCGCCCGGCGGGGTTACCTGGGCAGCTTTTACGTTGTTCGTCACGGTCACTATTATCGTTTACCAGCAGGCGGGCATCACGCTGATCGTTGCCCAAAATGACCAGCATCCTATGAAAAGTATCGCCCGCGCGTTGTTCGGTGTGGTGCGCAGAATCACTGGACTGACGACCCTCGCTTTACTGCTGACCCTCGGCCATTTTCTGACAGCGCTGCCTTTTCTCGCAGCCATCATCGGCGCATCAAAACTGCTGCTCCATCATTACGACCCTTATTTACTCAATCTTGAACGCCCACCGGTACTGTGGTGGTACGGTGCTTTCTGCCTTTCCATGGTTGCAGCCCTTGTCGCCGCCAACGGCACCTTGGTTGTGCGTTGGAGCCTGGCCATCCCCCGACTCATGCTTAACGGCGCCAAGCCGGTAGCGGCCCTGCGTTCGAGTTATCACCTCACACGAAAGCGCTCAAGACACGCCGCAACAACGCTGGCGTTGGGCGCAGCTTTTACGGTTGCCATACCGCCATTAATCACGCTGATCTTCAATGCACTTGCAACGGGCATATTCCAGGTTCTGCCAGACAACCGAGCCTATCTGTTCCCCGCTGTTATCACGCTCGTAGGGAGCTACGTGTTAATTGGTTTGGCCGTCACCTTTCTGGCCACTTCGGCTTTCGGCACGCTGATCATGGCTTACTACGAAGAGCGTTCGGGCTACCCATTCAAAAGACCGACACCGTCCGTCCCTGAAGACGCTACGGCCCTGGTACGCCGAGCCTGGGTTTTGGAAGCCATTGTGGTGGCGGTGGTATTGGCGCAAAGTTACCCGATCATCAGCTCGCTCAACCATAGCACTGAGGTCGGGATTACCGCGCACCGTGGCAACGCCTCACTTGCTCCGGAAAATACCGTCAGCGCCATTCGGCAAGCAATCAATGATGGCTCGGACTACATCGAGATTGACGTGCAGCTGACTGCCGATGGTGTGCCGGTGCTTTGGCACGACACCGATATGCAGCGGATCTTTGGTTTGCCCGAACGAATTAACGATCTGTCGTACCCGCAATTGCGCAAGCTGGATGCCGGATCCTGGTTTAGCGAAACATTTGCGGACGAACGAATTGCCTCTCTGGCCGAAGCCATTGAAGCAACTCGAGGCAAAGCAAATCTCTTGGTTGATCTTAAGCCGAACCGGAATGAAGAGGCGTTGGTCAACGCGGTGGTGACGGTGCTGCAAGAAAAGGATGCGGTTGAAGGCACGGTGATTGCGGCCGCCGATTGGCCTATTCTGGAACGGGCAAAAGAGCTGGACCCGAATCTCAGAACAGCCCTGCTCGCCCAATTCGTGGTCGGTCCTCTGTGGCAAGACCGCTACGACATTCTGGGAATACGCTCGAACCGGGCCAGCCCGGCAATGGTGGCACGAGCCCATAACGCGGGCAATGAACTGTTCGTATGGACGGTAAACTCGCCAAAAGCAATGTCACGTTTTATTGACATGGGCGTAGACAACATCATCACCGATCGCCCGGATGTGCTTTCTCAGCTTCTGCGGAAACGATCAGAGATGACAGATAGTGAACGCTTGGCCAGCATGCTTCACAACTGGTTGCGATAACGTTTAAAAAATGGGGACGGCCATCAACCATGGTTTTGAAGCCACTGAGCAATTTGTTTCTGATATCTTAAGGACGAGCGCTTCTCGGTATCGGTCGTTGTCGCCACCAAATGGTATTGATCATTGTCATCGGGCTTCGTTTCAAACCGCCGAATGGCACCAAACGGACGCTTGTCCGAGCCGTAAATGCAGATCACATGATATTCCATAGCGTAAAGCTCAACGTCGGGGTCTGTCGGCCGGCCGTCTTTTATGGGAGCCCCCGCTATCCTTGCTGCCCGGTCCAGCGTGTCTTTGAACGAACACAGCTGCATACAACAACCGGATGCCAGCGGCCCTTGGTGTGTTCGGCGACTGAGATCGGCCTGATCTCGCTCCGCCGAAACATGCCCACAGTCGGTTGCAGGCACAAAAAACTCGCCATCCGATGTCTCTAACCGCACCATAACGAAATACACGTAAACAGATTCGCTGCTCATGTTGCACACCAAACAAGGCGAATCTAAACCTTCTTCTCCCACCGCCCGGTTAATCAGAATTCGAGCCCGGGTCTGACGAGCATAACTGCTGTATAAAAGTTGCGCGTAAAAAATCCATATCATCATCGTACCGATACTGGTGACCGGTGCGATCCATTGCGCATTCGCGGCAAACCATTCGGTGACACCCATTGTCTGTCTCCCTTACAGATGCAATTTACGGAGAGTATAGCCTCCCGGCCACACAGGCCCCACCGCCATTAACACATGGTAAAGGTACAAATTATTTAACCGCCCAAAAACAAAAAAAGCCTCCCCGACGGATGTCGAAGAGGCTTTTCGATTACTGCACTGAACTAAACCGGTAAGGCTACTGCTCTACAAATGCGCGCTCGATTACGTAGTGACCCAAATCACCGCCACGAGCCTCTTTGAAGCCTTTGTTATCCAGAATGGCGCAGGTGTCTTTTAGCATGCTAGGGCTGCCACAGATCATGAACCGGTCCTGTTCAATATCAAATTCCGGAAGGCCCAGATCACGGGTGATTTTGCCGCTTTCCATGGCTTCTGTCAGTCGGCCCTGGTTGCGGAACGCCTCGCGTGTCACCGTTGGGTAATACAACAGCTTCCCTTTGACCATCTCACCGAAGTACTCGTTGTCCGGCAAGCCTTCAATTTCACTTTGATACGCCAACTCCGACACGTAGCGCACACCGTGGGTCAGAATAACCCGGTCATAAGCCTCATACACTTCGGGGTCTTTGATGATGCTCATAAACGGCGCCAGCCCGGTACCGGTGCTGATCAGCCACAAGTTACGGCCGGGTAGCAAATTATCCAGAATCAAGGTGCCGGTCGGCTTGCGGCTCACGAGAATTTCGTCACCCACGTTAATCTTCTGCAGGCGGGACGTAAGCGGGCCGTCAGGCACTTTTATAGAGAAGAACTCAAGCTCTTCTTCGTAGTTGGCGCTGGCGATGCTGTAGGCACGCATCAGCGGCTTGCCTTCAGATTCCAACCCGATCATCACGAAGTGCCCGTTTTTGAAACGGAATCCGGGATCCCGGCTTGTCTTGAAGCTGAACAAGGTGTCGTTCCAGTGATGGACACTGGTCACCGTTTCTTTCATCAACTTACTCATGATGCCCTCGCAAGCTAGCAATGGTTAAGAATTTAGGATGCCTTCAGTGTAAGCTTTTTCTTGAAATCGACAAAACGGGATGCTTTCATAATGCTATTCGATTTTATGAATAAACAGATTATACCTTGGTAGCCAAACCATGAAATACAGCTTTCGCCAATTAGAAGTTTTTCTCGCTGCCGCACATTTTCAGAACATCACCCGGGCTGCAGAATCGTTATCCATGTCCCAATCTGCGGCCAGCAGCGCACTGAAAGAACTTGAAAGCCAGTTCGATATCCGGTTATTTGACCGGGTGGGCAAGCGGCTGCAACTGAACGAGCTTGGCCGACTGTACCGCCCGAAAGCTGAAGCGCTGCTCGCTCAGGCTACAGAATTAGAACAAGCATTCAGCAAGCACTCGGAAATAGGCGCACTTAAAGTCGGTGCAACGCTAACTATAGGGAACTATCTCGCCGTTGGCGTTATGGCTCAATACATGAACACCCCTACTCGGCCGAAAGTGTCACTGGAGGTTGCCAATACCAGCACCATCGCCCGGCGGGTTAAAGACTTTGAACTGGATATTGGCTTAATCGAAGGTGAATTGCAGGCCACCGAACTTGAAGTTATGCCGTGGCGTGAAGACGAACTCATTGCTTTTTGTGCGCCCAGTCACCCGCTGGCCCAAAAAAAACAACTAACCGATGACGATTTACGCGAAGCAACCTGGATTATGCGGGAACAGGGGTCCGGCACCAGACAAAGCTTTGAGCGAGGTATGCAAGGCCTGCTACCCGACCTCAACGTGTTGCTAGAACTGGAACACACCGAAGCCATAAAGCGTGCGGTCGAGGCCAATCTCGGCATCGGCTGTTTGTCATGGGTGGTGCTTGCTGACGCGTTCAAGCGTGGCAGCCTGGTGCCACTTGCAATGCCGGAACACCGTTCATTTAAACGGCAGTTTTACTTTATTCTGCACAAGCAAAAATACCGCAGCGCCGGTATCGCCCAATGGATAGACCTGTGCAAGCAGCTTTAACGGGCGCCCGAGCCTCACCCTCTTTTTCGAGGTTCGGGCTTCCGCATCAAGCGGGTACGGGCCCGCTGTGAAACCGGAATTCAGTATCCGCCTCTTCAATCAGCGTTTTCTCCACGGCCATAAACTCCGCAACTCGTTCATCGACCGGCGCCCTGTTGGCCTGAACAGCCAGCTTCAGATAATCCTGATAGTGGCGCGCTTCAGACTTTAACAATCCGGTGTAAAACTCGGCCAGTTTCTCGTCAAGAAACGGCGCCAAGGCGGCGAAACGTTCACAGGAACGGGCCTCAATAATCGCCCCCACAATCAATACATCCACCAATCGGCCCGGGTCGTCCTTGCGCACCAGATCCCTCATGCCACCCGCGTAACGTGCTGGCGTCAGATGCGTATAGGTCACCCCGCGTTTTTGCATAATCGCCAACACCTGCTCGAAATGCCGAAGCTCTTCCCGGGCCAAACGCGACATTTTGTTCAGCAACTCGGTGTTTTCAACGTACCGGTACATCAAGCTGAGCGCGGTAGATGCCGCCTTTTTCTCACAGTGTGCGTGATCAATCAGCAGCAAATCCTGGTTCGCCAACGCATTCTCAAGCCACTGCTGCGGCGTGCGGCACGGTAGAAAATCGTATATTTCCTTCAGAGCATCTGTCATATCATTGAATCTGGTCTGGTTTCAAAAGCCACGGAGTATACCGCAGCTAACAGACAGCTCCGACCTCTGTCCAACTTAACTTTATACGTGCTTTCCTATAGAATGCAGCGCCGGATCAAGGTGTCTCTGAATAGAATCTGAATGCCCCGCCGGCCAATTTAGGCGTTATTCAGAGGCTCCTTCGGCCTTTTCGCCAATAAACTCCCGCCCGGCAGCATGCCACCGGCGAGGAACATTCCAACTGATGAGGGTCCATATCGTGTTAGAAGCTTATCGTGAACACGTTGCAGAACGTGCAGCTCTGGGTATCCCACCAAAGCCGCTGAACCCCGAACAGACTGCTGCTCTGGTAGATCTGCTGAAAAACCCACCCGCCGGTGAAGAAGCAACTCTGGTTGATCTTCTGGAAAACCGCGTACCACCAGGAGTAGACGAAGCTGCTTACGTTAAAGCCGCGTTCCTGACCGCGATTGTTAAAGGTGAAGCGGCTTCTCCGCTGATCGATAACAAGAAGGCCGTTCAGCTGCTGGGTATGATGCAAGGTGGTTACAACATCGAAACCTTGGTTGACCTGCTGGACAACGAAGAACTGGCCGAGCTGGCTGGTGAAGAACTGAAGCACACGCTGCTGATGTTCGACGCGTTCAACGACGTTAAAGAAAAAATGGACGCAGGCAACGCTGTTGCTAAGTCTGTTGTTGAGTCTTGGGCCAACGCCGAGTGGTTCACCAAGAAGGATAAGGTTCCTGAAAGCACCAAGATGGTTGTTTTCAAAGTGACCGGCGAAACCAACACCGACGATCTGTCTCCGGCTCCGGACGCATGGTCCCGCCCGGATATCCCGCTGCACGCCCGCGCTGCCTATAAAATGGAACGCGACGGCCTGAAGCCGGAAGAGCCCGGCGTAACTGGCCCTATGAGCCAGATCGAAGAAATCAAATCCAAAGGCCTGCCCGTTGCTTTCGTTGGTGACGTTGTAGGTACCGGTTCTTCCCGTAAGTCTGCCACCAACTCTGTTCTGTGGTTCTTCGGTGACGACATCCCGGGCGTTCCCAACAAGCGCGCTGGCGGTGTATGTATCGGTAACAAGGTTGCCCCAATCTTCTTCAACACCATGGAAGACGCTGGCGCTTTGGTATTCGAAGCCCCCGTTGACAACATGAACATGGGCGACGTTATCGAGATCCGCCCATACGAAGGCAAGATCCTGAACGAAGCTGGTGAAACCATCTCCGAGTTCAAGTTCAAGTCTGACGTTATTCTGGACGAAGTTCAGGCTGGCGGCCGTATCCCGCTGATCATTGGCCGTGGCTTGACTGCCAAGGCTCGCACCGCACTGGGCATGGGCCCGACCGATCTGTTCCGTCTGCCGGAAGATCCGGAAGCGGGTGACAAAGGCTTTACTCTGGCCCAGAAGATGGTTGGTAAAGCATGTGGACTGGAAGAAGGCCAAGGCGTTCGTCCAGGCACCTACTGCGAGCCGCACATGACCACTGTTGGTTCTCAGGACACCACTGGTCCGATGACCCGTGACGAACTGAAAGATCTGGCCTGCTTGGGCTTCCAGGCTGACCTGGTTATGCAGTCTTTCTGTCACACCGCCGCTTACCCGAAGCCGGTTGACGTTGAAATGCAGCACACCATGCCGGACTTCATCCGCAACCGTGGCGGTGTATCCCTGCGTCCGGGCGACGGCATCATCCACTCTTGGTTGAACCGCATGCTACTGCCAGACACCGTTGGTACTGGTGGTGACTCCCACACCCGTTTCCCGATGGGCATTTCCTTCCCGGCCGGTTCTGGTCTGGTTGCGTTTGCTGCGGCAACAGGTGTTATGCCTCTGGACATGCCAGAATCTGTTCTGGTTCGCTTCAAAGGCAAGATGCAGCCGGGCATCACCCTGCGTGATCTGGTACACGCGATCCCGCTGTACGGCATCAAGCAAGGCATGCTGACCGTTGAGAAGAAAGGCAAGATCAACGAATTCTCTGGTCGTATCCTGGAAATCGAAGGTCTTGAGCACCTGACCGTTGAGCAGGCATTCGAACTGTCTGACGCTTCTGCCGAGCGTTCTGCAGCCGGTTGTACCATCAACCTGTCTGAAGAGTCTGTTGCCGAGTACCTGCGCTCTAACATCACCATGCTGCGCTGGATGATCGCTGAAGGTTACGGCGACCCACGTACACTGGAGCGTCGTGCCCAGCAGATGGAAGCCTGGTTGGCTGATCCTAAGCTGATGCGTGCAGACAAAGACGCTGAGTACTCTCACGTTGTTGAAATCGATCTGGCGGACATCAAAGAGCCGATCGTTTGCTGCCCGAACGACCCGGACGATGCCAAGTTCCTGTCCGAAGTGGCTGGCGACAAGGTAGACGAAGTGTTCATCGGTTCCTGCATGACCAACATCGGTCACTTCCGTGCCGCTGGTAAGCTGCTTGATCAGCACAAAGGTTCCCTGAACACGCGTCTGTGGATGTCTCCGCCGACCAAGATGGATCAGGCTCAGCTGATGGAAGAAGGTTACTTCAACATCTACGGCACTGCCGGTGTGCGCACCGAAATGCCGGGTTGTTCACTGTGTATGGGTAACCAGGCACGTGTGGCTGCGAAGTCCACCGTTCTGTCTACCTCTACCCGTAACTTCCCGAACCGTCTGGGCGATGGTGCCAACGTGTACCTGACCTCTGCGGAGCTGGCTTCTGTTGGGGCGATCCTTGGCAAGCTTCCGACTCCTCAGGAGTACATGGAGTACGCTAAAGATCTGGACAGCATGTCAGCTGAGATCTACAAGTATCTCAACTTTGACCAGATGGAGAACTACACCAAGAAGGCGTCTGAAGCGACTGTCGCTTAAGACCTAACCTTTTCGGTTTAGCGCCAATGAAACGCCAGCCTTAGGGCTGGCGTTTTTTTGTGCCTGCACGAAAACTTACTCATTTATTAGTGCCCCGGCACCGCCGTGGGATAGCTTTTCTTTCGGGAAAAATAACTCGCTTCGCTCAGACATCTTTTTCCCTGCAGAAAAGCTATCCCACACCGGCGCCTCACTCCGCGCTGTTAGATTGTCTGGTCCACAAAAAAGGGCTCCCGTAGGAGCCCTCTGCATACCCTTTCAGTAACCCTTACGATTACCGCTCGATATGCTGGTATTCACCGGCGTCTGCTGTCACAGAACTCACCACGATAATGGCGATGAATGCGGCAACGAAGCCAGGAATAATTTCGTAAACGCCAGGACCTCCCATGAAGCTGCCGTTCCAGCCCAGAGAGATCCAGACCATAACGGTCACAGCGCCCACTACCATGCCGGCAATAGCGCCCGCACCGTTAGTGCGGGACCACATCAGAGACAGCAGGATCAGCGGACCAAAGGCGGCACCAAAGCCTGCCCACGCGTTACTAACCAGCCCCAGAACCTGAGAGTCAGGGTCTGAAGCGATAACCGCAGCCACCAGACCAACAGCGATAACACAGGCACGACCTACGTTCACACATTCACGATCCGTGGCTTCTTTGCGCAGGAACAAGCGGTAGAAGTCTTCAGTCAATGAAGAAGACGACACCAGCAACTGACTGGAGATGGTACTCATAACCGCCGCCAGCAGCGCCGCATACAAGAAGCCAGTAATCAGCGGGTGGAACAGCATGTCAGACAGAATGATGAAAATGGTTTCCGGGTCGGCAATGTCCAGGCCGTTACGAACCGCGTAAGCGCGACCGAACACACCCAGAGAAATCGCACCGATCAGGGAAATACCCATCCAACCCATACCAATGTTACGGGCAGTCGGTACATCTTTCAGGGAGCGGATCGCCATGAAACGCACGATGATGTGCGGCTGACCGAAGTAACCCAAGCCCCAAGTAACCGCTGACAACCAGCCAATGAAGGTCAGGCCTTCGGTCCAGGACAACAAGGTTGGATCTACTTCGTTAAGAGTCTGTGAAGCCTGGGCGTAGCCGCCACCGCCTTCACCGAACAGCACGACAGCCGGCATGATAACCAGCGCCAGCATCATGATGCAGCCCTGGACGAAGTCGGTCATGCTCACCGCCAGGAAGCCACCTACCACGGTATAAGCCAGTACCACACCCAAGGTGATCACAATACCGACAGAGTAATCACTCAAACCGCCGAAGTTGAAGATACCGGCAAAGGCGCTTTCAAACAGCTTACCACCAGCAACCAGGCCAGAAGCGGTGTACACCGCGAAGAACACCACGATAACAATCGCGGATACGGTCCTGAGTGACAGAGCTTTTGTCGGGAAACGATTGGCCAGGAAAGACGGGATAGTGATGGCGTTGCCATAATGAACGGTTTGTTCACGGAGACGAGGCGCTACCAGTACCCAGTTGAAAAACGCACCCACGAACAAGCCGATGCCAATCCAGGCAGACCCCAAACCAGACACGTACAACGCGCCCGGCAGCCCCAACAGCAGCCAACCACTCATATCAGACGCACCGGCCGACAAGGCCGCTACTTTCGGGCTAAGCGCTCGCCCACCCAGCATGTAGTCTTCAGACGAAGACGTCGATGTGCGCATTGCATAAATGCCGATGGCAATCATGAGCGCAAAGTAAGCAAAAAGACTGATCCAAACACCAATAGCCATAAGGCTCCTCCGGTTTAATGAGTCGGACTAGATCCGCTCTCTGAGCACAGCCCTGGCGCTATAGCCAGCTTACTGCGCCGTTATTCTTGTTTAGCCGAATTCCATCCTCGTTGGAGCGAAGCGTTCCTCGCACAGATACTCCCTCAATATAGTTAAACTTCAGTATTTTGCGACTGAAATCAACAACAAGTCGGCAATACGGGACTTCAGGCGACACAAGTTAGTATTACTACCCACTCACGGCTTACGAAATCCTACGATTCTTTTACAAAATTCTCCGGTACTGGCCATTCGTGCCGGAATTATGCGACATGTTCGCCGATTTGGAGTCTGGAGGGCGTTGTTCCTTTGTATTTGCGCAACGCATTGGTAAGAGCACTCTGTGAGGAGAAGCCCGTTCGGTAACTGATTTCAGAAACCGACAGCTGACTGCTAGCGAGCAAGCTGGACGCTTGTTCGAGGCGGGTCTGTAGCAAAAACTGGTGCGGAGTAATCCCTGCAACTTCCCGGAAAATTTCATGAAACCGGCTGACGCTCAAACAGGCTTGGCCGGCTAAGTCCTTAACGGTGATTTTCCGGTGCAGGTTCTCCAAAATAAAACGGCGTGTCGCTTCCGGGTTCACGCTGTGTCGAGGTGGCTTGATCGATGTGCCATCGACCATCCGGTCCGCCATGCTATACAAGATACTTGCCGCCAGATGCCGGTGCAGCGGCACGTTATCGGGCGCCCGGTCAAATTCACCTGCGGCAAATTGCACCAAGCCCTGCAAGCGGTGGTCCATCTGAACTGTACTGGGCTTTTCGAACATTCGGGCCAGTCGCTCGTATTCCCGATGGGCCGAGGACGCAAACGCCCGGCTCTGCGGGTCAAGATTAATCACCAGAACATGGTTTTTTTGATCTCCACAGTAATCATGCTCAATCTCTGTGGGCACCAGACACGCTTTCCAGTTATCGAGATACGCCCCTAGCCCGTCAACACACAACTCGGCCGCACCGCGAACCCCGACAACAACCTGATGATGCTCGTGGTGATGCTGTTGTGTGTTGGCGGGGAGCTTTATGATTCTGGCATCTAGCATGACTACCCGACCTGCTGAGGCGCTTTGACCAATGCGGTTAGTAAAGCGGCCACGCTGGCTGAAACCTGCTCGAGAGGCAGTGCCGCGTTAACGATGTGGTACTGAGCCGGAGAAGCCGTAGCGCGTTCCAGGTAACTGTCCCGAATACGCTGGAAGAATTCGATGTCTTCCTGCTCAAAGCGGTCAAGTTCTCCGCGATGTTTTGCTCGCGACATTCCGGTTTCTACCGGCGCGTCCAGCAAAATGACATGATCGGGGCGTACGTCACCCTGAACCAATGATTCCAGCACTGCAATGCGCTCTTTAGAAACACCTCGGCCGCCGCCTTGATAGGCAAAGGTTGCATCGGTGAAGCGATCACACAGAACCCATTGCCCGGCGTCCAGTGCCGGCAAGATTCGGGTATGCAGATGTTGAGCGCGAGCCGCGAACATCAGCAGCAATTCGGTCATTTCATGTACCGACTCCGCGCGGGGTGCCAGCAACACCTCACGGATCGTCTCGGCCATTGGCGTGCCGCCCGGCTCTCGAGTGACCAGGTAGTCTATCCCCAGAGATTCCAGTGTCTGCGCAGCGTTTTTCATCTGCGTAGACTTGCCCACGCCTTCGGTTCCTTCAAAGGTAATAAAACGGCCTCGAACTGCCATTACTTGTCTCCGCCGTTGTTAGTTTTTGCATCCGGAACCGGATAAGACCGATATCCTTCTTTACGATTTAACTGGAAAGCCCTGACCGCTTTCTGGTGCTCCGCCAGAGTCTTTGAAAATTTGTGGCTGCCGTCACCGCGGGCGACAAAATACAACGCATCACCGTCATCCGGGTGCAACGCAGCATGAATGGAATCCCGCCCGGGAAGTGCAATCGGCGTAGGCGGCAAGCCATCAATACGATAGGTGTTATAGGGCGTGTGCGTGCGCAGATCGCGCCGGCGGATTCGACCGTCGTATTTATCGCCCATACCGTAGATAACAGTTGGATCGGTCTGAAGTCGCATGCCCTTCTGCAATCGACGAACAAAAACACCCGCCACCTGCTCTCGCTCATAAGCTGCGCCGGTCTCACGCTCGACGATGGAGGCCATAATCAGAGCCTGGTATGGCGTATCATAGGGGAGGTTTTTAGCGCGTTCGACCCATTCCTGCTCCAGCAGTCTGGTCATTCGATTGTAGGCGCGTTTCAGAATGTCCAAATCCGTTTCGCTGCTACTGAACATATAGGTATCCGGGAAAAACCACCCTTCCGGGTGCTCGCCCTTCGCGCCGACAGCTTCCATGATTTTTTGATCGGTCCAGTCTGTCGTTACTTTTTTCAGTTTATCGGACTTCGCCAGCGCATTACGCATTTCTGCAAATGTCCAACCCTCAATAAACTGCACGGCCCAAAGCTTTACTTTGCCTTCAACCATCGAATCAACGATTTCAAGCGGGGTCATTCCTGGCGTTAACTCGTAATCCCCGGCCTTGATGCGAGTAAGCTCCGGCTTTAAACGCCCATACAACCTCAACCAAAGCGAATCGGAAACCAATTCTTGTTCAGCAAGCTCGCGCGCCAGGCGATTGAAAGAGGTGCCATGTTCGACACTGAACAAAACCGGCTCTTCCAGTGCAACCGGGCTTTTCAGTGTTTCCAGGCCCTGCCATACCCACAGCCCGATGCCCGCTGCCGCAATTACACCCAGAGCGAAAACTGAAACTAATAACTTCCTGAACACACGCATTATTCCGTTGTTGGAGTTGAGCCGCAGATTGTCGCAAGCCGGCCGGTAACAGGCAAATCCTGTCCAGCTAATGTGCGCACAGGAACCACACCTAAGACACTATTGGTTAAATAAACGCCCCGGCAACTGGATGCGAGCATGTCCTCCAGCAAAACGGGAGCTTCATAAACCTGCTCCGCACTCGCTCTCAGGCGCTCCAAAACATACCTTCGCATCACGCCCGTTACGGCGATGGTGTCAGATGCCGGCGTACGCCAGCCCTGATCCGTTTCGATGAAAAGATTGGTGCGCGTGCCCTCAACAATATGGCCCTGAGCGTTCGCCATCAGCACCTCAAACACACCGTCCTGAAGCTCGGATGCCGCCATAACCTGTTCAAGCCGGTTCAAGGATTTTATGCCGGATAACAGCGGGTTCACGGTGAGTGGCACACGAGAGAAATCAGCCACGACACCCGTGGCAGGCGGTAAAGGCGGCAAAGCCGTGTGAGAAACCAGAAGGTTGGGTTGTAGCTCGGGAGCTGGCCGGTAGCCTCGTCCTCCCGAGCCTCGGGTGAGCGTAAGTTTGAGCACCCAGGAATCTGCAGGATACTGGCCCGGATACCGCATCAGGGCCTGCTCAAGTATGCGCTCGAGTTCGGCCCGTTCAACGGGAATGCGCAGACGAGCCGCATCCCGTGTCATCCGGTCCAAATGGTAGGCCTTCAAACCGGCATTGCCGCCGTCAACCCGGATGGTTTCAAATAGCCCGTCACCGTAGGCCAACCCGCGATCCCCGGGCGGAACAGTACCGTCTTCCGCCCAATATAGTGTGACCACGGCTGGCTCAGCCCTCAAATCGGCTGAAAATCAGCGTGCCGTTGGTGCCACCAAAGCCGAAAGAGTTGGACAACGCCACTTTAATATCCGCTTTTCGACTGTTGTGCGGCACGAAATCCAGATCACATCCGTCATCCGGGTTATCCAGATTAATGGTGGGCGGTAAAATACCGTCCCGAACGGCCAGGACCGAAAATATTGCTTCAACCGCACCCGCGGCACCTAACAGGTGCCCTGTCATCGATTTGGTGCTGCTCATGGCCAGTGTTTTGGCGTGCTCGCCAAACACCGTTTTAACCGCTGCCACTTCGGCAACGTCCCCGGCCTGCGTAGAGGTGCCATGGGCGTTGATGTAATCCACTTGATCCACCGACAGCCCGGCATCCCGCACCGCATTAGCCATGGATCGCGCCGCACCTTCACCACCCTCCGGGGGTGACGTAATGTGGTGGGCATCATCGCTCATACCAAACCCGACAACCTCACCGTAAATGGTGGCTCCGCGGGCTTGTGCGTGCTCCAACGCCTCCAGAACCAACACCCCCGCACCGTCACTCAAAACAAAGCCGTCACGTTCTTTGTCCCAAGGGCGACTGGCTTTTTCTGGTTCATCGTTACGCGTTGACAACGCCCGCGCCGAAGCAAAGGCTGCAACCGACGAACGCGTGGTGGCCATTTCAGAACCACCCGCCAGCATGACATCCGCATCACCATAAGCGATGGTCCGTGCGGCGTAGCCGATGTTATGAGTGCCCGTCGTACAGGCCGTGACAATGGCGATGTTCGGGCCCTTGTAGCCAAACCGGATGGCGGCGTTACCCGAAATCATGTTGATAACCGATGCCGGCACAAAGAAAGGAGAAACTTTGCGGGGCCCGGATTTCTCCATTTGAATGATGTTCTTTTCGATAAACTCCAAACCGCCAATACCGGAGCCAATAGCAATTCCGACACGTTCACGGTCCAGCTTGTCGTACTGCTCCAACCCACTGTCATCTACGGCTTGCTGTGCAGCTATCAAGCCATAGTGGATGAAAGCATCCAGCTTTCTCGCTTCCTTGCTGGACAACCAGGGCTCTATATCGAGATTTTTGACGGCACCGCCAATGCGAGTGTTGTAGTCGGTTGCGTCAAAGCGATCGATCGCGCCAATACCGCTCCGCCCGGCGCACACTGCATCCCATGAGGACGCTACATCGTTCCCCACCGGTGAAAGCATTCCCATGCCCGTGATAACAACCCGTCGTTTGCTCATATCCTCATTCACCTGATTGTTCTTGAAAAATTTCCGTCAACGTTACTGATGTTTGGCCAATAAAAAAGCCGTCCTTCAATTTTCAAAAAGGACGGCTTTCGCCTGGCAATCTGATCAGCAGAGTATCAGGTGTGCGCGACGATGTAGTCGATCGCGTTCTGAACAGTGCCCAGCTTTTCGGCTTCTTCGTCAGGAATTTCAGTTTCGAATTCCTCTTCAAGGGCCATAACCAGCTCAACAGTGTCCAGTGAGTCAGCGCCAAGATCCTCTACAAAAGAAGATGTGTTCTGAACTTCGGACTCTTTAACGCCCAATTGTTCACATACGATCTTCTTAACGCGCTCTTCAACTGTACTCATAATGTCCTCACTTTAGTGTCAACCAAGCAACTCAATGATTGCCAGTTTAGTTTAAACCCTACCTGCAGACAAGCAGGGCGATCTGTTAAACATGTTGTACGACAAGGGGTTGCATTACCGCCCGAAACGCGGCTCACCCCATGTACATGCCGCCATTCACATGAATCGTTTCACCTGTTACGTAAGCAGCACCATCAGATGCCAGGAAAGCCACAACGGAAGCAATTTCCTCCGGCTCACCCAAACGCCCTGCCGGTATAATTTCCAGCATAGCGTTGCGCTGCTTTTCGTCCAGTTTTTTAGTCATATCGGTATCAATAAAGCCCGGCGCAACACAGTTTGCGGTAATGCCCCGGTTTGACATCTCTTTCGCCAAACTGCGGGTAAAACCTTCAACACCGGCTTTGGCCGCGCAGTAGTTGCCCTGCCCCGGGTTGCCCATACTGGCAACCACCGAACTGACATTGATCACCCGGCCCCAGCGCGCTTTGGCCATGCCTCTCAGCACGGCCTTGCTGGTGCGGTAAACGCTGGACAAATTGGTTTCAAGTACCGATGCCCAATCGTCATCTTTTAAACGCATCAGTAAGTTATCACGAGTTATACCCGCATTATTGACCAAAATCAGCGGTGCGCCTGATTTTTCGGCAATCTGCTTTAATCCCGCATCAATGCTTTCAGGGTCAGCGACATTCATCACAAGACCGTAGCCATTATAACCAGCCGCTTTCAGCCCTTCCGAGATAGAGTCAGCGCCTTCAGCACTTGTTGCGGTACCAACAACTTCGGCACCCAAGCGCGCCAATTCGTGAGCAATGGCCTTACCAATGCCCCGGGTTGCCCCGGTAACCAGCGCTACCTTGCCTTCCAACGACATAACCTACTCCGCCTATCAGGATTGACTGAGTGCTTCGATTGCACTCGCCATAGAATCAGGGTCTTCAATACCATGTACCGGCAAACCACGCTCAATGCGCTTGACCAAACCGGCCAGAACTTTGCCAGAACCACATTCAACCGCTACTCCGACACCTTCGCTGGTCAGCGTACGGATTGAATCCGTCCAGAGCACAGGCGAGTAGAGCTGTTTCAATAAGTTAGATTTCAAGGTATCTGCGTCTGTCGCAACACCGGCATGGACATTCTGCACAACCGGGATGACAGCATCATTAAAGCGTACATCGTCCAGTGCATCCGCTAACTCTTCTGCGGCACCCTTCATCAGCGCGCAATGAGAAGGCACGCTGACAGGCAGCGGCATGGCTTTGCGCGCGCCACGAGCCTTACACGCCTCGATAGCCCGCTCTACCGCCGCCAAAGAACCGGCGATAACAACCTGCCCCGGCGCATTGAAATTCACCGCAGCAACAACGTCTCCTTGCGCAGACTCTTCGCAAGCGGCAATCACTTCGGCATCGTCCAGCCCCAATATCGCGGCCATCTTGCCCTCGCCCGCCGGCACGGCCTCTTGCATCAGCTCACCGCGCAACTGCACAAGCTTCACCGCTTCAACAAAATCGAGACTCTCAGCAGCCACCAGTGCACTGTATTCGCCCAGGCTGTGGCCGGCCACAAAATTAGGCTGCGGCCCGCCAGACACCAACCACTGGCGCCACAGAGCAACACTGGCCGTCAGCAGTACGGGCTGGGTAACCATGGTTTGGTTCAGTTCATCAGCCGGGCCGTTCTGACATACATGCCAGAGGTCATAGCCGAGCACATTAGAAGCATCACTAAAGGTTTCAGCGATCATCGGCCATGCTTCAGCAGCACCTGATAACATGCCAATCGACTGAGAACCTTGTCCGGGAAAAATAAACGCTGATTTCATAGGGGCGATCTTATCGTTATTGAGGATTGGAGGAGATTAGCCAATAGTACAAGCCCGGCCAATTATCCGCGATAAAGTAAGTTAATGTGGGCCGACTTTAGTCTCAAACGACCTAAAACAACAAGTCATCAAGCCGCTCATTAATCCTGCGGGGAACTTCGTGAGTCACTTCGCACACTGCCTGCCGTATAGCAGCCAACATAGCGCGCTCGTTGGCGTTTCCATGACTTTTTATAACGACACCTTGCAGCCCTAAAAGGCTGGCACCGTTATGCCGGGAGGGGTCCATCAACTGCAACAACCGCCCCATTACCGGCCGAGCCAACAAACCCACCATGCGCCCGTAAACAGAGCGAGTAAATGCCTGCTCGAGCAACTCAATCAGCAACCCGGCAACACCTTCACCCGTTTTGAGCGCAATGTTGCCAACGAACCCATCACAGACTACAACATCCGCGACGTTACGAAACAGGTCGCTACCCTCGACATACCCTATATAGTTCAAAGTTTCAGACTGGGCGAGCATGTGAGATGCCAGGCGAACCTGCTCATTGCCCTTAATCTCTTCTTCGCCGACATTGAGCAAGGCAACACGGGGCTCGGCAAGCTCAGAGACAGCCGTTGCCATCAAGGAACCCATCAACGCGTATTGATAGAGATTTTCAGCACTGGAGTCGACATTGGCTCCGAGATCCAGAACCAGACAGCGACCACGAAGAGAGGGAATGAGCTTGGCGATAGCCGGTCGCTCGATCCCGGGGTACATGCGTATCAAGGAACGTCCGAACGCCATCAAAGCACCGGTATTACCGGCACTGACACAGCCTTGCGCTTCGCCGTCACGTACCAGGCCAAGAGCAATAGCCATAGAGGAATTGCGCTTATGGCGCAAAGCATGGGAGGGGCGCTCATTCATGCGCACCACATCAGCCGCTTCCACTATGCGGATTTTGGGGTGTCCACCATGCAACAAGGCCTCGAGCTCGCTCCGGATACCTACCAGAACAAGACTCAAGGCCTCATTTTCACGCACTGCTTCCAGCGCAGCATGGACGACCACCTCGGCACCACGATCACCGCTCATGGCATCGACGGCAATGGTGATTGGATTACTCACCGCTCGTCCATACGACACAGGTCAGAAGATATCGCGTCGAGTATTACTCGTCGCGCGCTTCAACAACCTGCTTGCCGCGGTAGAAACCATCCGGAGATACGTGGTGGCGACGATGAACTTCACCTGTTGTTGCATCAGTGGACAGCGCGGAAGTTGGCAGCGCGTCGTGTGAACGGCGCATGCCGCGCTTGGAACGGGTCTTGCGACTCTTCTGTACAGCCATGGTTAAACTCCTGACCTATTTATGAAAACGTTAATGCTTAGTCGTCTTGAAACCCGCCAGCACGCTGAACGGATTATCATCTCTTTTCTTTGCCTCGGGCTCAGCCGGAGCGTTTGACGGCTCCAGCGCTTCAAGGTCTTCTTTCGCCGGGCACTCGTCCCTTTCATGAAGCGGGAACGGCGGCAACACCAGAAGAAGCTCATCCTCCACCATTGCCCACAAGTCCGCTGTGAAATCCTCACAAAGGAACGGCTCCAACGTTTTGGGTAACCGTTGAGCCTGCTCATCACTGCTGACCAGACCCAAATCAAAGCTCGACGTCAACGTGACCTGCATGTCGTTCATGCAACGCTGGCACACCAGAGTGACCGGAGCCGACAGCTCTCCTGATACAACCCTCCGGCGCTCACTATCCTGATAAAAGGACAGCTTTGCGTGGCATTCGCGGCCATCTTGCGAGCCACCCACCGCTTCTCCAAAACGAGCAAGACCCTCGAGCGGAATTACCCCCTCAAGTGTCGCTTTTTGTTCTGCCAGCCGGATAGGCTCGACAGATTTTGGCAGTTCGGCGTTCGGCGCTTTAGTCATAGGCGCGCAATTTTAGGGAGGAGACCGCCTGCTGTCAAAGACTTAATCGCTTTTATGGCAAGCCTTCCCGTTAAAGTAGGGGTATTCTACGATATTCGCCGCAGACCTCACAACGAACACATAGCAATCAGGCCATTATGAAACGTACTATTTTGCTCGCTTCATCATCACCTTATCGAAAACAACTACTGGAACGATTCAACTTACCCTTTATTTGCGCCAGCCCAGACATCGATGAAACACCCGCGCCGGCTGAAAATGCGGAAGCACTCGCCGTACGTCTAGCCACTCAAAAGGCACAAGCTCTGGCGAACAACAACCCCAACACACTCGTTATCGGATCGGATCAGGTAGCCAGCCTGCCCGATGGTAGCTTGCTCAACAAACCGGGCTCACACGAACAAGCGGTGGAACAATTGTCCCGCAGCAGCGGACAGAGCGTACAGTTCAGCACCGGCCTGGCCGTGCTGGACACCCAAACCGGCGACTTGAAAACCCACTGCGAACTTTTCACTGCGCATTTCCGGCACCTGTCACAAGAAGAGATCACCGGCTACCTGCACCAAGAAAAGCCATACGACTGCGCAGGCAGCTTTAAGATGGAAGGCTTAGGCATCACCCTCTTCGAAAGACTGGAAGGCGAAGACCCTAACAGCCTGATCGGCTTACCCCTTATAGCTCTCAGCACCATGCTGCGCGAATTCGGCATAAACCCACTTCTCTCACAATGAGCAAGCGCGCCGCCACGAATTAGCGCAATTCCAGCCGGGACTCCAGCAAATGTGCAGCCACACCTTCGCCAAACGACACCCCTAACTGCTCAACAAACTGTTGAAATGGCGAAGGCCCACGGCTGTAATCTACCAACTCTTCAGCCCCAACAACCTCACGGGCCACCCAGGAACTGCTGCCCAAGCCATCGATCAAGCCCAACTCCAGCGCTTGCTCGCCACTCCAAACCAAACCACTGAACAACCTTTCATCGTTCGCCAGCCGGTCGCCACGCCCGTCTTTAACAGCCGCAATAAATTGCTCGTGCGTGTTCTCCAGCACGCTCTGCCAGAACTCGACATCTTCTTCACGCTCCGGAGTGAACGGATCCAGAAACGCTTTGTTTTCACCAGCGGTGTACAAACGGCGCTCCACGCCCAGTTTCTCCATCAACGCATTGAAACCGAACCCGCCGGCGACAACCCCAATCGAACCCACCAAGCTCGCGCGGTTCGCGTAGATTTCGTCAGCCGCTGCGGCAATATAATAAGCACCGGACGCACCCACATCTGCGATCACTGCGTACACTTTCTTTTCAGGGTACTCCTGCCGAAGACGCTGAATCTCGTCGTACACATAACCTGACTGCACCGGGCTACCGCCCGGACTGTTTATCCGTAACACCACCGCTTTAGAATTTTCTGCCTCAAACGCAGCGCGCAGCGAACCCACCAAATTGTCAGCACTTGCCAGTTCATCCGCAGCGATAGGGCCATTCAGCTCAACCAGCGCAGTGTGCTGCTCTGGCACCACTCCCATACCCTCACCGATTGGCGACCGGATCATCACAATCAGCGCAAACAAATAAATGAACGTGAGAAGCTTGAAAAATATCCCCCAACGTCGGCTACGCTTTTTCTCCGCGTGAAGCGACATCACCAGCTTTTCAATCAACTTCCAGTCGCGGTTCGACTCAGGCGGCATCGCCGGCTTTTTGGAGCCAAAAATACCGCCCTTACCCGATTCCGAATCACTCATTAGCTATTCCTTAACTCGCAAACGCCCAAAAAACACTCTTTACAGCCCAAGAACACGGCGCAGATCACCCACGGAACTGACCACCGCATGAGGCTTACAATCCAGCAACACCTCTCTTGAATGCGCGCCCCATTCCACCCCAACAGAAGGCATACCAATACGCCGCGCCATTTCCAGATCGTAATGAGTATCCCCGATCATCACTGCGTCTTCGGGCTGAAAACCGTAGAACTCAAGAATCTCTTCGAGCATTAACGGATCTGGCTTGGAACGCGTTTCGTCAGCACACCGAGACGTATCGAAGTGATGGCCCAAGCCGCTGGTTGTCAAAGCTTGAGCAAGGCCGCGGCGACTCTTTCCGGTAGCCACGGAACACCCCCTGCCAGATGTGCGAATATCAGCAACCACATCGGCCATGCCGTCGAATACGTTTTGCGGGGTTGTCACTTTTTTGAAGAAATAGCCTGCATAGCCTTCGCGAATACGAACAATCTCCTCATCGCTCACACCGGGATATAGCTTGTGAAGCGCTTCAATCATGCCCAGCCCGACAATATCCCGGTATGCTTCAAGCTCCAGGTTCGGGTACCCCAACTCCAGGGCAGCCTGCTGCAGGCTTTCAGCAATATGATCAACAGAATCGATCAGCGTTCCATCCCAATCAAAAATCACTGCTTTAACGTTCATTTCTGTTAATCCTTACTGCGTCGCGTTAGTTGATCAATAAGCGTTCCAAACGCCTTATCATACGGTGCTTCGAGGAACATAGACTCCTCAGTACCGGGCAACCGGAACTCCAGTGAGCGTGCATGAAGCATCAATCGCTCACCCCCTATCTTTCGAAAAGCCTTCAGGCTTGCATCATCCATGTACTTGTCATCACCCGCAATCGGGTGCCCGCCCCACGCGCTGTGTACGCGAATCTGATGGGTTCGGCCGGTTACCGGCGAAGCCTCTACCAAACTATAACCATCGTAATCGCCCAAGCGCTTATATAAGGTGAGCGATTCTTTGCCTTCGGCACTTACCTTTACGCGTCGTTCGCCGTTCGGCATTTCGTAGCGTAACAACGGCTCAGCAACACGGGTTAACTTTTTTGGCCAGGAACCGATAACAAGCGCATGATATCGCTTGCGCATTCTTTTATGGCGCAACTCATCCTGCAAAAAACGCAGCGCCGAACGCTTTTTGGCCACCATCACCAACCCCGAAGTATCCCGGTCCAACCGATGAACCAGCTCAAGGAACTTTGCCTGCGGGCGAGACGACCGCAACACCTCGATCAACCCGAAGCTGAGCCCGCTACCACCGTGCACCGCAATACCAGCAGGCTTGTTGACCACCAGCATCTCGTCGTTTTCGAACACCACCGCCGCCTCCACAATATTTTGCACGCGGTCGCCAGGCTTAGGCTGATCCGGCTTAGCCTGCTGAACAATGGGCGGTATACGAACCACATCACCTTCTTTTACGCGAGTGTCTGGCTTCACTCGCCCTTTATTCACCCGAACTTCGCCTTTTCGAACGATGCGATACACGATGCTTTTAGGAACACCACGCAGCCGAGCCAGCAAAAAATTATCAACCCGCTGCCCCGCCATATCGGCATCAACTTCAACAAACTGAACACCCTTTTGAACTTGCCCACCAGGCTGCGCCACCGAGACGGATCTGGCGCCACGGCTTTCGGCAGAGCGCTGCGCTGGGCGAGGTTTTTGCGGGCGTTTCCGGGAAGCCGGTTTCTGAGACATGAAATACCTTATACCGGCTTGCGCCGGGCGCTTGGATACAGGATTGTACAGCTACGGGTTTACTGTTATATTCCGACGTGCTCTGCCGTTTGTCTACGGCCTGAAGAATTTCGTTCAGAAGCCGGAGCGGCAGCAGTATACCGACACTGATTAATAGATTGAACGCCGAATACCCAATCATTACCGGGCCCGGCGTGAGACAAACTCCCGACATACAGGGCAGACCCCAGAGTGGCTGTTACCTCCTCGGGAGAAGAAAAAACCGACCGGGAAACCGTCGGACGGGAACATCACGAAGAATCACTGCCACGCAAAACCGGGCCGTCAGCTTACCAACACGACGTGAGACCTAGGAGTTTGTGTGAACCTGAAAACGGATATTATGCGTCAACAGACACTCACCCTATTCGATCTTTCTCTGCCGTCAGGCAGCCAAAGAATCAGCGGTGGTTTCAGACATACAGGGTCAAAACCCGAAAAGGTATGACTCGTCTGGCCGCCGGCCTGCCCTGCTAATTCAGGGCCCGCGGCACGCACATCCCGATTCGCTGATGCGAACGTCTCCGGTTTCCTGTCTTAACAAACGACAGGAACTCACTTTTCCCATGAAAAGAATGCTGATCAATGCAACTCACCCTGAAGAGTTGCGCGTAGCACTGGTAGACGGCCAACGACTGTTTGATCTGGACATCGAGTCCAGCACCCGCGAACAGAAAAAAGCCAACATTTACAAAGGCAGAATCACTCGCGTAGAGCCCAGCCTGGAAGCGGCGTTCATCGATTTTGGCGCCGATCGCCACGGTTTCCTGCCCCTGAAAGAAATCTCCAAAGAATACTTCAAGAAGTCTCCCAGTCAGATCGAAGGCAAAATCAACATCAAAGATGTGCTTTCTGAAGGCCAGGAAGTCATCGTTCAGGTTGACAAAGAAGAACGCGGTAACAAAGGCGCAGCCCTGACCACCTTTATCTCTCTGGCCGGTCGTTATCTGGTGCTGATGCCCAACAACCCCCGCGCAGGCGGCATTTCCCGTCGAATCGAAGGCGAAGACCGCGCTCAGCTAAAAGAAGCGATGAATGGCGTTCAGGTACCTAAATCTATGGGTATCATCGTTCGCACCGCCGGCATTGGTCGCACCACTGAAGAGCTGCAGTGGGACCTTGATTACCTGGTCCAGTTCTGGGAAGCCATCACTCAGGCCGCCGATGAGCGCAAAGCTCCTTTCCTGATTCACCAGGAAAGCAACCTGATCATCCGCGCCGTGCGCGACTACCTCCGCCAGGACATCGGCGAAGTCTTGATTGATTCGGAAAGCGTTTACGAAGACGTGCTGAGCTTCGTTCGCGCCGTCATGCCAACGTTCGAAAACAAGATCAAGCTGTACAAAGACGAAATCCCTTTGTTCAGCCGTTATCAGATCGAAGGTCAAATCGAGACCGCTTTCCAGCGCGAAGTAAAACTACCTTCCGGTGGATCTATTGTTATCGACCCAACCGAAGCACTGGTATCTATCGATATTAACTCGTCACGGGCCACCAAAGGCCACGATATCGAAGAAACAGCCCTGCAGACCAACCTGGAAGCGGCTGAAGAAATCGCCCGACAGCTGCGCTTACGCGACATGGGCGGCCTGATTGTCATCGACTTCATTGACATGACACCGGCCAAACACCAGCGCGAAGTAGAACAGAAGATGCGTGAAGCGCTGGAGATTGACCGCGCCCGCGTACAAGTTGGTAAAATTTCCCGCTTCGGCCTTCTTGAAATGTCCCGCCAGCGCCTGCGTCCATCACTCGGCGAAACCCGCAGTGAAGTTTGCCCGCGCTGCGAAGGCCAAGGCACCATTCGAGGCATCGAATCTTTGGCGCTAAGCATCATGCGCCTGATCTACGAAGAATCGTCCAAGGAAAAAACTGCAGAAGTACGCGCCATCGTGCCCGTTTCTGTAGCAACGTTCCTCTTGAACGAAAAGCGCAAGCAGCTGGCCGACATCGAAGCCGGTCAAGGCGTATCCATCGTGGTCGCCCCGGTTCCCAATATGGAAACCCCGCACTTCGAAATCATTCGTATGCGTCAGGACGAAACGGCACCTGAGCACATTTCCAGCCATCAGGTAGCTCACGAATACAACGAACGTGAAGAAGAGTCCGTTGTTGAGGTGACCAGCACCGAAAAGCCGGCTCGCGAGCAAGCAGCCGTTAAAGCCATTCGCCCTGCCCCGGCCCCGGTCGCCAAAGCGACAGCTAAAGCCGAACCCGCAGAATCCGATGAAGGTTCTTTCCGTAAGCTGTGCAAGAAAATCGCCAGCTTCTTTAGTGGCGAAGCCGAAACCGCCTCTGGCAACAACCAAGCCACCAAGAATGCCGGCAACAACCGCCGCCCTCAGGCTCGCCCTGACCGTCAGGATCGCCGGAAATCACGGGTAGCTCGTGATGACCAGCGCGATGGCAACCGCAATGGCAATCGTAATGGCAACGAACGTCGCCAGAACAACCGCAACCGTCCTAACCGGAACGACGACCAGAACCGCGGTGCTCAAGGTCGCCAGAATCAGCAAGACAAACCGGCTGACAACAAGAGCAACGACAACCGCAGAGACGGCCGCAAAGACGGTCAGAACCGCGGTCAAGGGCGTAACCGTCCGCAGCGCGATGCCAAAGATCAAAAAGATCTGAAGGACCAGAAGGACAACCAGTCCAATCAGAAAGGTCCATCAAATGACAAATCCGGCGATGACAAGCGCCGCAAGCCACGTCGCCAGCGCAATCGTGATGGCTCTCCTGCGGAAACGCCGGCATCCACACCCGCCGCCCGTAAAGCAGAACGTAGCGACAAGCATCAGAAAGATACGCAGCCAGAAAAGGCCGTTGAAGAAAAAACCTCTTCAGCACCACAAGCTGCGGTAGCAACCGACGCGAAAGCCAAGGACGCTAATGCTCAGCCTCAGGTCAAACAGCCTGCGGAGCAAAGTCCGAAAGCTGAAGAGAGCAAGCCTGTTGCTACCGAGCCGAAAGCTGAAACCGCCAAGCCTGAAGCCAAGGAGCAGGATGCGGCACCCAAGGCAAAAGAAGAGACTAAAGCGGACGAGAGCAAGCCAGAGAAGCGCAAACCCGCCTCTCGCCAGCGCAAGCCTCAAGCCGCCAAAGAGGCCAAAGCGGAGCAAACCAGCGAAGCGCCTAAGGCAAGCGAACCTGTAGCCGATAGCACGGACAAGGCAGACGGCAAGCCGGCAGAAACTACCACAGCAGAGGCAAAACCTGCCCCTGAAGTGAAAGCCAGTGAAGCTAAAGCGCAAGCACCTGAGGCCGAAGCCCCGAAAGCTGAGAAAGCTGAGAAAGCTGAGAAAGCTGAGAAAGCTGAGAAGCCAGCGGAAGCGAATGAAAAGCCTAAAGCAACCGTTAAGGCTGACCCGAAGCCTGAAGCTAAAGTTGAGACCGAACCTAAAGCAGAACCCGCGAAAACGGAAGCGCCCAGCGCTGCTGATGTGCCGGTAACGCCAGGTCGCGCTTACAACGATCCAAGAGAAGTCCGTAAGCGCAAGCTTGCAGCCGAAGCAGCCAAAAAGGCCGAGGATAATTGATTATGCTGACCAATTCCGACATCGAAGCACTGGAAGACATCCTCTTTGCCGAGCCTTGGGGCGATGAAGCCCTGGACTTCTTCGGCCTGCACGGAGCCGTATGCGCCAGCGTGATCGGGCCGGTCAACCTGCAGGTGGAAGACCTCTTCCGCCTGGCCACAGGTTCCGACACTCTGCCCGACGGCAAAGTGCCCGAGGTTTTCGCTCAGTGCGTTAGCAGTCTCACCCGCGACATGACCCAGTCTCTGGACATGGGTCATGCGCTGGAGCTTCCTGAACCCGAAGACGGCGACCCGATGAACGCACTGGAAAACTGGTGTGCGGGCTTTGTCGAAACCTTCCTCGAAAACGAAGACAAGTGGATGGAAGAAGCCGGTGAAGAGGAAGTGGCCGATTTGATGGTGCCCATCCTGACTCTGTCAGGATTGTTCGAAGACGAAGACTTCCAGCGCGCCCGTGAAGATGAGCAGGTGGCCAGCCGAATGGCTGAGGCCATCCCGGACTCACTCACCGACCTGTATCTGTTGTTCCACGCGCCGGAGTAAACTACCCGCGAACAGGTTCACGGAAATGATGCCAGACGGGCTCCAGCCCCTCTGGCATTTTTGTTATGCGGCCAAGCTCACACCAGCCCGCTCCCGGGAAATGAAAATCGCTGCCCTGAGAAGCTAGCAAGCCCTCCCGCCGGGCCAGTTCAGCCACAAACCCCAAATCCCCGCTCGACTGACCGGCGATTGACACCTCAATAGCACGCCCTCCCGCTTTACCGAAATCGTGCACCAATTCTCGCAACCGGGTAGCGGACAGCTTGTATTTTCGCGGATGCGCCAAAACCGCAATACCGCCAGCATCGTGAATCCATTGCAGCACTTCATTCAGCTCAGGCCAACAGGCCTTCACATCGCCGGGCTTGCCGGCTCCCAGATGACGCTTAAAGGCATGAGCCACCTTCGGAACCACTTCGGCATCCACCAAGGCCTGAGCAAAATGCGGGCGTCCCGGCACATCACCACCGGCCAAAGCCGTTGCCTTTTCCAGCAACGAATCAACTTTAAGGCGGGACAGCTTATCGGCAATCATCCGGGCGCGCCGCCACCGATTCTCGTTCTGAATCGACAGGGCTTTCAGAAAAGCCGGACTGGTTTCGTCAAAATCGAGCCCAACCACATGAATGGTGTAAGTTCGCCATACACAGGACAACTCCACACCGTTGATCAACGTCAGCCCGCCGGCCCCGGCCGCTTCTTTGGCTTCCGGCAGGCCGGAAATCGTATCGTGGTCTGTCAGGGCAAGATGACTCACACCCTTTTCAAGGGCACGGGCAACCAATTCTGCCGGCGCAAGCGCGCCATCAGAGGCGGTGCTATGACAATGCAGATCAATGCATGGTTTTGGGTCTTGAGGTATAGTCACAAACCAATCCTGATAATAATGTGGCAACCAGTGTATCAGCCTTGTCCGGCACGCCCTAACACTGGCCTAAACAACATTGGAGCACCCTATGTACTACGCAATCATGAGCGAAGACGTACCCAACAGCCTGGCACTCCGTAAACAGGCCCGCCCGGCACACCTTGCCCGGCTGGAAGCCTTGAAAGCCGAAGGCCGTTTGCTCGTGGCGGGCCCGCACCCTGCCATCGACACAGAAGACCCCGGCGACTCCGGCTTTACCGGCAGCCTGGTCATTGCCGAATTCGACTCTCTGGAATCCGCACAAGCCTGGGCCGATGCAGACCCCTATGTTGAGGCAGGTGTTTATCAATCGGTTACCGTAAAACCGTACAAAGTGGTCTTGCCTTAACCTTACCGAAATCCTTCAATATAAGCGGCAGCACACAGTATGAGCGGATTGTAACGCGGGACTGCTTGAATACAGGTCAAGCTGTGACAAAATTGCTGCCTTATATAATCTAACTATCGTCAGACTCAGGGAATGCAACCAGTGACACCGCTCCGCCTTGCTCTCAGCTTTCTTATTATCTTCAGTTCCATTTCCGTAGCTCAGGCGCGAACCGTATGGGTTGACGACCAACTGTACCTTCCCGTTCGATCAGGTGCCGGCACTCAGTTTCGTATCATCGAAAACGCTGTGCCAACCGGCACACCACTTGAGCTGATTGAAACTCAAGAAGGATATTCGAAAGTTCGCACCCCCAAGGGTACGGTTGGCTGGGTTTCCTCTCAGTACATCAGCAAAACCCCGGTCGCCAAAGATCAGCTTGCCCGTGCCACCCGCGAGCTTGAAAAGGCAAAACAAGACGTCGCGAGCCTTCGTGAACAGTTGTCAGCTGTTACTGAAGAGCGTGACACCCTACAAAGTACCGAAAACAACTTGTCCAGCCAGACCAAAAACCTGCAAGATGAACTCACCAAGATAAAAAGCATTGCTTCCGACTCGATCAACCTGGAGCGTCGCAACAGGGAATTGCGGGAAGAAAACCAGAGATTGCAGAACGATCTGGAAATACTCACCGCCGAGAACGAACGATTGGAAGCAAGCCGCGACTCTGATTTCATGCTCTTGGGAGCAGGTTTGGTGTTCGGCGGCGTGCTACTGGCACTGATCATCCCCATGCTCAAGCCAACCCGGAAAACCGATAACTGGGCCTAAACCATGAAAGACTATTCGGAAAAGCGCGATTTCTACCGGATGCAGGTCAACAGCACCATCCAGATCACCGACAGCAACGGTGAAACCATCACTGGAATCTGCCAAGACCTCAGCGCGGCGGGTATGCAGCTTCAGGTAGATCGTCCTTTTCCGGTTGGTGCCGAGGTGAAAACCGTTATGGAAGCCGCCGGGGACCAGTTTCCGCCCCTCGAAACCGTGGGTGAAGTTTTACGCTGTGCGCCAGACGACACCGGGTATACTTTGGGCATCAACATACTGGAAGTCCGCTAACCTTCGCGGGCTCAAAAAAACGGCGACCTGATGGGTCGCCGTTTTTGTATCTACCGTGAAAACTCTGGCTTACACCAGAGGTTTCTCCGAGACGATAATGCCGTTGTTATCGGCATAAACGTACTGGCCCGGATGGAAGGTCACGCCGTGGAAGGTCACCGGGATATTCAGGTCACCAATGTTGCGTTTTTCCGTTTTGCGGGGCACCGTGCCGAGCGCCTGAACGCCCAGTTTGGTTTGACCAATCTCGTCCACATCACGAATGCAGCCATAGATAATCAGTCCAGCCCAGCCATTCTCGGCAGCCTTCTCTGCCAGCATGTCACCCAGCAAGGCGTTGCGCTTTGAAGCCCCGCCATCAACCACCATGACACGACCGTTGCCCGGCAAGCCCACCTGCTCTTTCACAACCGAGTTGTCTTCAAAACATTTCACGGTGACAATTTCACCGCCGAACTGACGAATACCACCGTAGTTATTGAAGCCAGGCTCAACCACCTGCACTTCCGGAAACTCATCGCACAGATCCGGAGTAATAATGTTGCTCACGTTTTCGTTCTCCTTTCCCGTTTTCAGTTCAGTCGATTTTTTCGTCAGCCAGGAAGAACCAGGTATCCAGAACGGAATCCGGGTTCAAAGAGACCGTATCGATGCCTTCGTCCATCAGCCACTTGGCAAGATCCGGATGATCGGACGGCCCTTGGCCACAGATACCGATGTACTTACCGGCCTTACGGCAAGCCTGAATGGCGTTAGATAGCAGTACCTTAACCGCGTCGTTACGCTCGTCAAACAGGTGCGCAATGATGCCGGAGTCACGATCCAGCCCCAACGTCAGCTGCGTCAAATCGTTCGAGCCGATCGAGAAGCCGTCAAAGTGCTCCAAGAACTGCTCGGCCAGAATCGCGTTCGCAGGCAGCTCACACATCATGATCAGGCGAAGGCCATTCTCACCGCGCTTCAGGCCGTTCTCAGCCAGCAACTGGACGACTTGCTCAGCTTCACCAACGGTCCGCACAAACGGAACCATCACTTCAACGTTGGTCAGCCCCATTTCATCCCGCACTTTCTTGAGCGCACGGCATTCCAGCTCGAAACAATCACGGAAGGTTTCAGAGATATAGCGAGACGCGCCACGGAAGCCCAACATCGGGTTTTCTTCGTCTGGCTCGTACAAGGTGCCGCCAATCAGGTTGGCGTACTCATTGGATTTGAAGTCCGACAGGCGAACAATCACCTTCTTCGGCGCAAACGCAGCCGCGAGCGTCGAGATACCTTCAACCAGCTTGTCGACATAGAAATCCACTGGCGAACTGTAACCGGAAATACGCTTATCTACGGTCTGCTTGATGTCGCCCGGCAGGCCGTCGTAGTTCAGCAGTGCCTTCGGATGCACACCGATCATACGGTTAATGATGAATTCCAGTCGTGCCAAACCAACGCCTTCGCTGGGCAGGGACTGGAAATCAAACGCACGGTCCGGGTTGCCCACGTTCATCATGATTTTGAACGGAATGTTGGGCATGGAATCTACAGTATTTTCACGCAGTTCAAAATCCAGAGCGCCGTCGTAGATAAAGCCAGTGTCGCCTTCGGCACAAGAAACCGTTACGTTCTGGCCGTCTTTCAGCTCTTCGGTGGCATCGCCACAACCCACAACTGCCGGGATACCCAATTCGCGGGCAATGATCGCCGCGTGGCAGGTACGGCCCCCACGGTCCGTCACAATGGCAGACGCACGTTTCATGACAGGCTCCCAATCCGGGTCTGTCATGTCTGTCACCAGAACATCGCCGGGCTGAACCCGATCCATTTCGTTAATGCTGGTGATGATTTTGACCGGGCCGCTGCCAATTTTATGGCCGATACTGCGGCCCTCAATCAGAACCTTGCCGGTTTCTTTCAGCAGGTAACGCTCCATCACATTTGCGGAAGCGCGGCTCTTAACGGTTTCCGGACGGGCCTGAACAATGTAAATCTTGCCGTCGTCGCCGTCTTTCGCCCATTCGATATCCATCGGACGCTGGTAATGCTTCTCGATGATCATGGCCTGCTTGGCCAATTCTTCTACTTCCGCATCGGTGATGGAGAAGCGCGTGCGCTCTTCCATGTCCACCTTCACGGTTTCAACAAACTTACCTTCACCGGGCTCTGTGTGGTAAACCATCTTGATGGCTTTGCTGCCCAGGTTACGACGCAGTACCGCAGGGCGGTTGGCCGCCAAGGTGGGCTTGTGGACATAGAACTCGTCAGGGTTTACAGCGCCCTGAACCACAGTTTCACCCAAGCCGTAAGACGACGTGATGAAAACAACGTCACGGAAGCCGGATTCGGTATCCAACGTAAACATAACGCCACTGGACGCGGTTTCACTGCGCACCATTTTCTGAATACCGGCAGACAGCGCAACCAGCTTGTGATCAAAGCCATGGTGAACCCGGTAAGAAATAGCGCGGTCGTTAAACAAAGAGGCGAACACTTCTTTGACGGAGGTGCGTACCTGCTCAAGGCCAACCACGTTCAGGAAGGTTTCCTGCTGGCCCGCAAACGAAGCGTCTGGCAGATCTTCGGCGGTTGCGGACGAACGCACGGCCACAGCCATGGCGTCGTTTCCGGCGCGAAGATTTTCGTAGGCTTCCTTCAGAGCGTTTTCAAGCGGCTCGGGGAAGTCGGTATCAATAACCCATTGACGAATCTGTGAGCCAACCCGGGCCAACTCATTTACGTCGTTTACATCCAGCGCATCCAGAGCCTGATCGATACGATCTTTCAGCCCGTCTGTCGCCAGAAATTCTCGGTATGCATGTGCTGTAGTGGCAAAACCGCCTGGGACGGTAACACCTGCATTGGCCAGATTACTGATCATTTCACCGAGGGACGCGTTCTTACCCCCAACACGGTCAACATCGGACATTCCTAGGTGGTCAAACCAGATAATGTAATCTTCCAAAGCGTGGTCTCCCTTGTATCTTGAGTGGCGCGGAGTCTCGAAACTGGCGAGTATAATACTGTAAGCTGCGGAAATTACCTAGGGAACCGCCTCAAAACCTGAGTGGATGAAACCATGAAAAGAACTGCTTTTTTTATCTCGGACGGCACCGGCCTAACCGCGGAAGCGCTGGGACACGCGCTCTTGGCCCAGTTTGAAAAGATTGAATTTGAACGCATTACCGTGCCGTATATCGACGATGAAGAAAAGGCCCGGGAAATGGCTAAGCGCATCAATACCGCCGCCGAAATCGATGGCGAACGGCCTCTGGTGTTCGACACCATCGTAAACAGCGCTATTCGCGAGATCGTAAGCGGTGCCAAAGGATTCATGGTGGACATCTTTGGCACCTTCCTGAATCCGCTGGAACGCGAGCTGAACTCGTCGTCCTCTTACTCCGTCGGCAAATCCCACGCCATCGACAACGTGAGTAGTTATGAACGCCGGATCCACGCCGTGAACTTCGCGCTGGACAATGACGACGGTGCCAGAACCCGTCACTACGATGAAGCCGATCTTATCCTGATTGGCGCATCCCGAAGTGGTAAAACACCCACCTGCCTGTATCTGGCACTGCAATACGGCATCAAGGCGGCAAACTATCCGATCACCGAAGAAGATCTGGACGATCAGAAAATGCCAAGTGCACTGCGGCCCCACAAGCAAAAACTGTTCGGGCTGACAATCCAGCCGGAACGCCTGGCCACCATCCGTAACGAGCGTCGGCCTAACTCCCGCTATTCGTCCATGCAGCAATGCATGCATGAAGTCGAAGAAATCGAGCTGATGTACAAGCGAGAGCGCATTCCCTACCTGAACACCACAGCTTATTCCGTTGAAGAAATCTCCACTCGGATCATGGTTTCAACCGGGCTAAAGCGCCACCGGTAATTCGCCCCACAAAAAAAGGTGGGAGACCTTCGTCCCCCACCCTTTTTTAGTCTATAACCTCAGATTTACAGCTCCTGAATGCTCAGACCCAACTGCTCCGCCACCTTGCGGTTATCGGGGCTGGTGATCACCGCGACACTGGCATCTTCGGGCTTGAGCCAAAGATCGGCCACCCGGCGCATTTCATCCAGCGTCACGTTCAAGACCCGCTCACGGAATCGCGCGCGCTGCTCGGGCGTGCGGCCAAACAAGTTGTTATGGAATGCGTGTCGAGCCGCCCCGGCGGGCGAATGCGGGCGGTCCAGCTGGCCAATCACGCCCAGAATTGCTTCTTCCAGCGCTTGCTCGTCGTGCTCTTCCGTGCGCAACCAGTTTAGCGCCGCATCAAAATCATCCAGAGTTTCCGCAAAGCGCGGGTCGCGGTAGGAGAAGAAGCGGAACACACCGTTCACGCTATCCTGCCCGGCACCACCACCGTAGGCACCGCCCTTCTCACGAATCGCCCGATGCAGGTATCCGTTGCGCAGGAAGCCACCCAGCACCGTCAAAGCAGCGGCATCCGGGTGGTCAACGGCAACCGTTGCATAGGCTTTGGCACAGAAATTCACCTGTGTGGAGGTCAGCCAGGCTTCTTGCGTTTTGTAGCTCACCGGCTGCATTGACCAGTCGCCCTCAACCTGAGTTTCGCCACTTTGCCAGCAGGTTTTCACGCTATCCAGCATAGGTGCCAGCTGCGCCTCTTCGCCAATCAACAGGAACTGACGCCCCTGCTTGCGAATCTTTTCATGCAACGCCGCAAGGTTGTCACAGAACCCGGCCAGCGCGGATTCGTCGTTCAGCGACTTATCCAGCTCTTTGGTGCCTCGAATACCCGCAAGACCTCCCAGGCGGAAGCTTAACCAGGAACCGGGGCTCAAACCTTGGGCAGCTGCCCCCATAGCCAAAGCATGACCGCTGCCAGTCACGGCCTGCTCACGACGCGCACGTACCTGCGCAATGATCTCCCGAACCCGATCTTTTTCGTCAAACCGGGCACCGGTGTACACGTCTTTAAGCAGCTGCGTCAGCGCACCGCTGTTACGGGCCAGCGCTTTACCGCTGAAAATCAGATAGCCGGACATGGCCTGAACGTCGTCGATCTTCCCTTTGGCAAGGAACGAAGCACCGATACCGCCAGATTCCGCCGAAATACGATCCTGCATTTGCAGGTAGTCCAACTCGCCACACCCGACTTCGGAAATCAGCGTGGTGTAGTAAGGCAACAGCAACAACTCTTCCTCACTCAATGCCGGAACAGGCAACACAATTTGCTGGTAGACCAACCCGTTGGTGCCGCGGGCATAGAGAGTGGCGCCGGTTTCGGCGTCGAATTTGCCTTCCGGCTCTGGCATCTGCAACGGCACATCGGACAGGCCTACCTTGGGCAGGACCGAGTCGTCGTCCTTACGAAGCTGTCGTTCTTCCAGAGCTTTTGCGCGCTCGACAATCAGCTTCACTTCTTCATTGGTGAGGCTGGCTTTACGTTTGGCCAATGACTCTCTCAACGCGGCTTGATGGGCGCCTTCCAGCTTTTCATCCGGGCGCAGGGTCAAGGTAACCCGGTGCGGGTTTTCCAGCAGCTTGCGGCGAATAAGGCCCGGCACATACTCCGGATCTTTGATTTTTTCGCGCAGCGTGGCCAACACAGGTTCCAGATCCAGCAACTCAACCGGATCGCCTCCATGAACCATCGGCGAAATGGACTGCATGATCAGCTGCAAACCATACGGAAAGCCGTCGCCGGCAATTTCGCGCTGGTGCAATTCCAGCTGGTGAAGAATGGCTTCGAGCCGTTCCGGGCTTACCCCTTCTTCCACTACTTTCGCCAGTGTCTCTTCAACCAGAGCTTCCAGATCCTCGCGCCGGCCCGGCTCACTGCCTTCAATGCCGCACACGAACGTCATTTCACGGTTAGAATCTTCAAGCCCGCACATAGGCGATGGCGCATGACCAATGTCGGTGGTTTCCAGTGCCCGCATCATCGGCGACGCACTGTTTTCAAACAGCACCGATGCCAGCAACTGGGCCTCCAGGTTCTCCTGCAGATCGAAGCTGTGCCCCAGCAACCACCCCATCACAATGTGGGTTTTGCTCTCGATGTCTTCGCCCTCACTGATCGCGTAGCCCTGCTCTACGCGCATTGGAGAGAACATGCGCTTTTCATCGTGCACCGGCAGTTTGATGTCCTGTCGCTCGAACCGTTTCAGCGCGAGCTCTTCGAATTTTTCATGATGCTCATGGGCAGGAATATTCCCGTAAGTCGCGAAAATCGCGTTGCTCGGGTGGTAATGGTGGCGGTAAAACTTCACCAGATCGTCGTAGCTCAGGTCCACAATATGATCGGGCTCGCCGCCACTGTTGTAATGATAGGTCGTGGTCCGGAACAGGTGGCTGGACAGGTTCTGCCAAAGCTGCGAGGTGGGCGCACTCATCGCGCCTTTCATTTCGTTATACACCACACCCCGATAGACCAGGTCACTGTTTGGGTCATCCGGCTTTTCAAATTCCAGACGATGACCTTCTTGCGCAAAATCCAGCGGATCAAGCTTGGAGAAGAACACCGAGTCCAAGTACACCGTTAACAAATTGTCGAAATCCTTCCGATTCATGCTGGCGAACGGGTAGGCCGTCCAGTCGCTGCTGGTGAACGCGTTCATGAAGGTGTTCAGCGAACGACGAATCATCATGAAGAACGGATCACGCACCGGAAAACGCTCACTGCCACACAACGCTGTGTGCTCCAGAACGTGAGCCACCCCGGTGGAATCCATCGGGAAGGTACGAAGGGCGACGAAAAATACGTTCTCTTCGTTATCTGCCGCCAGATGCAAATGACGCGCACCGGTCTTTTTGTGGCGATACTCCTCAACATCCAAATTGAGGGTGCTAATCCGGTGACTGCGAAGTTTCTCGAAAGCCGGATGGATTACGTTGTCTGTCACTGCCGCCATTAAAACGATCCTATGCATTGAACAATTGGAGAATTACAGGGTAACACGTACTATCGGATATGATGCATCGAACAAACTCAACTAGGTAGCCTGCCGATCCATGACAGACGAAACCACCAAAACAAAAGCCATTGACGCCCCCGAAGTAGCTGCTTGGTGGGCCGAACGCCGCCAATACTTGGAGCGCATACGCAAAGTCCCCGAGATTCGCCATAAGTTTTGGCGCGAAGTCGGTGTATATCTTCTCAGGCGCTTACTCTGGTCTTACGGCTTTTTCCCGGTGTTTATTGCGTTCTGGTTCCCCTTCGTGATGGCCAGTTTCAACCCTGTAGTGCTGGCCACGGATATGATCCCAGTCCTGCAAAGTTTTATCGACTCCAACCCCGAGGAACAAGCCACCACCATCAGCACGCTCCTGATTGCCTGGTTCTCGATTGGCACTTTTTTCCTCGTGTTCGATTTCGTATTGACACCGTTCCGCTCGCCCTATCAATACGAAGCGGATGTGTACATGAAGTCTTGGGAACAGCTCAATCATGACCAGTTACCGGACAAAATGTGATTTGGCCTGCATTCTGACCAACTTCAGACACTTTCTGTTACATAACGTCGCGGACAGTGGTTAAGATGATTCCATAATAAAAGTATCCAGGAAGTTGGGATAAGAGGTTCAACCATGGTCGATTTCAGACCGCTGATGTTCGTCAATGCACTTGCGCTGATGTTACTTGTAACAGCGGGCTTTGCCTCAGTGCAGAGGGGTCCGGTACTGGAAGGTAGCGGAAAGCCATCCGTCGCCATACAGCAACCAAAGGTGGATTCTTTACCACCGCCAGCCGCAGCTCCCAAGAAACCACCGGCGCAACCAACCCCCGTCACTCAGCCGCCGGAACCCTCCATCACTGCCGAAGCGTTCGAAGTTGAACCACTTCCTGACAGCCTCGAAACAGTCGCGTTCGCAGAGCCGTCTATATTGCCAACCCAAACTGAAATCGCTCCACCAGCTAAAAAACAGAAACCAGCCACAACCGGAAAACTGGTGCTTCGTTCTAACGTTGTGGGCGACCAAGTCACGATCAATGGCAATAACTACGGAGCTACCCGGCTTGATTTAGAACTGGACCCCGGCCGCTACGACATCAGCATCCAAAAGCCGGGGCATAAACCGTGGGAGAAAACGATTGCGCTGAAAGCTGGCCAGGAACTGACCTTGGTCGGGCAGCTTGAGCAATACACCACGGTCAATTATGCCAACGGCCGCTGGGTGGGTGGCATAAAAACCGGTGACGGCAGCTGGGTCGATGAAACTGGTCTACGCTATGAAGGCCATTTCATAAATGGTCTGTTTGATGGCACAGGCACAGCGTGGTACCCAGACGGCAGCCGCTATGACGGTGACTGGAAGAAGGGCCAGCAACATGGTGAAGGCCAGTGGCGTGGTGCCGATAACGCTCAATACACCGGCCGCTTTGAACGCAACGAATTTCATGGCCAAGGCACACTGACCAAAGCCAATGGCGACATACTCACGGGTAACTGGGCGCAAGGCAAAATGCAGGGGCTGGGCTCTCTGACCACCGCAGACGGCCTCTTGTATGTCGGCACCTTCCGGAATGGCGAATTTCATGGCGAGGGTACATTGACCTACCCGGATGGCCGCTCCTACGAGGGTCAGTTCTCGAACGGCAGCTTCCACGGCCAAGGCTCGGAAATCTTTGCCGACGGTAAAAAATACGATGGCCAATATATGGAAGGCAAATTTCATGGCGCAGGACTGCTACGCAATCCCAACGGCAGCTCCATTGAAGCGACTTTCCGCCACGGCGAACCCTATGGAAAGGTACGCCTGACGACAGCGGCCGGCGAAGTGTTCACCGCCCGCACCACTGAGCCCGGCGTGTGCTATCGGGACAAAAGCTATCGGGCAACGCAATGCCCGCAACTGGAAGGCTGGTAGTAAACCCCCGGTCGCCACACCAACGAGTTTGCAGTAACAGGTTGAGGTAGTGAGATGGCAATCAAAAATGCTTTGCTGGTTGACGATTCCAAGGTTGCCAGGTTCGCCCTGAGCAAAATCCTTGAGAGTCGAGACATGGACGTAAACATGGCAAGCTCTGCCGAGGAAGCTCTGGATTTTCTGAGTACAAACACAGCGCCGGACGTGATCTTCATGGACCACTTGATGCCGGGCATGAGCGGCGTCGAAGCTGCAAAGGCGATCAAGAGCAATCCCGACACCGCCGGCATCCCGATCATCATGTGCACATCGAAGAAGTCCTCTTCGTTCACGGATGAAGCGAAGAACTTCGGTATATACAGCATTCTTACCAAGCCCCCCCAAAGCGAGGGGCTGACCATTATGCTGGAGCAACTGGCAACGGACATTGAACGCGGTACGCTGCCCATGCCAGAAAGCCTCTCATCGCCGGCCGAAGACGATGAAGATGCCATCACACTACCCACAACCAGTGCAGCGGGAAGCACCACCGGCGCGGCTGACGCAAGCTCTGTGCCTTTAACCGCAGATCTGATCGAGCAAATTTCGCGCTCCGCCGTAAAGACCCACGTAAACAATCGCTTGCACGAACTGCTTAATGACATGTTTGACGAGCAATACGTGCATGTAAAGCGGGCATTCGAAGACAACGAGAAGAAACAAGAAGCGCGGATTGAAGAGCACCTGAACACATTGACGGCGCTGGTGGACGAACGCACCAAAAACCTTCGCGACGAAGTGGCCGCCGAAATCAACATGAACCTGAGTCGTGAGCTGGCGATCTCGCGTAAGGAAATGGCGAAAAACTCGGGGTTCACCGCCGAGCACATGGCCGAGCTGAAAGATCACATCACCAGCGTACAAACGATTGATACCGAGTTCTGGCAAACCCTTCAGTCAGAAGCCGTTCAGCAAGCCCACGAAATTTCCCGTGAAACGGCCGAAGACATTGCCCAGCGCACCATCGATCTTTACGTCGCCCAGCAAAAATCCGCTCACTCCCGCATTTACACGCTCGGCCTGGCTGTCAGTTTGGGCATTTTCAGCGTTGGAATCGCGTGGCTTTCGGGCTTATTCGGCTAACGCCCGCTTTATTCGTTGCCAGTGCGCGGGAGTGTCTACATCCAGCTCCACTCCCGCAATCTGCACCGGATTAGCCTCGACCTGATTCAGCACACGCCCTGCCCCCGCATCCCCCTTCAAGCTGAGCACGTCAGACCACAGCCGGCGGGGAATCCAGGCCGGCACGCCCACACGTAAGCCATAATCCGCTGCCCACACTGCCTCAGGTGCCCGCAGAACGCCTTGGCGAAGCCGAAAAAGCCCCTGCTCGTTCAGTAACGGCTGATCACCAACCAGCACATAGACACCTCGCGCCCTTGGGCTCAAGGAGTTGATTCCCGCAGCCAAAGAGGCCGACATGCCCTGCTGCCAATCAGCACAGTAGATCCAGCGAGAAGGCGGCTGCGTGGTACGGTACCGAATCAAAGGATAGCGCGCACCGGCAACCACCGAGACGCTGCCCGACAACACTCTCGCCTGACCAATAGCATGCCCAAGTAACGTGCCCTGGCCGGGGAGGTTCAGGGTTTGCTTGGCTCGCCCCATGCGCGCACTGCGGCCCGCTGCCAACACCAATGCCGGAAACTGCTGATCGAGCTGCGTGCTGTTCGTGGCTATGATGCGGCCTCCTGTTAGACGTTCTCATTTGCAAACTGCTGAAGAGAACGATTTTTGCTAGAATCACGCCACCATGCAACCAATATAGTCAGGCCATTCATGAACCATCTTTTCGTCGACAACCTCACCGTGATTGACTTCGCATACCTGGACCCCGCACGAGGGCTGGTAGGCGAAAGCTGGATTGCCGACGTGGTCCTCGGCGGCGAGCTCGACGACCAAGGCATGGTCTTTGACTTCAGCAACGTCAAACGCACGATCAAGCGCGTTATCGACGAGCGAGTTGATCACCGGCTGGTAATCCCCAGAGGCTATGAAGGGCTGCACTGGAATGAAGAACAGCCACAAACATTTCGCTGGGATCTGACAGACGGCAGCCACATAACCCACACCTCACCGGATGAAGCGGTCGTCTGGCTATCTTCCGAGCGCTTGGAGAAGCCTGCTGTAGCAGCCTTGCTGGAAAAAGAACTGAAAGCCGTTCTGCCCGGCAACGTCACCACAGTCGAAATCAACCTGCGTGAAGACATCATTGAAGGTGCGTACTACCACTATGTGCATGGCCTGAAGAAGCATCTCGGCAACTGTCAGCGCATCGCACACGGGCACCGCTCCCCCATCCGCATCGACCGCAACGGCCAGCGCGACACCGAACTGGAGAAGCGCTGGGCCAAGCTGTGGGAAGACATCTACGTAGGCACCGCAGAAGACGTTACCCGGCGCTTTGTAGGCGACGATGGCCAGCATTACATCAGCTTCGAGTACGAAGCCAATCAGGGCGAGTTTGCCCTTACCCTGCCAGAGAGCCGCGTTTACATGCTGGAGACAGACACCACTGTCGAGTTGATTGCGGCCCACATGGCGGATGTATTGAAAGCAGAGTTCCCGGCAGACGAGATCCGCGTGAAGGCTTATGAAGGGGTTGGTAAGGGGGCCATCTCGGTTCGGTGAGGCTAGGAGCTTGGGAGTTGGGGGTCAGACCCGTGGGGTCTGACCCCGGATCTACTTTCTTTCAGACACAAAAAAACCGCCCGAAGGCGGTTTTTTTGATGGCTTCCCGGTGGACTAAACCGTGAAGCCGTATTGGCGTCCCCTAGGGGGTTCGAACCCCTGTTGCCGCCGTGAAAGGGCGGAGTCCTAGGCCACTAGACGAAGGGGACTAGAAATTGGTGGAGCCAGGCGGGATCGAACCGCCGACCTCAACACTGCCAGTGTTGCGCTCTCCCAGCTGAGCTATGGCCCCTCAACGGATGCGTATATTAAGGATCCGCCCCTAGGCCGTCAACACCCAAATCCTCTTTTTTTAAAGTTTTTTCGACTTCCCTGTCGGTATCGTTCAATTAACAAACAAACCGCTCATCAAACGTCCAAAGCGGCGTATTCTTTCTCGACTTTCTTGGTTTCTTTCTTGGAAAAACCACCCAAAACATCCAACGCACTACGCAAACGAGCGCGAGTCATGTCCGGGCCCAATACCGCCATAGAATCCATCACCGACCAGGAATTCGGGGTTCCGGCAATCGCGACGAAGATTGGGAACATAAAATCACCCATCTTCAAATCCATCGCCTTCGCCAGCGCTTTAATGTCGGCAAAGATTGTATCCTTGCTCCAATGGCGCTGAGCTTCCAAACGCCAAAGGGTAAACTGCAACACGCGCTTCACCTGCGCTTCTTCCAGCTTCTTATGCTCGAAGTCTTCCGGCTTCAGGTCCAGCATACCGCTGAACATGAACTGCGCCATCGGGGCGACATCCGAAAACACCTCTGCCCTGCCCTTAATGTGCGGCACCAGAGCTTTAAGCGCATCTTCGTTGAACCACCAGTCACGCAGACGGGCCATAAACTGCTCGTCGCTTAGGTCATCACGAACCCAATGGCCGTTCAGCCAGCGCAGCTTCTCTACGTCAAATACCGGACCACCCAGCGATACTCGCTGGATATCGAAGTTCTCAATCATCTCGTCCAGAGAAAACTTCTCACGCTCGTCCGGCATGGACCAACCCATGCGGCCCAGGTAGTTGGTCACCGCTTCCGGCATGAAGCCCATGCGCTCATAGAAGTTGATGCTGGTGGGGTTCTTGCGCTTGGACAGCTTGCTCTTGTCCGGGTTACGCAGCAGCGGCAAGTGGCACAGCTCCGGCATATCCCAGCCAAAGTATTCGTACAGCAATTTATGCTTAGGCGCAGAGTTGATCCACTCTTCGCCCCGCAGTACGTGGGTGATTTCCATCAGGTGGTCATCCACCACGTTGGCCAAGTGGTAAGTAGGCATACCATCCGACTTCAACAGAATCTGGCAATCCACCTGCGCCCAATCAATCTCGATGGTGCCCCGAAGCATGTCCTGAATTTCGCACACACCTTCATCCGGCACCTTCATACGTATCACATAGGATTCGCCCGCGTCCAGACGACGCTTTACTTCTTCCTGAGGCAGTTCAAGATCACCTTTGATACCCGGGTTCTGGCCGTTTGCTTTACGCTCTTCACGAATAGCATCCAATTCTTCCGGGGTACGGAAACAATAGAAAGCATGACCTGCGGTAACCAGATCTTCAGCGTACTGGGCGTACATGTGCTTACGCTCAGACTGACGATAGGGGCCGTGAGGGCCGCCCACATCGGGACCCTCATCCCAGTTCAGACCCAACCAGCGCAACGCCTTGAGAATATCCTGTTCAGATTCAGCCGTACTGCGCACCTGATCGGTATCTTCAATCCGCAAAATAAACTGGCCACCGTGCTGGCGCGCAAAGCACAGGTTAAACAAGGCCACGTAGGCGGTACCAACGTGAGGGTCACCCGTGGGCGACGGAGCAATTCGAGTACGTACTGTCATGAAACCATCCTGAAAATAAGTGGCCGATAAATAAGTTAGGCATTATAACGGGCCTGACCCGGTTTCGCATGATTCGGTTTTACGAACCTCCCAGTTGATGTTACATTATAACGTATCAACCGAATTCCAGGATCCTACCATGAGTTTCAGCAAAACCACCCTTGCCCTGGGCTTGGCCGCCTTGGTTTCCACCACCCCGGTATCCGCCACCAACATTGTCACCTCCATAAAACCCATTGAACTTGTCGTCAAAGCGATTGCCGGGGATGACATGAACGTATCTACCATCGTGCCTCCCGGCTCCAGCCCACACAATTACAGCATGAAACCGTCGCAGCGCCGGGCACTGGAACAAGCCGATGCAATTTTCCGGGTGGGGCCAGACATGGAAACTTTCTTAAACCGTCTGCTTGGTGGCAAGGAGTTCGCGGGCAAAGTGGTAGCCTTCACGGAGGCCAGCTCAGAAGAAACGGAAGCGCACCATGAGCACGAGCACGATCACCACCATCACAATCACGGTGAAGGTGAAGACCCGCACCTATGGGTCGATCCGCGCATGGCGCTCGATATGGCAAGGACCGTTCACGCCAAGCTCAGCACGCTCGACGGCATCAACACCGCGGAACTGGATGCCAATTTGGAACGCTTTGAACAACGCCTTAACGCGACCGAACAACGCATCAAAGCAAGTTTGGGCCAACTCGATGGCACCAGCCTATTCGCTTACCACAGCGCGCTGGAGCGGTTTTCCGAACACTATGACCTCGATCTGGCCGGCGTACTCACTCTCAACCCGGAACTGTCGCCCGGAGCCCGGCACATTGCAGACGTGCAAAATAAACTGCGCGCATCCAACCAACCCTGCCTGCTGACAGAACCACAATTTAACCGCCAGTGGTGGCGCTCTATCACGGAAGGCCTGAACGTAACCGTCAGCACCTGGGACCCATTGGCGACTGACATTGCATCAACCGCCAATGGCTACATCGAATTTCAGCAATCCATTGCTGACGCGGTACTCGAATGCCTACCAAAGTAAGCTGAGCATCAGCGGGATAGACACCATCGCCAGTAACGTCTGCCCGCTGATAATTCCCGCCATCAAGGATGCATCACCACCCAGTTGGCGGGCCAGAATATAAGCAGACGTGGCGGTTGGCAAAGTGGCCAGAAGCACCGCCACCTGCACCAGCAGCCCACTCAGACCAAGCGCCCAAGCCAACCCCACGGCCATCAGCGGAAACGCCAACAGTTTAAGCGCAGACGACACCAGAAACGGCGCAGATGCACCACGCAAGGCACTCAACTGCAGGCCGGCCCCCACCGTCATCAGCCCCATAGGCAGAGCCAGATTACTCAAAGGTTCCAGCGTGCCCGCCAGCAGCGGATGAAACCCAATCTCGTAATAGCTCCATAAAACCCCCAACACCGAACCGACGATTAACGGGTTCGTCGCGATGGCTTTCAACACCTGCTTCACGCTGACTTTGTCTTGGCCTGCCACCACCGAAAACATAAGAATGCATAACAGGTTCAGCAACGGCACCATGATGGCAACGGCGATGGCGGTAAGAGACAACCCGTCGTCGCCCAACAGCATTCCGCCAGCGGCCAGCCCCACGTAGGAGTTAAAGCGAATCGCCCCCTGATAAACAGACGAGAAGACCGGCCCACTCCATCGCCAGAACAACTGCACCACAACCAACGCCAGGGTCATAACCAGCAGCATGGCAACGATCAGCATTGCGGTATCTGCGTAGGCCGACACGGGAAGCCGTGCCTGCCCCAATTTAAACACCAGCATAGCCGGAAAAAGAATGTAGTAGGTGAAGCGCTCAGCTTGGGGCCAGAAGTCCCCGCCCGGGAAATTAATCCGCCTGAGTACATGCCCCAACATGATCAAAACAAACACCGGCACCAGCGCCTGAACAACTACCTGCATGCTATAGACCTTATAACCGTTGCCATTTTGTCCCCCGAGGGTTAGATTCAGGGTACTGCTTTCCAAAACGGCGTAATGTGAACAACGTGAACACCACGATTTACGGCATTCAAACACCAACCATCGCACTGCGGTCTTCCTTCGAGAACACCGGCAGGGCTGTTGTACGCCTCTGATTTCGCTGAATCCACACTCACTTCCTTCCGGATTCAGCGCTTAAACCACACTTGTTTTTAAAAAGACTTTTCAGGAGATTCCTATGGCTGAATTACCTTCAATCGTAGTAGCAGAAGAAGATTACAACCGCTTGAGCACACTGATTGAGCGCATGGCTGGGCAGTCCGTTGTGATAGACGGCCTGGAAGACGAACTCAGCCGCGCAGACTTAAAGCCTCTGAGCGAAATGCCGGAAGGCGTGGTTACCATGAACTCGATTATCCGCTTCGTGGACGAAGACGCCAATAAAGAGCACGAGATGAGGCTGGTGTACCCGCACGAAGTGGGTGAAAGCGAAAACAACGTCTCCATTCTTGCTCCGGCCGGTGCTGCCATGCTGGGCTTGAGTATTGGCGACAGCATCGAATGGCCCATGGCGGGTCGCAAACCGATTCACCTGAAGGTGGTTAGCGTCACCCGCAGCGCATAATCACAAAAAAGCCGCGTCAGGCTCAAACCCGGCGCGGCTTTTTAATGCGGCATTCAGTCTTCGATGAACACCAGACTCTCTTCAGATCCCGCCGCTTCCAAACGCCCCATCGGCTGAAGCTCCAAGCCTTGCTCACGGGCTGCTGCTTCAAATGCTTCGCGACTACTTTCAGCCACACTCACCATCAATCCGCCGCTGGTTTGCGGATCACAGAACAACAGCTTGTCTGCCTCGGTCATACCGGAAATAGCCTTGCCGAACGCCGCCGCATTACGGTGCGTACCACCCGGAATGCAATCGGCATCAATGTAAGGCTGCAAGTTTGGCAATGTCGGAATAGCTTTACGGCTAACCGTGGCCTTTACGCCACTACCACGGCAAATCTCCAGCAAGTGACCCGCTAGCCCGAAACCGGTGACATCAGTCATGGCACTGACGCCTTCGATCTGGGAGAACACCTCACCCACCTTGTTCAGGGTAGACATGTTTTCAACTGCAACCGCCAAATCATCAGGCGACACCTTACCCTTCTTCGACGCACTGGTCAGAATACCTACGCCCAACGGCTTGGTCAGGTACAGAAGATCACCCGCTTTGGCGGTATCGTTGCGGATAATGCGTTCGACATTCACCGTACCGGTAACCGCCAACCCGAAGATTGGCTCCGGGGAATCAATACTGTGACCACCCGCCAACGCAATGCCCGCCTCGACACACACCGCACGACCACCATCAATCACCTTGGCGGCAACTTCCGGTTCCAGCTCGTTTACCGGCCACCCCAGAATCGCAATCGCCATCACCGGCTTACCGCCCATGGCATACACATCGCTGATCGCGTTCGCCGCTGCAATACGCCCGAAATCGAACGGATCGTCGACCACCGGCATGAAGAAATCTGTGGTACTGATAACGCCCACACCGTTGCCGATATCTGCAACCGCTGCATCGTCCCGGCTGTCGTTGCCTACCAACAATTTCGGGTCATGAAAATCCGGCATGTCCGTGTGGAGAATTCGGTCAAGAACGTCTGGAGCAATCTTGCAGCCACAGCCAGCACCATGGCTGAACTCGGTCAATTTGATAGACAAGGTTTCTTCCTTCTACGCGTTACGGAGTGTGCTTGGGTTTTTGCTAGTATACCCAGAGCCCATAAGTTTACAGCTCAGTACACTCTGCAGCCACCACATAGGAACGTCAATGAGCAATCCAGCCAGCAAGCCAGATCAACACGGCCCTGCCACTCGCATCATCCACAACCGGCGCCATCAGGACAGCTTTGGCAGTCCCTACTCACCGATTTACAACACCACGACCTACCGGTTCAATAACACCGCTGCTTTGCTCGATATGATTGAAGGCCGACGTGAAGGCTGCTTATACACGCGATGGGGCACCAACCCCAGCATTCAAGAGCTGGAACAGGGTTTAGCGGGACTGGAACAAGCTGAAGCTGCACTTGCGTTTGCCTCTGGCATGGCCGCAATCTCCGCAACCTTACTTACCCACGGGCGCAACGGCATTGTTTGTGTCGGTGACCTTTATGGCGGTACTCAGGCTTTTTTAATCGACCAGTGCCAGGCTCTGGGCATTCCGGTGACCTTCCTGTTTCGAGAAGAACAGCACCAGCTGGCCGATCACCTGAAACAGCCCGGAAAACTGGTGTATTTCGAAACACCCGCCAACCCCAATATGGCGATTCTGGATATTCATGCCATCGCTGAAACCGCCCACAAACACGGTGCGTTGGTTGCTGTAGACAACACTTTTGCCAGCCCGATCAATCAAAAACCGCTGGGGCTTGGTGCCGATTTGGTACTGCACAGCGCCAGCAAATACCTGGGCGGGCACAGCGACATTACCGCGGGTGCACTGATGACCTCTGCCGAGCTCGCAAAACCGGTAGGCACCTGGCGCAAAAATCTGGGCCAGCTCATTGCTCCGGAAACCGCCGCCCTGCTCTCACGAAGCCTGCGCACGCTGCCCGTCAGAATCCGCCAGCACAATGAAAATGCAATGGCTGTGGCCCAGGCCATGGAAGCCCACCCTAAAGTGACCCACGTGTTCTACCCGGGGTTGCCATCATTCGAAGGCCATGACTTGGCCAACAAACAAATGACCGGCTTTGGCGGCATGCTCAGCATTGAAGTGGAAGGCGGCCAAGCAGCGGCAGCGCGGGTTGCCGACAGCCTCAAAGTGTTTCTGCTTGCAACCAGCCTCGGCGGCGTTGAAAGCCTGGTCAGCCAACCCAGCGCCACCAGCCACCACGGCCTCAGCCGCGAAGAGCGCCTCAAACGCGGAATCGGCGATGGCATGCTGCGCCTGTCGGTTGGACTGGAAGATACTGCTGACCTGATTGCAGACCTGACACAAGCGCTAGGATAGAAGTTTGTGGCGGCTTCCTTTTAATAAAGGGGAAGTCGCACTACATTATAAATAGCCTGATTGCTAACCCACGCAAACCAGTAAAGTCGACCCTTCACAGGACTCGAGGGGGCACCATGATCCACGGAAGAAAATACGTTCTCGCATGGATACTGATGACCCTGTGCATCACATCCAATAGCCACAGTACCGAGCACCCCGAACATATCCGTATCGCAGCCATCATCGATGTGCCTATCACCGCTGCAACCGCACACCTCATGCAACACGCCTATCAGCGCTTGGGCGTAAACATGAAAACCCTCGACACGCCTTCTCGCCGTGCCCTGATGATGGCCGACAAAGGATTACTGGATGGCGATTTATTCCGTATCGCGCAAGTAGCCTTCGACTACCCGAATCTTATTCGAGTTGATTACCCCTTACTGTACGGCGAGTTACGTGCGGTCGTTCGCCCGGGTGATGCCGACGTGTTAAACCGCGCCAGCGCTAAACCAAAAACCGCCGTGGTTCGACTGGGGGTCATCATTGCCGAAAAAACCGCTAAAGCCATGGGCCTGAAACCCATCCGGGCCAACAGCTACGAACAAGCTCGCACACTGCTGGAATCTGGCCGGGTAGATATGGCCTTAGTATCCGACATCGAAGGTTTTGGTCCACTTGCACTCGAGAGCTGGCAGGCATTTGAAGTACTTCCGAAACCCGTTGCAACCTATAAGCTTTATCACTACCTCAACCAAAGCCATGCACGATTGGCCCAAGCGCTGCCCAAAATCCTCAAGGATATTGAAACAAACGGTACTAGAACCAAAATTTTCAGTAACTACCGCAACAAACAAGAAAAATGGTACGACGACGAGTATTCAGCTGATACCACCAATGCTCATTCCGCACCGAATAACTCGCAATCGCTGCGAAACCACCTGCTATACTTTTTGTAGCCCTACTGACCAGCCCAATCTGTCTTTCCGGGACAGCCGATCGAGCTAAATAAGTGACGCAGCCATGCTCACCTTCAAAAGCTATTACGCTTGGATTCTGGCCGCATTTATATGCGCCCCTGCCGGCTCGATTGCCGAACAGTTCGATCAGCTCCAAATCACAGCAATTTATGATGAGCCAACAACAGCGGTAGGTTCCGCAATACTCAAAGAGGCCTATCAACGATTAGGCGTAGATGTTTCAATACTGATCACACCATCACGCAGAGCCTTGATGATGGCCGATACCGGGCTGGCAGACGGCGACCTGTTCCGGATTAAACGCGTGGCCGAACTGTTCCCGAATCTTGTGCGCGTTGACCACGCGTTGTTCCATGGCACCTTACAAGCGGTTGTTCGCAAAAACGACGAACATTTACTGGCCCTGCCCCCGGAACGCTCACGTGCCGTAGCCGTTCGCCGCGGCATTATCATCTCCGAATTGACGGCCCAAAACATGGGTATGATGCCGGTGTACGCCAATAGCAATGAACAAGCGCTTAGTCTGCTTGAATCGAAACGGGTGGACGTTGCTTTGTTTACCTTTGTTGCCCAGTTTTCACCACTAAAACCCGAAGAGCTGGCAAACTTCCATATTATTACAGAGGCGCTGGAGGCTTTTGACCTTTACCATTATTTGAACCGGCGCCATTGGAAATTAGCGCAGATACTGCCAGAGGTTCTTAAGCAAATTGAAGACGAAGGTATCAAGGACGAGATTTTGGAGGGTTTTCGGGCGCGAACGCAGAATAAGTAGATACCTCAACTTACTAACTTCATTTATAACAAGGAACGGCGATCATGCTACTGCCAGCTTTGCCGCCTGCTGCCACATAAAATGTGGCATAGGTGTGCGCAGCTTCCATGTGATGCTCATGGGCTGAGAACCAGTGTGAGACAAATAGCTAACCTCACCGTAGTTAACGTAGCCTTCAGTTCGACCATATTGGTCTTTTACTTGTTCTCTTACGAACAGAAATATTCGCTGTTTGGTCTCGCGATGATGAAGATAGCGTTTCCCCAACCCTTTATCAGGCCGAGAGGCATTCTGAGATTGCCAATGAAAAAGTTCTTCATTGATCGCGTAATCGCGATACATCGTGGTTGGCGAAAACTGTTTTTCGTTTTTATCCAAAGTAACGAAAAGCAGTATATAACCGTGCTCTTTCACGACATACACTCCCTCCTGAGAGTTGACCTGACGATTGAAGCTAGTCGCTCCAAACCCAACCAGAATCTGCTCTCGAGAATAACGCGCATGCAATCTGAGCGGTATTTCCTGCAACTCGGGCATCAACGGCTGTTCATGCTTGGTTTGCGCCAACTTCCAATCCAGCACTTCAGACAATTCCTTAGCTAACCCCATCTTACCGAGCTCCCTCAGGCTTTGCGTCAGCGACTCAAACTTCAGAGCTGGCCCAGACCTTTGCCAGAAATCATAGTGGCACATCAGCGCACGGCGCTGCTCGTTGTTTTCAAACTGAAAATCTTTGTTGCAGAGTTTCTTAAGAAACAATAAGTATTGGTGGTCGTCGCCTGTCAGAACCCGATTGTAGATACCTTTTTTCATTAGCTTGCAGGCGTCGTCATCGACTACTTCCTCTTCGGTGGCTTTGCTTACGAGCTCTAACCAACTGCCGCGTCTATATAGCTCGCTCAAATCGATATGAGGGTGATGGTTTATGAAATTGCCAAGCGTCAGCGGCTGCGTTGAATGCTGAGGGAACTGGCGAATCATAGACACAAGCCGTTGCAGCGTCAGAGTTGCTTGCCGTATGTTTCGCAGTACCATTTCCTGCGTTTTCTTGGACAACTCAATCCTGCAACCCAATGGTGCATGAGGAAATCCCTGCTTTAATTCTTCCGTGATCGAACGCTCAGATTTACCTACCAGTGCCCGGAATTTATTAGCAAAATCGTACTCTGGGCGGGAGTTACCCACGAAATCCAATACCGTGCAGCAATCCTTTCCCTCTGAAAGGCGAAGCCCGCGACCAAGCTGCTGCAAGAAAATGGTCAAACTCTCTGTTGGGCGCAGAAACAGCAAAGTATCTACTTCCGGAATGTCGACGCCTTCGTTGAATATATCGACAACGCACAACACATTGATTTGCCCGGACCGAATATCCTGCTGCTTTTGATAACGTTCAGCGCTGTTGTCACTGGTCAACACATCCGCCTTGATGCCATGTAGCAGAAATTGCTTGACCATATAGCTTGCATGGTCACGACTCACGCAGAAGGCCAAAGCTTTCATATCACCCAAATCCGTGACGATATCCTGCAAACTCCTCAAGATCTTCAGCATGCGGCTTTGGTTATGCGTGTACAGGTTTGTTAGCTGTGCGACGTCATACCGACCGCGACTCCATGGAATGCTGCGAAGGTCGGTATCGTCATCGATTCCAAAGTATTGAAACGGGCAAAGGTGACGACGGTTAATTGCTTCCGGTAAGCGAAGCTCGGCCGCAATGACGCCACCAAAATCACCGAGGATGTCTCCATCATCATGTCGTTCTGGTGTCGCGGTCAGCCCCAAAAGTATTGATGGAGAGAAACGTTCAAGCACAGTCCGGTAGCTTGAAGCAGCAATGTGGTGCACCTCATCAATCACGATGTAGTCATAAAAGTCTGGAGTTAATTGGAGCTGTCCGAGTTGATTGTTTAAAGTCTGAATGGACGCAAACAATTGACGGAAGTGATCAGGCTCCTGTCCACCAACCCAGAGCTCACCAAAAGCACTATTCCGTAGCACGCCCCGGTATGCTTCACGAGCCTGCTTTAGAATTTCAGCCCTATGAGCTACAAACAAAAACTTGGCGTTCGGCTTTGCTTTTAAGAACCGCTGAAAATCGAATGCAGAAATCAGCGTCTTACCAGTGCCCGTAGCAGCCACGACTAGGTTTCGAAAACGCCCGTGCACGTTCCGTTCAACCGACAACTGCTCCAATATTTCTTTTTGATGAGGAAACGGCGTTATCTCGAAATAATGTAGGTTATTGGATTCATACGATCCTTGCTGCTGTTTTAAAGCTCGCTTCAATTTCTCAGCACTTTCAGCCTGACCATCAAATTGCTCAAACTCGTCCGATGCCCAATAGGTTTCGAAGGTACTGAGTGACTTAGTGATGATGTGTGGGATTTCTTGGGAAGTTATCTTTAAATTCCACTCAAGCCCATTGGTCAGTGCAGAACGAGAAAGGTTTGAAGACCCGATGTACCCCGTATGAAACCCTGAATCTCGCAGAAACAAATAGCTTTTCGCATGAAGTCTTTCACGCTCGGTGTTGTAGCTTAGTTTCACTTCCGTATTGGGCAAACTGGCCAGGTACTCAACGGCTTTCGCGTCTGTTGCGCCCATATAGGACGTGGTGATGATCTTAAGCTCCCGCCCACTGGCCGTGAACGCTTCCAGTTCTTTCCTAAAAATACGAATCCCGGCCCATTTAATGAATGACACCAACCAATAAATTCTGTCGGCAGAAAGAATCTCTCGCTTCAACTCCGACTCAAGTGATAGCCCTGCATTGCTGCCTGAGAAGAGCTCGCTTTGGGTAAGGCCTGTGAGCGGAAATATGTCTTCAACATACTGCTTGAGATTGGCCGCGACAGGATTTTCGAGTTGATAAAGCGCGGTCAGAATCTTCCCTTGGCTATCTAATAAGTTGTCTTCGAGGAAACCATTATCTTGTATTCGGTTTTTCAACCAGATTATCAACTGGTTGGATAGCTCAATCTGTTTGCCTAACCGATCTTCTCCTGCTGGAATTGACTCAACAGCAAATTCTAGAATCCCAGTAAGAAAGCGTGACAACCACACCGACGCTTCAGCACTATTTAGTTGGCGTTCACCGACATAGAAGCTATCTCGATCCAAACGACTTTCAATGAGCTGCGTAATTAGCTGCTCGTAGATTCCTGATTGCTGCATAGCCTCAAACCCGCGCAAAGGTGGTAAAGCCCGATCTTTTACCTATGAGTTGGACGACATGAGATGAGTTAGATGGAAACCTAGTACGAGGGTGGGTCCCGACATCCATTGTCGTTAACTTTTCATGATAAAGCTGTTTAGTGAAACATTAGCCTTCTATGTATAGGAATCCAAGTCTTTCGCTACAATACGATAAGTGTTAACCAGGTTAGCCGCTCCCCAACCAAGCCGCCCCACGCACCCCACTAGAATCCCCATGCACTGCCCGCACAACGGGCGTATTGCATTCGCCACCAAACACGTAGCTCGGCAGCCTTTTCGGCAGCTCTTGGTAGATTTGCTCGGCATTACTCATGCCGCCGCCCAGCACAATGATGTCGGGGTCTAGCACGTTAATAACCGCCGCGAGGCCACGAGCCAGGTGGTCAAGGTAACGGTTGAGGGTTTCAGTTGCGGCTTTGTCGCCGCTGCGGGCATTCTCGGTGACGTTTTTCGCCGGGAGGGTCTGGCCGTGCAGGAATTGGTGGGTCAGAGATAACCCGGTGCCAGACAGGAAGGTTTCGTTGCAGCCATGGCGGCCACAAAAACAGGGGCGCTGTTCCAGCTCGAATTGTGGGGTCCAGGCTAAGGGGTTGTGGCCCCACTCACCCGCTACTCCGTTAGGGCCGGTGAGTATTCTGCCGTTCACGCTGACACCGGCACCGCAGCCGGTGCCCAGTATGGCAGCGAATATCACATTGTGATGTTTGCCGGCTCCGTCTGTGGTTTCAGACAGTGCCAGGCAATTGGCATCGTTGGTGAGGGTTACCGGGCGTTGCAGCATTGCGCACAAATCTTCTTGCATCGGTCGGCCGTTAAGCCATACCGAGTTTCCGTTTTTTACGGTGCCGGTCACACCGGAAATACTGCCCGGTATGCCCACACCCACCGGTAAACCACGCACACCGGCTACCGACTCGGCTTTCAGCACCAGAGATTGAATCGTTTCCAGTGTGGCACGGTAATCTCCGGCGGGCGTGGCTACCCGCGTTCTGAAATGCTCGTTGCTTTGCCGGTCCATCAGAATGACTTCGGTTTTGGTACCGCCCAGGTCAATTCCGACCAACCAATCGCTGCGCATGCAATGTTCCTTTGAAAGCCCGCCCCTACAAAGCCGCGAGATGGCCTGCTGCCTCACGACTGTTCGGCTTTTAACCCTCTGTGACTGGCAGTTCAGTGGGCAACTTAAGAAGTTCGTTCAAAGGCACCGGCCGGGAGAAATAAAAGCCCTGCAGTATGTCGCAACGACGTTGCACAAGATCGTTGCGCTGCGCCGAGGTTTCAATCCCTTCAGCAACCACTTCCAACCCCAAGTGGTGGGCCATGGTAATAATGCCTTCTACAATTGCGGCATTTTCCCGACCGGTATCGATATCACGCACAAAGCTTCGGTCTATCTTTACTCTATTGATGGGCAACTGTCGTAAATAGCTTAGGCTCGAAAAGCCGGTTCCGAAATCGTCTATAGCCACTCTAACGCCAAGGTTTCGGATATTCTGAAGCAGCTCTATCGCCTTCTCAGAGCCCGCCATCATCAACCCTTCGGTGACTTCCAGTTCCAGTTTCTCGGGGCTTAGCCCACTTTCGTCGAGCGCTTGCTTTATTTCATCAAAAAACCCGTTGCGCCGGAAATGCACCGGCGAGATGTTGACCGCGACGGAGAGCGGTTCTTCACGGCCAGCGTTGATACTTTCCAGGTCCTGGCACGCTTTCCACAACACCCAACGGTCCAGATCAATAATCTGCCCAGTACGCTCGGCTAAAGGAATAAAATCACCGGGCGGCACCATACCCCGTTCAGGGTGCCTCCATCGCACAAGCGCTTCCAACGATGTCATTTTTCCGGTAGCGGCATCCACCAGCGGCTGGTAATACAGCACCAACTGGTCATGCTCTACCGCCTCAAGTAACTCACGCCTCAGTTCGATGTGTTCGCGTACTGTGGAATCAACATCACCAACGTACCATTCCCAGGTATTGCGTCCTTGGGCCTTGGCTTCGCGCACCGCTAAATGGGCATGCTGGATAAGTTCACCGGCGTTTTTGGAGGCAGCCCGGCCAAGCGCCACGCCGATGCTGGCGCTGACATGCAACACATGTTCATCAATAACAAAAGGCCGGGCCAGCAGGCTCAACAGGCCCTCCACCAAGGGCAGCGCTTGCTCTACGCGGTTTCGTTCCGTCAACAACACGCCAAATTCATCACCGGCAAACCGGGCAAGAAAATCTCCGGGATTTAACCCATCTACCAGCCTGTTTGCCACTGCCTGCAATAGTTCATCCCCAACAGAATGACCCAATCCGTCATTGATGGAAGCAAAGCCATCAAGATTGATTAACAAAACCGCAACATGGCCTTTGGCCAGAGGCAAATCTTCAGTCAGTCTCGCTTCGAAACCGGCTCGATTAGACAAACCGGTGAGCATGTCATGAGTGCGCTGGAAGTGTAATTTCAGCTCACTTTCCCTTTGTCTGGTTATGTCTTTTGCGATCCCATACACACCAACAACTTCGTCGTCGACGATAATTGGAAGGCTGGTCACGTCAATCAGATACTCTTCTCCGCTGATGTTGTAAGCGACCACTTCGTAATTCTGCGGAATGCCTTTTCGTGCCTGCTCGAAAGCTTGCTGCGCCGCATCGTGATGTTCAGCTTTTAAGTATTCCCGAAAGTGCGAACCCAAAATGTGTTCTTCTGCCAACCCGGCGATATTTTCCGAGCCTTGGTTGGCGGCAACGAAACAACCGTTCAAGTCTAATTCGAAGACTGCGTCCGGGTGGTAGTTGAACAAAGACTGATAACGCTGAGACTGAATACGCAAAGCCCGCTGATCTTGCTGCCGCGCCAAAGCGAACGCCAACAGCCCTGCAGCCCTCATGATCATCACCAGCTGTTCATTTGTGGGAATACCGGGGGTGGGATGATACGTCGAAAACGTGCCTAAAAGCGTCTCGTTGGTCATGGTAACGGGGATAGACCAACACGCTCTCAAGTTCTCTTTAAGAGCAGTGTCCCGATAGTCGGCCCAATTCGGGTCGTCGTCGATATCACGGGTGATCACGACTTTTTGTGTGGAGGCCGCTCGCCCGCATGTCGCTACCTGCGGACCAATCTTCACACGCTGCATGGCTTGGCGATAAGCGTCGGAAAGCCCTTCCCCTGCGACCAAGCTCAGCGTTTCATCAGCCGGGTCGTACAGCATAAAGGTAACAATAGCGCTTGGCATTTCCCGCGCTACCATTTTTGTCACCTCCGCCAATATCGCCATAAAAGGCTCATGACTGGCGATCATGTCTTGAATTTTTTGCTGATCCGCCAACTCGACCAGGATGCGATCCATTCGTATGCCTTAAAAGAGAATCATGATTACTTGAAGCTAATGTTGATCTTAGAAGATTAGCAGCCAAATAGCAGCCTACCCAAGATCGCGAAAAGTCTAAGCACATCATAGTTCAAACGTTTCAAAACTTAAGACACCGCGTGGACTCTCCTTGCTTACGCCACATCCACCAGCACAATTTCACTGTCTTCGCTGGCGCTGACCGTCAACACCTCTTCGTCGCGGACCGCGACACCATCACCGGCATTGGCCACAACGCCGTTTATCTTGATCTGCCCAGTGGCAGGCACAAGATAGACCTTTCGGCCGGAAGCGATCCGGTATTCCGTGCTCTGGCCGGCTTCCAGCGTTGCCGCAACCATACGCGCATCGGTGCGAATCGGTAGAGCATCTGTATCTTCCGGCAATCCGCTGGCGAGCGTGACGAAGGAGCCGCTTCGATCCCCCTTCGGAAACGGTTTCGCGCCCCACGCGGGTGGCAATCCGGTTTCGTTCGGCATGATCCAGATCTGGAAGATCTGAGTGGTTTCGTCTTCTTCGTTCATCTCGCTGTGCGCTATACCCGTGCCGGCGCTCATCACCTGCACATCACCTGCTTCGGTGCGGCCACGATTGCCCAAACTGTCCTGATGCGTAATCGCACCCTTTCGCACATAGGTGATGATTTCCATGTCGCGGTGCGGATGGCGCGGGAAGCCGGAATGCGGCGCGATGGTGTCATCATTCCATACGCGCAGATTTCCCCAGTGCATACGGTTCGGGTCGTAGTACTCAGCAAATGAAAAATGGTGACGAGTATCGAGCCAACCGTGGTGTGCGCCACCCAATTCTTTATAAGGTCTGAGTTCAATCATTGCAGGACCTCCTCTCATTCGATTCAACTGCGCTGTTCGATGAAACGACTATAGTTAAGGGATCTGCGCAATGAAAACGGAACTTTTTGACCGTACGGTTCAATTAAGTTGAACAAATGACGAGAGGTCTGCGCAGTCGCCAGTTGAAACCTCGCTCAGCCTTGCGTTTGCGCAATTTAGAGTTGATCAATTCCCGCTATGCTCATCGGATCACCTCTTTGCTGAATAAGGAGCCAACATGCCAGACCATATGCCGGATGACTTGTCCGCAGCGGGGCGAGATCTGCGAGCCTACACCGACCAGTTGCGCCCGAAACATCCTGTCGTGCGGAATACAAACGGGGAGTGGGTACTGCTAAGACATGCCGATATCTTGGCCGCTGCCCTTGACCACAAGCGTTTCTCCAGCCAGGTCTCCCGCTTCCTTCAAATCCCTAATGGTCTCGACGGACAGGAGCACACCCTCTACCGAACGATTGTAGAACGCTACCTAAGCCCGGAAGCGGTGGAACCCTATCTGCCCACCTTCCAAAAGGTGGCGAACGAGTTAGCGGCAAACTTGCCGCGAGGTGAAGTGGTGGATGCCGTTAACGACATAGGCGCTGTCTTTGCTGTTCGAGCCCAGTGCGCCTGGCTGGGATGGCCCGCAAAGCTAGAACCTGACCTACTTGCCTGGATGCAGGACAATCATGCAGCTACCCGATCTGGCAATCATCGTCGAATGGCAGTCGTTGCCGAACAGTTTGATGACATTATTCGCTCGGTTATACAGCCACGGCGGGCTTCCGGAGATGCAGTACCAGACGATTTAACAACAAAACTATGCCGGCAAACAGTGAATGGTCGCCTCCTGACCGAAGCAGAACTGGTGTCCATTCTGCGCAACTGGACTGGTGGCGATTTAGGCTCCATCGCCTTATGTGTTGGTGTAATCACTGCCCACCTTGCGACACATCCCGAGCTGGTAATGCGAATACGCGACGGTTCTGACGCCGAAACTGAAGCGATCATCAACGAAATTCTGCGCTTGGATAATCCTTTCGTTTCCAACCGCCGAATCACAACCTGCCCGGTGAAAATTGGAGACCAGACGATCCCCGAAGGCGAAAAAGTTAAATTGAACTGGACCTCCGCCAATCGAGATGAAGCGGTGTTCGATAACAACTCCTTTAACCCCGATGCTCACGCAACCAGCAACTTGCTTTACGGCGCAGGCAAACACGCGTGTCCCGGACAGCTGCTGGCCACTTGTGAATTGCGGATCGCTTTGCAAACGATCCTCGCAACAGTGCAGCAGATCAGGTTTGCGCCGGGCGAAATCCCGGAACGAGAGGTAGCCCCTGTCGGCGGATATCGCCGTGTGCCTATCGTGCTAAGCTGATTCGCGCTGCGCAAAGTACGTAATTTAATATCGGGTCGTCAACGCTTAGAGTCGCTTTCCTGATAGAATTCTCACCTGTGGGCAAGGGAGAAGCGCGCAATACCAGAATCCGAAAATGATGAAATAGAGCAACCCATGAGCAGAATGGCGACATCAGAGAGCACCAACCACTTGATCGAAGAATGCGCGAAAAGCCAAGCGCAGCCATCCCGGCGCTTTTCCATTGCACCAATGATGGACTGGACCACACCCCACTTCCGTTATTTGGCGCGTATTCTCAGTCGCCGCGTACTTTTGTATACCGAAATGGTGACCACGG
>Ga0208300_100161_pt1 | contig 69678 bp, 61 predicted proteins | sample 23_taG_FD_184096 | JGI IMG/M metagenome (GOLD analysis project Ga0208300, IMG submission 184096) | Marine viral communities from Cariaco Basin, Caribbean Sea - 23_WHOI_OMZ (SPAdes) (version 2) | ecosystem: Environmental > Aquatic > Marine > Oceanic | place: Caribbean Sea: Cariaco Basin...
GCATCAAGGGGTTCAGCAAGCTGGAACTGGTCGTGAACAACGTCCGGTTCCAGGATGGAGAGCAAGTAACCGATCAGTCAGACAGGACTGCCGCCTGACCGCCATCCACCAGATTTGACTATAACTCGGAGCGTTGTGATGGTTCGTAAGATCCCAACTGATAAAGTCACTGTTTCCCGCGAGCGCATTGTGCGCGCTGTGGCCAGTTCAAGCGCGATTGAAACAGGCGAGCGCACAGCAGTGATTGAGAAGCGCCTCAAGTCTCGCCCACGTCGTTTTGCTAAATTAACCTTGGCTTTTTGAGACTACCCACAGTCTATCTACTCCTCCTTATTGCGCCTCCAAAACATCTCGAACCAAACGCTCAACAAACTGATAGTCATGGCCTTGCCCGGCCTGAATCGCTTTGAAGTAGTACTCTTTATGCTCATTCCACAGGCTGTAATCCAGTGGTTGAGCACCCGCTTTGACGGCCATCACATCCAGCAGCAAGCGTGATATGCGCCTGTTTCCCTCTCGGAATGGGTGGATCAGTATGAACTCAACATGCGTTTCGGCAAGAAATGTAACCAGCTGCTCGTCTCCCATCTCCGGTAGCTCAGCAAAATGTGAGAGGTATTGTTCTTCGAACTCTTTTGTCAGCCTTTGGATCTGTATAGGCGATGCAAACCGAATATTTGGTTTGGACATATCAACGGTTCGATATTGGCCCGCCCAACGATACACATTGCCCAGCCAAGCTCTGTGCCACCGGCAAATTGTCTGGAAAGTAAGCGTTTCAGGGAAGTCGTCAAAAACCTGCATATAAAGAGCTTCAAGCAGCTCCGTTTCTGCAATATTTATCTCTGCTGGGTCAGTGATACCAATGAGGTTTCCCAGCACCTTATTTTCCGAGCCAGGTTGGTACTCGCCTTCGCTACCAGAAACAACATAGCGACTCATAAGGGCAACCTACCTCGCCGCTTTCTTATATGTTTCATACTCCAAGCTCCACAAGCTTCTGTTTGCTCTTTTTGCGTGCCATGCTGCTCCCAATTAGCATACCCAAAAAATACAAAAGGCCGTTCAATGCGCTGAGCAGCCTTAATGAGCCTAGCCAATCATCATCCTAAGTAACGCACATTGGCTTTGTTCAAGCCCTCGTTGGTGCTGGTGAAGGCAACTGCACGTGTCCAGAATTCCTTACCTGAGACATGCTGCTTAATGCGCTCCCCGAGCGCATCGGCTTCACCCACGTACAACTTAGCGGCCCCGTCATCTGTTAAACCAGTGAGCACATACACGCCCGGCTGGGCCATTTCGCTTCTTGCCAGCGCACGCTCCAGCTGTGAGCGGTTAGCGACCACTGCCCTACCCGTCCAATTGGATTTCTCAACTACTCGCAGCCCTTCAGGGGTGCCATCAGCCAAAAAGATGCGAATGGAAGTCGGACGAGGTTGGGTAGGTGTCATGTTGATTCCATACTGAGGAATGGGTTAATTAGCGGTCCAATGATTCGATAAAACCTCTGCTTGCTGCAGTATTAGCTCCACAGCTTCTGGAGCCTGATCGGGCGGATACTTGTAGCGTTGTAATGTGCGGCGCACCAGAATCCTCAGCTTCGCCCTTACACTTTCCCGCACCTGCCAATCGACGGTGGTAGATTTGCGTAGCTTTTCTGTGATCTCGACGGCGATGGCTTTCAGGATTTCGTCGCCCAGCTCACGCACCGCACTTTCGTTGCTGGCCAGGGCGTCGTAAAAGGCGACCTCGTCCGGGTTCAGGCCAAGAGCGGCATCCCGCTCCAACTCCGCCTGAAACTGCTTGGCCATGGCGATCAGCTCTTCAATGACCTGCGCCGTCTCAATGCCTCGGTTGTTGTACCGGCGCAGAGTTTCCTGCAAACGGTCGGCATACTTCTTCTCTTGAACAACGTTGTTGCGGGTCTTGGCTTTGATGTCATCTTTAAGCAGCTTTTCCAAGAGCTCCACGGCGAAGTTCTTATAGGGCATCTGGCGAACGTCTTCCAGAAATTCGTCAGAGAGCAGGCCGATATTGGGCTTGTCCAAGCCGCATAAAGCAAAGACATCGGTAACACCTTCGGAGACCAGCGCATTGTCCAAAATCTGCTTGAGAGCGGTATTCTTCTCTTCCTCGGTGAGCTTCTTGTCAACGCTGGTGAACTTGGTGATTGCGGTCTTCACCTGGGATAGGAACGCCACTTCTTTCTGAAGGTCTTGCGCTGCATCGAGAGTCGCACACAGGGAAAACGCTTTATTCATTGCCAGGACAGTATCCAGGAAGCGTTTCTTGCCATCTTCAAGGCTAAGCACGTAGTTAGCGGTCGGTATCAACCATTTGTGTGGTTCAGTATCGAAGCCTCTGTAGTCAAAGCCGTTGCCTTTTGGACCGGGGGCGAACATGCCGTGGATGATATCCAGCTTTTCTATCAGGATGGCGTAGGCCTCTTCGGCGCTATGGGTAGGCGTTCCCTTCCCCTTGGCGTCAGTGTAGGTTTTCAGGGCTTGTTTAAGCTCATTGGCAATGCCGATGTAGTCCACCACCAAGCCACCGGGCTTGTCTTTGAACACGCGGTTGACCCGGGCAATGGCCTGCATGAGATTGTGGCCCTTCATAGGCTTGTCTACATACATCGTGTGACAGCAAGGAGCATCGAAGCCGGTGAGCCACATATCCCGCACGATCACCAATTTGAGCGGGTCGTTGACGTCTTTAAAGCGTTTTTCAAAGCGCTTTTTGGTTTTCTTATTGTAAACGTGCGGCTGTAGCAATGCCCGGTCAGAGGCAGAACCAGTCATGACAATCTTGATCGCGCCTTTCTCTGGGTCATCATCGTGCCACTCCGGCCGCAGCTCAACCAACGCGTTATAGAGATGCACCGCGATTTCCCGGCTCATGGCCACGATCATGGCTTTGCCCGTGATGGTGCTGGAACGGGTTTCAAAGTGATTCACCAGGTCTTCTGCTACCTGTTGTAAGCGCGGGCCAGCACCTACCAGTTTTTCTAAACGACTCCACTCGCCCTTAGTTTTTTCGCGGCTGCCAACGTCCTCCTCGTCTTCCACCACTTCTTCGACCTGGGCCGAAAGTTCTTCAATCTGGTCACGGTTGATGTCCAGCTTGGCCAAACGCGATTCATAGAAGATGGGTACCGTCGCGCCATCGTCCACGGCATCCTGAATGTCGTAGATGGAGACGTAATCGCCAAACACGGCGCGGGTGTCTTTGTCTTCGCTCTCAATGGGAGTGCCAGTAAAACCAATGAACGAGGCATTAGGCAGCGCATCCCGCATGTGGCGGGCGTAACCAAACTTGTAGGTGCCGTCTTTCTTGAGAGTGGCTTTCAAGCCGTACTGGCTACGGTGGGCCTCATCGGAGATCACAACAATGTTGTGTCGATCGTTCAGTATTGGGTGACCAGACTCATCATTCAGGAGGGCAAACTTCTGCACCGTGGTGAAGATAATACCGCCAGACTCCCTCTCCGAAAGCAGCTGACGCAAGGTATCCCGATCATCCGCCTGCACCGGCTCCTGCTTGAGCAATTCTCGGGCGGCGCAAAAGGTGGCGAACAGTTGGCCATCCAGATCGTTGCGGTCGGTCACTACGATAAGGGTGGGGTTATTCATTTCTGGCTGTTGCAGCAGCTTGCCTGCGTAACAACACATAGAAATGCTCTTACCCGATCCCTGGGTATGCCACACCACCCCGGCTTTCTTGCTGCCAGGATGCACTTCATCGCCATAGACCGCTCGTCTCTCTCTGGTATGGAAGCCTTGTTCAGGTGCCTGGGCGGCAATGACGGTGGCCCGCACCGCCTCACGCACCGCATGAAATTGATGATAGCCTGCAATCTTCTTGATTAACTTGTCTGCGTCCGTCTCGAAAATCACAAAGTAGCGGATGTAGTCCAGCAGCAGTTCTCGATCAAAAAAACCACGCACCATGGTTTCCAGTTGCCACTCTAGCAGAGGCTTGTCGTCCTCGTGCTTGAGGGTGCGCCAGGGCATATAACGCTCTTGGCTAGCAGTGAGGGAGCCTACTCGGGCCAGATAACCATCACTGATCACCAGCGCTTGGTTGTAAACGAACAGATCCGAGATTTCCTCCTTGTAGGTCTGAATCTGGTTGTAGGCATCCCAGATATTTACGTTCTCGGCACTGGGGCTTTTCAGCTCTAATATCGCCAACGGCAGCCCATTGATAAAACAGATGACATCCGGACGGCGCAGCTGCTTGACACCCCCGATGGTGAACTGATTGATGGCCCTAAACCGGTTAGCGGACAGTTCGCAGAAATCCACTAAAAAGACCTGGTCATGAACCACCTTATCGTCGCGCTTATACTCTACCGGCACGCCGTCCAGCAGCATGCGGTGGAAGGCCCGATTGCTGACGACCATATCCAGGCTTCCGGGTTTGCGCACCACGGACACCGCTTGCTCAATGGCACTCTGGGGTACATGCGGGTTGATGCGGGCAATGGCCGCTTCGAGATCCGCCAGTAACAACACCTGTCGGTAATCCGCCCGCTCTGGGGCGTCACCCTCTGGGGCAAGATCCGGCCCATGGGCGATTTCCCAGCCGCTTTCGGCGAACCATTCCAAACAGTGTTGCTCTAGGGCATCTTCAGTGATCACTGCGTGTCGTCTCCTAGCATGTAGGCTTGCTGCGGATGATTGGGCTTGGTTGGGTACTTCAACCGTAACTTTCTTGATTTAACCATGGGTTGCAGGTATCGCTTTCGCAGAGACTCCGCCGAACGATTGAGCAACTGCTCCAGCTCTTCAGGACGAAGCGGTTGGCGTTCGCACAGGGCCAATATTACGGCCTCAACGTCAGATCTTGGTGCTTTTTTTCTTTCCGCAATTGGCCGAGCAAGATCCTGTAGTTCTGCCAAAGGTCCAGAGCTGCTCTCCAAAGGTCCGGACCTATTATTCGAAGGTCCGGACCCAAGCTCCGGACCTTTGGAACTTAACGTCTCATCAGCACCATTCTCACGCAGCAGGTCATTTGACCGTGCGTCCGGAAGGAAGTAGACAGACCCACGCCCTGCGCCCTCTCGCTCGATCAACCCTTTGTCGACCAAACCCGATAAAAGCGTTGTCAGATCCCGAGGATGGATATCGAGGATCGACATCATCCGTCCATGATCCACGGTTGTTTCAATCTTGGCTGTGATAAGCACTAGCCTCTCACGGTCCGTCAGTTGTGAGAAAGTCTCTTCTCCAAGGACCTGTTTAAGCTCCTCCAGGACCTCTTCTGGCACCAAGCTCAACATATGGAGCTCGAGTAGGGTCTGATCACTGGGACTATCTGCCTCCCTAAGAACCGGCTCACGCCAGTGCTGACTAACCCACCCCTGGAAAATCTTTGGAAGACCTGATCCAGCATTCTCACCGAGACCAATAAAGCGGAACATATCTTGGAGCAGACGATTCCGACAGTCGCTGTTGCCACCGACCAGTGCAATATCTCTTGGAACTCGCATAAGTCCGGGGTTTCGAAAGCCAAACATGTCTGGTCTTTTTACGACCAATACAGAGGCACGACCGGAGAAGTCCGCGTGAACCAGCGTATTAACCAGCGCTTCACGCAGCGCTTTGTGAACAGAGGTGTCGTCTTGTCGTTGATCCCCTTCGAGCAGGAACGGGATTTTCAGATCTGTCGTCAGCTTACGTATCACTCGCCTATAAAAATCGAAAACGTTGCCCGACCACGAACCGTCCAGTGTTAATCGATCAACCCAGCGAAGTTCCGCCTTTGGCTCCGGCCGTTCCTGGTAATCCAGCATGTAGTTGGGGAAGGCCTCCTTGATTGCGGTCAGATGGCCAAACATCAGCAGGCCAGCCCGTGTCAGCCCAGAGCGCCCGGTTTCGCGATCCCTCCGCCAACCGCCGATGCGATACAAAAATTCTTGCGCATCCAGCTGGTTCCAGGGATGGTCGGGCTGTCGGTTAATGTACATCTGGCGGTATTGGTTAAAGCTGTCTATGTCCAGATCATCCAGCCCATAACCTTGCAATGTCTCACCGTCGCGGGTGTCTTCCACCTGTTCAGCCAACATCCTGCGGACAGATTCCTCATTCTGCAGCTGATCGGTACTGTTAAAACGTTTGTAGGTGCCGAGCAGAGGATTGCCCTTGATATATACCGGTCGCTGTTTACGGGTAGCCTGAGGCACATGCACATGGATAACTGAGTGGCCATCAATTTCGACTACCTTGACCCACCGGTCGCGAAGAACACAGGAACTGACCTTTTGTGGATTATTTAGCCCTGTCCACAGCTCGTCGATCACCTTTTGCGGGTTTACAATGCCAGAGAGCTCGAATTGTCCGGCTGATCGTTCCCTGATACCCAGGAAAACATCGCCGCCATAAGTATTAGCGAAGGCGCTATAGGTTTCCCAGAAATCCTTTGGGAGCTTGCCCTTGCCATCTTGGCCGGCGGCCAATTTGCATTCGACATCGACGCTTTCTTTCAGTGCGGCTATGTCCTCTACTGAATAGATCTCAATCATAACGGAGCATGATCCTCAGCGCCCTTTCTAGAACATCAAGTTGTTATTTGATGGAATGCGGTAAGCCGCCTTGTAAGTTGTTCGGCTGGGGACTTTCTTCTAACAGCTGCGGCGGTGCCCCTGGTTCCACCAATCCCTTCAGGTACCTTATCCAACTGCGCGTGGTCATCAATTAAGGTAAAAATGCGTACTTGTTGTTCAGCCATGACCGCTCCTTGTCGTTGAGTAAAAACCGGCGATTTTCTAACCCACCAATGCCAAAATCAGTTGCCCGCAATGAGAATGCCTCTTACTCCGTTACCCTTTATCAAATCAGCCTTGCGGACACATCCCAATCTAAGAATCTAAGCGTTTGCTTTCTCGATTTCATTTTGGGCTGTTGATATATCGAGTATGTTTGAAATCACCAATTCTTGAGCGTTCTGAGGATATTTATGTTTGCGAAGCAAGGCGCGGGCTTTGACCTTTATCTCAGCTTGAATTGATTCTCGGTCTTGCCAGTCTACCAGCTTCCGAGCTGCGAGCAGTTTTGACAGTTCTTTCGACAGAGCAGTTAGAGAGCTATGATCAAATCCCTCGGCCTCTTTCGGCTGGCAGAGCAGATCCGTGACGGACTGGAACTCTCCTACATAGGGTTCAGGCGGAGATATTACAGGAGCTGTAGGCGTCTCATCATCTTTTGCCGCTTTTTTCAGAGCTTTCTTCTTAGCTTGGGCTGCTCGATTTTTTTCAGCATCAGTCATGAATGCGTTGCAATAGTCTGCGGCACCAATCAAATCAGGGAATAAGCTGGCATGATGTACGTTCATACGCCGCAGATGACGTAAACACTCCTGCTGCATTTCATTCTTAATGTAAATTTTGCAAATATAGCGTGCCAATATCCCTGGCTCTTCACTGCTTGACGCGTTTTTCAATGCATCGATAGGGAAATCGTCACCCCACAACACTTCCGCTAATTTGTTTTCTATCGTTGAGTCTTCAGGTGCAAAGGTAAACAACCCTGCTTGACTTACCAGGCGGCCGTGGTCATCTTTTCGGGGTTCGAAAACCCTTATGTCAGGGCATACCTCGTCATCGGCAATAAACGACTTATTCAGTACATAGATGGCCCTGTACGGGTTTTCCTTTTCGTCTTTTCTATCCTCTTTTGAGAACGCAAAGAACAGCGCCACGTAAGGTGAATAGGTCCAGTCCAGTAAAGGCGTCATAAGACCATGGTGTTGCCCAATCGACCACAACTCATCATCCTCAACGCCCTCATCAAGTAATGTGTGGTCAGTGACACGCCCTCTAATTGCCTTACGAAACAGAGCCAAGGTATCAGAGACCAATTTCGAGGTGATAATGCCGTTCTCGGTTAAACGTCCGAGCGTTGGAGTCATGCTCCAGTCGAAGCGGCGATGTCCGCGAAAAACCAGTTCGGTTTCATGTGGATTAAAGAACGGACTCTCGAGCATCCCAACAAAATCCTGCCAACTTTCTAACCGCGTTACAGGGATGCGTCCGCTGATATCGTCAGCCAGAATGTCGAAGCTAGTTTCGGGGCTTTCACTATTCCAGATTGGTACTTTGTCCCAAGTGTAGGCTTCACTCATTCGCAACGACTCCATCCGCCAGTATCTGATGCTTCAACCGTTTACCCAAGTGTTTGAGGTCAATCAAGTCTGGATCGCCATAGAGTTCTGCTTTCAAGGGACCCGTCCGGTTGTAGGTTAAAGCGAGTTTAAACATCGGCCGACACCTCAGCTTCCTGTCGTGGCCCCTTTACATCAGATACAGTGAGCTGACCAGAGAGGAGCTTGGGGAACAAGCTGTCCCTCAATTGAGTCAAAGTCAGGCTTTCAGCATTTGATTCTGATATTTTCTCTGAGAGCGGTGTGATGATTTGGCTGAATTGGCTAATTAGTGGTTCCGGGAAAGAAGGGACTTCAAGCCTATAGACATTGTTTCGGTTTAAGCCTGGTACAGCAGCATCCGTGTTCATCTCTGATAGTCCTAGCGTTTGAAGAAGGTAATACGCAAATGCTAGAGAATATCCGTTTTTGACGATTACATAGAAAGTCGTGTCAATCGGATAAAAATTGTGCGGCTCCCAATAGATGCTTCCAACAGTACCTTTCCTGCCAACTATGATTCCAGGGCCAGAAACCAAAAATTCGTTGTGTGACCCAGCTACTCCACCAGAGCCATAAACTGGGTATTTACCTTCAACTCTTGTGCTTTTCTTAAGCGCTTTGCCATAAGCTAATTCGATATTTTGGTCGAGTCGCGAGGGGTACCACCTCTCCGGAATCTCCCCCAACTCACTATCCTGCATAGTCGATGGAAATAGCTCGGCGGTGGCACGCAGCTCGGCGTAGTGCTTGGGTTGTTCGGCGCTTAACGTGACCAGCTGATTAGCCGTTTTGCCAGAAATGACCTGCATGGCGGCTAGAAGAGCGTCTTCCGCGCTGCCGCCAGCTTCTAGTGCTGCGATCTTGGCTTTGACCGGCTCGAAATCGACAAACCAACTTTTGAAGATGGACTGGGTCACTTGTTCGAGGGTTTGGTTGATTCGACGGTTGAGGTCGATTTTGTCGTCAATTGCTTTAAGAACGGTAACAATGCGTGCTTGTTCATCGAGAGGAGGCGTGGGTATAAGTATTTTTTCCACTACTGCCCTTGGAGCTATGTTCTGCTGTACGGCCCCTTGCGATGCATTTAGTAACTCTCGCTGCCCTTGATTGGAAATCAAAAAGTAATATAAGAAGAGCGGCGTGATTTTGCTGGTATCAGGCCGCAGAACCAGCAACGCCTGACTGATAATACCTTTCGGGTCATCTTTGCTAATAATAGACACGCGTCCAACGGTGCCGGAACAGCTTATTATTAGATCGTTGGCGTTAATAGAGAACCGTTTCAATGATTCATATTTCGATTCATCGATAAAGTACCTGAAATCACGAGCGCCCGTAATCGCGTGCTGCTGTTCATAAACTGGGATACCAGATTGTTTCAGCTCCGCACGCTTCAGTGCAGAGCCAAATGGACCACGAAGATAACCCTTTGGCCCCAATAGAAGCTTAAGTTCGACTGGATCAAATTTCATATCCAAGGCCCCCAAGATTCCGCCTTATCTCAGCTTCTAGCCGGTCACTCTCCGCAAACTGCTCCCGTAGTTGCTCAGTCAGGCGTGTCATTTTATCGGCAAACGGCTCGCCGTCGTCTTCCTGTGCCTCAGCTCCCACATAACGGCCCGGCGTAAGCACAAAATCATACTTTGTGATTTCGTCCAGGCTGGCGGATTTGCAGAAGCCAGGGATGTCCTCGTAGTCCTCACCCCGTTGCCAAGCATGGAAAGTATCGGCGATCTTGGTGATGTCGTCGTTGGTGAAGTCCCGCAGTACCCGATCCCGCATAAAGCCCAGGTTGCGGGCGTCGATGAACAGGAACTCTTCCCGGCGGTCGCGTTTTTCACCGGAAACTGCTCCTGCGTTTCCGGCACTTCCGCCATCCCTGTCGGTCGTCGAGCGCACCGCTGATTTGTTCTTGGTCAGGAACCAGATACAAGCCGGGATCTGGGTGTTGGTGAACAGCTGGCCGGGCAGTGCGACCATGCATTCCACCAGGTCTTCTTCCACCAGGCGCTTGCGGATCTCGCCTTCGTTGTTGGTGTTGGAACTCATGGAGCCGTTGGCCAGCAGCAGGGCCATGCTGCCCGTGGGTGCCAGGTGGTGGATCATGTGCTGCATCCAGCCAAAGTTGGCGTTGCCTTTGGGCGGGGTGCCGTACTTCCAGCGCACGTCATCGGCCAGGGATTCGCTCCACCAGTCTTTGATGTTGAATGGCGGGTTGGCCATCACGAAGTCGGCGCGCAGGTCCGGGTGCTGGTCGTCCAGGAAGGTGTCGGCATTTTTCTTGCCGAAGTTGAAGTCGATGCCCCGGATGGCCATGTTCATGGCGGCCAGCTTCCAGGTGGTGGGGTTGGACTCCTGGCCGTACACAGAGATGTGCTTTTTTTGTTCGCTGGGGTCGTACTGCTGCTCTTTTGCGTGTTCTTCGATGAACTTATCACTGGAAACGAAGAAGCCGCCGGAGCCCATGGCCGGGTCGTACACACGGCCGGAGTAAGGCTGCAGCATTTCCACAATTAGGGTGACGATGCTCTTGGGAGTGTAATACTGGCCACCCTGCTTGCCTTCAGCTAGGGCGAACTGGCCGAGGAAATATTCGTATACGTGGCCAAGGATGTCTTTGCTCTGCAGGCTCAGCTTCTCACCCTCAAAAACTGGCTTAGTAAATGAGGTGTCGGAGAAGGTGTTGATCAGGCCTAGCAGCTTGTCGTTATCCAGTTGATACTGGCTGATGCGGTTGAGAATACCTTTAAGCTTGGCGTTGCTCTTTTCAATCTCTTCCAGGGCGTTGTCGATTAACCAAGAGACAGAACGCAGCTTTACTTCATTACCGGCACCGTCTTGCCACAACACGCTACCCACGGGCAGCACAGCTTTCTCTTTTAAGGTGCTCCAACGAGCCGGCCTGGGCACCCAGAACACGTTAGCTTCTCGGTAATAATCCAACACCTCAAGCTCTTCAAGCAGCGCTTGCTGGTACTCCTCGTCGCTGCTGAAGTCGTCGCGGGGCAGGTAATAAATGTTGTCGTCGTTCTCGGTTTTGAACAGCTCCAGCAATTCGTCCTGGCGTTCCTCGAAAGAGTCGGAGACGTATTTCAGGAAGATCAAGCCCAGCACCACGTGCTTGTAGTTAGCGGCATCCAGGTTAGCCCGCAGCTTATCAGCGGCTTTCCAGAGCTTGTCGTCCAGGGACTTGAGGAATTGCTGTTCCGTGTTCTTCATTAACTACTCGCTTAAATTAAATAACTGGCCTTATGCTACTGCAGCCAAGCGCCAGATGTCATTGCTGCCACTCACAAAAAACCCGCCTTGCGGCGGGTTCAGAACCTTAGAAACGAAGGAACCAAATCACTCCCACTCTAACATAAATTAAGAAAGAATCCCCATATATAACAAGCACTTAGAAAACAAAATCTTCTCGATACCATTAACTATACCACGTTCAGATTTTTTTGATTCTTTGCTGCTCGTCGGCGTTTTAGCTCAGCTTTGGCCCAGACTGACGATTCAGCCATATCCCGGCGCAACCCAGACAGCTCACCAGGAGTTAGCAAACGCACGCCAGCAGTCCGAGTCCCACACGGGCCATCATCGTACAGGGGAGGTAAGTTCTTCTGAGCAATCAGCCATAAAAGCACCTTGTAATCAGAATGGAATATCGCTATCAAATGGATCTTCTTTTCTTTGTGGTGGAAGTGCGTCCTTTGGCAGCGGCAGGTTTGTAACAATGAACAGGTTAAGGATGTCATTTCTATCCATGAACATGATCTGGGAACGCTTTGTGGCATCTAACTTATTGCCAAGCCAGTTCCTAGCCTGCTTCGTTATTTCACCACCGGCAACTATGAATGCATGGTCAACCAATACACGACGATTTAATTCTTGGTCAAATATTTCATGTCCAAGCATCATATTTACCTGATTGTGAATCTCAGCGACGTTACTAGAACCATTCCTGCCAACGCCTGATGAGTCAAGCTTACCCTTCTTTGCCTGAATGCCAAAGTACAACACATGAAGAGTCGGCAGTGTATATTTCATCCATACGTCTTTACCGTACTCTAATGCCTTGTCTTTGTGACCAGCAGCCGTAATGCGATGAAAGCCTAACTGCCGGAATAATGGCAAAAGCACTTCCTCAATCAGTTCATCCTCAGAACACCCATCGAGGTACGCAGTTAGACGCTCCTTGCGCTCCACCTCTATCGGCGTTAGTGGACGGTGCGGATTGGCCATCTGCGCCACAGTATTCGTGGCAATGTGACGAAGTTGACCAACACCATGTTCGTCGTAAAACGCTTCCCAACCCTCACGTAACAACACGGAATTAAGAGTAGCAAGCGCTTTATTTCTATCGGGATCCCCGTCTTGTGCATCGCCCTTGTCAAGAGTGGCACGAATAATTCGAATAAAAGCATCAGGGGGAGCCGATGGGCTAGCCTGAGGTAACGCCAGCACATCCTCCAGTCTACTTGCAACCCATGCCCAGCGGGTTGAACCATCGTGAACATAATCCAGATCACAATCTTGAAAAAACTCGGTGATGTAACTGCTAGAGCGATAAAGAAAGTGATCCGTGTCCCCACAAACAATATGGGCAAGCTCTCTTAAATTCCTAGCCTTCCACTTCATTCCAATCTCCCGTCACCTACCATTGCCTAAAAAACCAGCCATCCCTTCAATCACGCTCTTGGTTCATATGGAATTACCATATGCATAAGGCCAGACTCATTTTCAGTGATAGACGTTGGGAATTTTATTGTATGATTTGGCAAGCCACTGACAAAATCATGTGTTTCTGTCTGGTAAAAATTCCGCAAAATAAACTCAACAAACCACCGCGGAGTCAATGGTGCCGTCACTGGAATTCGACATCCCTTTACATCACCCAGTGTAAGATGACTTTTGGCATGAAGAACATCGACATGAACGCCCTCTCGCCCATCAAAATCGAAACGCAAAGGGAATGGGACGATTCTTCGTTGAACAATCTCGATAAAAAGTTCATCGCGCATGTATGCATCTGAATCATCCTGAAATGGCAATAGGTTTGGCGAAGGGTAAAAAGCCAACCTGTGCTGCAGCAATTCATCTCTATCTAGGCGGTACATCATCTGAAGCAATGCGCCATCAACAAGTCTCATGTTATATGAACGCTTGTCAGCCAACTCACGATAAATTTCAGCATATTCAATATCGCCCAGTGCAATGGAAATATTTTCTGCACCCCCGAACGTAATATCTGCCTTACTACCAGATGACCGAATAGCTGAAAAGTTTGAGTCGTCACAAACCCCCTTACTAATCAATTCAGCAATGAGGCCATCAATATCTTGTTTTATTTTTGAAGGAGTCAGTTCCGTCATTCACTGCCCCCAAGAAGTCTCATGATTTTCTCACGAGTTGACTCATCAAGATCTTCGGGATGGAGTTCTCCCCTTTCAAGATCACTCAGAAATTCCGCGAGCTGCCCTTTCCGGTGCTCAAGACGCTGACGTTCCTGCGGAGACAAATCACGGTGAACTATGCGCAGCTTTCCTAGCAAAGCATCATCAGGATATTCGAAATCCAAAACAAAGCCTTGCTGCTTCAAAGTGGAAAACTCATCAATCAGTCCTTGCATTCTAGGGCCATACCCGATTATACGGACCCATGCCTTACTTCTAGTAATCGCAGTAAACAAACGGTTGCGCAAGCTAGCGAGACCTGGACCAGAGCTATTACAGTCCTGGGCATTTATGACATAGACCATGCCCGCCTCATTACCTTTTGCTCGGTAAATCCCAGTGAATGTAACCGAAGGCGTTCCGGTCTGAAAGAAAACATCTGCATCCGTATCGACACCAGCCAAATGGGTCTGAACACCCACATTGAAAAGCTGCTTGCGGATGGGGCCTGTACAGCGGCGGGCCGTCTGAGGGTCAGGGTGAATAATGACGATATCGTCATGACGAAGCTCATCTTCAGCTAGGTTCTTCTGAACTTGCTGTACTAGCCACGCATTCTGTTCTGCCTCATCCTCAAACTTTATGAACTGAACAAGATCATCAATCTCCGAATGCTGTTCCAAGAACCTGGGACTATTTTCTTTTGTGCGCTCAAGGACAACGTGATGCCCTTTCGTCAGTTGCCCACTCTGGACTTGGTATCCAATTTCTTCCCATAACGCTGGGTAGTCAAACATCTGAACCAAGCCAGTCTCTGTTCCTTGTGGAGCATTACGGTAAATCCCGAAGCCAAGACCATGAGCTGCCACTAAGACTGGACGCGAATTACGGTAGCATTTCTGCAAAATTACGTCCCGCTTACGGTCATCTCCAAACGTCACCAGTGGCAGCCCGCGAGCATCGCTGCCGAAAATTTCTTCAGGAGGAGGAAGCGATGTCCCAGATAGATTCTGAAGCTCATCATATGCGTAGACGAATCGCTTTGGAGGCTTCAGCATGGAATAGCAGAGCTTCAGAAAACTTGGGGAAAAATCTTGTGCTTCGTCGGCAAGAATCACGTCATACAAATGAGCAACATCTGAAGCATTTACTAATGCTTCTTGGCAAGCTCCATCAAAAGCCTTATCACTCCCCCCAAACCGCTGAGCTGCGCTCCTGAAATCTAGAAATTGTGTTCCTGTCGCGCGGCAATACTCATAATACATCCCATCTCTTGAATCCCCTCCCGGAGCTCCCCAGGCATTGACGACTCTAATTTTTGTCCAATCGGGTTCCTCACCACTCTGTTCGATACAAAAATTGTTGATCAATCGACGAAATTGCCCTTTAAGGGAGCGAGTATGGAAAGTTACAGCAATGCGCCAATCTGGATACTGCGTATGTAAATAAGCGGCCTTAAGTGCCAAAACTATGGTCTTTCCAGAACCGGCTAACCCTCGTATCCTCTGAACCCCTTCTACTGTTTCAATAACAGCTTTATTCTGCCGATGGTCTAATGTGGCGATAGAGTCTTCAAGGCGCTTGAGCTTGGCACCACGCGAATCAGGCCTAATAACCTCTCGTTTGGAGCGACTTTTACGAATGCTGCTGAGGCTCTCGATAGCCGACAATGTCATTCGATAAAGTTCATCGCTACTATCTGCCCAACTTAACTCTTCCAATGCAGCAGCAAGGCCATGCTCGTTGACAAGCGGATAACCCTCAACAGATACATCTTCGATATTTGTGACCGCTGGAGCAAACGAAATTACTGAGAGCGGGACTAGCAGGTTGCGCCCTTTAACTAGCTCACGATGTAGCTTAAGCCGGGCTTCAATCTTGTTTGCCAAGTCATCTTGGCGTTCATCATAGCTCCCTACATCGGCCCCTTCTATCAAATCAAAAAGCACAATTCCTTTATTGGGGCTTATTAAGGTTGCATCTATCGAGTATTTGCCATCTGGTGTAGCAATCAATGGATAGCCTGTAAAAGCCTCACCTTGAACACCATGTAGAGCTTCCAGACTGTGCTCTAGGACATCCGTTGTAACTGGTTTTTTATTCACGCCGCGCGTGATGGTTACTCGTTCATTCATTATTTCTAATCCTTATCGGCGCGGCGTGACGATGCCGACGTGCTTGTAAAGGGTAGTTCGCGACACACCATAGCGGCGAGCAACCTCAGCCACCTGAACATCTGGATCACTCAACAAAGCCTTAATCTCGCGCACCTGCCGGTCGTCTAACTTCGGCTTGCGCCCCCCGAGCCGTCCACGGGCGCGAGCTGATGCCAGCCCAGCATGGGTTCGCTCCCGGATCAAACCACGCTCGAACTCAGCAAGCGCAGCGAAAACGTGAAATTGAAGCTTGCCCGCAGCACTCCCTGTCTCGATCTGCTCGGTCAGGCTCTCGAAATGCACACCACACAGCTCTAGGTCGGCCACAGTCTTTACCAAATCGGATAGGCTGCGCCCGAGTCGATCCAGCCTCCACACTACGAGTGTATCCCCTTCCCGAAGCGCCTTGCGACATTGCTCAAGCTCAAGGCGAGCTGCATTCTTGCCGTTGACCGCTTCCTCGTAGATCACGCTACACCCAGCCTGTGTGAGCGCGTCGCGCTGCAGGTCTAGGTGCTGGTCGTCCGTAGAGACACGGGCGTAGCCAATGCGTTGATTCATGGACATTCTCAACATTGAAAACTTGACAGCCACCTTAACAGATTCGAGTATCCCGAGAAACGAAAACTCGCGCCCCTGCTGCCTGTCCAGAAAGCAACCGTTTTCTGGACAGGATGCCGGGCGGACTGAGTAACGGATAGGGAGGGTAAGCATGAGCAGGAAGAAGCACATAGATATTAGCAAAGACGCCAAACAAGCCTTGCCGCTCGAAAATGAGGCCGAGAGCCGGAGTGTTCGGAGACTGACAGACAGAGAGGTATCGGAGCTTCGGCGGGATATGATGGAGTCTTCAGCTTGGGCAAAGGCAGAGCTGGCCCGCCGACGTAAAAACAAGGAGGAATGATCATAGCCTTTTCATGACTCAGGCCTCGGCATAACAATCTAGGTCATGACGCTTCCCATTTCCTCCTGAGCAGCTTCTATCTTACTGAGTACAGCAAGGATTGTTGACTGGCCGAACTAGGCAGTTCATGTGTCCCTTTTCCTCGGGAAGGCCGTACACTTTGATAGGTGTACTGCTCTTCCTAGTTACTCGTTCTGCCTTACCGTTCATCATACTGCCTTAGTTTATTGTCGCCTGCCGGATAATAGCTAACGCCTCTTGAAAGTCCTCCTGCGTCGCTCGGCCAGTTTCGGCCTGGTAGTACAGGATTGTGAACATATTGGCGACCGCTTCCGCGACTGGCGAAATCTGCCGGGCGGTTTCCTGGTCGATGAACTCCAGGGTGGCCAGATCGGTTGCAGCCTGATGAATTACGTTATGAGCTTCGATATTATGTGCGGTTGTCATGTGCCACCTCTCTGTCAGGTGGTATGTGGAAATACGGGCCGGTGCACCATCACCGGCCCGTGTGCTTTTAAAGTCCAGTACTGGAAAACCCGGCGGCTTCTGAAAACGGAGTTTTCCCGGTTCCAGCCCCTGCATCGTTGCTAATGCGCGTGCTGCTCGATGCGTCCACCCGGCCAGTAGGATCCGGGCGGTTTACAAAGGCTGCAATCTCCGCCTCAGTGACTTTCTCTCCCTCGGTCGTTGGCTTAACAACCGGCACGAAAGTGGCCTCTTTGGTAGCCTCCTGGGCCTCGTCGAGCATGTCCAGGGCAGCCATAAAATTACGTTGTGTCGTCATCGTGGTATCTCCTTACGTGGCCTGCTGGCCTCGGTTCACAAAGCTGGTAACCTCTTCGTTGCGCTTCTGCTGGCGTTCCTGGGCATACGAAACGTAGTCCTCAACGTCGAAGGTGTGCTTTTCCGGGTCGCGTTCTTGCCATTCAGCGTGTGACTGGCGGGCCTTGTCCTGGTCCTCGCTGGACAGAGCATCAAAACCTCCTGATTGGTTTACCCAGCCGCCGCCGTTTCCACCGCTCAAGCTATCGCTATCGAACGGCGGTGAAGCACTGTCCGCCCCGGCATTGTTATCGCCCTTCGGTTCCATGCTTTCGCGGATCGAGGACGCCAAACGACCGCCGGCAGTCTGGTTTACTTTGTCCTGAAACTTCCCGGCCATCTTGGACCCAGTCCCTTTAGCCAGTTCACCCGCCGTACCAGCCACCAAGGAAGCCGCCCTGCCAAAGCCACCACCTGAAGAACCAGAGCCGCCAGATGGTGAAGAACTGGCAAAGCCCGCCGCCTGAGCAAACGGGGTGTCACCTGTGCTCACATTATCGCTGCCAGTGTCGCCACCACCCCAGCCACCGCCGGTATCACCAGAGCCACCACCGCCGAAACTCGGCATGTCCCCCCCAGACATATTGGACTGTGCCTTGGTAAAGGCAGCCTTGATGGCACTCGCTCCACCAACGCTATTTGCCGCACCTCCCAACATCGCCGCACCGGCCATTTTGGCCCCGGCCATTCCCATGCTTGCCGCTGTCATCGCAGCCCCCACGGCGGCCCCGGCACCAAAGGAGCCAACTCCCATAGAACCGACACTACCTCCTGTCACCAGGCCGGAAATCATTGGGGGAACCTTGTTCACCAGGAACAGCAAGACCAAGGATATAACGAACATGACGGCCAGCTCCTGGCTTGCCATGTTTTCCGCCCGCATTTGGCTGTGGTAATCCACGAGAAACTGCCTACCAATCGCAACGATCAGCACCATTGCCAGCAACTGGGCCGCTAAACCAAGAATGGCTTTGTAATAGTTGATGGCCATGTCTGAAGTCCAACGCGAACCGCCAAAGCCTAGGAAGAAAATTCCGGCATAAAGCAGTATCCAACTGGCCGTCAATAACAGCAGCAGATTGATGGAAATAAGTGCCAGAACCACCAACACCGCCAAAGCCATCAGCTCCATCATTAACGCGGTTGGGAACTGTCGCCAGCTCAGTTCCGAAGTGGCTTCAACAGTCTTATCGTAAAGCTCGAATCCCATATCCAGGATGCTCGATGGCCCAAGCGTGCTACTACCAAGCCCCCCGGCTTCGGCCCCAAGTTGCTGTAATGAAGCGATGATGGTTCCGGCGATATTCATTCCATGTGTTGCATTGGAAAGCAGCCACCAGAAAAAACCGGTGAACATGATGAAGCGGACAAGCTCGGCAAAGAACTCGCCAATGTCGGCCTTGCGCAGTGCCATCATGCCGAACGTCCAGACCATCGAGATAACAACGAGGGTCCAAAACAACCGAGTGGCAGCGGCTTCAATGGCTGGCCCCCATGTTGATGCAGCGGCGTGAAAGCGGTCCAGCACATCATCCATGATGTTAGTACTGGACAGCTCCTGAGCCATTGCCGTATCGGATAGCATGACGGCGGCCATCACAGCTAATCCGCCAAAGACAAATCGTTTCATGATGCCCTCCCTCAGTATCTGTCGGGGGAGCTGGGTTTGAACTCCCATTCACCCATTTGCTGAGCTTTTTGGAAAGATTCGCACTCGGCAGCAAACGCCTGGCGTTTCGCCTCACTGCTGATCTCGGAAAGGGCCTGTTCATAGGCATCGCCGGTGCAGGTCGCTTTATTCGGTTCTGGTGGTGTGTCCTCGCACCCGGTCAGTAAAACAGCAGCAACAGCCACAAGTGGGATAATCTTCTTCATTACGGCTCTCCTTAGTAGCGATCTGCTGAACTGGGTTGGTATTCCCAAGTACGAAGCTGCTTTTCCCGTGCCTCCCCTCTGGCACTGTCATCCAGTTCAGACGCCAGGCGTGTCGCTTCGGCATTCTGCTGAGCAATTAGCAAGCTGCGGATTTGCAGGAGCTGGTTGGCCTGGTTGCTGGCGAGCTGGTTGGCGTAGCCAATGGCGGCCAGTTGGCCATCTGCACCCTGAGCGGCAGATTGCAGGCGAGTGAGCTGGCGGGCATCGGCCTCCAGGTTGTCTTGCTGCTGCTCCAGGCCCTTAAACAGTGCGTCGTTGGCCCGCTTCTGGGATTCGGACGCCAAGCGGCGGTTTTCTTCCATTGCGGTCCGTTCGGCATCGCTGCACCCCGCCGACGAGAAACACGGCGAGCTGCGGTAATAAGCCACGTCCTGGAACTTGCCCAGGTAGGCATCGAGGCTGCCAAGCTGGTTTTGGTAGTAGGCGAGCGTGTTGGTAGCTTGATTCAGATCGTTGATGGTGCGCTGTGCCTGATCCCAAATATGGGCCGCCGGGGCCATCGTGTTTTGCAGTTGGTTTTCGTACTGCTGGAGTTGAGTTTGGTATTCCTGAATCTGCTTGGCCGTCTGCGCGACCGCTTCTATAGCGGACATAATGTTTTGCGTCAGGTTGGTGCCATCAACTACAGGGATACCAGCCTGTACAGGCTGTAATGAACTGATAAGAAGCGAGGTTGCCAAGGCAACCGGTAGGATTGGAATTTTAGCCGCTAAAATTTTTTTCTCTTGCATGGTCAATACCTCTCGATGAATAAATGCACGCCTGTGATACAAGCGTTAAAGTCATCGAGAAGCTGCCGAAGCAGCTAATCGGTAATTGACCAGCCCGATGCCGAAAGGCGGCCTTTTTTCTGTGGAGTCACGGCATCAATCTCAAACTTATTTTGCTGACGTCTTGGTTTTTTCGCTTAATCCAACTTCTCGACCAATAACATCCAGCTCCAGCGGTTGCACTGCCGCTGCCAGTATTTCTCGTATTTCCGCATCAGTGCTCCTGTCGTTAAGCGCCGCACGCACTTTTAGCGCCCGGTGAACTTCAGGAGGCAAATTACGGACAAGTACATTCGCCATATTAATACCTTCTTGATGCACTCGCTACCAATGATATCAAAGATATCACAAACAACAACCATGCTCTCTACTCACCTTACAAATCGGCGGCAGCCGGTAGCCTCGCAGAGCAGGATTCCCCGTTGAGCACCCCCGGCGCGAATAAGGGAGAGTGAAGATAGTTAATCGGCTCCGCCGATTAGCTAACTTCACCTATCCTGCCCGCCTTTCGGCGTTGTTTACGCCAAGGAAAGTGTTGCCGCGAAAATCTGTTTTTTAGTGTAAACAATATAAAATCGCTTGCTCACCTTCGAGCTAGAACAGAAGCACGAAATAAACGCGTAATATCAGCTAATTACTACGCTAACGCGGAGGTTTACACAGCAAAAAAACACAGGAATACACAGCTTTACCAATTCAGGAGGGATAGTGCCCCTCAAGTGTCAATGAAACGTACGAGTGCTAGCAACTCATCGAATGTAGGGCTTTGTATTCCATGGATTTTCAAACTCACTAGACACTCTCACCGGCCTTTTCTTTGACAGTTTCAGATTGGTATCGATTGGGTCATACAGTCAGGAAGGACCGCTATCAACACCCTGTCCGTGTCGAGCCGCTAGCGCCCAACTTCGGAAAGCTTTTCGAGCACAGCGTCAGTGCGGATGGGAAATGTAGTGTTGTAGTATGTTGTATGGTGCTACTACATACTACAACCTAAGAACCGCACACATTTTCAGCCTACTACCGGCTTAAGTAGCCATTCATCTTGCCGTATGGAGTACGGCTTTCTGAGCCACTTAGAGAGGCGCTTCAGGCATCACCCACCCACTACCCCTAGTTGGCCTCTGAACGACGCTCCTGGAGCTTATAAGGCGGCTTTGGTCTGTCCTTCGGACGGATTGAACGCCAAGAAGAGGTGATAGCCCTTGGCGAGGAAGCAGAATCGGCCACTCTCTTGGCGTTAAAACATCGGCCAAAGGCCGATTGAGTTGGCAAGGCATGAACGCGCCATTCAGGCGCGGGCTATGCCGCGCATGGTGGATATTCTTTGGAATATCTTGGATCGATTTCCAAAACAGGCCGGAAAGCCTTGCCCTGCAAGCGTTTGCGCGATTGAAGCGGGTACCGTTATGCCGGGGATGGGATACTGTTATGCCGGGGGACGGGTACTATTATGCCGGGGATGGGTGCTGTCACGCCGGGTGCTGGCCTGGTTGGCCCCTGGCCGCCTAATCTCCCATTTCCCCTTGGCGTATTCATGTACAGTCCAGCCCACTGAAATAAGTTCAGTCAACGCCTTCCGGGCCGTCTGACGGCGCTTTTTCAAGGTGTTGGGGTTCTTCGTTGCATCCGGCCAGACGTAGCTGCAAAGAGTATCCAGTTCTACGCGTCCAGATTTACCAGCATCAATCCAGCCCGATAACCGCTGATGTATTAATCGAGCGGGATCGGTCTGTAGCGCCCGAACCTCAGTCATGTCGAGGCGAGTATGTGGACGCTCCCCCATTACAGCCTCTGCTAATCGAGGGTTCAGGCTGACAAACAGCTTACCTTCCCGATCGTCACTGACGTAATCGGACAGGATACGGAACCCTTGACGCTGCCCGTTACGTTCCACAATGACCGATACTGCCCATAGTCGCTCGATGCTATCGCGGATAGTTTTGAACTGGCTGCCTCCATCGTCGGCATATCCAAGTTCCCGGGCCAGTTGTCGGAAGCTGCCCTTAGCAACCATCGCGTCCTTCTCAACCGCGTCCCACTTGAGGTCTAGCAAGAGGCGCAATTGCTGCCCAACCTCTGACTCTGTTTCGTTTCTCAGCACAATCCCGCGCCCCCCATCACCAGAAATTGCGGCCATAGCCACAAGCCCTTGTAGGATACGAAGATCATCAACCCCCAGAGGCTCAGGTCCCCAGAAACGGATAGAATCCTCGCCATGGGTATAGGTTACGTCCAGCTTAAGCCGTTTCCGCTCTCCGCGCTTCAGGCTACGAAACAAGCCTGGAGCCAAGCAATGGGCTGGGTCATGTCGAACATGGGTAAGATCAAAGCTCATCGCGCACACCACCCTTAGATTTATTGAATGGCAGCACTCTATTGGATTTACTCTGCTTCTCTAATACGGCAGGCTTTAGTACCCCTCCTTCATGTCGTCGATACCACTTGTCTGAGATAGGGGCAGAGTAATTAAGCTTAGGGAAGGACCATCGCACAAAATGGCGGCGGCATTCTTCGTCTACTCCCCATGTTTCGGCTTCTGCCGCCCCCATTCCAATTAAATTCGCTTGAAAGCGGGCGTTATCCGTGAGTACAGAACTGCCTCGGCTAGCCTGCTGAGCGTCACCACTGTTAAACGCACCGGCTTTATTTGTATGGTGCAGGAATAAAATGCTGGTTCTATTAGCTCTGCAAAGTTGTTCCATGTAGGCCAACAACCCTGCCATATGGCCTCCATCATTTTCGTCCAACTGATGAAACCGGCGTAACGTGTCGATTACTACTAGGCGAGCACCTCGAGTGACGTTCTCAATCCAATTCCGCCACTCTCCACTCATCATATCGGCACTGAAACCGACTAGAGGAGCAACCGCTAAGTTGTTATACATGGCCTCACGCTGGCTGGTGTTGAGGTGTCGACCTATAGCGTGAAAACGCCCATTTAACACGTCTGCAGGATCTTCTCCGGTTAAAAATACCACTGGACCAGTGGCCAGCCGCCACGCACTGTCCATATCAGATAAATTCAATAGATCCGCACCGGTGGCAACCGTTACGGCAACTTGTAGAGCAAGCATGGTTTTACCTGTTCCACCAGGACTTACCAATGCTCCAACTGTTCCTGATTTGAAACCAGGAAATAAAAAATCAAGGGGTTCCGGCTCGTTCTCAACAGCACTTCTTAAATCGAGCCACGAAATTTCGATGGCCATGCTGTTACGCCTCTATGGTATTGCCAGGTCGAGCAGCCTGAATGCCTGAAGATCTACGCTCCTCAATCCATTGCTCTACTTCTGACAAGTCCCACGCGACGTTTCTGCTGGTAAGCACAATTCGGCGTGGGAACTCCCCACGCTGTTCCAGGTTATAAATTGTGCGCGTTGAAAGAGGGATCATCTCCAGGAGCTGCTTCCTGTTGATGAGGGTTTTGGCAGTGTGCATGGTCAATACCTCTCAAATGAATGCGCTTGATTTCTCAAGCGGACTATTCATCGAGTAGCGTCTGCTAATCGGTAATTGACCTTCCCGATGCCGGAGGGCGGCCTTGAATGGAAATTTGGCATCAATGTACGCTAATTATGCTATCAAAGATATCATAATTAGCAACCATCTAATCTTTAAAAAGATGACAACCACCCACTTTTAGGCAGTCCATTCATCAATCATGTCAGCCCAGTCCTGCAACATGGCTGTGCGCTGCTCGCGATACTCGGCTTTGTTATAGATTGCCCTCACACCCTTTTGCTCATGCGCCAGGCATTTCTCTATCCAGTCGGTGTTGTAACCGGCTTCATGGAGCAAGGTACTGGCTGTTCGCCTCAGGTCGTGCGGGCCGAATTTGGCAAGCGGCTGCCCCTCTTTCTGAGCCAGCTTGTAAGTCATCGTCATCACCCGGTTCAGCGTGGCACTGCTCATGGGGACGTCAGAATCGTAGCGCGACGGCAGAACATACTCCGATCCACCGGAGAACGTCTTCAAAGCGATGAGGATGTCCATGGCCTGTCTGGATAGAAACACCAGGTGAGGGTTCCGCCGCTTCATTCGTTCTTTGGGGATCGTCCAGAGCGCTTCGCTGAAGTTGATCTCACTCCAGGTGGCATTCGTCAGCTCGCTTTTTCTCACCATCGTCAACAAAAGCAGTTTGACCGCTGCCCGGATCGATGGAGATGTACCAATACGCCCCATGTACTGGTACATGGTCCTGATTTCTTCGGGCGTCAGGGTTCGATCTCTTGGCTCAAATCTAGCAATGCTTGCTGGCCTAACCAGGTCTGCCGGGTTCTCAACCTTCTGGCCTCGCTCAGTCGCCCAGCGGTATACCTGGAGTACGATCTCACGTGCGTGAACCGCCGTAGCAGGCGCACCGCGCTCTACTATGGCGTCGGTTAGTGCTCGCAAGTCCTCGTGAGTGATTTCGGTCAGCTTCTGATTGCCGAATTTCGCTTCTAGCTCTCTCGTATAAACCGAGCGGCGCATGTCACGGGTAGAGTCGGCCATCTGGTAGCCACGTAGCCACTTTTCCGCCCAAGCACCAAAGGTTTCAGCCCCTTTAACACGCGCCTTGTCTCGGGCCTTCTCCTTCGCTGGCGACTTTCCATTAGCAACCATCCGCTTGGCTTCACCAAGTCGCTCACGGGCTTCTGCCAGAGTGATACCCCCAACGCCATAGCGGCCAAAGGTAACTGTCTCTTGCCTGCCATTGATCGAGTAGTTGTAACGGAATGAGATAGAACCGGCAGGGGTGACAGCCACATAGAGGCCATCCCGGTCATTCACCTTGTAGAGTTTGTCCCTCGGCTTGAGGTTTCGCAGCTTGGTATCGGTCAGCAAGAGCCTTATCCTTCTTCGATTTCGATACCATGCTGAAAGATCACCCAAAAATCAGGTTTTAATCTCAATAAAAACAATAACTTAATTAGACTCGATACCATGAACAAACAGGATCAAGCAGCATGGTATCGGCTATCACTCATGGCATCATGCCTCGATAATACCACCTTGGATACCACGCTCAAGCGGTGCTTCCCGATGCCATCAGTTGCCAGACACTGCCAGACATAAAAACAAAAAAGCCCATGAAAACATGGGCTTATATGTTATTTAATGCCAGTCACTACCAGCCAGTGCCTAACGTGTGATCATTCCCACTCAATCGTCGCAGGCGGTTTGCTACTAACGTCATAAGTCACCCGCGAAACGCCTTCCAACTCATTGATAATCCGGTTGGATACCTTCTCCAGCAGCTCGTAGGGCAGGTGCGCCCAGCGGGCGGTCATGAAGTCGATGGTTTCGACCGCGCGTAGCGCGATAACCCACTCATAGCGGCGGCCGTCGCCTACTACACCAACGGATTTAACTGGTAGGAACACGGCGAAGGCTTGGCTGGTTTTTTCGTACCAACCGGCGGCGCGCAGTTCTTCGATGTAGATGGCGTCGGCATCACGCAGGATGTCGGCGTACTCTTTCTTCACTTCACCGAGGATGCGCACGCCCAGGCCGGGGCCAGGGAACGGGTGGCGGTAGACCATATCGTAAGGCAGGCCGAGTTCGAGGCCGAGTTTGCGCACTTCGTCTTTAAACAGTTCGCGCAGCGGCTCGACCAGCTTGAGCTTCATGGTTTCCGGCAGGCCACCGACGTTGTGGTGGGATTTAATCACGTGCGCTTTGCCGGTTTTAGAGGCGGCGGATTCGATCACGTCCGGGTAGATGGTGCCCTGGGCCAGGAAGTCGACGCCTTCAATTTTGCTGGCTTCTTCATCAAACACGTCGATAAAGGTGTTGCCGATGATTTTGCGCTTGGCTTCCGGGTCTTTCTCGCCCTGCAGCTTACCCAGGAACAGTTCTTCAGCGTCGACACGAATCACCTTCACGCCCATGTGCTTGGCGAAGGTTTCCATCACTTGGTCGCCTTCGTTTTTGCGCAGCAGGCCGTTATCGACGAATACGCAGGTTAGCTGGTCGCCAATCGCTTTATGCAGCAGCGCCGCCACAACCGAGGAGTCGACACCACCGGAAAGACCAAGCAGTACATGGCGGTCACCCACTTGCTCGCGTACGCGTTGCACTTGGTCTTCGATGATTTGAGCCGGCGTCCAGAGTTTTTCGGCACCGCAAATATCCAGCACGAAGTGCTCAAGAATGCGCTGACCTTGCAGGGTGTGGGTCACTTCCGGGTGGAACTGTACGCCGTAGAACTGCTTCTCTTCCCAGGCCATAGCGGCAATCGGGCAGCTCGGCGTGGAAGCGGTCACAGTGAAGGTGTCAGGTACCTGGGAGACCTTGTCGCCGTGGCTCATCCATACGTCTAGCAGGCCTTTGCCGCTGTCGGTATCGATGTGGTCTTTGATGTCTTTGAACAGCGGGGTGTCGCCGTCGATTTGAATCTGGGCGTAGCCAAACTCGCGCTGGTTAGAGCCTTCCACTTTGCCGCCAAGCTGCTCGGCCATGGTCTGCATGCCGTAGCAGATACCAAACACCGGCAGGCCCATTTCGAACACGCACGCCGGTGCTCGCGGGGAATCCAACTCGGTGACGGATTCCGGGCCACCGGCCAGGATGATGCCGTTCGGGTTGTATTCGCGAATTTCTTCTTCGGTGATGTCGAAGGCGCGGATTTCGGAGAATACACCGATCTCACGTACACGGCGGGCGATCAGTTGGGTGTACTGGGAGCCGAAGTCGAGAATCAGGATCTTATGGGCGTGAATGTCACTCATGGCGGGGTCTCGGTTAAGCGGTGTGGGTGCCGCTGTTAAGGCCAAAAAGCAAGCGGCGGGGCAATGCCCGCCGCGCCATTTAACTAAACGTGCTGGTTAGCTCACCCGGTAGTTGGGAGCTTCTTTGGTGATCTGCACGTTGTGAACGTGGGATTCGTTAAAGCCAGCGCTGGTAATTTGTACAAATTCCGGCTTGGTGCGCATTTCTTCAACACTGCGGCAGCCGGTGTAACCCATGGAAGCGCGCAGGCCGCCCATCAGTTGGTGAACGATAGCGCCCATCATGCCTTTATAGGGTACGCGGCCTTCAATGCCTTCCGGCACCAGCTTCTCGGCACCTTCGCTCTTGTCTTGGAAGTAGCGGTCGGCGCTGCCCTGGTTCTGAGACATGGCACCCATGGAGCCCATGCCGCGGTAGGCTTTGTAGGTACGGCCTTGGTAAAGCTCAACTTCACCCGGCGCTTCTTCGGTACCGGCCAGCAGGCCACCGACCATCACGGCGCTTGCGCCAGCGGCGATGGCTTTGGCTAAGTCACCCGAGAAGCGAATGCCGCCGTCGGCGATCAGCGGAATATCGAACTCTTTCAGCGCTTCTGCCACGTTAGACACCGCGGTGATTTGCGGAACACCAACACCTGCCACAATACGTGTGGTGCAGATAGAACCGGGGCCAATGCCCACTTTAACGGCGTCTGCGCCCGCTTCAGCCAGCGCTTTGGCAGCAGCGCCGGTGGCAATGTTACCGCCAATCACTTGAATGTTGGGGAAGTTCTCTTTGATCCAGCGCACGCGGTCGATAACGCCTTTAGAGTGACCATGGGCAGTATCAACAATGATCACATCGACACCGGCTTCGGCCAGCGCAGCAACGCGATCCGGCGTTTCCGGGCCAGTACCTACGGCGGCACCTACCAACAAGCGGCCGTCGCTATCTTTGGCAGCCATCGGGTAAGTGCGGGCTTTTTCGATATCTTGGAAAGTTACCAAACCGCGCAGATGAAATTCGTCATCGACGATCAGCATTTTCTCAATGCGGTGTTCGCGCATTTTGGCTTTGCTGGTTTCAAGGTCGGTGCCTTCCTTGACGGTAACCAACCGCTCGCGGGGGGTCATGATGTCCGCTACGCTGTCGCCGTGGTTGGGCTGGAAGCGCATATCACGCTCGGTCACAATACCTACCAGGGTTTCGCCTTCTACGACGGGGAAGCCAGAAAAGCCGTTCTCACGTGCCATCGCCAGCAGGTCATCCAGTTTCGCCTTAGGGCTAACGGTGACTGGATCTTTGACAATCACGCTTTCGTGCTTTTTAACCTTACGCACTTCAGCGGCTTGCTGACTCATGGTCATGCTCTTATGGATAATGCCAATGCCGCCTTCCTGAGCCATCGCAATTGCTAGACGCGCTTCGGTAACGGTATCCATTGCAGCGGAAAGCAGCGGGATATTGAGTGAAATATTGCGGGTCAGGCGGGTTTTGAGGCTGACATCCTTGGGCAGAATATCGGAGAAGCCGGGAACGAGGAGTACGTCATCGAACGTAAGTGCTTCTTGGGCCATACGTAGCATAGCGGCAACACCCTGATAGAAGAGGAAGTGGGGCGTGGAAAGTTAATCCCCTATTATAGCGTTTTGAGGGCCTTTCCAGCAATGTGAAGAAGGTTTTCAATCCAGACCAATGGCTAATAAGTTAGGATTCTTACGTAAGTCGCCCGCTCGCTCATTCTCTTTTTAAGGTTGCTCTATGCCCGATACACCACAAGCGCTTTCTGTTAGTCAGTTGAATCAGCGCGCCAAACAGACCCTTGAGCGCGATGTGGGTGAAGTGTGGGTAGAGGGCGAGCTTTCCAATGTTTCCCGCCCGGCGTCTGGGCATATTTACTTCACCTTGAAAGATGAGCGTGCACAAATTCGCTGTGCGCTGTTTCGCCAGCGGGCGCGTTTTGTGGCGGCACCGATGCGCGATGGCGATCAGGTAAAACTGCGCGGCAGGGTCTCGCTGTTCGAACCGCGCGGCGACTATCAGTTGATTGCTGACGCCGTACAGGCGGCGGGCTTAGGGGAGTTGCTGGCGGCGTTTGAGCGCTTAAAAGCGCAGTTGGAAGGCGAAGGTGTGTTTGCCAATACGCGTCCCCTGCCCTTTCCGCCCCGCAAAATTCTGATTTTAAGCTCCGCCAGCGGCGCAGCCATTCGCGATGTGCTGGCAGTGCTGGCGGTGCGCTGGCCACTGGCAGATGTCACGTTGATTCCGGTGCCCGTCCAAGGTGCCGAGGCCGCCCCTGCGATGATTTCGGCACTGGGGTTACTGAACCGACAGGCGCGCTTAGACCCTGACCAGGATGTGGTGCTGATCACCCGCGGCGGCGGTAGCTTAGAAGACCTGTGGGCGTTTAATAACGAGCATCTGGCACGGGCGATCTTTCACTCCCGCTTGCCAGTGATGTCGGCGGTGGGTCACGAAGTGGATGTCACCCTGGCGGATTTCGCCGCCGATATGCGCGCCCCTACCCCGTCAGCAGCGGCCGAGCGTTTAGTGCCTGACCAGCATGCGCTTAAGCAGCAATTAACCCAGGCAGAAAACCGCTTACAGCGTGCCATGCAGGCACGCTTAGAGCGCGATAGCCAGCGGCTGGATACCCTGCGCGCCCGCCTTCGCCACCCAGGCGAGCAGCTTGAGCGTCAACGCCAGCACGTTACCGCCCTTTGCCAACGGCTACAGCGCGCCATGCAGCAAACCGTTCAGCAGCAGCAAGCGCGGGTCACCCAATTAAGCAAACGCTTAGCCAGCCAGGACATGGTGCGCCTGCACCGCGCAGAGCAAGAGCGTGTTAGTCAGCTCCAGCGCCGTTTAGCCAGCGCTATGCAGCGAGCGCTGGAAGTGCGTCAGGCACGCTTGAGTAGCGCCGCCCGTGAGCTAAATGCCATCAGCCCGCTTGCGGTGTTGGGCCGTGGCTACGCCATTGCCCAGGATGAAAAAGGCCAGGTTATCCGCCGGGCAGAGGACACGACACCAGGTCAGAAGCTCTCGCTACGGCTGGGAGAAGGCAGGCTAAACGTAGAAGTAAAGCGGCGCTACAAGCAGTAGCGCTGTGGGAATAACATCTTATTGAAGGGCGGTTACACTTGCTTATGTTGCTTCCTATCCCATGATGACCATCATGGGACTATCGGTTGACTGGCCACGCTTAATATAACGTGGCAACACTCACTTCAGCTGCAGCAGGAGGTCTTGCCGCTGATGGCGCACGATTTGCCCCTCACGAATCACTACGTTCTATCCTGCCAGCGTCTTCACCAACACCTTGGATTTACGGGCGTGGTTGTAGGCTTCGCGTTTTAGCGGCGGCAGATCATCTAGGCTAGCGGCACGGAAGCCGTGTTCGACAAACCAATGGGCCGTGTGGGTAGTTAACACAAACATTTCGGAAAGCCCACGCTGCCGGGCGCGGCGTTCTAACGCTTCCACTAAGCGCTCGCCGCGCTCACCGCCGCGATAGTTACCGTGCACCGCGACACAGGCCATTTCCCCCACCGTGGTGTCTGGAAAAACATGCAGTGCGGCACAGCCAATCACCATGCCATCACGTTCGATGACCATGTAGTCGTCGATTTCGTGCTCTAGGCGTTCCCGCGAACGAGCCACCAACATGCCACGTCGCTCCAGTGGCTCCAGCAGCTCTAGCAGGCCAGCGACGTCGTTCAACGTGGCTGGGCGCAGTTGCTCGTAGCGGTGTTGGGTGATCATGGTGCCAACGCCGTCACGGGTGAACAGCTCCCCTAACAGCGCATCGTGGTTGCGCCAGGAAAGCAGGTGGGTGCGCGCCACCCCTTCTCTGGCGGCGGTGCAGGCGGCGTTCAAGTGGCGTGCCAACTCACTGCCCGGTAACGCCTGCTGCAGGCGCGGCTCGGCCTCTGCCGGGGAAAGCTGGCGCAATAACGCACCGTGCTCGTCTTCAAGCCCTTCCGACTCGCCTAATAGAATCAGCTTATCCGCTTTCAGCGCGACGGCAGCCTGTTGTGCGACTTCCGAGGCATCTAAATCAAACACTTCGCCTGTGCTGGAGAAACCCAGCGGTGGCAGTAGCACTAACGAGCCTTTATCCAACAGCCCTTCAATAGCGCTTGAACGCACTCGGCGGACTTCACCACTGTGATCAAAATCAATGCCTTCACGCACCCCTAATGGCTTAGCGGTCACTAAGTTGCCGGAAATCACGCTAAGCTCTACACCGTGTAGTGGCGTGCTAGGCAGCCCCAGGGAAAGACGAGCTTCTAGCCATAAGCGCTGGCGTGCGGCTACCTGTTCCACGTGAGCCATCACCGCTCGGTCAGCTACCCATCGGCCATCCACCCGTGTTGGCTCGACACCGGCAGCCGTCAATGCGTCATGCACTTGTGGGCGAATACCAAACACCACAACTAGCCGCACCCCCAGGGTGTGTAGCAGCGCTAAATCTTGAATCAGCTGCTCTCCCCGGCCAGACGCCATGGCTTCGCCCTCAATTAAGATGACAAAGGTTCGTCCCCGGTGCGCATTAATGTAGGGCGAAGCATTACGAAACCAATCAACAAAAGGGAAGCGTGTGTCCAAGGGCCGCTCTCCGGCAGCAGGTGAATGAAAGTATCAGCGTTTACTTTAACAGAGCATAAAAAACAGCGGCACCTTCTTGTGTAAAAGAAGATGCCGCTGTGCGTTTGGCCAACCAGCCACGTATTGGGCGGGGTTATCCCTGACTGTTAACCAAACATGCCTTTGAACATAAAGAAGAACAGAATAGCCAAACCAGCCCCTGCAGGTAGCGTAATCAGCCAGGACATGGCAATAGTGCCAATAACACGCAGGTTAAGCGCCGCCATACCCCGGGCAAGCCCTACGCCTAATATCGCCCCCACCAATGTGTGGGTGGTTGAAATCGGCAGACCCGTGCCTGAAGCTAATACCACTGTGGTCGCGGCTGCCAGCGTGGCGGCAAAGCCACGGCTGGGAGTGAGTTCAGTAATACCGGTTCCCACGGTGGCAATGACTTTGTGGCCGTAAGTTACTAGGCCCACCACGATACCACCACCGCCCAGTACCAATACCCACCAGGGCACTAGCGCAGAGCCTTCAATTTGGCCGCCAGTTTGCACCACGCTAATGACTGCCGCTAGCGGGCCAACCGCGTTCGCAACGTCGTTAGAGCCGTGAGCAAACGCCATGGCACACGCAGTAAAGATCATTAATACGCCGAAGACCCGCTCAACGTTGGCGTATCCAAAGTGGTCGTTGGCATTTTTCTCAAACTTGATACGACGCTGCATCACTAGGCCTACAGCCATGATCACAAGTCCTAACAAGATAGACAGCAGCAGGCTTTGACTAAAGGTCAGGTCCAGCCCAACGTGAGACAGGCCTTTGGTTAGCGTGACCATCGCCACAATAAAACCAACCAAAAATACGTAGCCCGGTACATAGCGTTTGGCAGCCGTGAAGGGATTATCATTTTCAAAAATCAGGTGGTGCACTGATTTGAACAGCACAAAGCCAATAGTGCCCGCTAAAAGAGGAGAAACGACCCAGCTTGCTGCAATGGTGCCAACAGCGCCCCAATCAACCGTAGAGGCACCCAATCCCGCTACGGCAAAGCCCACAATGGCACCTACAACTGAATGCGTTGTGGAAACTGGCCAACCTTTCATCGATGCTGCCAGTAACCAAGTACCCGCTGCTAGCAACGCTGATAACATACCGTACACTAGTAACTGTGGATCTTCCTGGAGCAATTCTGGGTCGATAATGCCTTTACGAATGGTGTTAGTCACTTCACCACCCGCCAACCAAGCACCTAAAAACTCAAAGATAACCGCAATAATAATGGCTTGCTTGATGGTGATCGCTTTTGACCCCACCGAGGTTCCCATCGCATTGGCAACATCATTCGCACCAACGCCCCAAGCCATAAAAAAGCCAAACAAACAGGCCAGAATGATAAAAATTTCACCGTGCTGGGCAATAATCTGCATAGGAATCCCTTAGCGTGCGGTCAAAATCTGTAGGCGGCTGCCCACGCGTTCAGCGCGATCAGAAACTTCACCGACCCACTCAATGATTTTGTAAAGGAAAATCACATCAACAGGAGGAAGCTGGCTTTCAAGCTCAAACAGCTGGCGACGTATCGCTATCTGCTGGCTGTCGGCTTGGTGCTCAAGGGTGTGCAGCTCACGGATCATATTCTGCATAACATCGGAAACATTGCGTCCAAAACCGGACTCAAGCAGCTCTTTCAGCTCTTCAAGCGCTTGGCGAGCCTGGGCCACACACGCCACGCTGGTACGCATATAATCGCGCATGGGATCGGCCAGCTCATTGGGTACACGCATTTTACGTCCCAGCATAATGCCGGTAATGTCGCGCACCTTGTTGGCGATTTTATCTTGCACGCTGATAAGGTCGAGCAAATCGGACCGCGAGACGGGAAGAAACATCGTGTTGGGCAGGTTAAGCCGTAGCTCTGTTTTCAACGTGTCGGCGTCATGCTCTAAGCGAGTAACGTTTTCACGCAGTACAGCTGCGGTATCCCAATCACCGGCAAGCGATGCTTCGAAGAACGGCAACAGTTGGTCGGCACATTCATTGGCCTTGACGATGTGGGCCAGCAGCGGCTGGAATGGCGAGCGGCCAAACATCGCGGAAAAAGGGTTGGAGGTAACCATATAGCCTTTAGCCTGTTTTCGGGGAGCCTGGAAATGGCGGCGCCAGTATAAAGAGTGCGCTCGCCGCCGTCATGAAAAGTTCACAATGTCATTAAAAATTAATTGAAATGTCACAATACAAAGGTGGCTAATGTCATGGAAAATTCAACATCTACTTCTGACTCTGTTTCAGCGCCTACCGAAATAGAGCTTAAGCTCGCCCTTGCGCCAGCTCAACTAAACACGCTGCTGAGCCACACAGCACTAACCGAAACACCCCAACGGCAACATCTGTCGAACACCTATTTCGATACCCCTGCGGGCGATATGGCCAATGCACGGATTGCCGTGCGTTTACGCCAAGTTGATGATCGCGTGCTACAAACGGTGAAAACCGCCGGTCATGGTGGTGGCGGCCTTTCTACCCGGCAAGAGTGGGAGTGGCAAGTTCCTAACCCACAGCTTGACCAGCATGGCTTAGCTGCCCTTCCACCATTCAAAAGCTCACTAGGCACCGCTATTTCCGCGCTACGACCTGCGCTGCGCACTGACTTTACCCGGCGCAGCTGGCAAATCGACTGGCAGGGCAGCCATATCGAGCTCGTATTGGACGAAGGAGAGATTGTCAGCGGTGGTGCTCAAGCGGCTATTTGCGAGGTCGAACTAGAACTAAAAGCGGGTGAGCCAGAAGCGCTTTGGGGGCTAGCATTAACGCTCGCGGAAAGCGTACCGCTGCGCCCTTCGGATACCAGCAAAGCTGCTCGCGGCAATGCGTTGGGCGTGCAGCAGTGGGCGCTACCTGAAGCTGACGCACCGGCTGAGTGGCTACACAGAGCCACAGTGGCGCTGGACGCTTACCACGACAGTGGCCTTGCAGAACACTTAACCATTGCACAGCAGGCGTTAGCCACGCTGGCGACTCATCCGCAGTTGGATGAAAGCTCCCACCGCCACGCTCAGGTGCTGACCAAGTCACTGACGGGCAATGGCTATCCAACGTCCGCTTATGGCACTGCTGCGCTAACCCTGGCGCATCGCTTCGCCTATCAAACCACGCTACGCTAGAAACATTCAGCCCACTTCAGGATGTCGCGATGAGTTTTCAATTAACTCCCGGTGCAGAAGGACTGCGCACACGGCTTTTCCATATTATCTTCGAGTCTGATACGCCGGGAGCCAAAGGGTTTGATATTGCGCTGATTATCGCCATTTTAATCAGCGTGACGGTTATCTTGCTGGACAGCGTAGCGAGTTACTCCGAACGCTACGGGCACATTTTTTACTATGCAGAGTGGCTATTTACGCTACTTTTCAGCATTGAACTGGCGGTGCGGATTTACTGCTTAGAGCGCCCAACGGTTTACCTAAAAAGCTTCTACGGCATTGTCGATGTGATCGCGATTTTGCCAGCCTGGTTAGTACTGCTGGTGCCTGGTGCTCACGGGCTGGTCATCGTACGGGTACTGCGGGTACTACGCATTTTCCGGATTTTGAGATTGATGGAGTTTATCGGCGAGGGGCGTTTATTACTCGATGCACTTAGACGCAGTATTCGTCAAATCCTGCTGTTTTTTAGCAGCATCATGATGGTCGTCATACTGTTTGCTGCGCTGATGTACACCATCGAGTCTCCAGAAGCCGGCTTTACCAGCATTCCGATGTCGATGTACTGGGCAATCGTGAGTATGACTACGGTGGGCTACGGCGATATTGTCCCCGCCACGTCGATAGGCAAAGCGATCACAATGATTCTGATGCTGTTGGGCTATTCGATTATTGCCGTGCCTACCGGGGTGTTTTCCGCCCAGGTTATCCGCTCCATTCGCGAAGACCGCTATTCAGAAGAAGCCTGCCCAGGCTGTGGTCATGACCGCCATGAAAAGCGCGCTCGTTACTGTCTGCGCTGTGGCACCTGGCTGGATGAAGAGAGCGAAGACCCGCGCAAGAAAGCAGCAGACCCAAAAGATAGCCACGAGGGAGACGAGGACACAAACACGCCCCAGGGCAGCTAACCAAAATAGCCAAGCCCAGGGCGCGCAGTAATTCATTTAGGGAGATGATGTGATTGCTAGGCCGTTACGTTGATCAATCGGCGCTCAGGTCGGCCTCGATAATAAACAAGCGGCCGCCATCCACAGTGTTGGCGTCCAACATCTTCTGCTCAAGCTGACCATCGGTGGACCAAGTGGCGAAGTCATCGTCGTTCAGCACCCCCAAGCGTTGGTCATCAATCACCCACAGACCTTCCATTTTATCGTGGGGATAACCGACTTCTGCCACCATGTCTACCACCAGAGACTTGCTCACTGGCTCAATTCCGGCGCTGGTCAGAGCACTCCACCCCTGCTCTAGAACCACTTCTTCCAAGGTTTTGCCAGCCAAGGTTAGCCCCAGCTCGGCATCCTGTTCCAGATCGCCGTTGGCTGAGACCGTTTCAAGATTGGTGCCCGAAGTAAGGTCAATGCGATAAACCTGCTTCTGAGCATCAGGTGTCGCAGCCTCGGCACCGTCGGGACCACCGTTCAGAAAACGGCCATCTCGTTCAAGCACCAAAAACTCAGTGGCGCTCAGCGCAACAAGCTCCGAGTTAGAGTTCTGGTTTTGCTCTTGGCGGTAGAGGTACTGGCCAATCTCACCCGAGTCCAGATCCACTGTAACGATGCGAGTGATATCCAGGTCCTTCACTGTACTGCCAGGGTTGTACAGCGTGGACTGCATAATACCTACCAGCGTTTGCTCATCCGGCGTGATAGCCAGCCCTTCCATACCTCGGTTGGCACGTCGGTTGGCAAACTCTGCTGGCAGGTTCATCTCGACCCTATCGTCGTCAGCAAAGGGGTTGATTCGACCGATTTCACGACCCTCGGCATCGAAGTGAACCATGTGCGGACCGTACTCATCGCTAACCCAGAAGGTGCCGTCCGATAGCGCCACCAGCCCTTCGCCATCCAGACCATAATCATCCAAGCGGATCGGATTAGTGGCTTCATTATAGGGCTGGCTATCGTCTACCAAGATCGGCTGGCCATTGGCATGGTAAGGGGTTTCCCCCGTTCCACCGAGTGCCAAGCTGTTAGGCAGACCACTGATCTCGCTACCATCAGGGCGCTTAAGCAGAAGGGTGGCAACCTGTTCGATCACACCGTTCGCTTGAAGCTCAAACAGGCCGATACGGGGGGTATAGTCCGGTGTCGGAAAGACTTTCCCCTTGCCATAGTCGCCAACAAAATTGGCATTGGGGCCACGATCAGTCAATGCATAGAAGCGCGTTGAATCCGTGGGATGAGCGGTCATTGCCGACCCAAAGCCGCCATTACGGATCTCAAAAGCCTGCTGAGATTTGCCATCTGTTAGATCATCCCGTAATACGCTATGGGGAAGAAACACACCAGCGGTGGGGAAGCTATCGAACACGGTGGCGTTGGTATCATCAGCGTTAGCGTTATCAGTGCAGCCCACCAGCAGGGAGGACGTCAGTAAGGATGCCATAAAGAGCTTATGACGGTTCATTGGTTGGTTTCCTTATCGAATACAGGTTGACGCCCGTTGGCGCCTCAGCCGCCTCCACAGGCACAATTTCCAGCGTGCCCCGGGGCAAGGCAAGTTATGAAAAGTCTAGTGGCAGGAATATCGAATGGGGGTGGAGCCGTCACGGCTGTCTTAATGAAACGTGCTCACACCGGGAAGGTTCGATTGGTTATGGCATATCGCTATGTTCACAGCCACCAAGATAACTTAGTGGCAACCAATGACAGGTGAATGACATGTTAGTGACTGGCGGCACGGGGACAACTTGCGGGGTTAATAGCGCACTAGTTGAATGAGCTAATGCGCATATTATTAAGGCGCTTTAAGGTTCTGCGGCGTGGGTATAGAGGCAGGCAGATAACTACACAGCCCCCAAGACTGACCGCCAGGGGGCTACTAATACAGGCTAGAGAGCGGTGTTAACTTGTAAACGGCGTAATATCGCCGCGGCCTTCCCGCACAATTTTGGGCGGCAGCTCGCGCAGGTCAATCACACTGGTGGGGTCAAGGTGGCAGGCGCCGCCGTCGATAATGGCATCAAGGTGTGCCCCGAAGCGGTCGCGGATCTCTTCAGGATCGCTCATTGGCAGGGTCTCTCCTACCGGAATCAAGGTGACGCTCATCAACGGCTCACCCAATGCTTCAAGCAGCGCGTGGGTAATGTGGTGATCAGGCACACGCACGCCAATAGAGCGGCGCTTCGGATGCAGCAACAGGCGCGGAACCTCTGTAGTGGCATCCAAAATAAAGGTGTATGGGCCTGGAGTGTGGGCTTTCAACAGTCGAAACACTGCATTATCCACTTTAGCGTAAGTGCCAATCTCGGAAAGATCCGAACACACCAGGGTGAAATTGTGTTTATCGTCTAACGAACGCAGCCATTTGATCTTCTCAATGGCTTTTTTTTCACCCAAGTGGCAACCCAGTGCATAGCCCGAATCCGTCGGATATGCGACCACACCACCTTTGCGGATAATATCTATCGCTTGATCAATCAAGCGTTTCTGCGGGTTTTCGGGGTGAATCTGAAAATATTGACTCATCGCTTGCTCCTGCCCTTGGGCATATCGTTGTCCATTTAGTTTCTAGGTTAGCCGATATGCGGTTTAAGACCCAGGACCTAACATACCACTGGGCGCATCGCGCAAATGAACTAAGCGCGGATGCTGCCAAATCGGCGGCGCAGCAGTGCGCGGTATTAAGCTCATACTACCGGGGGCGGCGTGGCTGCCAGGAAAATGAAAATCGCTGCCCATGGAGGCGTATAAATCGCGCTCTACTAATTGCCGAGCGAGATCACGCGTGCTGTCTGGATTCTGCTGACCACTCACCAGCTCAACGCTCTGCCCACCTGCGGCTTGAAAGGTATCCATCAGCAAACCTCGCTTGCGCCGGGTAAGCCCATAGCGCAGCGGGTGCGCCAGCACCGCCACGCCACCTGAGGCCACTACCCAGGCGACTGCATCACTGATTTCCGGCCAATGAGCTTTTACATCGCCTTTTTTACCACTGCCTAAATAGCGCTTAAACGCGCCAGCCCAGTCATCTACCACGCCTTCAGCGACCAGCGCGCGGGCAAAGTCGGGCCTGCCTAAAGGGCGATCGCTGCCTGCCTGGGCGCGTGCCTTTTCGAGCGCGTCAGGTAAGCCCATTTTTTCCAGCCGCTCGGCAATCACTTCAGCACGCTTGATCCGCGCTTCGCGCTGCAGCGCAAGCCCTTCTACCAGAGGCCCCTGCAAGCCGCCAGGCATAAGCGCCACTACGTGGATATTAATTCCCTGCCAGCGCGTGGATAACTCACAGCCGGGCACCAAGCAAAGTCCAGCTTGCTGCGCCGCGATGCCAGCTTCTTCAATACCTTCCATGGTGTCGTGGTCTGTCAGCGACATGTGGGTAAGACCACGTGCAGCGCACAGCTTTACCAGCTCGGTAGGCGTAAGCGAGCCATCTGATGCGGTAGAGTGCATGTGTAAATCCACCGTATAACGCTGGTCGGCATCAAACACGCGGGGCAGATGGTTTACAGGAAGATAGTTCGCAGGAAGTAGGGGCATAAGCATGACGCCGTGTGGCGAGTTTGTCAGAATAGGGTGGTGTGAACAAAACAGGCACCCTGTTTTCCCTTAACGGTATACCGTCGCTCACCATGTTGCGCGCTTACAGGGGCGCGGTCAATTCAGTACGGAACAACCGCCCTAGCATTCAAGGAGTTATCCCCATGCTTTACGCTATTATCAGTGAAGATGTTTCCAACAGCTTGGAGCGCCGTCTAGCGGCACGCCCGGATCACCTTGGTCGCCTGGAAAAGCTGCGTGATGAAGGCCGTTTGGTTCTGGCTGGCCCCCACCCCGCTATTGATACCGATAACCCAGGCGATGCAGGCTTCAGCGGCAGCTTAGTTGTTGCCGAATTTGACAGCCTTGAGGACGCGCAAGCCTGGGCTGACGCCGATCCATACATCATTGCCGGGGTCTATGCCAAGGTAATTGTTAAGCCATTTAAAAAAGTAATGCCTTGACCGATAGAGGCGAGTGTGAAGAGTCCGTCTTCTTTTTCACAGAGCCTGTGGAAAACTCTGTGAAAACTCGGCGGACGCTTTCCCCAAAGCTAGAGCTGATGCCCTTATCAACAAGTTGATCATTTTTTAACCTATCTTTAACACAAACTTCATCAGTACGGGGATACCTGCGTGACTCAACGCTCTAGCTATACTGCCCTGCCCCCGCTCGCGGCGTTAACAGCACCTTTACTCACTTGGAACGAGGCGTCTCCTCATTCGCAGGCCTTCGACGATGTGTATTTTTCTAGGGAGGATGGCCGGGCTGAAACCGAGCACGTTTTCCTGGGGGCAAATCACCTTCCCAAGCGCTTTGCGGACTGGCAACACAGCCGCGCGTTCGTGATTGGCGAAACAGGCTTTGGCACTGGGCTTAATATGCTGTGCGCATGGGACTGTTTTGAGCAGTACGCACCAAGCAACGCACGCCTTCATCTGTTATCCACTGAAAAGTTTCCGCTTGACCGAGTGTCTCTTGAGCGCGCACTAAGTGCCTGGCCTTCGTTAGCAAATTATGCACAAGTGCTATGCGCCCGGTGGCCTGAAGCCGTCAGCGGCATCCACCGCCTTCATCTCAACGAGCGTGTGACTCTCGATCTGCACTTTGGCGATACCACCGAACGACTGAACTTACTCGACGGTCAAGTCGACGCCTGGTTCCTAGATGGCTTCGCCCCAGCTAAAAACCCCGAAATGTGGCAGCCTGAGCTATTCGAGGCCATGGCAGCACGCTCTCGCCCTGGTGCCACATTTGCTACATTTACCTGTGCCGGTGTCGTTAAACGAGGGTTAAAAGCAGCAGGGTTTAACTGGCAGAAGGTGCCTGGGTTTGGGCGCAAGCGGGAAATGTTAGCGGGCTATATCGATACACCACCCAAAGACACTCGCCGCCAGTTAACACCCTGGTTCACGCCGCCTGCGGCAAGGCCAGCGAACCATGTGGCGGTCATTGGGGCAGGCATGGCCGGTTGTAGCGTAGCAGCGGCGTTGGCCAAGCGTGGGGTTCAGGTAACGGTCATTGAACGCGACACCCCGGGTGCCGGTGGCTCCGGTAATCGTCAGGGAGCGCTGTATGTAAAGCTAGCCGCGGAAACGAATAACCAGAGTCGGTTTTATTTATCAGGCCTTCTCTACAGCCAGCGCTGGCTTAGCCAGTGGGCTTCAGCACCACGGGAAGCGCCGCTATGGCAACCATGTGGCGTGGTACAACTGGCGTTAAGCGACAAGGAAGCTGTTCGCCAGCAGCGCTTTATGGCACGCCATCCGCTACCGGAAGCGGTGGTATCCGCTCAAACCGAGACGCTTGGCGAGCTGGCGGGTGTTCCCATCACAGCGGATCACGGACTGTTTTATCCCCAGGCAGGCTGGGTGCGCCCCAAATTACTCTGCGAACAACTGCTACAGCATGCGAATATCACCTTGCACCAGGGAGAGGTGACAACCCTTCAGCCCGACGGTAAAGCTTGGCAGGTCGTGTTGGCCAGCGGCGAGACGCTGACCGCTGATCACGCTGTGGTAGCCAATGCGTCTCTGGCTAACCGCTTTGAACAAACGGTGGCGCTACCGCTACAGCAGGTTCGCGGCCAGGTGAGCGAAGTGAAACTGCCCGAAGGCGTGCAAGGCCCGCAACGTGTGGTATGCGCGGGTGGCTATGTGTCGCCGCCAGTGGAAGGCGTGCTGACGTTCGGGGCCAGCTTCGTGCCGAATAACGCCACCAGCGACGTTACGACAGCAGACCATCAGCGCAATATTGATGAACTACGCCAAACACTGCCTGAATGGGTCGCCACCCTTGAGGCCGCAGGCGTAACGCTCAGCCCCGATACGCTAGCAGGTCGCGCTGCGGTAAGGGCAGCCAGCCCTGACAAAAGCCCCTACGCGGGGCCAGTGCCCAATGCTGACGCATGGCAGCAGGATTACGTGATGCTGCAAAAAGATGCTTCTAACGTGCCAGATACCTTAGGAGAGCATCATTCAGGGCTGTGGATATCTAGCGCGCACGGCTCTAGGGGCCTTTCCAGCGCTCCGCTCTGCGCCGAAATCATTGCCTCGCGAATGTGTGATGAGCCGATGCCGCTAGAGCTATCGTTAGTGGATCATTTACACCCTGGGCGACGGATTATTAGTGCGCTAGTACGCGCTCAGTAATCGCCCTCTTCTTCATCATCGGCAAGATCTCGCCCAAAGGAACGCCATTGGGCGAGCGTCATCACCTCGGTCATTTCTAACTCAAGATCGTGGGCAATAATCAGCTCGTGACGTTCAAGCTGCTGTTTAAGCTCGGCTACCCAGCCGCTCATACCTGCGCCGGTATCGGTGGTATCGTATCCTTGACGTGTCACAAATGCCTCAAGCAAAGCATCCAGCGTTTCTGGCGGCAGCATGCGTGCTGGCACTTCAATAAAACGGCTCATTCACCCTGCTCCCAGACAGCTAGACGCTCAATAAAGGTGGCTTCATCAATCACTTCAACGCCCAGTTGCTCTGCTTTGGTTAATTTACTGCCTGCGGCCTCGCCCGCTACCAAGCAGGCGGTCTTCTTGGAAACACTGCCGGCCACCTTAGCGCCTAACGCTTGCAGACGCGCCTTCCCTTCATCGCGGGTCATGGTATCCATCGTGCCGGTGAGCACCCAGGTCTGTCCCTCTAAGGGTGTCGGACCTTGCGTTACTTCACTCTCTTGCCAGGTGATGCCCGCATCAAGCAGCTCTTTCAGCGTTGCTAGGTTATGGGGTTGACGGAAAAAAGTGTGAACATGGGCAGCAACAATCGGACCAACATCATTCACCGCTTCCAGCGCCGCTTGATCAGCCTCTTGCAAGGTCTGAAGGGTCCCGAAGTAGCTGGCTAAATTTGCCGCTGTGGCTTCGCCTACTTCGCGAATACCCAAGGCGTAAATAAAACGTGCCAGCGTGGTGTGCTTAGCCTTATCCAGGGCATTTACCAGGTTGGTCGAGGACTTTTCACCCATGCGTGGCAGCGTCTGAAGCTGCTCAGCGGTGAGATGAAATAAGTCTGCTGGCGTTTTCACCCAGTCCAGGTCCACCAACTGTTCAATCAGCTTCTCACCCAGTCCATCGACATCTAGCGCTTTACGGCTGGCGAAATGCTTCAGCGCTTCTTTACGCTGCGCGGCACAATAAAGCCCGCCTGAGCAACGCGCAACCGCCTCGCCTTCCAACCGTTCAATATCCGAACCACACACCGGGCAGTGATCGGGAAAGGTAATCGCACGCGCCTGGGCAGGACGCTTGTCGATATCGACGCGTACCACTTGGGGAATCACGTCGCCTGCCCGACGGATGGCGACCGTATCACCAATCATCACACCTAAGCGGGTGATCTCATCGGCGTTATGCAGCGTCGCATTCGATACCGTCACACCAGCAACGGTGACCGGTTCTAACCTAGCAACCGGGGTGATCGCACCGGTACGGCCTACCTGGAACTCCACATCGTTAAGGGTCGTGACTTCTTCTTGGGCAGGAAATTTAAATGCTACTGCCCAGCGTGGCGCCCGCGCCACAAAGCCAAGCTCCCGCTGGTGGCGCAGATCATTTACTTTAATCACGACGCCATCGATGTCGTAACCCAATTGGTCTCGCTTTTCGCCCAATTGATCGCAGTAATCAGCCACCAGCTCAGGGCCATTGACAGTGCGGAGCTCCGTGCTGGAACGAAAGCCCCATGCCTTAAGCCTTTCCATTTGCTGGCTATGAGTGGTCATTGGGCTACTGCTAAGCGCGCCGTCGCCAAGGTTTGCCATATCGAGCCGGGCAACTTGATAAGCATGAAACTCAAGTGGGCGCGTTGCGGTAACTCGCGGGTCAAGCTGACGCAGACTGCCAGCCGCCGCATTACGCGGGTTAGCAAAGACCTTGCTGCCTTCTTCCCTCGCTCGATCATTAAGCGCTTCAAAGCCCGCATGGCGCATAATAACTTCGCCGCGCACTTCTAATAACGCTGGAATGTTGTCGCCCATTAGCTTTAACGGAACAGACCGCAAGGTGCGCAAATTCGATGTAATGCCTTCTCCGGTACGGCCATCGCCACGGGTTGCGCCACTGACCAGTACGCCCTGCTCGTACACTAACGATACCGCGGCACCGTCGAGCTTTGGCTCACAGCTAAACTCAACGCTATTCGCCTGACACTCCAAACGTTCAGCGACACGCTCAGCAAAGGCGGTAATGTCATCACGGCTAAAGGCGTTATCTAAAGAAAGCATGGGAATCGCATGAGCGACTTCAGGAAACCCATCTGCGGGCGCAGCACCCACGCGCTGAGTAGGCGAATCCGGTGAGACCAAATCGGGGTACTCGGACTCCAATTGCTTCAACCGCTGCAGCTTGCGGTCGTAATCTGCGTCGGTCAGCTTAGGTTCATCTAAGATGTAATAGCGGTAATTAGCGTCATCCAAATCGGCACGCAGTTGGCTAATTTCTTCCAGAAGTTGTTTCTCAGGCTGACTCATTCAGATGTTCCGGCATACAAAAACAGGTGTTTAGTAACAAAAACACCCGCCTTCTTTGGGAAGGCGGGTGTTAACGAAACGCGACGCTTAATGCGCTTGCAGTTGGCGCTGCAAGCGATGACGACGTTCAAACTCATGAACGCGCTGCCTTGCAAACTCAATGGTTTGCGCCGTCATTACGCTACGGTTTTCATCTTTAAGCTCACCGCCCATATGGCGTACGACAACCATCGCCGTTTCGACCATCGCCTCAAACGCTGCTGAGCTATCTTCAGCGCCCGGCAGCGGCATCAGGAACGTAATACCAGGGGTCACAAACTCATCCATTTCTTCAATGGGGAACGTACCAGGCTTAAGTACATTCACCATTGAAAATTGCAGTTCGCTATCGAAGCTTTCTGTTTCAAAACGGTGAAAGACGCCCATTTCACGGCTATAGCGAAGACCGCAAGCCATGATTAGCTCAAGCAATTTACCGCCATCAAAACCTTCAGGTTCCCGCGAAAGCACACTGATCACGACCATTTCAGAAGCGTCGGTGAGCGCATCTCTGGCACGCTCGCTATTAACGTCGTGACGTAGCGCTTTTTCTAACGTCGGGTGCGTACGTATCACGTTATCCCGATGGCTCGTTTCAGGCGCATAATCGTCGTAGTCATCAACATCGTGATAACTCTCATCGTGCGCAGAAATCGTCGGCTCATTATGCTCATTATACTGCGCAGCCTCGCGCTCCGCGGCTGCGGCCATTGCAGCGGCCTCTCGCGCTTCGGCTTGCTCTTGGGCAATACGCGCTTTTTCCGCGTCGGCTGCCTCTTTTGCTTCACGGCGTTGCTGCGCTTCAAGTGCTTTGCGCTCGGCTTCAAGTGCCTTACGTTCAGCTTTTTGCTTGGCGAGTGCTTCTGCACGTTTCGCCTTCTCTGTTTTCTTACGCTCTTTCTCTTTACGGCGCTCAATCACTCGACGTTTAAAGGAACGGCCAATGCCTTCGAAGTCGACCAGGCGATATTCATCAACCTCATCGTCATATAGCTCTCTATCTTCGCCAGCAGTATCTGCACGCAGTTGACGACGCTTGGGTGCTTCAGCAGCATGTTGCGCTGCATCTTCAGGTTCAACTCTTAGTGTCGGCTCGGCCTCGGCCTCTGCTTCTGCTTCTTCAGTTACAGTCGGCTCAGCCGCAGCACTGGGTTCTGCTGACGCTTTATCAATTGAAGCCTCTACAGATTCAACTTGCTCATCAACGCCCGTTGATACCGTTTCTTCGCGCTGAAACGCTGACTGCTCACCCTCAGTATTCTTAGCACCAGCTTTCTGACCGCTAACGTTTGGCTCGGAATGCTCGACTGGTTCAGGTACTGACTGTGAATCGTGGCTATCAGAATGATGGGCTTCAGCGGAAGAAGCAGCAGGCGCGCTACTTGCCGTTTGGCGAGTAGCGTCTGCATGCTGAGCTTCACTGCCAACAGTATTACCGGGATTCTCTTCAGCCATAAATATGCTGGGCTCCCGACGCTCGGATTCAGGAGTTGCAGACCTGCTTAACGTGTGCTCGGCTGAAGCAGTATCTGGCTGCATAGATGCATGACTCGTCGAAGTGGAATGCCCGACAGCAGAAGGATGCTCATGTTTTCGAGGCTCATTTTTACGGGACCACGAAAAATGCGCATTGGCTTTTGACTTGGCCGAACTGGCAGAGCTGGAAAAAGAACGACGAAAATCAGACAGCACTTTGGAAGGCCCTGGATGCTCTTGGCGTTCCAACTTTGGCTTTTGGCCAAGGTTGCTGTAGTCGGCAGGCTTGACTACCCTGGCACCACCGTTTGGCAGTTCCCAGTTTATTTCCGCCTCTTTTACTTCATCATTAAACTCTTCGGACTTAGCGGCTGGCAAGTCTTTACCCGCTAGATCCAGACGGGGCACACGGCGTTGGCGCTGAAGCCTTCTCACACCGTCAACTACGATGAGCGAAACCAGTGCCAGTCCTAGAATGATTAACCACTCTCTTAATTCCATGTCGAGCATTCCATGGGTCAATATACCGGTTGCAAAGGCGCGATGCCTGATGACGTAAACATATTCGAAATTAGCTAAATATCATCAAGCATAGCGCGGTTGCTACGAAAAGGGCCACTTTTTGCAGATTTTCACGCTTTAACACCATTATAGGTGGTTTTAGGCCAAATCTCTGACTATATCAACTAAGAAAAGTGCCATTTTAGCGTTAACTTATCACGACAGGACACATCGTCACATCATCGTCTGCTTTCTATAGGGGGAATTTTTGCTCCCTTGCTCGCCTTTTTCACGCCGTAATATGACAAGCCCAAGCCCACACTAAAACCTACGTAACGAAACGCCACTGCTCTGCCAAAACTGCCCTACCAACTGCTGTTCGATCAACGCTGTCCTGTTACAAACCTGTCTCACCAAGAAATCTGAGGTAACAAACAGTATTGAATAGCTAACGAAATCATAGCATAAATGTTTTAACCCCTTAACTAACGCTATACAAAGATAATGAAAGTTCACATTTCAGATTTGTCCGCTTTAGGCAGATGAACATGCTTAGCTGCACGATACGCTTTAGCAGGAGCAGCCCCCAGCGTCATGATCAAAGCAGTTAATCAGAAACCGAGAGAAAATATAAACCACTGATCAACAATGAATTTTATAATCACAAGATAAAGGAAGAAACGCTATTAATAGCCATTAATGAACATAGTCTGGGATAGCCAAGCAAAAGCAATACGACTCACTATCGGTTCAGCACACCCCCCGTCACAAGCTTGCCCTACCGCAATTTTTGCATATTTCATAAGGCCTTTAATGGGTGAAAATTCGTTTAGTTCACCACCATTGAAGGCACCGCATTTGCCGATAAAGCATTTAATCAACCAGCGCTGCAGCCTCATCAATACCCACCGAAACAAGCCTCGATACACCAGGCTCCTGCATGGTGACACCCATCAAGCGCTCAGCAGCCTCCATAGCAATTTTGTTATGGGTGATATAGATAAACTGAACGCTTTCCGACATCTCTTTAACAAGTTTGGCGTAGCGGCCTACGTTGGCATCATCCAGTGGGGCGTCGACTTCGTCCAACATACAGAAAGGCGCGGGGTTCAACTGGAAAATTGCGAAAACCAGCGACAGTGCTGTTAGCGCCTTTTCTCCCCCTGAGAGTAGGTGAATAGTGCTGTTTTTCTTACCTGGCGGCCGCGCCATAATTGCCACACCAGTTTCCAGCAAATCATCACCGGTAAGGGTTAGCCAAGCAGCTCCCCCACCGAAAACCCGTGGAAATAGCGTTTGTAGACCCGTATTAACTTGGTCAAATGTTTCTCGAAAGCGAACGCGAGTTTCCTGATCGATGCGTTTAATCGCACGCTCTAACGTTTCTAATGCTTCGGTAAGCTCAGCATGCTGAGCTTCCAAATAGTTACGCCGCTCGGCTTGCTGATCGTACTCTTCAATCGCCGCAAGGTTGATGGCACCTAAACGGCGAATCTTATCTGTGGTGTTTTCCAACCGCTCCTGCCAAGCAGTTTCACTGGCGTCGCTAGGCAAGTGCTCTGCTAAAGCATCGGGATCATGGCCTAGTTCTGCTAATTGCTCATCTTGGGTTGCCGCTTTCAGCGCCAACGCTTGTACATCCATGCGGCGCTGTTGCAACTGTTCACGGCTTTGTTCCAAGTTGCGCTCGTGCTGCTGGCGAGCCAGCTCGTCGTTGCGCAGCTGCTCTGCCAATGCCTGAGCCTGCTGACGGGTATCATTCAGGCGGCGCTCCTGCTGCTCACGCTGGTGTAGCAACTCCTCTAACTCTTCGGCAGCCAATTCATCTGGCTCTACCAGCATTTCCCGTGACTCTTCTAGCTCAGCAATACGCAGCGCAAGGCGCTCTTCACTATCGCTACTGCGACTTTGTTGGGCTCGCAGGCTATCGCGCTCAGCATTTAACCGCTCTCGCTCTAGCGCCAATGCCTGCTGACGCGCTTTCATGGGAGCATGTTGCTGATTTAACTGGTCACGCTGCTCTCGTTGGCGACTACGCTGTTCAGCGCTGGTTTCACGGGCTTCGGCAGCAGCTTCTAGCTGTTCCATAGCAGCATGCCAGCGAGCACGCTGCTCTTCTAAAGTGAGCGTTAACTCCGCCTCATCCTGTTGTAGTTGGGCGAGTTCATCATCCAACTCCGTGGCGCGGCTCTCTAAATGCTCCAGGCGTTGAGCTAGTCGTTGTTCTTTCACCGCAAGCTGCTGAAGCGAGGCGGCGTGGGCACGCTCTTGCTCGGCCTGCTGCTCACGGGTTTGCTCTAGTACTTCAATGGCTTCGCTAGCGGCTTCGCACTGCTCATCCAGCAGCGCTAATGCCTCTTCATCCTGGGCAAGACGGGCATCTAATTCGTCAAACCGACGGCGTGTCACCAGTAGCGCATCAACACCTTCACCATTAGCCTGCTGGTGCAGCCAGCCGCGCCCACGCCACACCCCTTCTCGGCTGACAACACTCTCTCCAGGCGCCAAGTTACCTAACAGCTTCTCAGCATCTTCATTGGTTTCTGCGAAGTGAATACTTGCCAACCATTCGCCTAACGCACCTGCCCCAGACACCAACGAATCTAAGCGCTGCTTAGATGAAGCTGGCTGCTCAGCTTGGTCGATTAAGCACCAATCAGTAGCGAGAGCATTAGGTAGTGCTTTTAACTGGTTTGCAGTCACTAAACGGGCGTTTAACCACGGCGCAAGCAGCCAGGAAATCACTCGCTCCCAGCCAGGTGCAACACGAATCGCTTCACCAAGACGTGGCGCATCGGCTAAGCCGTAGGCCGCTAATGCGTCGCTCAAATCAGGATCGTGATCAGCTAGGGCGGCATCAATTAACGCCCTCAATGAGGCGAGTTCGCCTTGATGTTGACTTAGTTCAGCACGCTGCTGATCACGCGCCTGGGTGGCCTGCTGATAAGCGGCCTTGGCATCGCTATAGCGCTGTTGCCAATGGTCACGTTCGGTTTGGAAGTCTTCAGCACGCTGTTCCGCCTCTTCCCGTAGAGCCTGGCATTCAGCGTGTTCATTGCGCAGTTCAGTAACATCGGCAAGTTCGCCACGCTGCTGACGGCGGCGCTGATTCTCCGCCTGCATGCGTGCAATACGCTGCTCTAAATCGCGTAATTGGTCTTGGCTACGATCCGCTTCCCGACTGGCATCACGCCAGTGATTCTCTGCATCAGCCCACTGCTGTTCGGCAGCTTCAAGAGCGGGGGTTGCATCTGCTAAGGTTTGCTCAAGTGTTTCTAGCTGCTCTTCAAGGGCTTCATGCTCTGGAAGCAAGTCCTCTAAACGAGCCTCTATCGCGCCAAGTCGCTCTTGATCGCTTTCGCTGACGCGCCGCTGTTCATCAAGGTCACGGCGCGCCGTTGCTATATCGTTCGCCAATTGAGCCTCACGGCTGCGGCGGTGCGCTTGATCCTGTTCCAGGCGGGCAATTCGAGTGGTGGTTTCAAAGAACTGTTGCTGGTGGCGTTCGAGCACGTCGGCAAGTTCATCATGCTGCTCACGCGCTTGTTCCAGTCGCGTTTCACACTGACGTACACCAAATACGTCTTTCTCAACCGCAATTTCCAGCTCGCGCACTCGGCTTTCTTGGTGAGATTGCTCAGCCCGCAATGCGCGTCCACGCACTAATGCCAGCTCACCTTTTAGCCGGTACTCCTGCTGTTTTAACTCTTGGTAGCGCTTAGCAGCTTCAGCCTGACGTTTAAGGCGTTCGAGCTGTTTATCCAATTCTTCACGGATATCATCCAGGCGTTCCAGGTTCTCCTGGGTGCGGCGCATACGGTTTTCAGTTTCACGACGGCGCTCTTTATATTTTGAAATACCCGCCGCCTCTTCCAGCGTGGCACGCAGGTCATCGGGGCGAGCTTCGATTAGCCGTGAAATCATCCCCTGGCCGATAATGGCGTAAGAGCGCGGGCCTAAACCAGTCCCCATAAACAGATCAGCAATATCTCGCCGACGGCACTTTTGACCATTAAAGAAGTAACTGGATTGACCGTCGCGGGTGACTAAGCGCTTTACCGCAATTTCTGAGTACTGCGCGTAAGCGCCCCCCATGCCACCATCGCGATTATCGAATTTGAGTTCGATAGAAGCTTGGCCGATCGGCTTACGACCGGTGGAGCCATTGAAGATAACATCGGCCATCGACTCACCGCGCAGGGTTTTAGCTGAGGACTCCCCCATTACCCAACGCACCGCATCGATGATATTAGATTTGCCACAACCGTTTGGCCCAACGATGGCCGTCATATTGCCATCGAAGGGCACCGTTACTGGATCAACAAAAGACTTGAACCCAACAAGACGGATAGAGGTTAAGCGCATTGCGACCCTTAGCTGCGGTTGTTTGCGTGGACGTTATTCAAAAACGCGGTCAATAACAACATTTGCCGCATCATCTTCACTAATAGGTCCAACGCTGACGCTCTCCAGCTCGCCAAACAGATCACCAGGCTGAGGGGTTGCCTGGCCAGATTGCGAAACGCGAACAACTAAGCGTGCTTCACGCACTTGGGAGATTTGCGCTTGGGGTGACATGGCTGCGTTGTCATCCAACACGACCGTCATGGGAAGCTCTGACACCTGAGTACGAATAACAGCCAGCGGCGGCAGTTCGCCTTTCATATCCCGGGCAGTAATAAACACGCTAGTATCGTCACTGACGTTATCCATCAGCGCTTCGTCTAATGAGACCGTCACACGCACGCCTTGGCTTTGGCCAGCCCCAACCGCTTCCGCTTCTGGCTCGACTCCTAAACGCTCTTGAGCAACGCGAATACCTTCGCGCAAAGAGGATGCCGTTTCGGGGTCTTCTATGTTTGCGACAGCACGACGCCAGCGGTCAATCGCTGTTTCATAGTCGCCATTATCAAACGCATGAATACCAAGCACGCCGAGCACTGTGGGCTGGCGTGGGTCTTGCGCTAGCGTCTCATCCACTAGCGACTGCACCTCGGGAGTCAGTTCGCGTTCCGCCATAAAGAAGCGCAGCTGGGCAAGCTGTGCCAACAGGGGAGGAATCCGCCCTTCAATAGCAATCAACCGCTCTAACGCATCAGCAGCCTTGTCGGACTGACCGGTTTCACGGTAAAGCGGAAACAGTGAACTCCATACATTGGGATTATTCGGCTGACGCTCGGCCTCTGCTTCCATGCGTTCTAGATACATAGCCAGTGAACCATCGGGGTCGTTTTGCACTTCTTGCTGAATAGCATAAAGCGTTAAATCGCCTTCCGCGCCGTTTTGCTGATACCAAAACGTACTCGCCCCCACTACAGCAACCATAACCAAGGGAACGGCAAACCTACCCGCCGTTGCCGCTTTCAACGGGCGTTTAGTTCGGCTAGCGGTGTCTTCCAATAAGCTGCGCTCTAACTCAAGACGGTCTTCTTTAAACTGTTTCTCATCCATATCACCACGTTCGTGAGCAGCTTCCAAGGAGGCCAAACGGCGCTTAAAAATCGCCACATTTTGCTCATTAGCGGTATCGTTAGCTTCGAAGTGATCTAGCTTGTCGCGTAGCGCATGGGCACCGCGCATCGGCGTTATTAATAACCAAAGCGCAGGAAGTAATAGTAAAGCAATTGCAATCCACAGCGGTGTCATGAAGACCTCTCGCGGTTAATCAGGGCATCCAGGCGGGCACGTTCTTCGGCGCTAAGCGCTTTCGCTGAGGCATTACGGCGAGCGCGAACCATCATCACGACGACCACGACACCGAGCAGCACCAAACCTAGCGGTAATCCCCACAGCAGGTAAGTGCGATTCTCTAAACGCGGGTTATAGAGAATGTATTCTCCAAACCGCTGCACCATGTGGTTAACAATTTCGATATCCGATTGACCATCCTGTAGCAATTGATAGACACGCTCACGCATATCCGCGGAAATTGGCGCATCAGAATCATTGATAGCCTGGTTCTCACATAAAGGGCAACGCATCGAAGCGGTGAGATCATGGTAGCGCTGCTCCATCACAGGGTCATCGAACTCACGTATCTCAATACCGCCGGCCAACGCGCCGCTAGCCAGCGTCAGCAGCGCGACGGTAAGCATTAAGCGTATTAGCGCCATTTTTCCACCTCCGGCAGAATGCGTTCACGAACGTCTTCCGGCGACACGTAACCTTTGTGGTGGTAGCGAATGACACCGTCAGCATCAACCAAGAAGGTTTCCGGCGCACCGTAGACCCCTAGGTCAAAGCCCAAGTTGCCATCAGGATCAAATACATTAACTTCGAAGGGATCCCCAAACTCGCTCAAGAACTCCAGCCCTTTTTGGCGAGTATCACGATAGTTAATACCGACCATCCGAATTCCGTGATCAGCCAGCTCCAGCAGTTGCGGCATTTCCTGCTTACAAGCGGGGCACCATTCACCCCATACATTCACCAAGGTGACGCTGCCAGTTAACAGGGTTTGATCAACTTGGCGATTTTCATCACGTAGTGTTGTGGCTTCAAAGGCAGGAAACTGCCTAGCCATTAGTGCCGAGTCGCGGTGCGAAGGGTCGCGCCCTAGCCCTTGATAGAGAAACAAGGCGATCCCCAGAAAGCCAATCGGCAGCAGTAAAAGCAACAGGCGACGTGTCATACCATAGCTTCCTTCGAGGTTGCAGACTCAGACGTTGCAGGAGCCGTGCTAGCAGACGCTTTGCGCGATATGACACGACGATACCGTTTATCCACTATCGCCAGAATGCCACCGAAAGCCATCAACAACCCACCGAGCCATAACCAGCGTACAAACGGTTTGTATTGAACGCGCATCGCGTAACTACCATCGCCAAGGTCTTCGCCCATAGCGACATAGAGGTCACGGAAAAGTCCGGGACGAAGCGCCACTTGGGTCATTGGCATTCGGGTAGCGAGATAGAGGCGCTTTTCCGGGCGCATCACAAAACTGCTTCCGGAGTCGCCGCGCTGCACTTGAATAATAGAGGTATCTGCTAGGAAGTTCGGGCCCCGACGATTGGTCAACTCCGTCATCGTAAACTGATAGCCTGCCACTTCGACAGTCGTGCCCGGCGACATCCGCACGTTGCGTTCGATGTTGTAATTGGAAACAACTGCCACGCCAACGATGGTGACTGCGATGCCCACATGACCAAGCACCATGCCCCAATACGCTAACGACAGCTTACGCAGCCCCGCCAAAAAGGAGTTGGCATGGCGAACTTTATCGAACAAGTCACGCACGATAGGCAGTACGATCCAGAGCGCCGAAACAATGCCCAAGGAGACCCAAAGATTCCACTCGCCGCCATATAGCAACGGCATAGCACCGCCCAGGATCAGCGCAGCAGCGCCTGACAGCCAAAGCTTACGCCACAGCTCACTGGCACTCATACTTTTCCAGCGGGCGATCGGCCCTAGCCCCATAAACATGCACATCACTACCGTTAGCGGTACAAAAAGTGCATTAAAGTACGGAGGCCCTACACTAATTTTACCTAGCCCAAGGGAGTCCAAAATCAGCGGGTAGACCGTCCCTAACAGTACGGTGACCGTCATAATGACCAGTAGAATATTATTGACCAACAGCAACGAGTCTCGAGATAGCCAATTAAAGCCGACCTTATGGCTAACACGGGGCGCGCGTACAGCGAATACCAGCAACGATAGCGTCACGGTAATTGCCAACAGCATTAAGATAAAGAAGCCGCGGGAGGGATCGTTAGCAAACGCATGCACAGAGGTCAGCACACCAGAGCGGACCAAAAACGTGCCCATTAGTGACAGTGAGAAGGTTGAAATAGCTAGCAGCACTGTCCAGCTTTTAAACGAGCCGCGCTTTTCCGTGACCGCCAACGAGTGTACTAGCGCCGTTCCGGTTAGCCAGGGCAGCAGTGAGGCGTTTTCAACCGGATCCCAGAACCACCAGCCACCCCAACCAAGCTCGTAATAAGCCCACCAACTACCTAGCGCGATGCCTACGGTAAGGAATGCCCAGGCCACATTAGTCCAAGGGCGTGCCCAACGGGTCCAGGCAGCGTCTAAACGCCCACCTAGCAGCGCGGCAATGGCAAATGCAAATACCACCGAGAAACCTACATACCCCATGTAGAGCATAGGGGGATGCACAACCAGCCCAAAATCTTGCAGCAGCGGGTTAAGATCAGCCCCGTCTTGGGGCATATTCGGCAGCAGTCGCTCAAATGGATTGGAGGTCATCAAGATAAATAACAGGAAGCCAACGCAGACCATTCCCATCACGCCTTGCACCCGCGCTACCATATCGCGAGGTAGGTCGCCGGAGAATACCGAAGCGGCATACCCCCAGCCAGCCAGCATTAAACTCCACAATAAGACCGAGCCTTCATGGTTTCCCCACACGGCACTAAACTTGTAGTACCAAGGCAGTAGCGAGTTGGAATTATTGGCAACGTTCGCCACGCTGAAGTCATCCAGCATATAACTGGCTGTTAGGCATAAATAGGCAATGGCAATAAAGAGAAACTGCCCCGTGGCCATAGGTCGACCATAGGCCATCCACAACGGACGACGAGTGGCCACGCCTGCCAATGGCATCACGGCTTGAATCACAGCCATCAACAGGGCAATGACCAGAGCAAAGTGGCCAATTTCAGGAATCATCTTGATGAACATGCGCGCTCCGAATTAGCAGTAGGTATCACCGTCTGCTTGACACGATAAGACATTAGTAATCGCTTGCTTGGGGGGTGCCTTCCTGTTCCAAACGTTTACCCACCTCTGCCGCTTTTGCCTGATAATCTGCCGGGGAGTAGCCTGCATCTTCTAATGCTTGCGCCACTTCAGGCGGCATATAGTTTTCATCGTGGCGAGCTAAGACTTTATCAGCATATAAGCGCCCATCGGCCTGAAGCTCTCCTACCACGACCACCCCCTGCCCCTCACGGAACAGATCCGGCAAAATTCCGCTGTAGTAGACTTCCAAGTCCTCGACGTAATCCGTCACGGTAAACTCAACATCAAGACTGGCAGGGTCACGCGATACCGACCCCTCTTTAACCATTCCGCCCGCGCGAATCTGGCGCTCTATGGGTGCATCGCCCTGAGCAATTTGTACCGGGCTAAAAAATAAATTGATATTGGAGCGCAGCGCATACAGTGTCAGCCCCACCGCTATCGCGGTTAATGAAACCAACCCTAAAATGACGAACAGCTTCTGTTTACGTTTAGGCGTCATTACGAACGTCCCTTTGAGCAGAGTTAACTGGTGTTTGCGCAGCCTGAGGCTGGGCGTTTTGGCGGCGCACACGGCGCTTTACACCTTTCAGCAGTTGACTGCGCTCGAGGCGCGCATGCCAAACGATCACCAGCATCAACAACGCAGTAATGCCCCAAGCGGCCCATACATAAAGCCCGTGACCACCCATGGCAAAAAATTCATTAAGTGAGGAAAAAGCCATTATTTCACCTCCTCTACTAGCTCTTGGACCCAGCGCTTATTGGTTTCACGGCGCAGTATTTCACTGCGCGTGCGCATCAGGGTTAACGCTATAAAAAAGCAGTAGAAGCCGAGTACCATAATGAGCAGCGGTGCCCACATTTCCATAGGCATTGCCGAACGTCCGGTAATCGTAAACGAGGCAGGCTGGTGCAGGGTGTACCACCACTCCACCGAATATTTGATGATCGGAATATTAATCACGCCCACCATTGCTAGCACTGAGGCTGCACGTGAGCCACTATCGCGACTACTGAAAGCACCGCGCAGCGCAATGACCCCTAAATACAAAAACAGCAAAATCAGCATGGACGTTAAGCGCGCGTCCCACATCCACCAAGTTCCCCAGGTGGGCACCCCCCATACTGCGCCTGAAAAAAGCGCTACAAAGGTCATCGCAGCACCTAATGGTGCCATCACGGTGGCTGCCATATCGGCTACTTTAATTTTCCAGACCATATATACCAAGCCTGAAACAGCCATCGAGACAAAAATGGATTGCGCCAAGAAAGCGGCAGGCACGTGGACATAGATAATCCGAAAGCTATTGCCCTGCTGGTAATCCGCCGGTGCAAAGGCTAGTCCCCAAACGCTTCCCAGCAGCAACAGGAGAACCGCCGCTGTCCAGAACCAGGGCTGAAGCTTGGCGCTAATCGCATAGAACCACTTGGGTGATCTCAGTTTATTTATAAAGGCCCACATGGTGTTTTTGTCCTTTAACCGTTGATGCTGATGCGTAGCGAGGCGGCAATAGCCCAAGGTGCTAGCATTAACGAAATCGCTAAAAGTGCGCCCAAAATAGCCAGATGCGCCGCGATACCATCGCCTAAAATAGCAGCCTGCACAGCGCCAGCACCAAAAATAAGCACTGGAATATAGAGCGGCAGCACCAGCAGTGACAGTAATACACCGCCCCGCGCCAACCCAACGGTCAGCGCGGCGCCAATGGCACCAATCAAGCTGAGGCTTGCGGTTCCCAATGCCAGCGACAGCGCTAAAACCATGTAGCTACCGGCAGGAAGAGCCAACATGATACCTAAAATTGGTGCCATGAGTGCTAAAGGCAGACCTGTCAGCAGCCAGTGAACGGCAACTTTTGCAAGGCTGAGCGCCGCCAACGGCTGAGGGGCTAACAGCAGCTGCTCCAAACTGCCGTCGTCGTAGTCACTCCGGAACAGGCTATCCAGGGAAAGCAGCGCCGCCAGTAATGCCGCCACCCACAGCAACCCTGGCGCTATTTCTGCTAGTAACTGGGGATCAGGTGAAATGCCAATCGGGAAGAGCGTTATCACCAAGGCAAAGAACACCAATGGATTAAGCACTTCACCACGACGACGTAGCAAAAGCGTTAGATCTCGCTTAAAGGTGGCGCTAATGGCAACCATGAGCCCACCGGAAGGCGCATGCATCGACATTTCTGGGATGCCTGTCGTGGCGTGTGAGCTTGGCAACGCTGTCTCCTTCTACCCCAGTTGAACGCGCCTAAGCACGGATGATGCGGTTAATTCATGATGTGTTGTCACTAATACACAGCCTCCCGCATTGGCATGTGCAACGAGCTGCGCTTCTAATGCTGCCACTCCGTGGCGATCAATGGCTGTAAAAGGTTCATCCAGGACCCACAATGCCCGTTTAGTAAGCGTCAGTCTTGCAAGGGCAATTCGCCGCTGCTGCCCTGCGGAAAGCTGGCCTGCGGGCACATCTTCAAAGCCACAAAGCCCAACCTGTGCCAGCGCTTCTTCACGCTGGTAATCGTCGCCTTTCTCGCCACTTAGCGCTTGGTACCACGCCAAGTTTTCCAACGGAGAAAGACCCGCTTTTATACCAGGGGCATGCCCTAAATAGAGTAGATTGGCGAGAAAATGTTCACGCACCTCGCGCATTGAGTCGCCATTCCAATAAATGTCGCCATGGTAGTCGCTCAACTGGCCTGAGAGAATTTTCAACAGTGTCGTTTTTCCGCTCCCGTTAGGGCCTTCAATGCGCACTATTTCGCCACGTTGAATATCAAGATCTAACCCCTCAAACAGCCAACGGTCATCGCGTTCACAGGCTAGCTGTCGGGCTTGTAGGCAGAGGCTCAAGAATATCTCCAGGCACGTAGATTTTGCGTCGAACTCTACACGGAAAGCCCCTTTCTCGCCAGTCGCTCTCTGCGGTCTGGGGTCGCATCACATTTCAACCAATCTTCGCTTAAGAACAATAGACTCTGCAGAGCACTAGCACTGTATGCAAAAACAGGTCTATACTACAAATACTGTATGAAAAAACACTACCGATTATAAACACAGCAATCTGCTCAATTACACGCCTAGGGAGCGGGCGCTGCATTGGAGAAAACGCATGACGATGACAATGCCAACACCCCTGAACATCACTCAACATACGCTACCTCAAACAGCGCCGAAGACAGCACGCCCTGCTTATTCAGCCCCCCGTGTCACACGACGCAATACATATGCGCTGCGCGTGCGCGGCAACAGAATGCGTGAATGCAACCTATTCGATGGCGATGTCATTATTATTCGCCGCTATCAGCAAGGCAGCCATCAAGAAACCGCTATTGCGACGATCAACCAGCGAGAAATTGCCCTAAAACAACTTTCAATTAGTCGGCTTGGCGTTCACTTATGGCCCGAAGATGCAGCTATGCCTGCCGTCTTCCTGCATAATTGTGATATTCAAGTGCTGGGCATGGTGATGGGCGTCGGGCATGGCGCTAGCAACACTCAGCACCACTAATTGACCACCCGCTTTAGGGAGCATCGATTGCGTTACCGAGTTCCAGACCTAGCACCCGCCACATGGCATACCGCTGAAATTGAGGTTGAAAAAAGTCGCTTCCTCACTTGGATATGCCATGCCCCTAACACTGACGACTATCATACGATGTTGCAGGCGGCAAAAGCCGCTCATCCCAATGCAAGCCATCACTGCACCGCCTTTATTGCTGGTCCACCAGGAGAGCAAACGCACATAGGGTTCTCTGATGATGGCGAACCTGGCGGCACAGCAGGTAGGCCCATGTATCAAGCTTTGCTCGGTAGCCAGATGGGCGAAATAGGTTGCGTGGTGATTCGTTACTTTGGCGGCACCAAGTTGGGCACTGGTGGGCTTGCCCGGGCTTACGCACAGGCGGTTAATGCCGGGATTGAAAGATTACCTACACGCGAAGTTGTCGAACGAGATAGCTACCAGCTACGTGTCAACTTTGCCCATGAAGCAGTCGCGCGCGCCTGGTGTGATGAGCAGAAAATTCCCATCCAACAGGCAGAGTACGATGGCAGCGGCGTATGCCTCACGATTGGCTGGCCAAAAGATGAGCCGCTAAATTTTACTACGCTTGAAAATCGTCTCAAGACAGCACTCGATATGCAAAAAGTGCCGCCACAATAAGATCATTACTATCTCTAACAAAAAACGCGACTTACGCGAGCAATTGCTCGGTAAGCCGCGGTTAAGATACCTGCCATTACCTAAACTTACTATGCAGTGGCACTGCTAGCGGGTTTAGCCTAAATATTTAATCATCACACCCGCCGCAACGGCAGAACCGATAACACCGGCCACATTAGGACCCATGGCGTGCATCAGCAGGAAGTTATGCGGGTTTGATTCCAAGCCAACCTTATTAGCCACTCGCGCAGCCATCGGCACTGCCGAAACACCTGCGGCACCAATCAGCGGATTAATCGGCATTTTGCTGACCAAGTTCATCAACTTCGCCATCAACACGCCGGCGGCCGTGCCAATACCAAACGCCACAATACCCAAGCCCAGGATACCCAGCGTTTCGAATGCCAGAAAGCTGTCTGCCATCAGCTTGGAACCTACCGATAGCCCTAAGATAATCGTCACGATATTGATCAGAGCATTTTGCGCAGTATCCGATAAGCGCTCAACGACACCACACTCACGCATCAAATTACCAAAGCAGAACATTCCTAACAACGGCGCTGCATCAGGTAGGAAAAGCGCAACGGCAATCAGCAACATCAGCGGGAAAACGATCTTTTCCAGCTTAGATACCGGACGCAGCTGCGTCATCTTAATTTGACGCTCTTTCTGAGTGGTCAGCAAGCGCATAATCGGCGGCTGAATCAGCGGCACCAGCGCCATGTAGGCGTAGGCAGCCACCGCGATAGCGCCCAGCAGCTCAGGAGCCAATACGCTTGATACATAAATAGACGTTGGGCCATCAGCACCGCCAATAATACCAATAGCGGCGGCTTGATTTAGGGAAAAGTCCATCACCCCCAGCGAGGTAAGCACAACTGCACCGAACAGCGTGGCAAAAATGCCAAACTGAGCAGCCGCGCCTAAAAAGAGCGTCCGCGGATTAGCCAGTAACGGGCCAAAGTCGGTCATGGCTCCTACGCCCATAAAGATAATCAGTGGTGCAATACCAGAGGCAATCGCTACTTTATAAAAGTTATAGAGCATCCCATCGCTATAGCCCACGCCAACCGCAATATCCTTTGCCGCACGCAATTGATCGGGAGCTGCTGCGTCGTGGGCAATCGCTTTAAGTAACTCTCGCCAAGCTTCCACACCACTTGATGGGTCAAGGGTAGCACCCAGCGCGGAAGCGATCTGTTGCAGCACAGCAGGTTTTGCTACCTCGATCGCTTGGTCGAGCGCTGAGATTGCCAAGCCTGCTTCCGGGATATTCGCCAGAATACCGCCAAACCCAATTGGCACCAGCAGCAACGGCTCAAACTTCTTGTGAATGGCAAGATAGAGCAGCCCAAGCCCTACCAAAATCATGGCCGCCTGACCAAGCTCAAGGTTATAAAGCCCCGAGCCCTCCCATAAGGTAATTAGTTTTTCCATTGCCAAATGCCCTTAAAGCTCGATCAGCGAATCGCCGACGGCGACGCTGTCACCCTCGCTGACATTAACTTTCGAAACGGTACCGGAACTACTGGCGCGCACTTCGGTTTCCATTTTCATGGCTTCCAAAATAATCACTACATCGCCATCCGCTACTTGGTCACCCGGGCGCACATTGACCTTGAAGATATTGCCAGCCAGCGGTGCATCAATGCTTTCTCCACTAGGCGCAGACACTTCCTCTTTAGGTGCATTAGCACTCACTGCCGTCTGCTCTTGCACCGCGCCTATCTCGCCACCTTCAGAGACTTCCACTACAAATGCTTTGCCATTGAGCTTAACGGTATAGGTTTCCGGACCACTAGAAGCCACTGGGGCTTTGCTTTCGGCTTTTGCCGGCACGTTAGCGCTTTTCGCCTCCGCTGCTTGGGGAGCAGGCTCGAAGGCATCCGGGTTGTCACGGTTTTTAAGGAATTTCAGACCAATTTGCGGGAATAGTGCATAGGTCAGCACGTCGTCTATTGCCTGCTCGCCGCTGGCAATACGAATGCTGTCAGCACTCGCTTTTTCGTTAAGCTCGGTCGTAAGTCGGTCCATTTCTGGCGACAGGTTATCTGCCGGACGACAGGTAATCGGCTCGCCACCTTCGAGCACACGTTTTTGTAGCTCTGCATTAAACGGCGCGGGCGCGGAGCCGTACTCACCTTTGAGCAGTGCCTGGACTTCTTTGGAGATGGACTTGTAACGCTCGCCCATCATCACGTTCATCACAGCTTGAGTACCCACAATCTGGGAGGTCGGCGTCACCAGAGGGATAAAGCCAAGGTCTTCGCGTACGCGGGGAATTTCACTCAGCACATCGTCAAGTTTATCGCCAGCGCCCTGCTCTTTAAGCTGGCCTTCCATGTTAGTGAGCATGCCACCAGGCACCTGAGCAATCAAAATGCGTGAGTCGATACCGCGTAACGAGCCTTCAAACGCCGCATACTTTTTACGCACTTCACGGAAATAGCTGGCAATGTCTTCCAACAACTCCAGGTCAAGACCGGTATCACGATCGGTATCTTTTAGCATGGCCACGACGGATTCAGTCGGACTATGACCATAAGTCATGGACATGGAAGAGATTGCAGTATCGACATTGTCGACGCCTGCTTCGACGGCTTTCAAAATTGTCGAGGTCGACAACCCGGTAGTCGCATGACAATGCAAGTGAACGGGAATAGACAGTTCTTTTTTCAACCGCGTGACAAGATCATAGGCAATATAAGGCGTCAGAAGCCCCGCCATATCCTTGATAGCCAGTGAGTCAGCGCCCATTGCGGCAATGGTTTTAGCGAGCTCTACCCAGCTATCCAGGGTATGTACCGGGCTAACCGTATAAGAGATGGTGCCTTGCGCATGTCCACCGACTTGGCGAACCGCCTTGATAGCACGCTCAAGATTGCGCGGGTCATTCATCGCGTCAAACACGCGGAACACATCAACCCCGTTGGTCTTGGCACGCTCAACAAACTTATCAACCACGTCATCGGCGTAGTGGCGATAACCTAATAAGTTTTGGCCACGTAACAACATCGCTTGAGGTGTATTCGGCATCGCTTCTTTCAGTGCCCGAATACGCTCCCACGGGTCTTCACCCAAATAACGAATGCATGAATCAAACGTTGCTCCGCCCCAGGTCTCTAATGACCAATAGCCGACATTGTCGAGTTTTTCGGCAATCGGTAGCATGTCATCAAGACGCAAACGGGTGGCAAACAGCGATTGATGGGCATCGCGAAGAACAACATCAGTGATCCCCAGAGGACGTTTTGTTTCATTCATGGTCGTGGCTCACAATTTTTACGTTATGGATTTGTAGTAAATTTAACAAAATAAATAGTAATCGAGCGGTAGGATAACTACAAAAATAGGACCTTACTTACGCCGCGAAGAACGATAACGGTGCACTGCAGCACTAATCACTGCCTTGACTTCATCATCCTGGCCTTTCGGTGCAGATGGTTTTGCATTATTTCGACCGCTCGGTGCTGCTACAGGGGCAGGCTGGAAACGGCCAATCAATTTCGACATTAGCGTAACGCTAATTACCAAAACCGTAAGAAAAACAAAAACAAAACCCATACCCAACCCCATAAGGGCAAGCCCCTCTTGGAGCAACTCTGACTCTTGCATACCGCATTCCCCCTCTTTCAAATGCTTCTCGGCACACCAATAGCCTCTAAAGGCGCTTGGCGCAGTGAGGCTAATACACTAACCTGCCACATCCAGGATAGATTGCAATCGCGCCATAGTGGAAGTCATGGTTGTTAATTTACTACATAAAGGCAGGATAGGCCTAGCGCCTATGGAAGGTGTCATCGACGCCTTAACGCGTGATTTACTGACTCAGCAGGCAGGTTTTGACTGGGCAGTGACTGAATTTGTCAGGGTGGTCGACACACGACTCCCCCCTCGCGTGTTCTATAAACATTGCCCCGAACTGTCAGCAGGCAGCGTCGCCACCCCTAGCGGCGTTCCCGTGCATTTACAGCTTTTGGGATCAGACCCCGTGGCGCTAGCCAGCAATGCGCAGCAGGCACTCTCGCTGGGCGCTATCAGCGTTGACCTTAACTTTGGCTGTCCGGCAAAACTAGTCAACCGCCACGACGGTGGCGCATCGCTACTTCGCCAGCCTGAGCGCGTCTATCGCGCCGTAAAAGCGGTCGCCGAAGCCTTGAACGGCGAAATCCCAGTAACAGCCAAAATTCGCCTTGGCTTTTCTGATCGTCGCTTAGCAGTCGCTTGTGCCCAGGCCACAGAAGCTGGCGGCGCTGCACAACTGGTTGTCCATGGCCGCACACGAGATGAAGGCTATCGCCCACCTGCACACTGGGAGTGGATTGGCAAAGTTCGCCACCAGGTATCAATCCCTGTCGTTGCAAACGGCGATATTTGGACACTAGAGGACTACTGGAAGGCTCGCACGCTATCAGGTTGCGAGGATGTCATGCTTGGCCGTAGCGCCCTTTCAGACCCATGGCTTGCAGCTCGCATACGTCACTGGCAGCGCACCGGAGAGCGCCTCCCTGACACCACCTGGACAATGCGTGCCAATGTACTGAAGCGGTACGCCGACTTACAGCGGCGACAACTACCAGACCGAGTAGTGGTATCACTCGTCAAGCAGTGGCTAGCACAAATGCGTCAAGGTAATAGCGAAGCCAATCAACACTTTCATCGCCTGAAGCGCCTTACGGACCTCGACACACTGCTCAACAACCTGGCTCCTAGCGCAGCAGTTTGCTGCGAGCCCGCATAAGTCGCTTTCGAGATTAGATTAAAAAAGCGCCCTTTGCTTGCACATAAGGGCGCTTTAAATGATCGCAAGACCAAATATGGTCAGACTAGCAATAAAAAACCCGCTTTCAATAGAAAGCGGGTTTTTCGAATTTGGCGCGCCCGGGAGGATTCGAACCTCCGACCCCCTGATTCGTAGTCAGGTACTCTATCCAGCTGAGCTACGGGCGCTTAACAGTTTTTAACATCGCTTTCGCGAACAAAAACATAGTAACATCAATAGCTTACTTACTTCAAGTTGGCGCGCCCGGGAGGATTCGAACCTCCGACCCCCTGATTCGTAGTCAGGTACTCTATCCAGCTGAGCTACGGGCGCTTATCCAAATTGATGTTGCTTTATGCAGTTGGCGGAGAGAGAGGGATTCGAACCCTCGATAGGGCTATAAACCCTATACTCCCTTAGCAGGGGAGCGCCTTCAGCCACTCGGCCACCTCTCCTCAACGGCACGGCGCGAATATTACCGATTCTGATGGCAGCTGTCCAGCCCTATGCCGATTTTTTTTCGCACCGCCCCGTAGTTACCGCTTAAACGCCCTGTAGTAGACGCAACACGGACTTCCATTTACTCAGATTCGCTTTCGCTGTTGCGTTCACGCTGAATGCGCTGGTAAATCTCTTCACGGTGAACCGCGACGTCTTTTGGCGCGTTGACACCAATACGTACTTGATTCCCCTTCACACCTAACACTGTAACGGTGATCTCATCACCTATCATCAGTGTTTCGCCGACACGGCGGGTTAGGATGAGCATGGCTGATCTCCTTCTCAGACGTTTTATACAACGGGATGTGTCCGCTCGAAGCGGCACCACACTATTATGCGGCATGGTGCCGCCGCCACCAATGGCTCAAGCTCCTATGACACCTTAACCTCCCGTTGAAAGAAAGCTCACCACCACACGGCAGCAAGTACCCTTCAGCGTAGAAGGTTTAGTGCGCAATTGTTATTCGGATTCGATATCAGCTTTATCTAAACCGAATGCTTTGTGTAGGGCATTAACCGCAAGTTCCATATGCTTTTCATCAATAACGACGGAGATTTTAATTTCCGACGTGGAAACCATACGGATATTGACGTTCTCGTCGGCCAAAACACGGAACATTTTAGAGGCAACACCGGCGTGAGAGCGCATACCAACACCCACCAGCGATACTTTGGCAATATTGTCATCGCCACGCAGCTCGCCACCCCCCAAATTAGGAATTACCGTCTCTTCAAGCAACCTTTTGGTCGCTTTGTAATCGCCTTTGGCAACGGTAAAGGTGAAATCAGTGTAATCCCCAGCAGGTGCCACGTTTTGCACAATCATATCGACTTCGATATTGGCATCGGCAATAGGACCAAGAATACGCGACGCGACACCTGGCACATCAGGCGTATTCAAAAGGGTTAATTTGGCTTCATTTTTAGTAAAAGCGATACCGGAGATTAGCGGTTCTTCCATAGCGTCCTCGTCTTGGTCTGCGTCTGCAACAATTAGGGTGCCGGGGCCATCTTCAAAGCTCGACAGCACGCGAAGTGGTACGTTGTACTTACCGGCAAATTCGACGGCGCGAATCTGTAGCACTTTGGAGCCCAGGCTTGCGAGTTCAAGCATCTCCTCCACGGTAATAGTCTCAAGGCGCTGGGCCTTGGAACACACGCGAGGATCAGTGGTGTAAACACCATCAACATCGGTGTATATCTGACACTCATCAGCGCCCAGTGCTGCTGCAAGCGCAACGCCCGTTGTATCAGAACCACCACGCCCAAGCGTCGTAATATTGCCGTCTTCATCGACGCCCTGGAAACCAGCCACAACGACCACTTTGCCTGTATCAAGATCAGCTTTTAGATCATCGGTTTCAATACGCCGAATACGCGCCTTGGTGTGGGCGCTATCGGTGTGAATGCCGACTTGGGCACCCGTATGAGAAGTAGCTGAAACACCTATCTGCTGAAGCGCCATTGCCAGCAGTGAAATGGTCACCTGCTCGCCCGTCGAGAGCAGCATATCCATTTCACGCGGCGCAGGGTCATCATTGATTGCATTTGCCATGTCCGTCAGGCGGTTGGTCTCTCCGCTCATCGCGGACACCACCACTACCACTTGGTGGCCTTGTTCGCGAAAGCCTTTAACCTTTTCCGCCACGGCCTTGATACGGTCGACAGAGCCCACAGAGGTACCGCCGAACTTCTGTACGTATAATGCCATATGCCGTTTTTTCCTATAGGTTCGGGAATGGAGAGTGAGTGTTATTATTGCTATTTAACAAAAAGCCGGTAGCAAATAGTGCCACCGGCTTTTGTAATTAGCTAAGCGTATTTTCCAGCCAAGCCGGCACGCTGCTTAATGCCGCTGGCAAAGCATCGGGTAAACTTCCACCCGCTTGAGCCATATCCGGGCGACCACCACCTTTGCCGCCCACTTGCGAAGCGACATGATTGACTAATTCACCCGCTTTTACGCGGCCAGTTAAGTCTTGGGTAACCCCAGCAATCAGGCTCACCTTACCTGCCGCCGTATCCGCAACTCCCAGCAGGATAACGCCTGAGCCAAGCTTGTTTTTCAATTGATCCAGCACGCCACGCAACTCTTTACCGGACACCCCCTCAAGCTGAGTGGCCAGTAACTTAACGCCGTTGATTTCTTGCACTTGGCTAAGCATGTCGCTGCCCGCAGCGCTTGCCAGCTTCGCTTTAAGCTGCTCAAGCTCTTTTTCTAGCGCGCGGTTACGCTCAACCAGCGAATCAACTCGAGCTTCCACTTGCTCGGGTTTGGTTTTTAGTCGTTCGCCAAGTCGCTGAACACGAGCTTCCTGCTCACGGAAGTAAGCCAGCGCGTTTTCACCGGTAATCGCTTCAATACGACGCACGCCAGAAGCGATACCCACTTCGCTCACCACATGGCAACAACCAATGTCGCCACTGCGGTTCACGTGAGTACCACCACACAGTTCGATAGAGAAGTCGTCAGCACCAATGGTCAGCACCCGTACGCTATCGGCATACTTGGCTTCAAATAGCGCGGCCGCCCCTTTTGCCTTTGCCTCTGCGAGACTCATCTGCTCAGTTTTGGTCGGCGCATTCGCTAAGATCTGCTCATTTACCAGCCGTTCTACTTCCGCTAATTGCTCTGCGGTCATCGGCTCGAAGTGGCTAAAGTCAAAGCGCAGGCGCTCTGCATTAACCAGCGAGCCTTTCTGCTGAACGTGGTCACCCAGCACCATACGCAGTGCTTTATGCAGCAAGTGAGTCGCCGAGTGATTACGGATGGTGGCACCACGCAAACTGGCATCCACCTCGCCTCGCACGTTAGCGCCGACGCTCAGCGTGCCATTGACCATAATCCCTTGGTGAAGGTGGTGGCCACTCTGCTTCTGCGTGTCGGTCACCTGGAAACGACCGCCATCAACGTATAAGTAGCCGGTATCCCCCACCTGACCGCCCGACTCACCATAGAATGGTGTACGGTCTAGTACAACGGTACCTTTTTGACCAGCTTCCAGGGCCGCTAACGCATTACCTTCGCTATCCACGATAGCAGTAACCGTCGCTTGGTCGGCCAGGTGGTCGTAACCGGTAAACTGGGTTTCACCCTCTAGATCAATAGCAGCGCTGTAGTCTGCGCCAAACTGGCTGGCCGCACGCGCACGTTCACGCTGCGCTTCTAACTCGCGCTGGAAGCCGGCTTCATCCAATGTGACTTCGCGTTCACGGCATACATCCGCCGTCAGGTCGAAGGGGAAACCGTAGGTGTCATAAAGCTTAAAGACGGTTTCGCCGGGCAGTACGTCGCCTTGTAGTTCTTCAAGCGCCGCATTCAATAGCCCCATACCATGATCCAGCGTGCGCGCAAACTGCTCCTCTTCTTTTAGCAGCACGCGGGCAATTTGTTCACTCGCTTCACGCAATTCAGGATAGGCGTCGCCCATCTCAGTATCTAGTGCGGTTACCAGCTTGTGGAAAAACGGCTCGGAAGCCCCCAGTTTATGCCCGTGGCGAATCGCACGGCGAATAATCCGACGTAGCACATAGCCGCGCCCTTCGTTGGAAGGCAGAACGCCGTCTGCAATCAAGAAGGCACAGGAGCGAATATGGTCGGCAATCACGCGTAATGAAGGCGTAGTCGTGTCACCATGACCTGTCGCTTCAGCAGCCGCTTTCAGCAGGTTTTGGAACAGGTCGATCTCGTAGTTGGAGTGAACGCCCTGCATAACGGCAGCCACCCGCTCCAAGCCCATTCCCGTATCGATGGAAGGCTTAGGCAGCGGATTCAATGTTCCTGCGGCATCGCGATCGAACTGCATGAACACCAAGTTCCAGATTTCGATGTAGCGATCGCCATCCTCTTCAGGGCTGCCAGGCGGGCCGCCCCATACTTCAGGACCATGATCAAAAAAGATTTCAGAGCTGGGGCCACAAGGACCGGTGTCCCCCATTTGCCAGAAATTATCTTCATCAAGCTTTGAGAAACGTTCAGGGTCAATGCCGATCTCATCTTTCCAGATACGCTCAGCTTCGTCGTCACTGATATGCACCGTGACCCAGAGCTTCTCTTTGGGCAGGCCCAGGGTTTCCGTCAGAAACGTCCAGGCAAAGCGAATGGCATCACGCTTAAAGTAGTCACCAAAACTGAAGTTACCCAGCATTTCAAAAAACGTGTGGTGACGCGCCGTGTAGCCAACGTTATCTAGATCGTTATGCTTACCGCCAGCACGCACGCAGCGCTGGGCTGACGTGGCGCGCACATAGGGTCGCGGGTCACGGCCAAGAAAAACATCTTTGAAAGGCACCATGCCTGCATTGGTGAAGAGCAGCGTCGGGTCATTGCCCGGCACTAGAGAGCTGGTGGGCACAATAGTATGCCCCTGCTTTTCAAAAAAAGATAAAAAGGCCTGTCTGATCTCTGCGCTTTTCATAGGGTATCCGTGACAAGAAAGCATGATGCCCCAGGGCGCTATCGCCGCCACCCGCTGGGGTCGCAAAAGGAGCATTATAACGCAGTTGTCAAACGACTAAAGCCGCAGTTAGCGACAGAACTAAAACAGAGGGTGAAAAAACACCCGGAGAAGGCTCGTATAAGGGGAGTTACAAGCAAGACAATGCGTAGCGGATTTGCTCAAAATTAAAGCCGCGCGTGGCGAGAAAGCGCTCGCGTTTAGCACGCTCTTTGGGAGTATCACCTGGCGAGGAAAAGCGCCGAGACAAGGTATCGCGAGCTAGCTCAAACCAATCTACGGCTTCGCGCTCTTCTAGTGCGGCAAAAGCCGTCGTTGACGTTTCTTGATCTACGCCCCGCTGGCGCAGCTCCCCTTTAATGCGAATAACCCCTTGTCCACGAAGAATCCGTGAACGGATAAAGCTTTCGGCAAAACGTTCATCGGACTGTAAATTTTGCTCTTCTAAGCGATCCAGACAGGCATCAATTTCATCGGGCTGAAATGATTTTTGCTGCAACTTGCGCGCTAGCTCAGCGCGAGAGTACTCACGCCGAGACAGCATTTGAATCGCCACTTCACGCGGCGTTAACTCACTACTGGGGGGGAACATACTGTTCTCTCAACGGTTAGAAAAGTGCGTCTATTCGCTCACTGATCAATGGCCAATTGGCGTCTTTTTCGGACACGACGGTGGGCGACAAAGGCCACTCGATCGCGAGGCGCTCATCATTATAGCGCAAACCGCTTTCAGCCTCGGGATGATAGGCCGCCGACACCAGATAACTGACTTCAACAGCGTCGCTCAGCGTCTGAAAGGAGTGCGCAAAGCCTGGCGGCACATAAAGCTGGTACCGATTGGTCTCGGTCAGCTCGAACCGTTGATGGTGCAGGTAGGTTTCCGAGTCTTCACGGGCGGATGCAGACTCTGAGTGCAACACACTCACTGGATGGTTGATGGGCTTTCATGGTACTTGGTCATCAGCTCGCTCATCACTTCTATCGGACATTTAAACCCAAAGCGTTTTCGAGGTCGCATAT